>Ga0206125_10000232_pt1 | contig 75463 bp, 84 predicted proteins | sample Helgoland_Spring_4_FD_148598 | JGI IMG/M metagenome (GOLD analysis project Ga0206125, IMG submission 148598) | Pelagic subsurface seawater microbial communities from Kabeltonne, Helgoland, North Sea - Helgoland_Spring_Bloom_20160331_1 | ecosystem: Environmental > Aquatic > Marine > Epipelagic ...
ATAGACCTAACTTTAATCCTTCGCGGATTTCAGCTAATATATCCATATCAATAGGAATTAAATTTCCCTCACAATCTACAATATTATAACCACGCTTAATATATTCTATAATTTCTGGTCTAACGCATGCTACACTACCAATATGAGTGGATACTTCTAGCAGCAACCCACTTTCACAATCTCCTATAACATTATTATATAACGTTAGTAATGTATTATATGCATGTTGTTGTTCCCGCATTCTATTATCACAATGCTTTACACCTTCAATTGCATCAATAAGAAGGTTTCTAAAACTTTCGAAATTTTCATTATCTTCATTTAAATGGGCGTATAATTTTTCTGCTAAACTAGTAAAATTTTCAAAATTAATTAATATTTTCAAATCGTCACTTCCATTCACGAATGCGTTAAAAAGATTTCTAATAGGTGAGCCTACATCATTATACAAATTATCATATAATAAATTGATTGCCTCTATATTTTTAGTAACTGCACCTGTAACGATTTTAGTTATATTTATTATTTTCTCAGACTCTCTAAATAAACTATTATTGATTACATTAGGACTTCTATAACAACTATCATGTACTTTAGAACCTTTATTTGAAAATAAGGACATTATATAAGATTATTATATAAGATTAATCTATTAATCATATATAATGTCTTATTACGATACAAATATAGATAACTATACTGATCAAGAATTATTAAAATTATTAAAAATATCAGTTCCGATTGAATTATTAACTGTTAGTCAATTATCTACACATTTAAATGCTGTACTTTGCAAGGTTCCATCTTCTGGAACAACTCAACATATTATATCTTTTTTTAAGAACGCTGTCGACAGGATAGAAAGTAAGATAAAAAAAAAATCTACTATAGTAGTAGATTCCCCAATTAATTCAGCATATAATAGTATGTTGTCAGATTATACATCTAATTCAAATATAGATGCCACTCATGTACATTCATCGACACATCCAGTAACTATTACAAAATATCCATCAGCAGTTAATTCAAACACAACGCAATATCCAGGTGGCGTCATTAATCCAATACAAAAAAAAACAATTACAAAAATAATTAACATAGATAGTATATTTAGACCGAATTATAAAGGTTCGTTATCAACAAATTTTATGTGGAGTTTAATGCAAAGAGAAACAAATGTAGTATCAATGCGCGTATCTTCGGTTGATATACCAGTTTTATGGTATTCTATCACAGATAAGTTGAAACGTAATGAATTTGAAATAAGTTTATATGATGATGTAGATACGTTGAACCGTAAACATTTAATAACCATTCCTCCGGGAAATTACATGAGTGATACATTTACCAATATGTTAAATACAATATTTAAAAAACAAGGATGGGGGTTAGAATATTTAATAGCTGATGTTGATATTAATACTTCCAAAACAATTATTCGCGCGGTTGACAAAGACGATATAAAGGGAGATGCAACAGGTTTAACTACACATGCGGCATTTGACCCTAATAATGACCATTACCTCCCGGGTTTTTGGTTTAAATTAGATTTTTTCCCACAACTTAACGATTATAATGATGGTAGCGAACGCGCGGAAGAAGATATGTATAATGAATATAAAAGAACTGTTGGTTGGTATATGGGTTTTTGCGATTATACATATGAAGTAAGGGAAGCAAACAAAATTACACAAATTACATTCGACCCGTTTCATAGCGATTTATATTATGAATGTGCGGTTGAAAGCGAATCATCTTATAGTAGCAGTCGTGATAATTACATATTTTTGAATGTAGATGATTATAATAGTAATTGTGTTTGTGAATCAATTGTATCTAACACAAATAATGGTTATATTGGTAATAATATATTAGCTCGTATAACGGTTGATGCTATACATAATTCAGTTTTATACGATAATGGTCGTGATTTAATTTTTAAAGAACGGGTATACATGGGTCCAGTAACTATTGAAAAAATGAAAATAAGTTTAATTAATCGTTATGGAGAGGTTATTGATATAAATTCAAATAATTTTTCACTTACATTAGAATTAACAAAATTATATTAAATACATGTTATGAACAATATGTATAAACCCGTTATTGAACGATAATAACTCTAATTTAAAGTATGTATGTTGGCGGAGCTTTAATATGTTCTTAGTTTGACGCAATATAAAAAAATTTTATTAATATATATAGATATTTATTATTTATTTATTATTTATTATCCTTAAAGCCGAAGAATGGAATGGTCGGCACTGCCTTTCCATGGTTGGATTTCAACCACCACGCTTTCAAACCAGCAGCGTATTCTTCATCCCCGTCAGCGTTAATAAGCGCTTTTTCGAGGTCCAACCAGGTTTCTGCTGTCTTTAGCGGTTTATCGGTAATAGACGACCAGATATGTTCTCCATTTACATTATTATAAACGAAATAAGAACCAGTTACAGGATCCATTTCAATTTGACCGTTTTCGAGAGGAAGTTTGATAGGAGGGAGTTCACACGCCTGATTCGGATTAAATCCTGGCGGAGGATTGATTTTCGGTAGCAATTCTGTAGAGGCTGTAGGACTCGTTACAGGAGCATCTGCAGAGCAACTTCCACCATTATCTGCCAACCAAGAGGCAAATCCAGGGGGGGTATTGATATTTTCATCACCAAGTTCTTTTTCAAATGCGTTTCTGAATGCTTCAGCTTCCTCATGAAGCTCCTGCCACGATGAAGACGCACATTGAGCATCTACATCATTCAACCATTCAGGGATTTCCACTGGGTCATCACCACCACCTTCACAGCAAATAATAGATGGTGATGGTGGTGGGCTTACTGCATTTGCCCGTTCAACAGGGCCATCGTTTGGGGGTGTGAAAACATAGTACTCATTTCCTTCATCATCCTCAACAATTTCCCACCCCGCTTCACGAGTATGAGTATCAATGAGGGATGATTGTTTGTATTCAGCTTCAAGAGCTTCAATTTGCAATTGAAGATCGGTGATGCAACAACAAGCAAAATTAAGTTTTTCATCGCTTATAAGTTGATCTTCAGCGATTTTTTCAATTTTTTCCTCAAGCACGAGTTGTGCATCGGTCTTGGGGGTAGCATTTTTAAGCACAATCCAAAACCATGGATCATCATAAACAATCCTGGCACCACCATTCCCAGCAAGAACACGCTCCTGGAAATTATAAGAATTCTGATTTTCATACCATTCCCACATATGAATGAAAACCATATTGTAATCGTCACCTTTTGGATTAACACGAGGAATCATATCAATCTTTCGGACTCGACCAAGATCAAGATTATGGAAAATCGCAGCAATTCGTTTTGAACTGACGTTTGAAAACACCCGAGGGATGTAGAGACTGAGAGGAGAGAATGTGGAAGAAGATGGGGAAGACATGTTGTTGGTTGTTGGTTGAACGAGAAGATAGAGGTGGGAAGTTACTTATCTTTAAAGACATAAAAGCAATTCAATTTTTTGAAAAATTCAAAAATTAATGATTCAATTCACATTCTCCCTTCTTCTCATATAAAAAATTGAATTAAATTTTGTGAATTAAGTGAATTCTATACAACAATGGGTGGTGGGAAGTCAAGTATTGGTGGTAAGCTTGAAAAGCACGAGAAGCCAAGGAAGACAAAGAAGAACAACAAAAAGAAAGATTTTGATTTGAATGGAAAATATAACCAGAAATCGGTTAGAAAAATGGAGAAAATGATTGAAATTAGGGCAAAAAAAAAATGAAAACGAAATCAACTCTTAATGTCTAGCAAACAATGTATATTTTAATTAAAAAATTGAATTACAATTAATACTATATCCTTATTATAATTCCCGATATGACACATATAGGAAACAATTTCATTACACGAGTTTGTAAAAGACTGGTGATTGAATTTTGGACCCTTTTTAAGTTTTATTTATTTTGGATATTGGTTCATTTTTCAACAACGAATCTTTATACCTATTTATGTACACCAATGACGATAGTCGGATTTATATCGTCGCCTTTTATGGCAATAACGCCTCATTGTAAGGTAATGCAATGGCTTTTTACTATTTCAGTAAACACTATTAATCAGATGTGGGTGCTATTTGGGATTTGGATGACAACAAAATTGACTTGTGTTTTTCAAGGTAAGACATAGCACATTATTAGATAAACCTTCATAAAATCTTGACACTTTTTTATTGATTTTAATCTTAGTATAATCAAACGATTTAAGGTATAGACCTTCAAGGCTGATAATTCTTGAAAGAGCAACATATGTTTGTCCGCATTCAAATATGCCAGATCCTATATCTATTTCGGCGCAATCTAATGTTGCACCCTGTGATTTGTGAATAGTAATAGCCCACGCTAAAATCAACGGGATTTGTTTAATGCCAACGCATGGTATATTTTCACTTTTCCATATATGATGACCGATGGTTCTTGTAACACCATTTTTAAATTTGACAATGGGATGTCCACTTACTGTAAATTCTGTAATAATGCCTTGACTACCGTTACATATAGGGAATTCACTTTCAACATCTAAATTAGCGATACACATAACTTGAGCACCTTTTTTTAACTCTAATCTATTTTCACAATTAATATTAGAGATAAGGAATGAAAACTCGTGCTCTATTTGAGATGGCGATATAGATTTAACAAGTATCTTTTCTTCTGCACTCAAATCTAATTCACTATCAGAACATCGTTTTATTTCAAATACAAATGCGTCATCCGTAATTTGCTTCATAGCATTTGTATTTATTTGATCTACACGATAGCGGGTTGGATATAGAACGGTAGGCATAATTTCAGAGTCTTTATTTATACGACCCACATAAGGTTCAAGTATATCTAGTGAGGATTTAGAAATTTTCCCCTTCCTGATTTGATTTAATATTTTGGCATATAAAGGGTCCTTTTGTCTGAAAATCTTTATAAGTTCAATTTGATTAGGAAATGTTAAATTCCAATTTGGCGATTCAAAACAAAACATTTGAGTATCTGGTATATTATGATCACCAATCGGTGGCAATTGGAAGAAATCTCCTGAAAATATCAGCTGAATTCCTCCAAACAATTTATTGTTTTGCCTACACATTTGAGCTGTGATGTTCAATAATTCAAACAATTTAACTGACATCATACTGACTTCGTCGATAATCAATATGTTCGTTCTCAGCCAATTTTTGCATTTATATTTGTTACCAGCGACTTTACCCGCGATTACATGATTATCTCCATTACCCAAACCAATTCCAGCCCACGAATGAATTGTTTTAGCACAACATTGAAGTATGACTGCTGCACAGCCGGTAAGAGCACATACTTGGAAGTTTTTCCCATTCTCTTTGGCGTGTTCAACCATATTTTTTATCAAGGCTGATTTCCCGGAGCCTCCGGGACCAGTAATAAATATGTTTTCGCCTAAAATATATTTATCAAATGCTAATTGCTGTTCAACTGATAACTCCATGGTACTAATACGTTATTTAATTTTTATATTATTTTCAATTTTATACTAAATTAATAATATAAATTAAATAATGTGCCTATTTATTTTAGTAAATAGTATAAAAATATTGAATGCTATATATTAAGATGGATGATTTTGTCAATTTGATACATAACTATAAATATTTAGTAATTGGAAATGATAACACTTGCAATATGTATAAATCATTACGCGATATATCAAATGTTATAAATGTTGATTATTCAACTATATCAAAAAATTTAAATGATAGTGGTATTTGCACATCTAAAGAAACAAAAATTCATTATTATATAAAAAAAATCAACTAATCTCCCGATAATTTAGGGTACACACCATACAGAAGGGGGGGACGGGCAGAAAGAGCAGCAGTTTGATGCTGCTGCTCCCCAGCAAGCTTCTCCTCGGCAAGCTTCTCCTCGGCTGCGGCATGCCCCCTCGTCCTCTCATAGTGCGTCCTCTCATAGTGCTCTTCTCCAAGAAACGCCCGCCTTAAATTTATCGACTCTTTCCGCCACCCCGGCTGGTATGTTTCTTCTTCTTCATTCGAAGGTGGGAAAGGCATGCCAGGGGAAGGGATCCCACGATAGACACCGCCCCCCCCTTTTGTGGTGGTATAATCAGTCGGTCTAAACAAACCACTATTTTTTCTAGACTTTATAGACTTTCTAGACCTTCTAGACTTTCTAGATTTTCTACCTCCCCCAGGACCCCCATACAATCCCTCCTGTCGCCGAAACATCTCCGATTCTCCTCGCATCCAGTCCCTTCCCCTCTGCCTACGTGCAGCATCCTGCACCAAATTTTCCGGCCCTCGACTCCTCCTAGAAGCGTCGTTTCGTTCGGCTGCTCTTTCCGCGTTTTGCCCTGCTCCTACACTCTCATCACCTTCGCTATCACTGTCGCTCTCGTCCGAGCTATGCGCCCCCAATCCGACACCATTATTAAGGCGGTGTTCGCTTGTGAGGCTGGCCCTTCGGTCTAACATTGATTGAAGGGCCAGACGACGTGCTTCAATTATTATATCATCTTCTTTCTTCTTCTCATAATCTTCTTGTGTAGTTTGGATCGGTTGACCATCCCCGCCTGATGATAAAAAGTTGTTTTGTGCTATGGAATGACCCATCACATCATTAGTGTCAAAAAAATCCCCTGCGCCTTTCCTCTTTCTAGACTTTCTAGACTTTCTAGATTTTATAGACTTTCTAGACCTTCTAGATTTTATAGACTTTCTAGACTTTCTAGACTTTCTAGATTTTACTTTATTACCTAATGGTGCTCCTCCATTTTTCTTATTTTTCCTAGATTTTACGCGGTTAACCATTATTATTATATATATATGATAATAATATTATCTACTGCCACAAGAACTACACCCCTTTCGATCTGTTGACATTTTAAATAAATTCCACCTAATATTATTAGGAACTGCTTTATTAAATAAAAACACTTGATTATTATGTGGTGGTGGTATAGACTTCTGTCCTTTGAAATTAACAAAATTAAACATTGTGAAAGGGTTCATTTATATAGTAAAATAAAATAATTTATTAAATGTTTACACAATAACAATTACTTGGACCGCCATTAAGGGGGAATGGTTTATAATTTATCACTTTTAAAGAATGTTGGGAAATATTCCTTTCAATCTTTCTAAATTCTATGCATTTGGAAGTTGTCCACCACTATATAATAAATAAAATTGATTTTAAAAAAATATAAATGTATGAATTAATAATGGATGAATTGCCTCATAAAAAACCAAAACGCGTTTATAATTGTGATTTATGCAATAGATATTATAGCAGAAAACAATATTTTGATAGACATGTATTGTGTTGTAAATTTTTAACAACACATAAGAGAGAGGCCGATATAGACGTAGAAGAAATTAGCGATACACCAAGTATTAGAGATTTATATTTATTAGTTCAAGAAATAACCTTTAAATATCAACAACAACAAAAAGAGCTGAATTCATTGAAACGATATGTTGAGAAGACGAAGAAAATGTTAAATATTGTTGATTGGTTAAATGATAATTGTAGGGATTCGTTGGATTATAATAAATGGCTTGATTCTATAGATGTTAAGCGAATCCATCTAGAAAATATATTCACTTGCGATTTAATACAAGGTTTTATGTATATAGTTCAAGAGAGCTTGCCCCTACATGAAAATAATTTATCGGTCAGATGTTTTGATCAAAAAAAAGGTATATTCTTTATTTATACAGATAAAGATAAGTGGAGAACAATGACGGGGCTTGAGTTCGAGAAAATGATAAATGTGATTAATATGAAAATATGCAAGGAATTTAAAATATGGCAAACAGAAAATAAAGAAAAAATTTTAAAACATAATATCACTGATAATTCTTACCAAGAATGTGTTATTAAAATTCTGGGCGGAAATTTAAATCAGGGAATAGTATATTCCCGTATAAAAGGTAAATTGTATAATTATCTAAAATTTAATCTTAAGAAGATTATAGAATTTGAATTTAATTAAGATACTTTGTTCTAAACTCATCTGGGGTCATTAATGGTATTTTTAATTTTCTGGCTTCATCTGCTTTACCAGTTCCCTCCTCCTTATCAGGAACTAAAACAACAAATGTCTTTTTACTGACAGAAGTTCCAATAATTCCACCCTTTGCGTTAATTTCTTCAACCAATGCCTTATCTCTAAAACCAGTCATTACAACACGTTTTTCAAAAAGTGGGTGAGAACCATCATATTTTATTTTTTCTACACCTTCTTTAAGTTTGCTTGTAAGCTTTGATTCTTTAATAAATTCAAGGAATTGGGGAATTTTGTTAACAAAATTTTCGGCTAACACATCTCCAATTCCCGAAACTGATCCAACGAGGAGCTGTTTGTAGGCGGTAGATTCGTTACTTTCAAGAATGTCTGGATACTTTTCAAGTATTGGTCTTATTTTCCGTTCGCCCAGTCCTTTGCCGAAAATATTACTTGCTTTTATAAGCGTTGTAATATCAGCCGCTTCAAGTTGCCTCTTAATGCCTTCATAAATTTTTGTAGCAAGTTTATCTTTAAACCCATCAACTTTAAGAAAGTCTGCTTTATTCAAGGCCAAAATTTGTGGAATAGTAATATATCCAGCGTTGATAATGCGTTGAATGTTGCCTCCACTAAGACCTTCAACTCCAATATTTTTAAAGAAATCTGTAATAATTTTAGCTTGAACAATTTTATTACTTATTTTGTTAGTCAATACAATATCAACATGCGTTTCGTTCCATTTCCACGCCAAATCAGGCATATTTGCTTCATGTGCTGGTTTCAAAACCTCTAAGATATGAGGGATAACATCACCACTTCGTTGCAAGAGCACAACTGCGCCGACTCCTAGTTTATGCTTTTCAACAAATGCCGCATTGAATGCTGTTGCGTATTGAATGGTAACACCGCCTACCTCTACAGGGTCAACTTCAATTTTGGGTTTTAAAAACCCATATTTACTTGGACTCCAAATAACATCAACAACATTTGCTTCAACCAATTGATCTGACAAAACCATTTTAAAGGCAAACGCATGTGTAGGATTACCTGTACTTCTTAGCGCACGCATTCTATCGTGAGTAACAATAATGCCATCAATTTCGTATTTATAATTTTTGCGCCAGTCTATAAGTTTTTCAGATAGTATTTCATTTGTAACCGTGGTTGCTTTTTCATATTTAACAATGTCAATATTTTTGTCCTTAAGAAACTCAAGTTGCATGGAAGGTTTAAGTTTAGGTTCTATAGTTTCATAGGCAACAAAATCAACATGTTTAAGTTCAGCCGAAGACGCATTAATTTTATTAATGATGCCTGCAATTGTATTTCTGGGATTTTTAGAATCCTTAAAATGTTTTTTAAAGTTATCTTTAGAAATGAGGAATTCACCCCTAATGACAATATTATCGCCCTTGGGAAATTTCAAATGATGGATTAGGTGACTAACATCCTGTCCTACTGTACCGTTTCCACGTGTAAAAAGTTGTTTATCCCCATTCTTAGCGACAAACAAACCACTAACACCATCCAATTTTGCCGAAAGAACATATTCTTTAGGAGTGCTATTATCCTTTAATTCTAACCATTTTAACACAGCTTGTGTAGAAGCCTTGAATTTATTCATAGATGGCATGTTATATGGTAACACCACTTTGCTTTTGCTAGCAGTTGAAATGGGGGCACCTACTTCGTTTAATACAGTATTTTTTGGATAAGTTCTATAAAGATATTCTTTAATGATGTCAAATTGAGTATCTGTCATAATAACTTCATCTGGATTGTTATAATACATATCATTAGCATATCTAATCATATCTCCAATTTCTCTTTCTGATAGAGTTTTAATATATTTTTGACCTTCGCGTCTGTAAACCTTAATGTTATGAGCAGGTGTTTCCATCTTTGATTTTTTCAAACTTTTACTTCGTTTTTTTGTTTTAATTGTAAAATCTCCTTCTTCTGGAATATCTTCAATAAAGTTATCCTTTTTAATTATTACTGATCTTCCATCCTTTCTTTCGTTAGGTTTTTTATATTCCATATTAAGGAAATCAAAAATATCATTTTCGGTTTTAAATGTCATATCAAGTTTCGAACCCTTTTTCCCATCAATCATTTTATAGAAACCATGTTCATTTAGCGAATATCCCATAGAAAGTGCATGCTGTCTCATAACAGTATTGAAGATTTTTGAGCCTGTAAAGTAAAGAATCGCAAATGGAAATTCTTGAGGAGGGCTAAAGAGAAAGTCAACCCGTCTAGCGGGTTTTCCAGGTAGTTTAGCAATCACCAAAATTTTTGATTTACCATCAGTCAATTTATATACAACAATCTTCTCTTCTACAAGTTTATCGATGAATTTTTTTAGAACCGTAGACTTACCCAGTTTATCGGTAATTATTACATCAATATCGCCGGATGTAGTGTTTCCCCTTCGGTAACTTCCTACAATTTCAAAGGTGTCGTCTGGATCTTTAATTAAATCAAACATTTTAGTAAACTCCTTATTATATTCAACGATTTCATTGCGTGGAATTCTTTTATTTATATCTTCCATATATTTTAAACCCATTTGCTGTGTTTCGGTAAGCACCGAAAGTTGTTTTTCTTTAAGCTCCTCAATGCTTGTGATACCCTGTTTAATAAGTTCATGCGCTTTTTTTGGACCAACGCCATAAATACTAGTGAATATATGAATTGGGTTTTTCTTTTCTGTTTCAAGTGCTTGTATCATTCCAGTATCCTTTAATTCATTAAGTTTAGAAATAATTGTTTTTCCAATTCCTTTAAGATCCTTAATTTGATTTACATCAGTAATATCTTCTTGATATGTCATTATAGATTCTTGCGCCTTTTGATAAGCGCGTGCGCGCATAATTTCACCCTTTTTTTGCATATAATCTTCTAGTTCTCCAAGAGCAGCGATAAATTGTTCATTGTATATTTGTGTCATTTTGCTTTTGCTTTGCGAATCGTTTACAGTCGGCATTGATGGTGATATATCTTCTTTTATCACTAATTTTTTATTCAATTTTCTATGTGTTGTTTTTCCTTTTTTTAATGTTCTAGACTTTGAATGAGGTGAGTTTGACTTTTTTGGTTCAAATCGTTCAATAGATTCAACGATTTTTAACTTTTTGGTGTTTGTTTTTTTAACAAACCTGCTCTTTTTCATTGTAGCACTGCTATCTTTTGTTTTATTAAAAGGGACACAATAACCATACGTTTGCAATGTTCCATGATCATTGACGCTAGTAGCACAGATGTCTCCCTTTTCGGTTTTATCACACTCGTTATGAGTATTAAATTTGTATTTAAAAGGGAAGATACACTCTCCTTCCTTAACCTTCTTATTTTTTTCAGATTTTCCTTTATTGTTTAGAGTAGTTCCATACATCACTATATATATATTTTCTATTTTTTAATTTTTTTTGTTTTATCTATTTTAAAATATGAATCTAAAAATTCTTTATCAAAGTACTCGTCTAGATGCTTCTTGGTTTTAACCTTTGGTTTATCTTTTACTGCTCCAGCAGTCGTTTTCACCAATTCGGTGAAAGTAGGCTCAGGGATGTTTTTAAATTGGGTATCCATTATAAATAAAATATAAAATAAATATAACAATAATGAAAACAAATATTGATAGTTATGGTATGTCCGAAACATATCTAAATGATGATTTAATACATGGGTTTAAATGGGATGCAAACTATAATGGCGATGAATTAAATGTAGGAGTATCTGAAAATAATAATAAATCCTTTTTTATTAAGTTAGACAATAATGATATTATGGATATTTTATCAGTTCCCGTCAGCGATCAAACCTTAAAACAAAGGCTAAATAAAGAATTAAAAATGTTGCTCCCTACTCATTCTAGCAAAAGTAGAAAACATAAATCTTCTAAATCAAAAACTCATAAACATCATCATAGACATTCTAAACATCATAGACATTCTAAACATCATAAACATCATAAACACAGACATGCTACAAAAAAACGAGTCAGATCCAGTATAAACAATACAATATATTAACCGCTTAACATCTTAAAGTTAAATATTATATATATATAATGAGTTGGAAGAAAAGTGGGGGTATATACAGAACAGCTGTCTCTAATAATCTTGGTGCAAATAATATTTCTGCGGATAACATAGTTACAAACATAATCAAATCAGGGATTATGGAAGTTACTGGCGATACTAAATTTGATGGAAATCTTAATGTTGATGGGGATACTGAATTACATAAAAAACTTAATGTTACGGGCAATACTACATTGGGTGGAACACTTAATGTTACGGGCAGAGCAGACATAATCGGAAATCTTAATGTGGATGGAATACTTAATGTTACAAACGACACAGACATAATCGGAAATCTTGACGTTACTGGTGACACACACATAAGCGGAACACTTAATGTTACGGGCGACACAGACATAAGCGGAAATCTTTTAGCTAACAGCCTCAACGTGGCAACAGACACAGACATAAGCGGAACTCTTAACGTTACTGGTGACACAGACATAAGCGGAAATCTTTCAACTAATGCCTTTAAACTTCAGACGAGGCAAGGAGACGCCCCACCCTTTGAATTTTTTTGTTACATTAAATTTAAGGATCGTTTGCAGATTCAGGACGGGGACGGTGACTTTACTGGTGAAATAAGGCTTAGGTCAAGGAAGGTTGTCGTGTCAGCGTTTACAGAATGTAGGGGAAAACTTAAGGTACTGCAGGACGATGGTGACGATCATGCGGACTTTGTGGGCAACCCAATCCTTGAGGTTGATGGTAACACAGTGATAAATGGAAATCTTACAGTTACTGGTGACACCATCACCACCTTTCACACCGTCGCAGTTCAAACCACCTACGACAACGCCAACCCATGCCCGCAATTATTATTTGTCAGTTCAAAAACCGAAATTCATTATGAATCGATTAAAAAAGGTGTTATATATCATGCTTTTTGGACATACACCGATTCAGGTTGGGGGGAAATTATTTTTTTTAACACGGTGGGCGGCAATTCCGTCGTCCAAAAAACAATTACTAACCCCAACCACAACTTATGTGCTGGAGGCGTCATTTTTTGTGCGGATGGAGCTGGTTTTTTTTCAATAGGATTGATGGGACCGACCACCATACCATAAAGTAAGTCCCGCGTGTGTAGATAATATATTTTCAGGACATAGATCTCATATTATGGGTGCTGTTGTGGCGACAATAATTTATTCATTAACGTCTTCTTTATAATCAAACGAATTAAGGTTTGCTATATAAATATATTATCAATAACAAAAAATTGATTATATATTTATTGATAACTACAATTTAAACAACTATGTCAAGTACATCCTTTTATGATCAACAAAGTGGAAGTGGTAGTGCCTCATTTGTAAATAATAGTGAATGGGAAGTTGAATTATTTGGCCGAAATGATAATGGTGGTATTCATGACTCATCTGTAAATAGCGATGGATTGATTGTAGTATTAATTATATTGTCCCCATTTATATTAATATTTGTAGGATGTGTAATTCTTAATATAATATCTATATGTGATAGTATTAGGAATAAGCATAATAAATATATTAATAAGGTTGATGATAAAATTATTAATGGTAAACTCAATAAAAAATTTATTAAAGAATTAAATACATGTAATCGTGTAAACGTTGATATAAGATCTAGACTTGATTGTGCTATATGTATTGAAGAAATTAAGTTAGAAACATTTAAATTAAATTCTAATAAATTAATATTTCTAAATTGTTCCCATATATATCATACAAAATGTATGCAAAATTGGGTTAAATCCCAAATTAAGGAAATTAACAAACCAACATGTCCAATGTGTAGAGATATTATTATAAATATATATCCTCAAAAAACAATTGATTATAGCAGTGATAGCAGCAATGCAAGTGAAGCAAGTTATTGGAATGATTAATATTCTTTGTTATTTGAGTCAATAATAAAAAATTGATTACTATTTAAATAGTAATAAGTAATAAGTAATAATGTCGCTAACATATCTCAGCACAAAGAACGCACACCCACGTGATAATGACATTGAATTTGAGGAGGGTCCACATATTTATACTATAAAAGGGTCATCAGATTATCTCTCTGTTACTACATGGAATCATAGCCATTTTGAAAAGTTTGATTCAGACAAGATAATCAATAATATGATGCGAGGTAAAAATTGGGAGAGCAGTGAATATTATGGTATGACGAAACAACAAATAAAAAAGAAGTGGAGTGACAATGGGAAAGAAGCATCTGGAGCAGGAACCAAGATGCATTTTGATATTGAATGTTTTTATAACGGAATTCCAAAAAAAAACGATTCGATTGAATATAAATATTTCAACGAGTTCCACGCAAAGCATATGGATAAAAAGCCATATCGTACAGAGTGGATGATTTATGATGAAGAATTACGCTTTGCAGGTTCTATAGATATGGTGTTTGAAAATGACGATGGTACCTTGGAAATTTATGATTGGAAGCGTTGCAAATCAATAACTAAAATAAATAGTTGGAATAAATATTCAACTACAGAAGAAATTAGCCATTTACCAGATACAAATTTTTGGCATTATAGCTTACAATTGAATACATATAAAGCAATATTAGAAAAGAATTATGGGAAAAAGGTAACTGGTTTATACCTTATTTGTTTACATCCAAGTAATAGTAATAATTCTTATATGAAGATAAAGGTTCCAGATCTTAATGATGAGATTGCTGATTTGTTTTCAATTCGTCAAAAGGTATTTAAAAGTAACGTTTAATATAATATATTGCGAAATGTGTGAAGAAATTATAAACTATTTATCCGGTTTTTTTATTTTGGTTTTAAATATGGGTTTAGGGGTTTTGATTGCTGCGACATTCATATCTAACTATATTTATTTACCGATGGTAAAAGATGGAGAGAGTGATGAAGAGGCAGAAGACGAAGATTATGGAGATGAAGCATGTATAGAACCCAGCTCGTCGCCTTTTCTGCTGAACGAAGAGCATGGTACTAAAAAAGAAGAAGTTGAAAAATATGATGATAAATATAAGCCCGAATTTAAAGAGTTAGAAGAGTGTAGTTTATCAGACGAGCAATTGAATTCGCTTAAAAATAATATTTTGTTAGAGGAAACACCGAAAGGTGATATATTAATGTTTTATGATCATGAACATGGGTATTTCAAATTTTATTGTACGACAAAAGAACTACCTTATGCTACACTAGAAACCGTAGCAAGAAAATATACAATAAATAATAATTGTAAATCTATATACATATGTTTTGATGAAGCAGTTTCTAATGCTATAGAAAGAAAAACCTCACTAGAATCAATAAAAAATTCTCTGAAAGAGAATGAAATATCACGTGCTGATGACACTGGTAGTAGCATTGTCCAGAACGTATTTGCATCATTTAAATCATACAATAAGAAGGGGGGTAATGTCGGTAAAAAATCAACGCCAACGGAGTGTATTAAAAATAATGTAAATCGTTATAAATATTGTGGAAAGATTGAGGAATATAAAATTATACAGGAAAAACAACAGGAGGATGTAATTAAAATAGATTTTGCATCTTTTAAGAAAATGGTTAATGATGAAAATAAAAAATTAGTATAATATAAGTTATGAAATCAAATAAGTTAATACAATCAAATAGAGTGATACCAGAACGTACTCTTACCATTTTAGGAGCATTAAAAAATTTGGGTGAAGAAGTTGTTAGTAAAGGTTCGGTATTGGGTATTGAAGTGATAGAAGTATTTGGAAAGAAAGTAATAAAATTAATGAGTGATGGAATAGAAGATATAATAGAGTTTACATTACCGGGTTTGGAAGATAAGGATATAAGTGAAATTACTAGAGAAGCGAGAACTAAATTAGAAGTGGTAATCAAGACGATTCAAGCAATCAATGCGGATGCCGAATTAAAACAAGATATTAAAACAATATTAAAACAAGTATCTGGTGCTGCAGGCGATATGCTTGTAACAATAATTGATGATATGGAAGAACCAGTAGAAAAAGCGTTCACTAAAATTCAATCAAGTACGGAAAAAATTATAGTTAAATTTATGAAAGGTGTAGTGAGAACCACGTGGGACACCTTTTTAACTGCGCTTGACCCGATTCCAATAGTGGGTGAAATAGGGGGTTTATTAAATGCCGGAAATTCGGTTTTACATACAGCAGTAAACATACTGCCACCTGCTATAGATAATGCTGGCCATGTGTTAGAATTGGGAAACCAAGCAATACGCTCGATTCTTGACGTTGGAAGCAAGCAAATTGAAACGATTAATAACGTTCGTGCAAAAACAAATAGTGTGCGTGAAAAAATACGATTAATGCAAGAGAGGGTAGCAAAAAGTATTCAGGGAGTGACTGCTGGAATTTCATCAATGGGGAATGAGACACCACCATCATTTAAAAATGTAAATGCAAAACCAGTACCAGTAGCAGCAGCACCAGCAAAACCAGTACCAGCAGCAGCAAAACCAGTACCAAAACCAGTACCAAAACCAGTAGTAGCAGTACCAACAAAACCAGTAGCACGCCACCAAGTAGGTGGTAATGTAAAAACAAGAAATAAAACAAGAAATAAAACAAGAAATAAATATAAATCAAGAAGGTGGGGAAGGCGAACACGGCGACTATTTTGATAAACTATTTTTATATTTTATAAACCCAATACTTATTTCAATATTAAATGAAGAACCGAGATGATCTCGCGCAACTTCATACGCTTTTTTTTCATTAGGATTAAAAGACTGAATGTATTTGTCAATTAGAGTAGAAATATGGGTTTCAGTGTTATCCATTGTTTAATAATAATTTTAAGTTATTATTAAATCAATTTTACGGTGTATAATCAATAAATGATATAATAGAGTTAGTTTGCTTGATTTCAGAGTCATTCATAATTTTGGTAATTTCAGAATTAATTTTGTAATTATTTAACAACAAAAAGTTAAAAAGTTCAACTATATTATCAATACAAAGTAATTCGTTTGTATTATCAAATGAATATACCGCATAAACGCACTGTGAAGATGTGCAGCATGCTGATTTGTCACTAAAAATAGATAATTTAGGTGGATTTATTCGTTTTATATATTTTTTAAGTGGTCCTTCAGGCATTTTATTGATTGTAATTATATTTTTATAACATATATTGTATGGATCAAGATATGGTAGTGACGATAATAAGTATGTCATTTATATAACAGAATATAAAAAAATTGAAATAAATATATACAAGAAGATAAGATAATACAATACCACCATCAATGGAAGATAACGCACCAACCATCTTAATATATCGTTTTAAATTTGGTCCTGATTTTATAAAAGAATTGTCTAGGTTTGCGAAACTTCATCAGTATGATGATCGCCACGCCTTTCGTGAAGCTTGGGACATTTGGGTTGAAGAAAACAATGATATTATTATGACTGAAACTAGGACACTAGAAAATAATGGATATGAAGGAGACGTATTAGATAAGATGTATAAAAGCGCTAGATATTATTTTAGAAAAAAAACGGATAAAAAGGTAAATCCCAAAAAACGGAAAGTATATATATCAATGGATCGTGATATGTTGGATTTGATGGATGAGCATATTATGGATTCTATGAAGCTTAATGATTATTGTCCGGCCAATGGATTTAACGAGTTTTGCAAATCAAATGAGGAATGTATTGGGAGAGAGGTTAACCGCTTTGTGAATGATGGAATATCAGGGGATGAAATCAATATAAAATTTAAAAAAACATACAAAAACAGATATTTTCAAATTTCGCAAAATATCGTTAAATAATAATATGAATAATTAATATGAGTAAATTATTAAGTCAGGGTGCATATGGTTGTGTATATTATCCAGGAATTGATTGCAATGGAAATGAGGATAAAAAACGTAAATATGTAACAAAACTGCAGAAAAAGGGTTATAATTCAGACAATGAAATAAATATAGGTTTAATAGTGAGGCAACTGAAGAATTTTTTTTTATATTATGCCCCAGTTGTAGAATATTGTGACGTTAATATATCAAAAATAGATAAGCGTCTTGTACAAAAATGTGAAGTAGTTAAGTCTAGTGACGATGTAGATTATATATTGATGAAAATAGAACGCATACCAAACATTGATTTTTTTGCCTTTTTAACAAATAAACACGAGTCAAAAGAATATATATTTGTAAATATGTTGGAAACGTATTCTTATTTATTAGACGGTATCCATCTTTTGAATAATAATGAAATAGTACATTTTGATTTAAAATTTGATAACATACTATTTAATCAAAAAACAAAAACGCCTTTTATAATTGATTTTGGAATTTCCTTGAACATGGCTGAATATTCATACGAAGTGGCGCCTGATTATTTTTATATATATGCTCCAGAATATTACATTTGGCCAATAGAAGTTCACATTGCATCTTATTTAGTAAATAAACGTCTGGATCCTAAAGGAAAAGTTACCAAAGATGAGCTAGATAAAATTGTTGATAAATGTTATAGTAATAATAAGGGTCTTGTTATATTTTCAGAATCATTCAGAAAAAGGTATTTGAGCTCTATGAATAAATATACAACACAATTTGTAGGTAAAACAAAAAAACAGGTATTGGATAGCATTATCACTGAAAAAATATATAAAACGTGGGATAATTTCGCACTTAGCATTTTAATGTTACGGATGTTAGAATACTTATTCAATAAAGGGTTTTCAGACGCTCCATTTATTATAGCATTTTCGCAATTACTTTTAATGTGTATTAACCCAGACCCACATCATCGCTTTTCAAGTGTTAAATGTAAAAAAATTTTACAGAGGATAATTAATACACGGGAATCTATGAATAATTTAAACAAAATTATTAGTAGTATAGACATTGATCATAGTTCTATAAGTAATAGTATTAAACATGATAATATTGTACTTCATAAAAGACAGGATGTTTAATTTAAACCTACCTATATTTCGTACCCTTTTTGGTTTCACATTTTTTTTCTATTAATTTAAATTCGCTATTTCCAGATGATACATACAAGTCTAAATGGTCTTTAGCAACAGACAAATCCATTTAATTATAATTAATATTATAATTAAATTTCAATTTTATAAACTATACCTGTTTAATTGTATTCAAAACACATTGACACTTCGTGATGGTTTAGTGTTTACGAGATTTACGTTTACGTTTAGTGCCGCCTTTAGCAGAACGTTTACGTTTAGTGCCGCCTTTAGCAGAATGTTTACCTTTACGAGATTTACGTTTTTTTGTTCCCTTACATGGTTTACAATCAGATGTATCTGAAGCTCCCTTTTTGTATGTCGCTGAAGCGACTTTAAGAATCTCCTTCAAACCACCATTTTTCATAATGCCAGGATTCTTTTTAATAGTTGCTTTTACGTGGTCTAACCATTTACTCATTATATAAATACAAGAGAAAATAAAATTGAATTATTATAATTATGAATGTTTAAACCAAATGGCTAAACCTTCAACTCTAACGCGCTTTTTATATTGGAAAGACGAGGTAGAATTATCATTAATTATAGCATTATTGAAGGGAGAAAATTGTGATGAAATGTTATTTTGGCTATATGAATTATATTATTCGGGGTTTCAAAAATATTGTTACGAATTAATTTTTAAAATTTATTATGATTTTTACGCACATCTCAATCCCAAGATTGAAGATTTTATACATAAAAATCATAATAAATTTTTAGTATCGCAAGATGACACTATTATAGGGTTCATATATAGGAACGTTTTTGGTAAAAAATATACATTCAAGGTTTTTAACCTAAGACAATTAATGGTAAATTGTCTTCCAAATGTAATTTACAAGGGTAGAAATCCTAAATGGTTGGCATCCTATCCTAAATTTATGAAACTACTCATTTTATCTATTCATAAAAATAATTTTAATAATGTTTGTTACTATCTATCAATTATAGGTGAATGTGAGCTAAAATGTGTCTATTCAAACATTATTAAATATTTCAGCGAAGAGAGAAATGTGTTAATTAAAGATGATGTTATAGATGGTAGAATAAATGGTTTCCTTAAAGGTATATACGCTGATACGCGGCATTTAATCTTGTCTGCTATATTATATTTGGGTGAGGCAGAACAAAATATAAATTTAAGGAAAATCTTTATAACCTTATCACAAGAGGAATGCGAGTTAATTAGGGAGATTAATGAAAAAATAATAACCCCCGATTATAAAACATTGTGTTATAAAAGACGTTATGCTATAAATAATATGATTGGGTCTTTTAAATTATCAAGAACAAACTATGAAAATATTGAACGTGAGATGTGCTTCCATTGGGAATACCATGCATCATTATCACCTTTATGGAATAAAAGAATGAGTGAATTTAAATATACCAGAAATGAACAGAAGAAAATAATTGAATTTGATAATGATGATATATTGGAGGATTTTTGTCAAAAGTATGGGTTCTTAGAACCAGATGAACAACCAAGAGAGATTCAGGATGCAAGTACTGGAATAATAGAAAAGAGAAATTGGAAGGATTTGTATAATTATTTAAATTGTCCTGACATACTGAATACATTAGATGATACTTTTCAATATTTATATTAAAAAATTGATATAATATTATTATTATTTATATAATATAATAATCATGGTGAAAAACACAAAAGGTGGAGGTAAACAAAAAAAGCAAGCTAGTAAACACTGTGGTGGTGGTGGCCGTGGCGCACCGACCAGGTTTTCACAACATCCAGATGAGATTTATGCTTGTTGTACCAAACTATTAGGAAATGCAACGTGTTATGTCTTGTGTCAAGACGGTGTAGAAAGGATTTGTATTATTAGAAAAAAATTCAAGGGGAGGGGGAAACGCGATAATGTTGTTACGCCCGGTGTTTGGGTTTTGGTTGGTAAGCGAAGTTTTGAACTGGTTGTCGCAGGTAAAAAACAAAAAACAGATCTATTAGAAGTATATAGTTCTTCAGATCAAAAAACTCTCACCCAATCTGTTTCAAATATTAAATGGGCCATATTTAATGGCATTGGTACAACCACAATTGGTGAAAGTAGCCACGACTTTGAATTCGGTGATGAAAATGGTATGGTTTATGAGACGTTAATGGAAGAAGATGAAATCGAAGATGATGAATGTGTTGTTACTGCTGTAAATTTAACGGGCAAAGATTGCGATAAGGTTGATGTAGATGATATTTAATTATTTTAGCCAGATAATTAATATTTCATTAATAATTATTAAGTGTATCCAACACACAATAGAATCCGTTCAGATTTAACCATAATATAAAGGCAAATCAAGTTTGATACGAGTATATACTGCAAAGTTGTCAGTGGCCTTCATAATTATTTCATTATAACATTCTTCATCCTCATCTAATGCCTTATTAATCTTATAAAGGTCTAAATCTATATTTTTCTCTCTACCTTCTTCCCATTCGTAAAGATCTTTCAAGTATTCTAGATGATCTTGATAAATAATATTCATAGCATATCTACCGTGGTCATCCTCTACAATAGAGCAAATTTGATGTGGTTCTCCATGTTGACACCTTATCGCAAAACTACACGATGCGTCAACCATAGGAACCGCATGAAACCAACCAATTAATGCCCATCCTTGTGGATTCCAATTTGTACATGGTGGTCTCACTATGCTATCGACCATACCAATATATATGTCGCGCAAATCTTCATCTTTGACCTCTTTTTGGAATTCTGTAGGAACATCTAATTCGATTGATTTAATAGAAAAAATGTAATCTTTAGATTCGGTTAATATTAAATCGTCGCACGTGTCTTTATTAATTCGTAAAAAACACCTTTTAAGTTCAAGTGTCGGCCAACATTTATAACATACATCAAAATCGCTTACAATGTGCCATTCGCTTATATTGTGTATTTTACCAGTACTAATATATTGTCCACACACATTACACGTACAATAATGATGTTCATGTTCTTTGAACAACTCATCCAGAGGTTTATTAAAACAATCTAAACATATATCGATATCACAGCTACCAATACCACGGTAAAAATCAAGTGAAACGGTCTCATTACAATTATCACAATAATTATCTTCAAATATATCCAATGTGACTTTAGAATCGGTTGGAAATATGTATTTTTCCATAATTTATAGATTATATTATTTTTAGTTTTTAAGTATTAACCAACTCAGTTACTTTTATCCAATATCTTCATTAAAATTACGATAACATAACTTCACTTGACGCATTGATTACTTATGACATTCCTCTATAGTCTTTATCAAATTCAATCCATAATTATTCATTTAATCCGTATTATTAGCAAACTTGTTAGTGAAACCATTATATATTAATTAATTAAACGTAAACTTTCATAAATGGCTTGTTGCAAATCTTCTTCTTCATCTGGTGCCATGCTCTCTCTATCTCCTCTCTCTGTGTGTGACAAATGTGTGACTGATGAATTAATTATATTATTTAGGTTGTATAATGATCTAATTAAATTTAAACTAGATGGAGTCGGGTGTATAAATTCCGAACCATCCATCGCCACTACATTTTCTTCTAATAAATATTGTTCATTTTCACTGCTGTTAATTTCTTCTTCTTCCTCTTTTATTTTAACTTCGATTGAATCAAGTTCAAATCTGCATATTGGGCATATAGGTTGTTCTTCACACAACCATTTTGTAATTGCATCTGGATTAAAGCAGTGCCTGCATGGTAATTCAATAATATCGTCGTCATTACAGAAATCAACTTGGAATATTGGACATGTGTTATTGGTTTTAGACGATTCAATAAATTTTATTTTTTTTAATTGAGATGACCCCTTTTCGCTTAATATTTTTTTATATACAGGTGGTTCATTTAAACTATCAAACAAAATATTGTCCACATTAATTGGAATTGGATTAATAAGTCTATAACGTATCAAATTCATTGCATTAGCAATAGAATCTGAATCTAAAATAGACAAAGGTGGTGGTGCTGTGTTGCCCCGCATGAATGGGTGCGGGCGCGTGGGTGCTGGTCTAGGCACTGATTCGTCTGCTGGTGCTGGTGCTGGTGGTCTAGGCACTGATTCGTCTGCTGGCGCTGGTGCTGGTGCTGGTGGTCTAGGCACTGATTCGTCTGCTGGAAGTTCAGGTGTTGACATTAATGGGATTAATTCACTATCATCTATAGAATTTAAAAAATCAATAAACAGTTGATCTATGTTTTCAGCTGTTGGCGCTGGGGGGTTATTTGAAATATCCATTATTATATTAATATTAATATTATATTTAATACATTAATAAAAAGTATTTGATTGTGATTGGAAATAAAAAATTTATATTATATTATATTTTTTATTTCAATAAAATTTACTCAAACGCATTTAATTTGTAGCGTGGATTATCGAGGGATACCACAAGCTGTGACCAAGGAGTCACAGACTGGAGGAAATCCATACCCTTCTCACAGAAAGCATTTAGCAATGCTGGACTGAATCCTGACATCATTGTAGCACCCTTCTGTTTGGAAGTGATGGGTGTACCTGAAAGGGAACGAAGATTCCAAAATAGAATATGAGGTGGGTTAAAAGGCTTGCCCCATAACTTAATTCCAGCCTCTGAATATAGGCGTTCAATAAGACCCCACATATCCTCACTAAGAGACTCGTTGCCCCTTGAATCAATCTGCATATCAGAAAGAATAACTAGGACCATATCCTCAACCTCTTCTGTAGTTAGGCGATTCTTAACAATAACATCAAGAATAAGGGTTAGGGCTGCCGTAAAATTTGTATTCATGCCCCACTTTGTATTACGAATCTGGTTAAGCATATCAGTAAACTCAATATGCCCCTCAAGATTGATCCATTCAGGAACGTTATTAAAAGTCATTACACGGCGACCAAGAGTTGACTTCTCAGCAATCCGAAGAGCAAGACCAAGGCATGCTATAAGCGGGTCACCGAACATCGAACCGGAAGTGTCAGCCATAACAACGAACTTTCCAAGATTAGGAATATGTTTACCCCCATCCCTCCACTGGAGATTTATCGCATCGATATCAATTTTTGTGGCTACACTGCGCGCCATCCTGTCTAGAATTTTTAAACCGTCATTGACTATAGAAGTGATTCCAACACGCTTTCCCTTCATAACAACCTCACCCTTAATTGCCTGGTCTACAAATTCAGTGAAATTATCTGCAGCGACAATGCGATCCTCGGAATCCGAACGTGGTTGATTCTTTTTATCAAGATTCTGAAAGGAGCGCGTCAGTTTGCGAAGTGCGACACTTGGGACATCGGGATACTTGATCTCACTCCAAGTCCCTCCACACATATTAATCTGGGGCGTACGGATTCGCTTATTTAGCCCACTAAGAAGGGTTCGGTAATGCGTAATAGCCTTGCGGCGAGCAGAAGCGATAGTAACATCGCTCTTTGCGGTTACAATAAAATGTTTGAAATAATCATATGCTAGTGCCTGGAACAGGGGTTTGAAAGGGTTGGCAGACTTTGCAGCACCCCCCTCGCGGCAGACCCAACGAGAGCAAAGTGTTGGATTTTCGGCTGAAACGTCCAACTTGAGTTGAGTGTTGATAAGATTAATTAGGTAATCCTGAAGTCGCTCCGGACATTTAACACCACCGAAGTAAGCCCAAATAGCCTTGATGTCTTTCCAAGAACCAAGTGGGTGTGCACTACCCTCAACTGGAATATCATGAACAAAATATTTTATAAGTTTGAAGGTTGTGTTCTCGTCAACACTCCACCAAGATTTGAGGAGTTCGTAACTCAGAGTCCACTCACCTTTTCCAGCCTCAACATCGCGGGTCTGTGCTGTAAGACTGAGAAGAATCTCCTTGATGAGATTATATTCTTGCTTAATAGCGCTAGGGCACTGTCGGCTATCAGATAGCAGATGAACCTGATTAAGAAGTTTAGTCATACGCGCACCCAAATCAGTTGGATCTGCAGTTCGGACAAGTTGGAATGATAGTTGAACAACCTGTTCGCGCAAATCGTTGGACCAACCATTCTCAAGATGTCCTTTCTCTCCTAGCTGGGTCGGTGTATAAGAATCCAGTGCGGAAATAAAATTAGATGGGTGCGTGGGTGCTGATGCTGAAGCTGAATAGGACATCGTGTATATGGATTTGGTTTTTTGTCTTTAAGTCGTTTAGTGGTGTGTTTTTCGGTGTGTTTTGCGATTGGTGGTGGAGGGGTGGATGTATACCTTTTTTGTATTATTATTATTATTCAATTTTATTGGAATTTCATAAAAAATAAGAAATATCGAATTTAAATCCTGGAACATTTTTATAGTATCGTTAAACATAATATTTTCTATGCGTTTATGCATCGATAAATAATTATTCTCCTTATTATTTATATAATCTATAATTTCTGCTGGGTCTAAAGTAATATTATAACTAAATAATGATAATAATTTATATTTTATATTTTCATCGTTTCTATGTTCATTTATAAGCGAAAGTATTTCACTTTCGTTCAATTTATGTTCGGCTAATTTATATTGTTTTTGTTTTATTTTTTCTAGAACACAATTTGAATTAATATAAAGAGAAAAGATTTCTATATACTCATTTGATTGTTTATAAAACAAATTGTAATTTTTTTCATTCTGTTCAAATTTATCTATCCAATCAGTTTCTAATTCCATTAATAATTAAATATAAAAAGGAATATAAAATTTAACTAATCGTTTTAATAATCTTCCACATATTCATGTTCTTCCGATTCTGAATCAGATTCAGGTGTAAAATCGCTGTCATATTCTGGTTCTGGTGGTGGATCCCACGAGTTTTTATATTTTGGACCATTAATTTCCAAATCAATGTTCTCTCTCTCTTCAAGTAGATCCATAAACTTGTAATATTTTAAATCAAGTATGTCATCTTTATAATCATTTAACCAACTATTAAACCGGTTGAAATCTTTGGTTACAAATCCGCATTCCATTATATATTTATTTGTGTTTTCGTCCCTCCTCCACCTAATCCACCCAGGTTTAACATCTTCAATATTAACTTGGGGTGTTTTCTTTTCTAATTTTTCTGATTTGTTAACTAGCCCAGCATAGCTAATTGGCATAGACGTTCCTTCCTTTGAAAGTCCTAATTTGTTAAACCCATCTTCACCTAAAGTTGGGAAATCGTCTGGGTTTTCCTTGTAATTTGGATTGGTTTTTAGCATCATTCGGCGCCCAGATCCCACAAACCCAACATTACCAAATGTGGGCGGTCTCCTGGATTGTTCACTGTTCCTTAATCCTGGAGGGACATATTTATTTGCGTTTGGAGGCAAATTATCTAGTCGAGTGCCATTTTTTAAGTTGTCATTCCAACTAGTGGTTGACCTAGATCCCGAATTGTCTGATCTAAATCGGTTGGTAGGTTCGGTTTTCAATGCTGCGAATCGGTTGCTCATTATGATAGTGGTTATATATATATTTATATATTGATTATTTAAAATCAATTTTTTATTTATTTAAAAATAAATTGATTTCTATTTTTATGCTATAATATTATAACAAGGCAATGCCACAATATAGCCAAGAGACTGAATGCCCTGGTTGCGAAACGGGTTCTGACTGCCATGATGATCACAAAGATGATCAAGGTAAACAACACAAATTTTGTATATCGTCATGCACAAAATGTAACAAGCGGTCTGATAGAGAGATAAAGAGTTGGTATGAACAATGGTATTTGTTGGTGGCCACTTGTGCTGGGATTGGAGGGTACGCAATCGATTAATCTAACTAATTACCCAATATTTTATTGAGCTTCAAAATCATAGTCATTAATAATACCTTATCTCCTTAACATCTTTTTTCAATGTTATGATTTCATTTTGAGCACTCCTATATCTACCAATACTTGTGATGAATAAGAATCATCTATAATAGCAATGGTTGCTAACTTATCTGCATTATCATTTCCAATTGAGTGAATATCTAAATTATTAGTATGAGCTTTTATATGGATAAAATTTATATTTGATTTATCTTTATACAATTCATATGCAGTTTTAACCAACTCTTTATTTGGTATATCTTCTACCCATTTATTTTTACACCTTTGGAAATTTAAAACACCGACTTTAAGTAAAATGTATTTTAGCATTTTTAACTCTTTTAGTTAAAATTGAGTTAAAAATAAAATATTTAGTAATAGTATAGAATGCCGAAATATACTTGCGAACGCTGTTTGAAAGAGTTTTCTCAAAAATCCCACTATACTAAACATCAAAATAAAAAATTACCTTGTCAAGACAATAAGGGAAAAATAGAAGAGGTTGTTGAGAATATTATTATAAATAAAAAATTGATTTCAAATAATACTGAAAATATAAATACAAAAATGGAAGATACTTCAAAACAAAATGAAAATGGATTAGACCAATTTTATACAAATAAAGATATAGCATTAAAATGTTATAACAAATTAAATGAAATAATTAATTTAAATAAATATGATATACATTTAGAACCAAGTGCAGGTTCAGGGTCATTCTTTAATATTATGGATAACACTAAAAAAATAGGGTTAGATATAGAACCAAAAGAAAAAGATATTATTAAAATGAATTTCTTTGATTATAAACCAGAAGAAGATAAAAAATATTTAGTTATTGGTAACCCACCTTTTGGTAGAGTATCATCGTTAGCAGTGAAATTCTTTAATAAAAGTGCGGAATTTGCAAATTGTATTGCGTTTATTATACCAAGAACATTTAAAAGAGTTAGTATTCAAAATAAATTAGATTTACACTTTGATTTAGTCTATAACGAAGATCTTCCAATTACTCCTTGTTGTTTTACACCCAAAATGACCGCAAAATGTTGTTTTCAAATTTGGGTAAAAAAGGAAACAAAAAGAAAAAAAATTATTTATGATAAAACGCATTGTGATTTTAAATTCTTAAAACATGGACCAAAAGACAATAATAATCAACCAACTCCGCCGCAAAACTGTGATTTTGTAATAAAAGCATATGGAGGGAATTGTGGAGAAATAATTGATACAGAATTACAGTTGTTAAGACCAAAAAGTTGGCATTGGTTAAAGTCAAATATAGATATAGAACTACTAAAAAGTAGGTTTAGACAATTAGACTACTCTATGTCAAAAGACACAGTAAGACAAGATAGTCTTGGACAACAAGAATTAATATACTTATACAAAGTAAAATTTGGTTAAAAGTTATCAGAGTCGTATTCTACTTCATATTTCATGAACTCATTCCAGAGTTCAAAACTTTTACCTTTTTTTGCGTTTGGATCACATCTTAAAGCATATTCACAATTCCTATCTTTAATATTATCTGATGTAATTTTACCTAATACGGCACAAGTTCCATGAGCATATCCACCAAAACGAACAATAAGTTCATGGACTATGTGGGATGGAATTTTGAAAATGTGTGCATTGCCGTTTTTATCATTTTCGTACATATTATACGCTATTAAAATATATATATTAACATTGTGATCAGGCCTTATTTGAACAAAATTTAATTTTGATTTATTTGCGTGTATGGAAGCTTTTATTTCATAATTAATTCCATTTTTATGACCATCACCACTTGTTGCATTTAACGCATTACCAATACCTAAGTCTTTTTTACATATAGTTTCTAAATCAGTAGATTGTGGAGTTAAATACCGACGAGACAATATACATTTTCCAGTTAGTGTTTTCTCGTTATTAATTTTTTCTAACTCAAGTTTTTTATCTTTTGTTTCTCTTAATTTCATTTGTTTTACAATTTCAGATAAATCGGAAGTCATTGTGATTGGATGTTGTATATATTTAACAACTTATTTTCATTTCAATTTTTTAAAATACTTATAATATAAATGCCACCACACAAAAGTGAAGACTATAAAATTTCAGCAGTTCAGTATTATTTATCTAAAAATAATAACCAAGTGCAAACTTGTGAGGTATTTCAGTGTCATCCAAGAAGTCTAATGCGTTGGGTAGATAAATATAACAAAAAATAAAAATATAACACGGAAAAAGAAAACACCAAAAGCATATAAAATTAAAAAAGAACATGTTGATTACATTCTAAAAATTTTAGTTTTTGAGATACGTTACGAGTATCATTTATTCCAAAAAATATACCTATTCCAGCAACAGCATTTATAGAACCGTTGTTAGAACAACCACCGTCTGTATATACGTAATAATCTGTAATAACATCAATTTCACCAATTTCACCAATTTCACTACAATTAGTATCCATTTGGGTAATAAATTGTTCGGCTTCTTCTTTTGTCTTAAATTTTTTATATGAAGCATTACTGTAACCCTTTACTGAAGTGTTGCAATCACTCCAATTTAAAAATATTCCGTTTGTCCGCCCATTAGCAACTGCATAAAATGACATTCTATAATAATATTGTTTTATATCTAAATCAAATTACCCAAGAAATCTATGACTAAGAATTTTAGCATTATAAACGCCAATTTTTATTCTTCTATTTCATTTAGTATTTTTATTAATATGTCTCCGTGACATTTATCGGGTTTACACCAACAACCTAATACTTTATTTTTTAATTTTTTTAGTTCTTCTATCCCTTCTTCTTCTATTTTGGTTCTAACCCATGTTTCATATAACTCTAAACATTTATCTCTTCCTTCTTTTTTAACTGTAAATGGATTAGCCCATTGACTTGATTTTTTAGGAAAACGTTCTTTATTTATAAATACAACACCACCTCTTCCTATATATTCATGTTGAGGATTTTCCATCCAATCTTGTAATGTATTATAAGTTGGGCGGGTATATTTTACTTTAACATTAACAATTGTTGTCATTTATTTTTAATATTATATGTTTACATTTAAATATCAATTTTTTTTTATTATAAATCGGTATTTGATATTATTAAAATTACATACTAAAAATGTATATATATATATATACATGTCACGATTTCCAACTTTTAACAAACCTGGAAAAGCTACACGATATACCGTCGACGAGGATGCGCTGTCGTGGTTGTGGACGTGGGCACGAGAGATTGATCCCGATGACTTAGGTGAACTATTTGTCCAGAGACTAGCTGGCGGGGCATACGAATCAACTGTAGATTATAAAACAGTTGTAATGACATTATTATTAAATTCTTATAAAACGCGTGTGGGCTTGGTGGATGACATGACAATAATCAAGGGAGAACTTGACGAAAGAATAAGTGAGATTTTAGAAAGTGTAAGACTACACTTGCCCAAAACAACCGAAGTAGATATCCTAGAAATAATTAATCTCGACGCTATAAAATTATACAACGCATTTTTTAGTTTACCGTCGTTGGGATATAGGGGAATAGATCACGACGTGGTTCTATATAGTGGAATAAGGACATATAAAATGATAATAGAACATGATCTAGCAGTTACAAAACCTGGGTCACCATGGACTTTACCGACCTTTATATCTACTAGTTTATCTATGGATACAGCATTACGATTTCAAAATCCAGTAGAACGAGTGATGCTACAATTTATTATTCCCAAAGACAAATTGATTAATTTTCCATACTGTCCATTATTTAATATAGACGTGCAATATCCCCAAAAATTACCAGATTCAATAAGGGAGAATGAAGTATTACTACCACCATATTGTGAATTTATATTGAAAGGAAGTGAAATGTCACCTCCCATATCGTTTAATGATTGGGCGTTTAACGCACAAGGTAATGCAGAAGTAGTTCCGCATGAAAAAATAAGTACAAAAATATACTATCTAGAATTTGTTGGTGTTGGAAGAATAATGCCAGACGTCCTACGTGATAAACTGATGACCCTACCAAAAAAAGGGGGGAGAAAAACAAAGAAGAAATATATAAAAGGTAAAACAGGAAAAAGGAAAAAAAGGAAAACAGGAAAAAGGAAAAAAAGGAAATTTTAACTTTTATTTATTGGATTACCAAAGAAATCTATGACTAAGAATTTTAGCATTATAAACGCCTTTGGATTTTTCCTTTTCCTTTAATATAGCTTTCCTTCTATGTTTAACCCCACTATGTCTGTTATAATAGTTTTCCTGTCTCTTTTTATTCCCGTGATTTTTGTATGAATAGTGGCCGACTTTTGTCCGATCTTTAAATTGTTCATAGTCAGAAGCGCCAAAATGAATCATTCTGACCTTTTTTGTTTTTTTATGTTTAACATGTGCTGTATACTTTTTACCCTTTCTATGACTTTTTTTAATGCTTACAATATTTTCCTTCATATATATAAGTTGTTATATTATAAATATAATATTATCAATATATTATGTTTAAAAATCACCCAGACACTTCATATCCACATCATCGGCTCGGTAAATTAAAACATACGCCAATTATTCTTAGAGAGATACCAGAGGAAAACGATGAAGAGCTGGTCTGTATAAATTCAAGTAATGGTTATCTAGACAAAAGGACAACTAGATTAACGAGCGAGGTTAGTAGATTAGATAGAAAGGTGCATCTGCTATCTTCATTTGTTGTAAAATTAGCAAAAAAATTAAATATGACCGAAGAAGAAATTAAAAAATACTTATAATTATTAAATTATTATTATAATTCATATGAAAGTAATTCATAGAATAGAAGATACCGAGATCTATAAAGCAGGTCCAAATACTTATGCCATACTAACCAGAAATAGTAATGATAATTTAGTTGGTTTTCTCGAAATAATAGATGTTAAATATGAGGTGGAATCTAGTACAGAAATAAAACTAACAGGTTCCAATGTGAAAACGCTTGAACAATTTTTAAGTGATTCAAAAAAACTTATTGACTATAACACAGCAACAAAAATGACGCTTGATTTAGTAAGACAAATTTTATATTTAGAGGATAATGAAAAAACTTTATCATTCTTGATGCCACAGGACATCGTTATAATAGACAATTCAAAATTTCTAATTTTAAACCAAAGTAATATTTATGAAATAGAGAGAGACCATATTGAAATAAACACTCCTTATAACGTATCAGATTTTATGCCACCAACATTGGTTAATAATAGATCTCTTCCTCTTAAATTATATTATACTGAAGTTTATTACTGTATTGGAAAATTACTCATCTATTGTCTTTATAATAGTAAAATTGATAAGGATACCGACTTAAGAGTTTTGTTAGGTTCTATTTATTCGACTAGATTATATTGGTTTATAGTTAAATGTTTAATTAACGATGCTCGGCAACGTCAACTTATGTTTTTTTAAATCTCTCTGTATAATATAAATAATGTCGCTTGTTGTTCTCAAACGGAAGACCAATGCTAAACGCAATATATCTGGACGTTCTAATAATAATTCCACAATGGGGACACATGGACCATATTCCAAAAATAAGGGAGGTGGTGGATTTTCATTAAATGGACCGACCATAAACACAGGAGGTGTTGGTCGTAATTCTTTGTTCTCTCCAGTAAGGAACAGTTTAGTTCAAATACCCACAGAAAACGGTATGGTGAGTGTACAACGGGGGTGGGGTGGATACTATGGTACATATAATAGGGGGACGCTTGGTGCAGCACCAAAGCAATTTTTGGACGGTTGTGAAAGTGATGTGTGTGTCAAAATATCTAGGCCATCGGTTCTCTCTACAAAAGGAATGTTATCTTATAGAAATAAGTGGAAGAAAACAAATGTGCCTGGTTTGGGGGATTATCCTGGCCAAATACAAGAAATTTATAACAATTGGGTTAAACCTGGTACTTCTAACGGTAGCAATATGTTGAAAACAAGTGGGCAACACACTATTGAAAAATCTATTAATTATGCTGGATGTTATCCATATAATGTGGATATAGATGCTGGGAATAAACAATGTACGGTTGCTGGTAGTAAATGTGGACATCATATAGGCGGTAAATACATTCCCGAAACCCCTTATACAAAATCAAAACACCAACCAAGTAATAATGCTCTTAATAATTATATTGTTGCCAGAGGTGGTCTTAATCCATATGGATGGCAGAAAGGTTTCCCATACACATATAATAGTGGGGGTTGCTCAAGTTTAGCAGTGAAACAAGCAAGTGACCCATTGTTAAGGGGTAATTATTATCCCACCGCTGATACATTACCCAGACCTTGCAGAAAGGTAAATAATTGTTACAATAAAATCCCAGGCACTCCAGAGATTGGTGGGTGTATTCCAAACCCTTAATTATAAAATGATATAAACTAAATACTTAATAGATATCGATAAATTTATGGTTTTAAAGATTCATTTGGATGACCAGAGCTTAAAAAGAATTATCAATCTGCGTATGTAAAACAAAAAAATAATACATTTTCAACATATCCTGACGCAGGATTTGACTTGCGGCGTGAGCAAAGGGCGCGCATTTGCAGCTGCACGATGTTATATTTTATTCACTTTCACAAACGTTTTGACAGGTAGATCCCTTTTCAGCTTTATAAATATGGATTTAATCTCTCTATTTTTATATTCTTCTCCCCCTCTGTTGCCATTCTTTTCCTACTCGTTGTATATATAGTGGTATGACTAGGAGAGTAGTAAGCAAGTAGTTTATTATAATACACCGCTGCTTGGCAATGGATTGCGTCAACCACGCCGATGTTTGTCAAATAATCAGTCATTTTCACATTGTGGGTATTATTTTTTCCCTTTTCTAGTTTTTTTCTTATTCTTCTTCTTTTTTTTCCTTGTTGGTTGGGAGATATAGTTGGGACTGCCACCAACACTAGTTTCCATAATTCCTCTCTGGTCTGGTGGTGGTGCTTTTGCTGGTTTTTTATTTTCCTTCTTTTGCTGCTGTGATACTGGTCGTGCTGCTGGTACTTGTGCTGGTGCTGGTGCTTTTGCTTTTGCTTGGTCTTGTGCTGGTGCTGGTGCTGGTGCTTTTGCTTTTGCTTGGTCTTGTGCTGGTGCTGGTGCTTTTGCTTTTGCTTGGTCTTGTGCTTGGTCTTGTGCTGGTGCTGGTACTGGTGCTTTTGCTGGTGCTTTTGCTTTTGCTTTTGCTTGGTCTTGTGCTGGTGCTGGTACTGGTGCTTTTGCTGGTGCTTTTGCTTTTGCTTTTGCTTGGTCTTGTGCTGGTGCTGGTACTGGTGCTTTTGCTGGTGCTGCTGCTGTTGTATGGGCTGCTGGTACTGGTGCTGGTTTTTCGACCTTTTTAACAGGTGGCGCTGGGTTTTCGACCTTTTTAACAGGTGGCACTGGCTTTTCATTTGAATTTGATTGACAAACTCCTGGTATAGTGGAAAATGAACCATTATTATCGGCAGTTTTAATACCATTGATGAAACCATGCTCTTGTTGCCCATTACCATTTTTTATTGTTTCGCACCTGAACTGCTTGGCAAATATTTGCATATAATTTAATAATACACCACTTGAATCTAATTTATCAATATCTGGGTTATTTGAATTGCAAAAAGTATGAATTTCTAATTCTTTTGGAAATGAGGGATTTGCCTCAGTCCAATTTTGGAAACTTGAACTAGCACAACCTAAAACTTGTGCTGTTACATTTGAAAGAGTATTTGTAGGTGTTATTGGTTTGCGTATTGGCGATATGCCAGTCGAGTTTGAGCCACCTTTTTTTGCATGCGACAGAGAATATATAACAAAAACTAAATTAGAATCTCCAATCTTACAATCGGCATTGATTTTCGCAATTTCCTTTGCAAACTCATTCCAGTTTAATTTTAAAGGCACGTTAGCCCACCAAATGTCTTGTTCATTATTACTCCCATTTGATACAGCGTTAATTGCTTTATTCACCTCAATTTCCATGGATGCTCCATAAATATTTGGATTAAAATATACAGAGACAAAATATTCACTTTTTGAGTCTAATTTTTGTTCAGGACAACCATTTGTGTTTAAAGCAGCATGCTGATATGTATTGAAGATAAGTTTAGATATCTCTAATTCAGTTTTTTCTAACGGAAATTTAAGCATTATATATATATATAAATTATAATAATTTATGATGGGGAACGTTATTACTCATGAAAACGAATTGTCTGATAGGAATAATGTTATTATTGAAATTGATGAAATAGATAATCAAGATTTAGCAGTAAATTCTAATTTAGCAGAAGAAGAGATGTATTTACTAAAAAAATATTTTACTAAATGGCGTGAAAATTGTAATAATAAGTTAAATTTCTCTTTCGGGGATAATGCTAGTAGCAATGAAGATAGTAGCGAATCTGATACGAGTGATAATACGGATAATAGTCCAGAAGAAATAGAAATGCAACATTTTGAGATGAATTCTAATGATAAAGAAGGGTTTTCGTCGTACGAAATGAATGCGATGAATTGTAATTATAAAAAATTAAATTATAACGCGGTAGAAAAAGAAATAAATCGTTTTTATCATGATGAAAATCATAAGTTTTCGGCGGCTCTTGATATTTTAGCAAGTTATTTAAAAGGGCAAAAAATAATCTATATGGAAGCCAGGTGTCATGCGGAAAGCCAATTAAATTATATGATGATACCAGCGATCGCTTTATCTACAATGGTTGCAGTATTAGTAGAAGTGTTAGGTTGTGATGATTACGGAAGGACATTTTTAGCTTGTGTTAATGGAATAATTGCCTTAATGTTAGCAATTATTAATTACTTAAAGTTAGATGCTCAAGCGCAGGCACATCAGACATCAGCGCACCAATATGATAAGTTACAATCGAGTGTAGAATTTACGTCAGGTTCTATTTTACTATTTAAACATGTAGAAAAGTCGTGTGAACAAAAAAATTTGGAACAGGGTGTTTTGACAAAATTAGAGGATACTGAAAAGAAAATAGCGGAAATAAAGGAGACAAACCAATTTATTATTCCGAGGATAATAAGGTACAGATATCCGGTAATTTACAATACAAATGTGTTTTCTATAATTAAAAAAATAGATGATCATAGAAAAAAGGCAATAACAAACCTTAAGAATATTAAAAATGAGATTCGTTATATTAATTTGATACAAAAAGAGCAACATAGAAAAAATAGAGTCATGTCTAAGGAATATAAATATCAAGTATTGAAATTATATAATACAAAACGGTCGCTTATAAAGGAGATTTTATTACTTAAATCTGGATTTTCAATGATAGATCAGATGTTTCGCCAAGAAATAAAAAATGCTGAAATTATAAAACAGAGATGTTGGAGTTTTGGTTGTAAGAAGCCAAAATTGGTTGGTTCAAAGCATTATAAAAAACATAATATTGGTTGTTTTGAAAAGTATTGTTGTTGTTCAGTTGAACCTTTATTAGATCCTGAAAAAATAAATCCGTTTTTAGATAGTTTAATTGACCCATTTAAAGAAAAGAGTGAACATGTAGATAACCAGACCTATTTAGAAACGTTATGGTTTAATGCGAATGAAGAAGAATGGTTAGATAACAAAGAAGATAATGATAGAATATCGTTAACTTCCGAGAAAAAGAGAAGAACGTCATTTAGAAGTACAGAAATATAAATGTAGTTATATTTTGTGTGATATTTCACAAAATATAAGTATTTTAATTTTATGTTTAAAATGAATATTTGATAATATTCTTTAATCCGATGAGCCGGACTTGAACCAGCGACCACTCGATAACATATCAACTACAGTCAAGCGCTCTACCGACTGAGCTATCATCGGGGAAGATATATTGGGCTTCTTGATGAATCGATCGTCTTCTCGCACGCGCACGTGGCTACCAACGCGAGAATCATACCTCTAGACCAAGAAACCAAATGAAATTATTCAACTAATTACTCTACTAGTGATTGACTAGCCAATCACTTTACCTATTCTAAACTATTTATTTACTACGATATGACATATTCGTAGATCCTCACCCGCTTGCCCTCACCATCCCTTATCCCTTCTCCCTTCTCACCCACTGCCTCCCCCAGCTGACACACTGCTTGTCCTCACACACACTCACTCACTCACTAACCAACCCCGAAGGATTTATTTTTTCATATTGATAATTGTTGTTAAAATCTCATCACCTAGAACCTTTATAACACGAGAAAACAGCTACAAGGCAACGGGTGATATAAATCTACGACGTAGTCGCAGCTATGTGATTGCAAAATTACACATAATGCGACTCTAACTTATCATCTTTATAAATGCTGTACGTTTTATTTTAATACTATTGATATGGTCTTATGCCAAATCACCATCAATATATTGATGCTTTACCAATAGTTGAACCAATCCCCTTATTTTGTCCATATGGCCCGTCATTTACGTAACAGTGAACTAAAGCTCCTGACAGTCGGAATCCAGTTGGTCAAATGTTTATGTTTAAGGTTAATTGTTCAGTTTGCGCCGGCACCAGCGGTCGACGCTACCCTGACCTAACCAGCCACCATCTTTTTTGCCTCCATTCGGTTCGGCTGATGGTTTCTTGACGGCTGCCAGAGTTTGCAAACCTCCACCATAAATTATAGTGATATTGTTCGCTTTGCTAAAAACGTTTGCTGATTAGGTTCTGTCTTTCCAGAATGTCATCGCATACACGACGCAATGAAGAATCGGTATGCAATTACTCATAATTGTATTTGTATTTGCTGTACCTAATCATGGATTCATGTTATTGTGTCATTGTGTCATTATCCCCACAGACCTACAACTTCCATTAGGAGTTGTTACCGCGCTTTGATAATTGTCATCCATTTATAATTCACATTATTGAACTTAACAATAATACAGATGAATCCCCATGAGCTCGCTCTCACATACTACTTACACATATACCTTTTAAGTTCATTTAACGAAATATATAAGTCGCCAAATGTTTATTTTAAGTTATACTCATATATCCAATTATTTACATCTACTTGTTTTTCAATAAATAAACGATTTGTGGTAAAAGCCTTCTGGGAAAAGCACCAAGGTTTGATGGGGGAACTTAAAAGATGAGGAATCCAATGGCGCAGTTTACCGTGTTCTTTATCGAACACGTTTGCATGAAATTCTAAATATTCACCACATTTGCATTTATTTGGATAACAAACCAATCTTGGTCTAAGAACCCCATTTGATAGAGAGATAGATCTTTGGATTAAGTTAATTGGGGTGTGTGGTTTAGTCATCATTGTTTTAAAACTATTACAATAATAAACTTCAATTTTATATATATCACCGCACGTATCCCCATTTGACATAAATCTCAACCATAAATCATGGTTAATATAATTTTTAATATAGCATTATATTAAAAATGGCTTCTCCAGTTAACCCAGATATATATAAACTTCCAACGGCAACAAGTAGTACAGTGGTTGTTGCTCTAGGCAAGTTTAATCCTCCTCATATAGGACATATTGATATACTAGGGAAAGGCGTAAAGAGTTACTCTGAAACCATACAAAGGAAACTCGGACTCCCCGAACCAGCCGATACTGTCATATTCGCATCAGATAAAACAAATACACATATTGGGCTCGCTAGTAAAAAAGGGTTAATTGATCTTATGGACAAAATAAGAAATGGTAAAATAAAAAGACCACACTCCCATAAAAAACAAGGAATTGGTATGACCGAAGGTGAATTTATGGGAAGAATTATAGATGATGACGTAGAAAAAAGAAAATATGTTAATCTTGAAGAGGAAAATGATACACCACTATCTCCAGAATTTAAACTATATTTATTACGAGCAATTTACGAGCGCAATGGCATCATTCCACCACAAAATGTTGTACTAGTTAAAAAGGGTATGACAGGTCTCGTTAGTCAGATCGAAAAAGCCGGTTATACAAACATGCTAATGGTGTGTGGAAGTGATCGTGTTGAAGGTTATACAAAGGTTCTCGCCGAGATGTTGCCGAAGTTGGCACCGAGTTTAAATCTGCTAGGTGTATTTTCAGTTGGAGATAATCGTGGTGCTAAGGGTGTTTCTGGAACTCGTTTAAGATATTTGGCAAATGAAGCATTTGATGAATTGCCTGTAGATGAACCACTCCCTGGAAATGTTATAGATACGCCTAGTGGTGGGGAGTTTAAGGCTTTAACTCAATATCCTGATATTGCGATTGATGAGGCAACTTTAGAACAATTCGGTATCTTTGTTGACAAGCCTATGAGTTTAACTGCTGTTACAATGTGGCAAATAAGACACAGAATTCCCCGTGGTGGAAAAAAAACAAAGAATAAAAGAAAATCAACAAAGAATAAAAGAAAATCAACAAAGAATAAAAGAAAATCACGCAAAAACAAAACAAAGAGAAAGAGACATTACAAATAGTCAAAACTTTATGTTCACCCCTTGCAATATTGCACTCTTTAACATTGACTTTATAATAGTTAAGCAAACCACAACCTCATCAGGCGTCTCATAGTTAGTCAAAATCTTAACACATTCGGAACACTTGCATTTCCCACCAAGATCGGTTTTTGTCCAACAACTAACTTTTTTAACAGACGATTTGACCGGCATTATAATCAATACTTCTATTTTCTTACCTTTAAGAATTGAAATGAGCATGAGTTCAGGGTTTTTTATGATAGATTTATAATCTTTGGTATTGAAAAGAGTTCTTGAAAGTTTGTTTGCAATATCTTTGCAACGGTTTTTATATGACATATATTTTAACGGCGACGTGATAATAATTTGACCTGGTGATCCTGTCATATTAGTAACTAATATATATATTATAATTAAAGTTTTCAATTTTTTTAAAAATTAATTAAGCGATATATTGGATTGATTTAGCATTCCAAAAATTTGAAATGAATTTATCATAATAAATAGTATTAATACCACCAGAAATCCACGACAATGTGTTTTACAAAGCAACCACCAATTTATCATGGAGATTTGATCTTGAAACTTGAGGAGATGATGGAGACTCTTGATGATTTTAACGATTTGCATCTTGAAACTCATTATATAAGTTTAAGCAATTGGCTCATGCGTACTCATAAAAAAATCAATGTTTTAATAGCTTCAGGGCAAATGTCTAGTATTGAGTCTCCCGAGAAGATGTACGAGCTTCTTAATACTCTTCAAAAGGAATTTAGACTTGGTTTAATTCCAGCCTATATTAAAAAAGTAGAACAACGATTGGAAGATGGCAATTTGCGACTTTTATCTTTAAATGTATTAGAACAAATGCCACATGATCTTAGTGTTGAAACGCACCTAACAGACAAAAATTTCAATATTTATTTTCGCAGTGATTGGGAACTCTACAGCTCGTGCCATCACCGATCGTTTGATTCGGGTTTGACCCCAATTGGGTTTATTCACCCGCTGATTGACGAGTATATCCCAGTTCCAGAGCGATTTCGTGAAGAAATGGGGTGGAAATGTGACATTAATAATGTTATTTTCGTTGATGATTTGGAAGAGGCGCGTGCAATTCCACCCTGTACCATGCCATCCTTCCATCACACAGACAGAGGCACGATTGTCTACAGCATGCCGATGACGCGTCGTGAGATATACGGCGTGCCACTGAGTCCGGGCTTGGGATGGTCCGGAAATTTTAATTACTAATTTTAATAGTAAAAAAGATTATAAATCAAGTTATTTTAGTTGTGTTATATTTAATAGTTATTCACCATCAATGAATGTATATAATTCTCGTTTAGCATCCTGAATAGATGCGGAATAATTGTCAAGAGTTTTTGTAGTTCCATCGTCATTGAAACTGTCCATCTGGAACCGAAATATATCAACATCATCCATCTGCCCGATTCGGTGGCATCGAGCAACGGCTTGATCTTCCACCGCTGGATTCCAGTGTGGGCTCACAAAGTATATTTCCTTGAAATGTTGGAGATTAAGTCCTTCACAGCCAGTCATGATTTGGAGAATGAGAACATCGCAAGGAGTGGTAAGAATTTCCGCTCGTTCGGAATGAGATGTGCGTCCGTCAAATTTCTGCACATCCATGTTTTCTAATTGAAGTCGCGAAGCGATGACATCAATTTCGCCACGATAATGGCAAAATACCAATTTAGCACGTCCATTGTCCTTCCGTTCCTTTATTTTGTTTACGACTGCGTCAATCTTGCTTGAATGGGTTATCGCATCATCAATGTCAACTTCTTCATCCTCACTATCACCAACCAGATCCAATTCCTTGAATTTTGCCAAAGCGCTGCCCATAAGTTTGGGGTAGATGCAAGCTTGTCGTGCCCGAATGAGTAGCGGAAGGTACTCATTTCCCATTGCGGCCACTGCACTGTTTACACCTCGCTCAGTATTTACGTCGCTAAAAGTCAACATGTTGTGAATGTCTTCTGCGAGGTATCTTTCGCTTTTATTGCCCCAACTGACATTAACATTCGTCGTGCGAATGTCGGGAAGTTTAATACCTACTTCATCTTTTTTTCGTTTAAGAATAGAGGAACGTACAATTGTCATCAAATTGACATCATCCATATAAAACTCCTGTTCGTAACCCATAATCGCGCACAAACTATAAAAGTCCGTTTTACGATTTTGGATAGGTGTTCCAGTAATCAACCACCGAATTGATGCTGAAAGGCGTTTGGATCCAATCCAGTTTTGAGTCTGGGAATTCCTCAAATGATGCGCTTCATCAAAAAGGACCCGGTTCCAATGAAGCTGATGCAGCAGAGTTTTATCTCGCGGATCTTTCCGACATTTAATTTGCCCGTAGGTGGTGATAACAATTGGAGCCTTTTCCAAATCAACGAATTCAATGTCATGTTTTGACGAACCATGATATATAAGAGCTTTATGACCCGTAGTTCGGTAAATCTCCGAATACCACTGATCCATAAGAGCCAGAGGCACGACAATTAATGTTCTTTTCTGAAAGTTGCTGATTAAGGTTCCGATCATGAGAATGGTTTTACCCAAACCCATTTCGTCGGCAACCAAACCACCGCGAACACCCATCACAGGGTTTTCACGAAGTTCATTGGAAAGGATCCATTCAACGCCATCACGTTGGTAATCTTTTGAATCAAGTCCTGCACCAGCGATGTAACTATCGAATGAAGCGAGTTTTTGAGTGAGTTTTTTTTGAGTTTCGGTAGCGGTTTGTGTTGGGGTTAAAGCCATGGTTGAAATTTATAGGGGGTTTCATTCAACTTAATTGAAAAATTCATTTCAATTTTATTTTATTCGATATCGAATAAAATAAAACGTAATTAAACGAAACGCCCAAATCACTTAAATTTATTTCAAATCACTTAAATTGATTTAAATACTTTTATTAGTTAACGGGGAAATCGGTCAACGTAATAAAAAATTGAAATCCTTTTACTAGTTATAGGGTATTTATAAACCAACACATTCACCTACGAACTTCAAATCTCAAACCACATCATCCAAATTAATCCACTCCCTCTACACCAAACTTCTTACAAACCAACACCTTTCCGCGACTAATATGTCTGCATCCATCCAAAATAAATCCGTCTTCACCGCTTCCGATGGTAAGAAGCACCAGTTTGCTTCCCGAGAGGAATGGGCTGCGGCTCAGAATCGTAAGGTTCAGGCCAAGACATCTCGGCAAAACTCGGCGATGGGGCATCGGCTTGCGACCCATCAAGCGGCTGAAGGGGAATGGGTCACAATGGGAAGTGGTGGTAAATCTCGTCCGAGAAATACGACCGAACTCGACGAAGCTTCTAGTGATTTGCGAGCAAAAGCAAACGATGAGGCTGCTGCTGCTGCTGCTGCTGCTTCCCGAGTTGTGAAATCTCCGCTTGAATTCGTTCCCACTAAGGGAAAATGGAAGTCGGTTACGAATCTCCCGATTCATTTCGCCTCGAAAAAATCTACAGAGCCTCAGATTGTTCTCACACCGATCAAGAATGAACCACCCACCTCTTCTGGTTATGGTTCTGCCATTAGGAAAACTCGGGGCTGGGTTGGTCGTGTTGTCGAGCTGGTGGGTTGCAAAATCTGCGAAGTTGATAACATTCTCCAAGCGGCATCATCTGATTGTGATGGTCGTCCTGGCTCTCAGCACAGCAGGGACATCATAGCAGCCGCTGCTGGACGGGCTTCTACAGTTTTGCCACCCGTTTCCATGCCTGTTGGGCGTTTTGGTGCCCTTCAGGTGGAGGAATGTCCACCAAGTCGTGATATGTGTGAGTTCCCCTGTTTGGTGGAACCGCAACGGCGGACTCAGGTTTCTGGGGTTTGGGGTAAAGGTGCATTTACCCAAACGTCAAAAGTCGTGGTTCCAGTCGCCGAAGCCACGTTCGTACCATACCCAGTTGGTGTGGCCGGCGATTGGGGTGCTGAGGCCGAGTGGGATATTGAGCACAACCAATGAAAAATCCCATAAAAACCAAAAACAATATAAAACCCCATAAAAACCAAAAACAATATAAAACCCATAAAAACCAAAAACAATATAAAACCCCATAAAAACCAAAAACATTAATTGAATTGAGTAATTAGTAACTCTTTTCTATTTTAATGGTTTAAAATTAAATTCCTTTTCTATTTGTGTAAGACATGTATCAGCGTGTTGATTTCTTATATTATTACATTTACTACGGGCCGATTCTGAAATTGGTACTAAAATGCAAATTATGCCAGAAATGTACATGTGTTTCGTGGTCTTTCTCCAAAACGTTGTTTTTGAGCTCGTCTCATTCAATGCTTTGAAAATAATAATTCCCTCATTTCCATCATTATCTGTTATACTATCAATCCAGGCTTCGCCTTCTTTTTTATTATTATGTCCTTGACATATGTCAATAGTTAATCCAGAAACAACATTTAATATGCCAGGAACGTCACCAATCATTGCTGAAATAGAACCCCTGACCAGTTTTATTATGGATTCCATACCTATTTTAAATTCGGAATATTCAGATTCGTGTGCTATGCTTTTAATTTTAGAAAATGCCCAATGCCGTTCTTCATGTGTTTCAATCATTAAATCGTTCTTTACTAAAGTATTTATAACTGGTATATGTTTTTTAGCCCATTTAAATAGATCGGGAATAGCCTTAACAACAAATCCCTGCTCGGAATGTAAACATATTTGATTTCCAGCATGATATACAATACATGCTCTTTCATACCCAGATGACGCCTCATTAACGGCTTCTAACTTATTAGAAAATGGACCTATTTTATCAATAGAATTTTTACCACTATACCAATCTGCTAGTGCTTGTGCTTTACCACCAGCAAAGTAAATAACATAATATAGATTTCCACTCATTATAATATACATATATACTAAAAATTGAATTCCTTTTTGTCTTTAATTAGGTAGAACAAAACCAATCATGTTTACACCATACGGATCAGAAGAAGAAGACGTCATTCTCGATTTAATAGGTGAGGGTGGAATCAGCAACCGCGTAGAAATTCGCGATAAAGCTAAAAGGGCTATGGCCCTCACTTGGATTATGAGTATTAAGCCTGGGAAATTGTGGTTCAGTGTTGGGGGAGTGTGGCGTTGTGGAACTAATGTGTCTATTCAAACCGATAGAAATCGTGATATTAGTTTACTTCAACTCATTTTTGAATATTTTATTACTTGGAAAAGTGGGCAAATGGAGTTTCCGTTTCATTTGAAAAAACTTATTTACAGCATGTTGGATATTAATCAGACTAAAAACATTTTCATTAATGAGGTATTGTTGGTAGATGATTTTCGTCTTTTCAGAGCACACCATCAAATGTACCGTCAGCCAAATCACGGGACAACGTTTGATTGGTGTTTACCAATCCGTAATGGCGAGTTGTGTCATATAGACAATTATGAGATGGGGAGACATTGGGACGAACGTGATCCTGGTGGTGTGTTGATTACGTGGGGTCCAGGAACTAAGGGCAATCCTATAGAGCTTTGGTGGAAACGGGAGTTGGATCCATTCCTCAATTTCGGGTGGAGAAACTGGGACGGGAGACATAGAGAGATTATCTGGGGAAGTGGCCCTGACCCAATGGTGTGGAAAACATGGTTTATGAAAAAAGATTTAGCTGTCCCTCCATGGATTTCAATGATGCGTTCCTCTTTGAGTAATTTTCAGATCAGGACAAAATTAGTCCTAGAGAATTTACCACTAAATGAATTACAGTACAGACAAATGGAGTGCTGTATGGGTTTGGACAATTACGAGGTTTGTAGTAATGTTTATGAGAGAGAGAAAGAGAGCAAAAGAGCAAGAGAGAGAGCAAGAGAAAGAGGTAAAGAGAAGGAGGAGGAGAGAGGGAGAAATGGGAGACTGTGGGCGAAAGGGGATTGCCGGGTTGTGAGGCAGAGTGTCTTGCCAGGTGCAGTGCTACAGTACTCTCCCCAGGTGCAGTCCTACTATTAATTCAATTGAGTGCAACTGGTTTAAGTATAAACATTTTGTTGTTACGATTCGTGATTGTTTTCTCTCTCCTTTTCAGAAAATTGAAACCTTTTAACTGGTTATATGGAGGATACAAACCAACATGAGTGATTCTAAAGCAACACAACAACAACTCGCCTTTTGCACTCATCGCCGTGAACAACTCACAAAAAGTCTCCATGAGTTCAGGAAATACTTCAATGGTTTAATTGAAGAACTCAGTGAAAAGCGTCAAGTGAATGAAACTGGTGGTGAAATGACTAAACTGGATAAAATGATGTTTGATAATACCTATCGAAAACTTCTTTCGTTGATCGATTTGAATGTTGATGAATTCAATGCTTGTGTTGAATTTGAGGAGACCGCAAATGCGTGGCTCATTACCTCATTAATGAAGGTAAACGAGGAAGGGGGCGAGGAAGTCAAGGAATTGACTTTGGACAATAAACGCACCACTATTGATAAATATACAGCTGATGGTAAGAAAGCAGAGGAGGGCAACAAAACTACCAGACATCAGTTGGAGGAGATGGTAAAATATCGCGACATGATTCCACTCCTTGATGCTAAAATAGGAGGCCTAAACAAGGAAGTTTTGGCTATGAAGGTTCGTGCTGGTCGGGGTAGTGGTAAGCCAGGTCAGCGTTCTAGTCCTAAAAAACGTTAATGTTTATATAAAATTTTGCTAATATAATTAATTTTAAGTTTACTTATTTTTTATTTACGTTATACATTAATTTAAATCAGTAAACTTAAAATTAATACAGTTAAAGCAATCACATGGAGTATACCAAATACATCCTGGGTGGATTAAACACCCTCCATATACTATTTTTTGAACCTTTTTAATAGATTTTTTACCATCTGTTTTTTTAGTGTTGTTTATAATTAGGACATTTTTCGTCATATTAAACTCTATATTATAGCGTTTTTTAATCATTTTTACATAAAAGTTTTAAAAAAACAAATGTTGTTAGGATTATACCCCAACAAATAAATATGTTTTCAGTTAAATTTGGAGTTATATTAATTCCAAATCTTTCAATAAATGTAAATGGAATAACCCACGGTCCAACCCATGTTGTATCCTGCCATAATTCTCTCTCAATACGGGTTAATATACACCCTTTAAAATAAAAGTGGGCACAAACCACTAAACCCCACCACATGCATGATATATAAAAATAAATATTTATATTTCCTATTAAGATTATTAGACAGGGAATAGTACAAGCGATCCAATGTATTAAAAAAATAATGAATCCGTTAATAATATGATTTGGATTAATTTTATAGAGTTCGTTTTTAAAAAACATAATAATATTGCGAGTATGTATTTTTCTGGATTCAATATCAAACATAATATATTAAAGTTAAATTATATTATATTTATTTACACACACTAAGGCATTTTAAAAGTTGTTTTATAACCATTCTTGTTGTTTTTTTATTTATAGAAAGCTCGCCTTTTGTAGCGGATATAACTAAATCTAAAGTGTCTTCGATAACACCCGAGTCAATTAATTTAATACAGAATTGTTTTTTTTCATCATCGAGTTCAGACTCTTCAATTAACTTTTTAGTAACTGATATGGCTAAATCTTTTTTGTTGAATCCAGCAACATCATGAACTTCAATACATTCCATAGTAACCCTCAAAACATATAAGAGAGAATGTTCATCTTCTATCTTTCGCATTTTCGCAACCATTGCTTCCTTTACCTGTTGTGCTATGTCGGCAACAACCAGATGTTGCGGTTGTGGGGGGTGTTTTAATTTATCATCTGTGTTGGGTTCAATATTATTATCACTAAAGTTAATTTCAGTTAAATTTGCGTTTCTGTTCATATTACATTACTAATATAAAAAATTTTTAAGGTTCAGTAGAAATAAGCTGAACTGGTGTTCGGTGGTGGACACAGCTGGCAGTCAACCCATCTATCTATTATTCGTTCGGCTGTTGTCCTTCGCCCAAATGCTTGGTCAACGCAAAACAGGTTGTCACTCGAAACCAATTGGTTGGTACCAGAGTGCACCTCCCGTCACTAGTGCATTAATATTTCCAATAACTTCTAACAATTGGGTATGCTCGTCCATTGGCCTACAGAAAGTGCGATGCGTCTTCCTGTGTTTGGTTTTGGGTATCATTATTATCCAAGGCTTGGATATTAATTTATTAGTTAGTAACATTGACTAAGATTTCGCATTATAGCTGCCTGAGAGCTATTAGTGTATGATGTTGTTGTATTGTCAGACATTTGATAATATTCATCTTCATCGGGCAGGGCATCATTTGCGACATCATCATAGTCGTCCATAGATTGACCATAACTCTGCTGATAATCATTATAATTTTGGTTGTGGTTGTGGGTTAATTCAGAAATGTCGGTTGTATTGTATGCGCGCTGATATCCTTGCGAATTTTGGCGAGCATTTATATACATATTTGCCAATTGTGAATTATGGGATCTAATAATAATGTAAATGTCGTCACATATTGTTTTCATAAACGCATCATCTGTAAGATTAAATCTCTCAATAAATTCTTCCATATTTGTAAGGAATGTTTTCAATTCGTTTTGGTCAACGTGTTCGCAGATACTTAGATAAAGATACTCTAGGGTTTTAAGTCGCCACATATATTTTTCGGCAACTCGTCCATGAAAATCATCAAAACTGTCCGATGTTCTTGGATTTACTATAATAGAATCTTCAATTTCAACCATATCATCATTGTAAATATATTCTAGTTTGAAAGGTAATTTAAGAGGTGGGGCGGATGAGAGCAAACGCCTGGATGGGCCATGATAGATCCATTTATAGCGAATGTGATAGATTTTAGTAATATCCGCTGGCATAGATCCAATATCAAGAGCTTTTTGCCAAGTGTTTTTTTTAAAATTATAAATCTCAATATCTGAGTTGCCTGACATTGTAATCTTTACATTGTCTATCATATTATTGACTACATTGTTAATAATTTCCCCATATACCATTCCGGTGTTTTCTCCACTTTCTACAAAGTAGTAATTGGATTTTCTGGCGGTGCTGAGAAGTGTCAAGAGGTTATCGTTGTGACTTGTTCCATAACCGATGAATGATTGGAAGTAATTTTCATCAATAAGTCCTTTTAAAATATCAATATCATTAGATCCCTCGGTTATTGCGCCATCTGTCATAAATATCTGCGACTGAACAAGTCCATCTTTAGCATATTTTGTAAAAATAGTTTGAGCTGTTTTCAATGCTAATTCAATATTGGTTGTATTTCTTGGGAAAATATTATCTACGATTGAGATAAGTTCATTAACCCGTTCTTTTGTGACGACTTGATATTCAATTGGTATCTCAATAAGATTATCAAATGCTATAAATGTAATATAAAATGTTCGGTCTTCTTGTTCTGATAACCACCGGATCATATTTTTCAGTGTATCTTTAAGGAAGTGAATTTTGGAGGTAGTGTACTGCCGCCCGCATGCAGACTCACACATGGAACCGGAGCGGTCAATGGATGCGATGAAGTGTATGTGTGGTGAAGTGTCAATGTCTGAAGGTGGAGTGACGAGTTTAAGTATTCCATAATTGTATTCAGCAGTTGAAATTGGTAGAGCAAATGGAGTATTTGTGGATACTTCAGTTTGTGTTGTTTGGAATTGTGAGTCTGTGATGAGTTGCATGTTGGTTGAATTGATATATATTTGCTTAAATATATCAATTTTATAAATATTGTTTTTAAATGTTTATTTAAGTTCTTGATAATCCAAGTGCATTAGGATGTATTCAGACGCATCATAGTAATTATCGAATGATGTGCTATATAATTCATGTGAATATTTGAGAGGAATCGTTATATCAATAGAGCGTTTGTTTACGTTTATGCGAAATTGTTTCATTCTTTTTGTGAAAAAATACGAATGTTCTTCATCATCTGAACATACCCACCCGTACTTATTGAAACTTGGCTTTATTTCAGTTAGAATAGTTTTGTTGTGCATTATCTAAATATATATTTTTCCTTTTAAGTCGGTTGGGTTTTATTATTAAATTAACTAATTTTATAAGATATATATATATATGGTATTAACAAGAAAGAAAACAAAAGAATCTAAGATAGCTGTTGATATAGACTTTAGTAAACAAGACAAGGGATATAAAGATTTGCTCAATCCCAAATTGTTAAAATTTGTTCATAAAAATATAAAGAAAGGTAATAATCTAATTAATACACAACATTCCAAACCATTTTATATAAAAAAAACAACATTATATTTAAAGGCATTTGCAGTAAATAAATGGGAATTATGTCCTTCGTGGGACGAAATTTTATGTGAAGAATATAATGATTTTATAAAATTAACACCTTGCGATATTGGTAAAAATACAAAGTTATTTGTTAAGTTGAAGAGTAATGAAAATATAGGCGGTTTTGCGACTTATTTAATAGCATTACAGTTAGGAATAATAGACTTGGAAAAACATGTGGAATTTGTCAAGTCGTTAGAAAAGACTTTTAAATCAAATGGGGTTATAATTCATAATCTAGACGTGGATTGGTTTCATTTAAAGCAATTTAATAAAGATTTGGAATAAATATTATTTATAAGTCGGATAAATGCTAATAGAAGAATCTGCGTTTTAAAGTTAAAGTGTAATAAGACATTGTCGATCCTTTCAAAGGTGTAAATCTAATTATCCATAATTGTTTAAATTTGTTTTTAATAAATTATTTCCGTATTATATAATGAATAAATTATTATTTCTTTTCTTTATAGTTTTGGCTTGTTCGTTATTTGGAGGTATGCGAGAAGGAATGGGTGCAAAAGGTATAGATGGTTTAAGAGAATATATTAAGATTCCTCAACAGAATGCAGGACCTTTTATGCGTCCAATAAATCATCAATAGTTTGGTTTCAATAAGTTTTCTAATAAACTTGTTGAAATAATGGTATTTGGATCTGCATGGTGTGCAGATTAAATCTCCGGTGGGGATCGAACCCACAATCTTCCACTTAGAAGGTGGACGCCTTAGCCGTTTGGCCACGGGGACAAGATGTAAATACCTTACATAATATAATCACTCTTGAGCGGGTTTGAACCGCCGATCTTGTGATCAAACTGTCACATGCCTTAACCACTAGGCCACAAAAGCAAAATGGGACATTTATAGTCTGGTCCAACGACTGTGATATTTAATAATTTAATATAAAATTATAATCGCTCTTGAGCGGGTTCGAACCGCCGATCTTGTGATTAACAGTCACATGCCTTAACCACTAGGCCACAAAAGCAAAATGGACCATTTATAGTCTGGTCCAACGACTGCGATATTTAATAATTTAATATAAAATTATAATCGCTCTTGAGCGGGTTCGAACCGCCGATCTTGTGATTAACAGTCACATGCCTTAACCACTAGGCCACAAAAGCAAAATGGACCATTTATAGTCTGGTCCAACGACTGTTATACCTATAGATAATAACCCCATACGAGGCTTGAACTCGTGACCCCGGGATTAAAAGTCCCGTGCTCTACCGACTGAGCTAATGGGGCTGATGGCACACCAGTATATTGTAACTTCTCGTGATACAATATACCCTGGTGTTTGTTGCTGTATCGTTTTTGATCGCAAGATCAATTAACTTTTGGTTTGCGGATTATTGCTGTAACGATACTTTGTTTAAGGAATCCGATGGATAATTAATAATAATAACACACCTTGTGAATGGGATAATTGAACCCTTCTGGTAAGGGTGCTTTCTTTAGCTACTATCCATTGAAATTCCTTTGTACTTCGCTTGACATTACCATGGAATGTTTTTGTACTGTCAGTATCGCAATAGCCTACACACCACAACATGTTTAATCATGATCAAATGGTGTATTGCAAGACTTAACGTTTTGCTACCTTGATGCCACACCATCAAGGTTTGCTGGTTTTAATGCTGTGGCATCAAGGTTTTGCTGCGTTGTTGAGATCGCAAGATCAATAAAAGTGTTTGCGGTTTTATTGCTGTGACAACACATTGTGTTTGCTGTATCGTTTTTGATCGCAAGATCAATTAACTTTTGGTTTGCGGATTATTGCTGTAACGATACTTATGATTCCAGCAGGGTTCGAACCTGCGCTCCCGAAGGAAACCGAGCTTAAGTCGGTCGCGTTGGACCACTCCGCCATGGAATCGTTGTTTGTTTTGTTTGGGTTTTTGCGGTGTTGTTGAGATCGCAAGATCATAAAGTGTTTGCGGGTTTTATTGCTGTGACAACACGAATTTATTTATTTATTGTTATAGAGTACTCACGACGGGGCTCGAACCCGTGACAAATCGTTAATAAGACGATCGCTCTGCCAAACTGAGCTACGCGAGCATTTGATTCAGTTACGCCTCCAATATCCGATTATTAGTCGGTTCAGCATACTGATTGTTCTTCTTCTTAAAACCCATTTCAATTTGAAATTGGTGTAATTATAATGTTACGAATTTAAAATATCGCAACAGTACCAAGGCGGGCACACCAACCCACTGTTACAAAGTAGTATAGTACTACACCTTTAAGTTGTTTTATGAAAACGATTAAAAAAGTATTTAAATTTAGGTTAATTGTTTGAAAAATTGATTCGTAAACTAGTAGTAATGTAATATACAATTCATCTCATCATGCAAAACCAAAACCAAAACCAAAACAACGGTGAACACCAACCTAATGTCTTTCCAATGCAACGTCGCAATCAAGAGGATTTCCTCCCATTTGATGAGGCCCATCTCCTTCTCTGCAATTCATTCGGTGGCAATTTGAATGACCTGAATTATATGTCAAATTTGCGCAATAACCATCGTGGTGTACCCAATCATATACTAGATGTGATTTATCTCCAAGCAACCATCATGCTTATGGGTTCAGATCAAGTGCGGGAATATCTTGCCTGTTATTATAATATTCATGGGGCTCGCGCAACACAACTAATGATAAATTTTCCCTATTTTGATAACGATAGTGGAGAAGGTATTACCGCATTGATGTGTGCATGCTTGTGGACTAACAGGGTTGATACAATTAGGACTCTTTTTGAATTTGGTGCTGATGTTTCCATGATGGACCAGGACGGTTTGTTCGCCGATGAACATTATTACCTTGATTATTTTAATCATTTGGAATCATTTATTTGTTTGAACGATAACGACCCCCCATTCCAAGGACCTAGGGTTCGGCGCATTGCGGCAGATTTTATAGATGTTAGAGATGAAATTGAACGATTGGCTGGTGAAAGGTTGCCACATGATAATTGGGATATACCTATCCTTTATGGAGAAATTAATTAACAACATTTAAACCTTTTTATATCTATATTTGCCGTCTCCCCCCCTCCTAATATTATATTTTTTTCTGTTGTATTTTCAATAGTAGAATGCAATGGAGCCATATCTAATATGTGTGTTAATATTTCAGCTATTTTAAATTCTTTTTTTGCAGAGACTTCGAAGTATGTACCATTTATACTAGAAGCAAATTCTATTGCCTCCTCTACAGATACGCATCTATTCTCTAAATCACTCTTATTGCCTATCACAATCAACATTATATCATCAAGATTTAATTCTCGTTTGATATCGCTTACCCAACCTTCCAACGATGAAAATGTATATTTATTTGTTATATCAAATACTAATAATATACAATTAGCAGAGCGATAGTACATAGGAAGTAATGCCCTATAACGTTCTTGTCCAGCCGTATCCCATATCTCATATGTTATATTCTCGTTATCTAAACATATTTTTTTAATCATAAAACCCGCACCAATAGTAGCATCATGATGTGGTGGAAAACTATTATTAACCATTCTATTTGCGATCGCTGTTTTACCTACCCCACAATTTCCCATGAAAACTAATTTAAATTTCTTATTAATCATTATATTAATCTATAAGAAAATTTAAATCGCTATTTAATCCCTATTTAATAAAATCGTAACAGAGAAATGAGTGGTGTCGAACCCTTCTCTCTCCGTTGTGATATTTTTTATAATTTTTTGAGTGTAAAAACTTTACAAAAGTAAACTACTCAAGTTGTTATAGCCTGGTAATTTGTTCTCAAATACATTGTGCCCTCCTTGTAATTCGCTGCAAACGACCCATCCATGTAGTCACCTAAAATTATATCACATCTATTTTTAAAAACAAATTTAAAAACCTTTGGTGCTATTGGATTCCAGTGACCATATCGTTTTGGTTTACTATTTGTTTTCATATGTTCACCACAATCATCGGACAACATATATCTCTTTGTTAGAGGGTTCCAAACGTGATGTGAATCTGTTAATCCTATTTCAGATTTATACCAAATAAGTTTTCCGTAAAATGTCTTCTCATTTACATTTTCTACCTTTGAATAAACCAATGTATCCGATTCGCGACTCCTTGTCAAAACTAACATATTTGCATTCACTTCGGATGCTTTAATGGTGGTAGTACCAAAGCAACGAGAGGATGGGGTCGGATATATATTTACAATAGTGTCTCCACTAATATAGCCATTATAACTATTTGAATTTTGGTGATCAGTTCCCATTTTAATTGTAATATAATATATAAATATAATTCAATTTTATCTGGATTTATATATTATTTTAAACCTTGTCTGTATAAGTACGTCTGGTTGAGGGGGACATTCTCTAAAGAGGATATAATTAAACAGGTTGTTAGCATTTAAAAGCCATACTTAAAACAATCACCGCAACTATTCCAACTCCTAAACCCATATGATAGTTGAACTGCATAGCTCTATAAACCTTCAACCACTCCTCACGTTGTTCTCTTGTGTCTAAATGTAAGACCATCCAATCACTCTTTGGAGAGAGAATATAAAAAATATATTGTGTTAAAAATGTAATAGCTCCAGATATGCAAACCATGCCAGGTATTTTCAATGATTTTCCGCCATCCATAAACCCTACCTTGAAATAATTCATTAAAATCAAAATCAATGAAAATGTGAAACCAAGTACATAACCCTTCATGCTTATATTTTTTCTCTCTTCAACAACATTTTTATACCTTTGTTTTTGAGTAGGAGAGAGAGAGTCTTGGTATTTTTTCATCAACCCATACTTATCAGTGTTTAACATTAAATAGATGTTGGCGATTAAAAATACAAGGGCGACACCACAGGTTTTTTTACAAATCATATATATTATATATAAGTATTTAAATTCTGTATTAATATATTAAAATAGGTTAAACATTTGTTTAATACTTATTGTAATGAAGTTGCTTGCTTTGGTATTTATGTTTGGCATAACACTCTTTCCTTGTGATGGTTCTGCGTCATCTAATAATGTTCATGAGATTCACACCGATTACCATCACCAATATGATAAATATTTGAATGATTATAATAAAGTTTATTCAGATTCTAGTGATTACCTGACTCATTATTATTCATTTTCGCATAATATGGAACGTATCAAACATCATAATTCGGGCAATTTTTCGTGGAAAATGGGGGTTAATAACTTTACAGATATGTCTTTTGAAAGTGTCAAAAGGTTATATCTGGGTGCTAATAAACCAAAGACTGGTGCTGGTGCTGGTGCTGGTGCTGGTGCTGGTGCTGGTGCTGGTATGGTATATGGTGAATATATTCATACTTCTATGACCCCATTACCGGATGCGGTCGATTGGAGAGCAAGCGGGTTGGTCACTAATGTTAAAAATCAACAGCAGTGTGGTTCGTGTTGGGCTTTTAGTGCGGTTGGTGCTATTGAGGGGGCTTATGCAAAGAAAACAAACAAACTAGTATCACTGAGTGAGCAGAATTTGGTTGATTGTGCTGGAGGCTTTGGTTGTGAAGGTTGCGAAGGTGGGTGGATGAATGCCGCTATGGAGTATGTTCATTATAATGGTGGCATTGACAGCGAAATTGATTATCCATATACCGCCGAAGATGGTGTTTGTGAATATGCCAAAAACGAATCTTCGGCTAAAGTTAAGTCTGTTGTGAATATAACACAAGCAGATGATGTGGGTTTATTGCACGCAGTGGCAAATGTTGGACCTATTTCAGTTGCGATAGATGCTGAATCAGATTTTCAACTGTATGAATCTGGTATATATAGTTCAACCGAATGCAATCCTCAGTCATTAGATCATGGTGTCCTGGTCGTCGGTTATGGAATAACACCATCTGGTAAAAAATATTATATGATTAAAAACAGTTGGGGTGAAGATTGGGGTATGAATGGTTACATTTATTGGGACCGAGATGTTCCGAATATGTGTGGAATATCTCAAGCGGCATCGTTTCCCATTGTTTAATTATACTTAAATTATTTTATAATCATAAAAATGAATATAAAATGAATAATTATTTTAGACTTGCGTGCGTCCCCAATAAGCGGTCAAATATTAATAACCCATAATTGTGTGTGCGTTTAACATGATGCATTAAATGTCCCTCACCCAAACTAATATCATAACCACCGTGAGATATTATAGTTGTGTAAACTGTCGCAAAAATTGTAAGGACACAACTATGATAATATGGAATTTTAAATATTAATATCGGAAGACTTAGCGAAGCCAAATTAGTTATTAAAAAGTCTAACGGATGTGCATAAATCGCACCCATACCAAATGTATAATTATATTCGTGATGTATTGAATGAAAACTATATAAACATTTAAGGTGAAAAATGCGATGAGTTAAATAAAATATAAAATCTGTTAATATAAACCATAATAGGATATTTTCAATCAGATTATTATCATTATAATTTTCTTTATCGGTAAAGTAATATTCTATTAAATCTAAATATATATAACCGATCCCTGAATTAAGGACACATAAGGGTAACATGTTTTTATATTCAGCGATTACTATATCTTGTGTACAATAATTTACCCGGTACTTGGGTAAGAAAATATCTACTAAAAAACACAACCCAGAAGAGAGAATATAACTTAATAAAAATAGGTCAGCATAACCATAGATCATTATTATATAAATTGTATTATATCTAAATATATTTACAATTTCATTTTAAATTTCAATTTACATTTGAATATTTAATCTGTAAATTCGAAATCATCTTCTTCTGATCCGTGCATTCTTTGTGTAAACGGGACAAAACATTCAACCTCTTTCAATTTATCAATGTAATCTGGATCCTTTTCAAATTCAGTAAGTTCTGGTGCTGTTCCGTTAATCCAGGGATCAGGATCGTTGTAATATTTTGGATGAAGCAATCTTGAGTTTTCTTCGATGTATCCACTTTGTCCTTCCAAGGTAATACCCTCTTCAAATATCTTTGTAAAATGATGGTCTGGTAGTGGAAGAGGGCGCCCCTGGATAAACGCAAATCCGACGAATGTTGGGTTCATACCAACTTCAACGTCGCACGTAATGGCATCGTGATGAAGGTGATTTTCCCTTAGGTGTCTTTTCCACAGCGTTTCACATAGCGGATTATCGGCACCATAAACATTATCGAACTGACCCTTTAATGCCCCAAGTTCCATTAAAGATAACACCTTTCCACATTTGTGAAATAATATTGTCGTTGGGTTATTTCCACACCCTATGATTAGTTTCCTTAAGTTTAGGTCACATTCTCGCAACTGGATAAATGAAATTCTCCCATTTGCGGTATAATGGGGTTTTGGAAAACCGACATCGATGGTAAGTTTTTCAACGTTCGTTTTAAAGAACCGATCGGTATTCGTTTGCAACGAATCTGCTATAAAGTTCTTAATGTAATGTAGTTCCATAAAATCAGTTTGACCAAGTTTATCTTGGTCGTGATATTCGTCCATAACACCCGCCCAAAATGTTGTAGACAATTTGTGCAAAAGAGCCAGTTGTTCTTTGGTTGGTGTGGTAGATGAATGTGAATTTGAAAACATTATGTTAAGATATATATTATATGTACATTTCTTTCAATTTTCTATTCAATACCTATTTAAAGATATTGTAAGTTGAATACTTATATGCTGCTGTCTCTACTCCTTTTAGGATTTGCTATAGGAACGCATGCACAATGTGTCGATATAAATACACCTTCTATGGATTCCATTATTGGATCTCCGTATGATTCGGGTTGTTACAATCACGTTGTCTCTGAGTTTGATTGTTGTGAACACTTTTTATTTGATAAACAGTGTACTAATTTATATCGAGAATGTATTGATTATAAAAATCTAACACTTTATGGATTTATCCACGAGTGTGATGGGCATAATGATACAATATTAAATTTATCTTATTCTAATAATTGTCATAATTTTACCCTCCAACTTAATCCTTCATGTTGTGATAATATGACTAATCCCGAATGTTTTGATTGGTATAGCAATTGCATTAGTTTTGATGAATCTAATTACACAAATTGTTTAGTTCCTACTAAATATAGAAATGAGTATTGTATAGATTATACTCGGCATATAGAACCATCATGTTGTATTGATTTTAATGATGTATGCGATGAGGTATATTATTGGTGTATTGATAACAATCCATCTCGTATCCAGATCCTTGATTTATTTATTGGACCTAAACATGGTCACCTTGTCGGAAATACCATATTAGTTATAAACGACATTAATTCAACGGATGAGTGTGCAAAGAATTGTTTAGATATAAACAATTGTAAATCTTTTAATTTTATATACCATCATTGTCATATTAATAAAAATGTTATTGGTGACGTTGGTGTAGAATTTGTTACCGAAGGAGAACACGAGCCTGTTTATTATGAAAAAATTGTATCTTTACCCTTCACAGACACCAATTGTAATATTCGTCATCCAATATGGATTGGTGACGGTTTGTGTGACAAAAATGGTGGTTATAATACATTTGAGTGTAATTATGATGGGGGTGATTGTTGTAAAGAAACTTGTATCAACCCCATTTGTGGATTATTTAGATATAATTGCATTGATCCCCAAATTATAAATCCAACCAGTACCACGACAACCAGTACCACGACAACCAGTACCACGACATCAAGTACCACGACATCAAGTACCACGACATCAAGTACCACGACAACCAGTACCACGACATCAAGCCCTACAACCAGCCCTACAACAAGCCCTACAACCAGCCCTACATCCAGCCCTACAACAAGCCCTACAACCAGCCCTACAACAAGCCCTACAACAAGCCCTACAACCAGCCCTACAACCAGCCCTACAACAAGCCCTACAACCAGCCCTACAACCAGCAACGAATCCAAATATTCAATTGTAGCAAAAAGTATTACAAGCACGCATAAATTATCTACATTAAGTTTAGTTGTAATATGCTCGTTGAGTATTGGTTTAATTATAATCACAATTTTACTTTGTAAACATAAATCAAACACTACTTCTAAATTTAGGGACGAGGCCCGTAGTGTTAATACAACTGGAAACCCTTCATTCGAAGACCCACGTGCTGTTAATGAAGGTACTATATTTTATCAAGATTTACCCCCAGCAACCTTTCTCTCCAACAACGATTGGCACAATGAGCAGCTCCGCGCTGATTTAGATGGTGGCTTTAATTGTCAACAAAACGATGATTACTTAGATGTGCAACCAGATGAAAATTAATGATCTAATATGGAAAACATGTTTGAAATGGTTTTAAATTTATAAAACCATTTCAAATTTAATCAAATAATAATTAATCAAGCTCATCAATGCCAGAATCTCCACTTTGCATTCCTCCTGGCATTCCTGCTGCTCGATTGATGTGCTCCTGGGCCGCCATGCTGGCCGCCATATCCGCCATATCTGGCATATCTGGCATTCCTCCTCCTGACATATCTGGCATTCCAGGTTGTTGATTTTGTGCATGCACCTTTGCCATAATTGGATTTACTACCGATTCTAAATCGCTTTTAATAGAAGCATATTCTTCAATATCTAACATTTCAGATTGTTCCAATTTAGTAGTTACCTCTGTTACTTTATCTTCCAATTGTGTCACTTCATCCTCACTCAATAATGTCTTGATTTTTTCATCAGAAAGGCTAGATTTTATTTGGTAACAATATGATTCCAAATCATTTTTAGCTGTAACTCTTGCCTTTAACTTGTCATCTTCATCTTTATATTTTTCAGCATCGTCAACCATTCGGTCTATATCTTCCTGTGAAAGACGACCCTTATCATTTTTAATAGTAATGCTTTCGGATTTACCCGTCGCCTTTTCTTTAGCGCCTACATTTAATATTCCATTTGCATCAATATCAAAAGTTACTTCAATTTGAGGTGTCCCCCTCGGTGATGGTGGAATCCCATCTAACTGAAATTTACCAAGCAGATTATTATCCTTTGTAAATTGTCTCTCCCCTTCGTATACTTGGATTAATACACCGGGTTGGTTATCAGTATAGGTAGTAAATGTTTGGCTACGCTTTGTGGGAATAGTTGTATTTCGTTCAATAATGGCAGTCATAGCGCCTCCTGCTGTTTCCAACCCCATGCTTAGCGGTGCAACATCAATTAATAAAAGATCCGAAATGGTTTCATCTGTATTGCCAGAAAGGACTGCTGCTTGGACAGCGGCCCCATAAGCGACGGCTTCATCTGGATTAACAGATTTATTAAGTTCCTTTCCGTTAAAGAATTCGCTTAACAATTTTTGAATTTGGGGAATTCGGGTAGAACCTCCGACAAGAACAATCTCATCAATATCACCCTTACTTTTTTTGGCATCACGCAGCAACTTTTCAATTGGTGTAATGCAACTACGCATCAAATCATCACATAGGTTTTCGAACTTCGCTCTGGTGATGCTACTGTAAAAATCTTCCCCTTCAAAAAGAGAATCAAGTTCAATAGATGCTTGGGTGCTACTACTAAGAGTTCGTTTTGCACGTTCGCATGCGGTACGCAATCTTCGCAGTGCCTTTTTATTGGCGGTTAAATCCTTCTTATGTTTTCGTTTGAACTCCGCGCAAAAATGATCCACCAATCTATTATCAAAATCTTCACCACCCAGATGAGTATTACCAGCCGTTGATAATACTTCAAATATACCGTCATCAATATTTAAAATAGATAGATCAAATGTACCACCACCACAATCAAAAACAAGGACATCTTGTGAAATATGCGGTTTTTCCAATCCATATGCCAAAGATGCCGCGGTCGGCTCATTAATCATTCTCAGAACATTAAGCCCAGCAATCATCCCAGCATCCTTGGTAGCTTGACGTTGACTATCATTAAAATACGCAGGCACAGTTATAACAACATCCTTAACTTCTTCACCCAAATAATTGCTCGCAACACTAACCATTTCTTCCAACAGCATTGCTGAAATTTGTTCCGGGTGAAATTGTTGCCGCTCTCCTTTATAGTCAACATTAATCAAACACTTACCATCGTCACCCGAGGTGACGTCAAACGCAAAATGTTTAAGATCCTGTTGAACTTCGGGGTCTGAAAATTTTTTACCAATCAACCTTTTACCATCAAAGATTGTATTAGATGTATTCATAGAAACCTGGTTTTTTGCCCCATCACCAACCATCCGTTCTTTATCTGTAAAAGCAACATAGGATGGTGTTGTTCTATTTCCTTGGCTATTAGCAATGATTTCCACCTTACCATTTCTATACACACCTACCGCACAATATGTTGTTCCCAAATCAATTCCAATCGCGTGTTTTGATTTTGCCATTTAATGTAAACATCTATTAATCTTTAATACTATTTAATAATATTAATATAATTGTTACGAATTCAGACAAAGTAAAACATATTGTTCCATCTGGACGAAAAAAGGGATACTTTAAGGAGAAAGAAGTAACGTGGTGACCAAACCGATATTATCACAATATCTACTATAAATTTATAACATATACATTTATCAATGTCTTTTAATTATAGACACGTTCACGATTTATACATTTTTATTATATCTATATTATATTATAATGCCCGAACATGATCCAGATACACAGCAGTGGGATGAGGGGGTAGACGATGCAGCTGCGAAAGGTGTGGACCCCGTTCTAGATGCAAAGGTGGCCCATGCATGGAACATAGTTTATGAGGCCATCAGCAAGCGGCAGCAGGCAAAGGTGGCGGCAAAGACTGGTGAGGCTGGGGGAGGTGCACGCATTAGAAAGACGCGTAGTAAAAGACACAAAAGAAAAAGTTATCGCAAAAAGAAATCTATAAAGAAAAAGAAGCGTAATAAAACTAAAAGAAAGTCAAGGAAAGGAAATTATCATGCTCGAGGTCGTCATAACACACCGCGGCCTAAACAGGGGTTGTTGACGCTACTTGGCATTTAGGAAAGGGTTGGTGAATTGAAAGCTGTGTAAAGGAATGGGAATACTACAATATTTTAGATTTTTAACATACGAACTTGGTACCATTGTTTTCTGTTATATGAATAGAGATAGACATATTAATGATTAATAATATCAATATATTCAATTTTATAAGATTATATTGATAAACACATAAGACAACTATAAATTCACAGTAACCGCATAATAATGGTATAGACTCCCTTTCTATTTCAATATCAATATTAAAAAATTAAATCTATTTAATGATGAATTTTATATGAGTTCAATTTATCAACATATCAAAGTCTGGCGGTTCGTGAATTTATAACGCTTTGAGAGTCCGCTATAATTCTATCAATAGCAATTAAATTCTCTCGTCCGTTATTGAAAACATAAGGCGAATGTTCATTTTCCCTAATATCTATATTCAATACATAATTAATGACATCTAGGTCACTTTCATCTAGTTGAGGGTTTTCAGTGGCATCACGTGGAAGAGGTGGTACATTATTTTCAATTGGTAAATCATTGATATTGATATTCGGTTGTGCTGCTGAAACAATCTCCCCAGTTTCCCCATCATCCCATTGAGGGATTGGAATGAACCGTCTCGTATCCAATCCACCTGCTGATTGTGGGACGGGTGGTGGTGGTGGTGGCTCCGTACCAAGATTTGTAACTTCATCATATATCCTATTCAGTTCAACAATACCAAAGGTATCCATTATTTGTGATCTGAGTGTTGGAGAATCAGGATATTCCGATACAAGATACCCAGCATTTAATATATCTCTGCGAAGATTGTTAGTAATAACATCTTGAATGTTAATTAAAAGGGCCTCAACGGTATCATAAATTTTTAATATATCCCGACCACTCAACATACCCCCCTCTGGATAAAACCGATATCCGTTATCATGATTATCGCCGATGCGTCTATCTATAACCCAAGCCCCGAAAAGTTCAATTCTATTTGGTTGTTCAATTCCATTGGTGGTGTCATTAACAATTCGTACCTCCACCATATCGTTAGAGGTGTGTGTTTGTTGTCGTGAAATAATCATTGAAGTCCATCCTACCATTAACCTTTGGTAATCATTTGGAGGAGATGGACGCATACATACAATCATGTCGTTACAATCAATTAACTGAGGATTAAAACCCATTAATAAGTTGAGAATATTTAAACAACGCTCACGTACTGCTTCTATGCGCACCTGCGAGTAGTCTAATATATCCAAAGGTACTCCCACTGGGTCAATAATCAACGGATTGGTGTAAAGTGGGAAGAATCCCCCTAGCAACGTGTTTGGGATTGGTTGCAAACTTCCAGTGTGTGGTTGCACAAAACTAAATGTCAATTCCCGATTTTCATTTACATGTTCAGACATGCCGGAGAAATCATCCCTGATCCGTCCAATTAATGCATCGTTCTCGTAAAACGTTTCAGGTTGTGGCCCGTTGTTCCCGCTAGCCACATACACATATGATCCGATGATGGTCAACTCGGGTATGTCAGTATTTTCATTTACATGTTCAGAATGTTCGGACCATACGCTGATCCGACCAATCACCGCATGTTGATTATCGAACACATATGGTCCGACGATGGTCAATTCAGGCATGTCAGCATCAGAGACTACACTTTCGACATCGTCATTAATTAACCTAATAGGGCGTTCCAACACCCTATGGTTTATGGCGCCATCGACTGGATTATTCTCGACATCGTCATTAATTAACCCCACCAACGCTCTATGGTTTATGGCGCCATCGACTGGATTATTCTCGACATCTTCAATGAAATCAATTTCAAGTTCTGACGAATGTTCTATCCACTGTGACACATTCCTACATATACCTTCACCAAATTTACACATATGATTTCTAATCATATTTTTGATTTCATCCACAAACCGTTTATCACTTGCCCATCCGTCACTCGAGTGAATTCCGCGTCCGTTAGAAATTCGTTCTTTCACGAAGTCGAATATTTTTTTTGTTAAATTTGATATGGTTCCATCGACAAGAGCAGGGTCCTGGTAAGATGGTCCTTCACTTTCATTGATAGTATCAATCACCAACGATATTGCTACTGCTGGAGTAAGTTCTGGTAGCTTTACAGGTTTAGAAGTCAATTTAAATCTGCATAGCGGACAATCACTGCTTTCTTTTAACGCCATAAACAAACATGATGCGCAAAATGTGTGTTTACATTCAGTAACAACAACATTTGTGTTATTTATTTTATCCATACAAATAACACATTCATCACAAACATCTTTATGTGGTACATTTGGCAAAACTCTTTTCTTTTTATTCTGACGTGAAGTGATGATAGGTTCAAAACGTTGTGGGGGGTGGCTTGTTCGTGTAGATTTCCTGGCGGAAGTTGAGAACATATTTGTTGTAATACTATTTGATTTTTATTTTATTTCAATTTTATAAAAAATGAAACTTTCTAACTAATAAATAAAGAGGTGCAATATAACACGGAAGACATTTGACATAATGTTAAAAATGTTAAAAATGTTGGACCTGATGGTGGGTAAATAAACTGAGTGAACTCAAACCCATCCATATTCATTCCTATAGTACTTTGGATTATAAGAGAGAAGAATAGATACTCGAGCATTGTTTTTTTTGGTTTACCCTTTAACATATGATCATTTACTAGTAAATAATGTTCTGTTAAATAATATGCAAGTGCGAAAAATAGCGTAAGGAAGCAACTATATTTAAACCACAACATCCCTTGTTTGCTAAGCAAGAACCCCGATACCATTATATTATAAGAGAGAAAATAGTTTTATATTCAAGGGACATGCTATAAATACCAATCTAATTTGGTATAACTCATACAAAATTGATTTATAAAATACTTTAAATTGATTTATAACTCAATGTCGCATTCAATCACTCTACCACAATTAAATCATACAATTGGTTCAGTGCAGGGTGCTAACGGTAAGGTGTTTGTACAATTAAAGCACCTATTTACAAATTCTAAAATTCCAGATACATCGGATATTTATCAACCGAAAACAATGCCCTGTTCATTTATCGGAGATGTTATCTTAACAGATGATGGTATGTATCCATATATTACAATTTCGGAAGATGGAGAAGCGAATTTAATGTTAGAATATTTTAACAAAGATATTTGGAAGCAAATGACTGGAATGAGAGAGAAAAAATCAGATTGTTTTGGTTGGTTTACGGTAGTATATTTTCATACTAAATATCCACTATGGGATTCAGAAAAGTGGAAAAGGATCACATTCAAACTTATTAAAAATAACAGGTTTGCATGATAAGTTTGTTCTGTGTATATCAAATCTGTTTTCCAGTGGGGTTAAAAAGAATACTTTTTTGGTTTTACACTTATGAACGAGGTAATAAGTATTTAATTATATTTTTTAAAAAATTGAACTATTAAAAATAAATAATATAACTATCATTAATCATGGTTCGAGTTGAAACAAACACACAATCAATCCAAAATCTCTTCAAAAAGAATACGAACCTTAATGGGGATGTCTTTGACGGGGATAGAATATCTATTGAATCAGATTTCCAACGTGGTGATGAAGAAACGGGGGTCTGGGAGAAAAAGCGAAAACAAGGATTTATTGACTCAATTCAGAAAAATTATCCAACAGGTATCCTTACTTTTGTAAAGGATCACACAAGTGCTGCTGCATATCAAGATCCATGGGCTACCTTGGATGGTGGAAATCGTTTTAGAGCGATTCGGGATTACATGCTTGATAAATTTGATGTAAATGGTAAAAAATACTCAGAGCTTGATCCAAACGAGAAGGCTGTGTTTGATAATATGTTGATACCTTGTCAATGGTTGGCTATAGAGAGACAAGATCCTCCTGAAACAATTGCTGAGATGTTTACTCGTCTTAATACTTCAGCAAAATCGCTTTCTCCGGGTGAATTGATTAAAGCTCATGGTTGGAAAAAAAATGTGTTTGAAATCGAATTAGCAAAGGCTATCATAATGGACAAGTGGAAATCATCAATAAATGATGAGACAACATTTACTGGATGTTGTCAACGTATTGGTCATATAAGACAAAAATGGTGTGGGGTATTCAGAGAACTTTCTGAAACAAAGCGTTGTGATAATTTGGCAATGATGTGTGGATATATCTGTTCATCAAAACAATGCACATTTTCAGCATTTGATAAAAGGTATGAAATTCTTAAACCATCATTTGATGATAATATTCCTTCTAGAGATGTTATTACAATGATTTTAAATAAGATTGAAAAATTACTTGATGTAGTAGAAAGATTTAATAGCATATCTATTTTGGGTAGCCGTGTTATGGGTATGCCATCACAAAAAAGTATTTCTCCAATTTGGAAAAGAATTTGTGAAGGAACTGATTATCCAGGTCTTGACGATAAAATTGTTTCGTTTTATAATAGGATATTTGAAAATGAAAGTCTCCGTAACCAATTTAATAGCCTTCACATACAGATTGGTGAACAACTGGCTTGTCGTGTTGAAGGGGCGATAGAATTTATTGAATCGGTCTATGAGGACGAAGAATAAGTATAAATAAAATATAAAATATAAAATTGAAGCTTAAAACTTTTTTATATTTTATTACACAACATGTCAACTCAACAATCGAAAGAAATGTCAAAATCACAAAAACCAAAAGCAAAAACACAAAAACAAAAATTGAAAATTGTTGACGTCCTCCCTGTGGAAAAAGAAGAAAATAAAGTTGAAACGCAACCCCCAGTAAAAAATCGCGGTACAGGCGCAGGAGGAGCCAAAACAAATGAAAATGGGAAAAAACTAGAAGAGAATACAAGGGATGTTTTCAATGCAGGTTGTTATGTAGTAGAAGTTTTAGAAAAAACCAAAGCTAAATACAAAGTTGAAGTGGTAAATTTTAATGGACGCAATATTATTAGAGCATCACAAGGTGCATTTAAAAGATGGGCCATAATGGAGGGATTTAGCAAGGATGATGAAGATTATAAAAAACGTGGATTACACGGAGCAAAAAATCCAGATGATGCATTTATAGATAAAGTTAATCATATTATATACTGGATAGAGTGTAAGGTTCAGGAAGTTGCTGGTTCTAAGTGTGAGGTTTTACAGACTTATCCCAACAAAATTAGGAATTTAAAGGAAAGATATCCTGGATACACTATTAATTATATTTATGTATTAGATCGTAATTTTAGAAAATATTGTCCCAAGGAAATCTCGTATATGATAGAGGATAATATTAAGATAGTTTGGGAAGATGACGAGAACTTTCAGGAAAACCTTAAGAGTGTCATAACATAATCAAATTGTCATATAAAATTAACTTTATACTCAATTATTAATGATAACCTCTGTCGTTTTTGATTGAGGTTTCTTTGAATTACATCTACGTCTTACTTCTAATTCATCGATTTAAAACTCTAATCCTTGAAAATTAGAGGTAACTAGGTCAACGTTTGAATAACTCATAGTAAATTTAGCTGGTATTTTTTAAGTAAGTGGAAATAGTTCGTTATTGTAAAATTACTTAGAAGAAGTGAAGGTGTTAAATATAAAGTAATTAATGAGAGTTGCCTTAATAGTTGCAGTGGCTGAAAATGGGGTTATTGGAAAAGATAATGATCTAATCTGGCATTTACCAAAAGATATGCGTTTTTTCAAAGAAACTACTCTTGGTCACCATGTAATAATGGGGCGTAAAAACTTTGAGTCTATTCCACATAAATATCGTCCACTTACCGATAGAACTAATATTGTAATTACGCGCCAATCTGGATATAAAGCAGAAGGATGTATTGTAGTAAATTCGGTTGTAGCAGCATTAGATATAGCAAAGAATAATGGAGACACTGAACCTTTTATAATTGGAGGAGGGGAAATTTACAAACTTGCTCTTGAAGCAAACTTAGTAGATAGAATATACCTAACTAAAATCAATCATACTTTTGATGGTGATATATTTTTTCCTGAATTAGAAAATGAATGGGAAGAAGTAGAAAGAATAGATTGTAAAGCAGATGAAAAGCATGCATATGATTACAGTTTTTTGACTTTCGAGAAAATACATGTGTGTAGTGTGACAAGATAAGTAATAAAGATAGGTTCGTGTTGGGTACATATTTAGATAGACTGGAATCAAGACTCATTTCCCGCTTAACGGTCCAATCTACCGAAAATACCCGAAAATAGTAAATTCCATCAATTCTCAAATTTACCCCACAATCTACCTTCCCGCCATCAATTAACGCAGAAATGAGTGACATAATGAGAAATGAGTCATGAAAATACACGCGGGCACAACTCGACACCCTTCCATGCAATCCCCACACAAACAGCAGACAGGGAGGGGGGTCGCGGTACGTACTAAAAAAGAATGTTCGCAAATTAGGTACCGATTACGATATACTTTTTGTTTCATCAAATTACAATATATTCTCTCTATATTGTTTGATTTACCCTCTCAAAATTAAAAAAGACCCTCTCTCAAAGAATCAATTCATTTTTGGTTTTTATGGGATTTTATATTGTTTTTGGTTTTTATGGGATTTTATATTGTTTTTGGTTTTTATATAACGAAGATGCGAGTGCTAAATACTAAGGTTCACCTGCTTCACGACCCAACCTGCCAGCGAAATCAATCTCGTCGAAGCGGTCATCTTGCTCGTCATTACCCCCTCCTCCGCAGCCAGTCGCAAGTTCCACACGGCGATATTCACTATCCCGCGCTGCACAAGCAGCCTTCAATTCGCGAGTGACGTCTCCCGAACACGTGGGTGATTTTTGAAGCTGTGTAACCGCACCGATTCCTGCCTCTGAAACAACTTGAATCGATACTCGCTTTGGCTTCTTTTTCCGCAGTTCCTTCACCGATGTCGGGTGAACGGGGGCCATGACTAGAGGCGTCTCTGGAGATGCGCTCCGTGTAGAATTCGCCCGGTGTTGTGGCTGCTGTTGCTGCTGCTTCATTGCTTTCTTGGTACCTGGTTGTTTGGTGGCATTATGCCCCCGTTCAGCACGGCTTTGGATTGGTGGCGCCCGTTCCTTGTGGGAGAGGTCAAGGTAAGGAGCAGGTCGCCGAGGATGCTGTTTACGGTCTTCTGGACGAGGAACCTTGGAGGCAGAAAGCTTCCAAAACCATGGCTCATCATATACGACTTTGACCTCAATTCCATTCAAAAGTCGCTGCCTGACTTCGATCGCACGAGTGTTCTCATCACCATTCACGTTCTCGGAAAACCACTCCTTGAAATGGATGAACACCCGCTGGAATTCCTCACCCTTCTCGTTGGTGCGTTGAACCATATCAACTCGCTCAATATCACCAAGATCAAGTTTAGCGAGGATGGCACGAACGCGGGCTTCGGTGATGTTCTTGAACACCCGTGGGATGCAGATGCTAGGCTCGCTAGCCCGGAGTGAGGATGTGTCGACTGGAAGAGAAGATGTTGATGAAGAGGAAGACATGGTGTTTTTGAGAAAGTGTTTTTGAGAAAGTGTTTTTGAGAAAGTGTTTTTGATAGAGTGTTTTTGATAGAGTGTTTTTGATAGAGTGTTTTTGAGAAAGTGTTTTAGGAACGGATGTGGTAAGGGTGAGAGTATACTTCACTTATAACTGGTAAAAGCATTTCAATTTTTTATAACGCTGACCGATTTCTCGGTTAACTAAAAAAAGATTAACCTGACAATCCACTGACCAACCCCTTAACTCATAAATGAGTTACAATATACATATGGCTTAAATTTCTCTCTATATCTGTTAATTTTACTATCAATAGTGTCAAAAAAAAAGACCTCTCTCAGAGAATCAATTCATTTTTGTTTTTTGTTTTTTGTCACTACCACCCCATTGTTGCACGCTTATAAGCATCAATTTCTTCCTGTTCGCTCATACCAGAACCAGTATCCGTTTGATCAATGTTGTCGGGTTGTTGCTCCGTCTCTTCTGTCCCACAGATTCGTTGAACGATATCCTTGTGCGACACATTGTCACTCATATAAGGCCCAAGTTGGTTGAGTATTAAACTCCATTGTGATGGAGTGATATCCTTGAGAAAGGTGGCAGAAGAAGAAGACATGGTGTTGTTTGGTTTTGAAAAGGAAGAGAAGGGGGTAAGGGTGAGGGTATACTTCACTTATAACTGGGGAAAGCATTTCAATTTTTAATAACGCTAACCCATTTCTCGGTTAACTAAAAAAGTGAAATGTTAAATTGCAGTTTCCTATATAATGGTCTTAATATGTCAGGAACATATTGATTAATGGGTGTTAAAATTTTATACTATACCAAAGAATCCATCCATTTCTGCTAGACCCGCACGTCCATCCACTATATCATAAAAATAAGGTTTTCTATTTATAACTATGTTAAGGTAAGACAAGGCGCATTTTAGTCGCTTTGTAAGTCCGATGGTGCCCTCTTTTCTCTTTTCCTTTCTTTTCCTTGCCCACTCGGTCCATTGGCTGAACTTGCGAACTTGCGGAAGGAACCAGATATTCTTCAATGTACAACAGTTTGTGCGACGGTTTGTGCTGTTACAACAGTTTGTGTTTCGATTGTTGTTCAGCCACAAGTGTGTTCTTCCTATCTACGAGATCGTCCTGGAATAGCGGTCGCTTTGTTCTCACAAACCGATTTAGGCACAGGATGAGGTAGTAGACTGTAAACATCACCGGCACGACCATGTCAAACCAAACGTGTCCACCGTGATGGATGAGAAAGGAATCGCACGCTACAGTCTCCACAAACATTGCCAACAGAATAGGCACGTCAACCAGAATTGCTTCCATATCGTAATATACATCCTTCTCTTTGGGCGAACGAAGCAAGCCTCGAACGGCTGAGTTCATCAACACGGCAATCAGCACATGAACGAAGAAGAATCTGCTTGGCAAGAAAAATACTTGCAGCACATTGTGGAACAGTGCGAACGCACAGGTCACGGCCACACTCCGCCTCGCATCCCGCATAAAACCGTACCACACCCCAGAAAAAGCAACGAATGCAAACATGCGCTGTTTGGTTGTAAGCCCTTCAAAGATGTGTGATGGTTGTTGCGAGTCCAGGTCGGTCATGGCAGCCAAGTACAAATGCCCACACCCGTGGCCAAAGAGGGACAATGCGTTCTTTTTGATGGGCCGCAACGCCGGTTCGGTGAACTTCAGCGTGGTTTGGCCAATGTGAACCAGCCCCAGCATGAAGATTGACATCAGTGCATCGGCGTAGAAGGCAATAGCATGGCCTTGCATGGCAGGGGAGGTTTGGTTGTTTGCAACACAAAAGCCATCTCGCTGGTACGACTCGGCAAATATGTTCAAGTGCCCCGTCTCGTGCAACGCCAAGCACGACAAAAATGTTAGGCACAGGAAGCTCACGACACCTTTGGCGTAATCTCCCAACCGCAAAGGGTGCTTTGGCGTTACCCGATTGCGGGAGTTGAACTGGAGGCGTACAAGGCGGCTCATCCATCCCATCTCCACCCACTCATTGATCAACCAATCAATGCCAGGCAGATCATCGTGCGCAGGCACACCCACCTTTCCTGGTTTATTACCCATCTTTTACTATACGTTCTACCATCTTTATTTTCTATCAATTTTTAACGTAAATAGAGAGAAAACTAATTAGACCTATTTAATGTAACTAGTAATACGCTTAATCTATTCAGCACCACCATAAATTATAACCAAGATTAAAAATATTGGTAATGTTTTTAATCTTGGTTATAACATTCCTTTCGTTTGGTTTGGGGTCGTTTGTTTTTCCATTATGCCGACAGAATCGCTACATTATTTATTGGATAAGAGAGAAAATAAATACATTGACGAATGATGGTGTCATTCCACACACAGATATGTCTCCCAATAGACGAATTGCATATGTATAAATTTTCTCTCTTAACTTATATATGAACGTTAGTTTACTCAATCATATATTACATTTTATATTCGGAATCACAAGTTATAATTATCACTATATTACAGGTCTCTTTTTATTGTATCAGCTTATAGATGGTTTCAAGTTCAAGTATAAAGTCGTAAGAACTGGGAAAAATACTGATGATATTCCATTAGATTTATTATTTTTCAGTTTAGGCCATCTCGTTATGCGTTATTTAATGTAAATATGCTATAATTCTTAACTATAAAATTGAATCGCTTTTTATTTCTTTACATTTAAATACAATTCACTATGAGCGACCAAGATTGGAAACCAGTCGTTCTTCGAGGCAAGGGAAAGCATATTGATAATGAAAAACTTCGCAAAGGTGAAACTAAAACTGTTTCCAAATTTGATGCCACGCGCTCCTCAGCTATGCGGAAACTTGATGATTCCAATGATATCGTTAAACCACTCCGCATTAATCCTAAAATCAGTGCTGCAATCGTTAAAAATAGAACCAAAAATAAACTTACACAGAAAGATCTTGCTAAAAAAATTAATATTCTCGTCCCACTTCTTCAGCAATATGAAAACGGCAAGGTTAAAGCTGAAGTAAGTATTCTACGTAAAATGGAAAGTGCACTTCCTGGGACCAAACTTACAGGCAAGGATTTTGATGGTATTAATGTATAACTTATTCTCATAATCAAATATGATATTATGGATTATATTCATTCTTTTATAGAGAGAAAAATACTTCACCTTTAGTTTACTAGTGTACCCTACCAACTAGCTATCTTAACATTTCTTTCTATTTTCTATTGCATAAAATAGAAAATTACTCATATCTATACCACCATACAATCTAACCACCCCCGACTACCCTAACGCAGAAATGAGTGACATAATGAGAAATGAGTGATGTTCTCTCTTATACCATCTGTTGTTTCTTATAAGTATTACGACCCATATACCGAGGAATAGGTAACTCATATACAGCATTTAATTCTTTACAATTAAATTCTGTTTCTACTGGCAAACTAATCCAATCTGGATATTCATACATAGGTGGTGTGTCCGTTCCTACCATCTTTTCTAATGATATATATTCCATAGCATTCACATGAGATACACTCAACGTATTTTCAATTAACATGTCATCATGCTCCTCAAGCATCCGTCTTGTATAACCATCCAATACCCATATATCATTTGTTTGCTCATATTCTTCAAGCATTGGTCTAGGATCTCTAGTATAGTCATGAGTTTCCACTTCTGTCAACTCATGAGTTTCCACTTCTGTCACACCATTCATTATCCCCCGGGCATCTCTACTATAGTTGTACACCTCTCCCATCGTAGCATTTGTTATTGGAGCACAATCACACCACACTTCCAATAACCCCCAATTGTCTAACATAGCATAACTGTCACCCCCAAAATTACCCTCTTCTAATTCCCAACAATGTGGGTTGTTTGGTACAGTTATGTTTGTAGACAAACGCATAAACGTGCGCCACCACCTATTTAGCATCGCCATTATTCCACCCGAGTACAAACCTAGCAAGAGTACTTCTTGTCGCAATTCTTCTAATCCTTCTAAGCTCATTTGTCTAATATTATATAAGTTTATAAATGAACATATGCATGTGTGTGACACGGTAAACGCTGGGTTACAACGTCGCTTTAATGTATGTGGGTCATAATGATATATATATAGTGCTTGTTCTATAGAACAATTCATCATATATGAGTAACCCACTAACCATTTATTTCTATAATGTTTCCCATGATTTTCTATATCGTCCCACGCAATACGTGCTACACCGCCACGAGGATAACAAATTAACTCCCATTCTTGATTGCTTATTAAAGGTTCAAACTTAAGAGTTTGATCCGAACAATAGTGTTGAACTGTTGGTTGTACTGTAGTCATTTCATATGACACTTTATGTTATATGTGAATCAATTATTTTTTATAGAGAATAAAGTTGTTCATAGAGAGAAAATAAGCCATCACTCATTTCCCTGTTACCTTTTTCATTAATGTTTATTTAATATTAATGTTTGCTATGAGAATACCCCGTTTGTATTATATATATATATTTACAATTTCTATGAAAACTGAACCTAGGCTGAACCTAGACTGAACCTAGACTGAACCTAGACTGAACCTAGACTGAACCTAGACTGAACCTAGACTGAACCTAGACTGAACCTAGACTGAACCTAGACTAACTCTTTCACACATTTTATTAAGAATAATATTAATCAAAAAAAATGACTACATAGAGAGAAAATAAACTATCACTCATTTCCCTGTTACCTTTTTCATTAATGTTTATTTAATATAAGGTCTTGTAATTTTTAAAGCTAGGATAGCAGAGTTGCATTATTGTTTTGGGTGGGTGGGGGATTTATATAGCTAACCAATGGCTGGTGAACTTATATAGCTAACCAATGGCTGGTGAACTTATATAGCTAACTAATGGTTGCTGAACTTATATAGCTAACAATGGCTGGTGAACTTATATAGCTAACTAATGGTTGCTGAACTTATATAGCTAACAATGGCTGGTGAACTTATATAGCTAACTAATGTGGGTGAACTTATATAGCTAACCAATGGCTGGTGAACTTATATAGCTAACTAATGTGGGTGAACTTATATAGCTAACCAATGGCTGGTGAACTTATATAGCTAACCAATGGCTGGGGGATTTATATAGCTAACCAATGGCTGGGGGTTTATATAGCTAACCAAATCAACCCGTTTATTGATCGCGAAACTTCCCTCAAAGTTCATCACATCCTTAACGGTTTTTCAATACATGAATCAATTTTAGTACACTCAAATATAAATCATGATAACACCCCCACATCCTTTATTAAGATAACTATTCTTCTTTGGATTTATAATGACTATCGTACCCTATCAACTACCACTCACCCCTCCAACCTACCCCCTTGTTGCAATATACTTGTTACCATACACCCATCAAACCTTGCTAACGCTTCAATCAGTCCTGTTGTTTTCTCTCTATTATACTACCTTCATAGAGAGAATAATTACAATCACTCGTTTCTCTTAACTTGACGTTCTTTACACCCGTCATCTCACCCCCTTTTTAATGCTTAATGAGAACATTCACCCAACCTAACCTTTCTATATTATTTTCATAAATCACTCGTCTTATTACTAATTAAAAAAGACCACCTTTATAGGTGATCAATTCTTTTTTTATTCTTTTTTTATTTTTTATTCTTTTTGGTTTTTATGGGCTTTTTTATTCTTTTTGGTTTTTATGGGCTTTTTTTATTTTTTTTGGTTTTATCCGCTTTTTTACTTACACCCTATTCCTCATCACTCTCCTCGTCCGACCCAAACAAATCTACTTCGTCTATCTTTTCGGTTATTGGATTCCAACAACCAACGCACTCCGAGCTTGCTGGATCATAGAGCATGTTCTCTCCATCCTTGAGATAGCTCTTTCCACCATACTCGAATTTTACCACCTTCACCTCCTCCGAGTCCGACTCCGAGTCCGACTCCGAGTCCTCCGTTTCCGAGTCATACCCGAGCGATTTAATCTCCATCGCCTCCTCTATTTCCGATTTCATCGCAACCATCGCCTCTTTCTCTGCAACAAACTCTGCCGTCTTTTTTTCCGCCTTTGCATGCTCCTCTGCCGCCTTTTTCTCCGCACGAGCTGTTTCCTTCAAAACCGCATCTGCCGCCTTTTTTTCCGCCTTTGCATGCTCCTCTGCCGCCTTTTTCTCCGCACGAGCTGTTTCCTTCAAAACCGCATCTGCCGCCTTTTTTTCCGCCTTTGCATGCTC
>Ga0206125_10000234_pt1 | contig 75287 bp, 79 predicted proteins | sample Helgoland_Spring_4_FD_148598 | JGI IMG/M metagenome (GOLD analysis project Ga0206125, IMG submission 148598) | Pelagic subsurface seawater microbial communities from Kabeltonne, Helgoland, North Sea - Helgoland_Spring_Bloom_20160331_1 | ecosystem: Environmental > Aquatic > Marine > Epipelagic ...
TTCACGAGATAGACCGATTACAATTGGAAGAGAAAGAGAAAACAACAGCATTAGAAACAAAGGTGACTGAACTGGAAACCAAAAATGCGGAGTTACAAACCCAATTAAATAGTATTATGACAATATTGAATAATAATAATCTTTCATAAAAATACCCAAACATTGAAAGATAAAGTGACGAATAATGTTCTCAGTGAAGTAACTATTGATATCAGTAAACCGAAGACAATAGGATAAAAATATATTCATAAAAATTATATTTTTATTCGCGGATACACAGGGGAACTCGAACAGTATTTTTATTTTGACCGCATATAGTATATGGTTAGGCGAAATACAACAAAAAAACAAACTTTAGGATTAAAACCGATTGATGCTATTCCGCTATTGAAGTGTAAAAACCAAAAATACGGTTGTGACGTAAAAGCGAGAAAATATACTTGCTATACCCGTGTGAAATATAAAAAGAACGCAACAAAAGCTGACCGTATTACTCTAACGAACCGAAAACGTGGGACACGTAAATTAAAAACGCCTATATTGAGGATATTGGATTGGTTTGATTGTTCTCATTTCAAATAAACTTTATTCTATTTTCTATATTAAATATTTTTACGCTAAAAATGTATAAAAGTGCACAAAAGAATTGGCTCAAGATTTTGAAATTGGACATAAAATAAATGTCCAAAATGAAAATCCTCGATGGAGAATTTAAAACGGGTTTTTGTGAAAATACGTTTATGACGATAAAGCAGCCGTTTATGATTTTTTACTGAAAATCTATTACCATAAAAAATTAAGTATTTTATACGGTGAATGATTTAGAGGAATTATAGGATAGTATGTTATACGAAAAATGCCTAATCCAAAACTCGCCGTTAATCGCTTAAAATTTCATTGTGAAATATGTAAGTATTATTGTAGCAAACAAAGTGATTTTAATAAACATTTAGCAACGCGTAAACATCAAATCCTAATAAATCCGAATCCAATCTCGCCAGAAGTCGCCAAAGTGTATACTTGTGATTGTGGAAGAGAATACAAACATATGTCTAGTTTATGTAATCACAAGAAAAAATGTAATAATATATCGGTAAATGATGAACCCACAAATGCTGCTACCATACTTGATAATCCTTCATTAGTTGTTGAATTATTGAAACAAAATCAAGAATTTAAGGACCTCATATTGGAAGAACGTCGTGAATTCCAACAAATTATAAAGGAAATGGCGGGGAATATGGGTAACAATACGGTAAATAACACCAACACCAATATAAACAGCAATAATAAGTTCAATCTGAATGTGTTTCTGAATGAGAAATGCAAGAATGCGATGACATTAAAGGACTTTGTGAAATCAATCAATATATCCGTGCAGGATTTCATAGAAACAGGAGAACGTGGATTTATAGATGGCATTTCCAATATAATCGTAGAACGAATAAATGAAATGGAAATCCACGACCGCCCACTACATTGCACTGATTTAAAACGCGAAACCGTCTATATTAAGGATGAGAATAAATGGGAAAAAGACGAGGATAAAGTCAAGTTACGCAAGGCAGTAAAAGGTGTTGCGTATAAGAACGAGCGAATGCGTCCAGTATGGTACGATTCAACACCCGATGTGGGTATAATGGGAACAGAAAACTATGAAAAGTTCTTTAAATATTCAGAATCATCACTGGGTGGATGTGGACGGGAAGAAACCGAATTATTTGAAGATAAAGTGATGAAGAATGTTATGAAAGAAGTAACAATTGATAAAACAAAGGCATTAGAATAAAAATATATTCATAAAAGTATATTTTTATTTGTAGATACTCAATGTTCGTGCACTGGAATCAGTAGCATCCACGTATTTTGGCATCCAAAAGTATGGTATAATGTGACCTAATCCAGCATAATTTTCTTCGAAAATGGTCCGGTAATATATCTGTTCGAGCGTTTGTGGAGGTAGATGTGTAAATGAAACGGACTCGTTATATAAACCAATAATTTTAGATGTGTGCTCTTGGATAATTTCATACAAGGAACGCGTTTGTGTGGAAACCCCGTCACTAAACGCCTCTTTTCGTCTCCATAATACACTGTCAGGTAAGAGTGGTTTATCATCATACTTAGCATATTCTTCTTTGGAAAACGCTTTTCGTATAAGGTATTTTTCAGGGAGTTTTTCGTTTGTATGAAACCGAATATGCGTGGGTATAGATAAATAGAATTCGGTCCATTCGCGGTCTAAGAATGGAGTTCTAGGTTCTAATCCGTGTGATGAAATGGATTTATCTGACCGTAGAACATCAAATGTATGTATATCCCGCAATAACCGCCTACATTCTTTGTCAAATTCGATTTCGTCTGGGGCATTTCCCATATATAAGTATCCACCGGATAATTCGTCCGACCCATCTCCATTAAAAATCACTTTAGCATCACTATGTTTGGATATGTATTTCCCAAGTAACCAATTTCCTATACTTGCTCTTACAGTGGTAGTATCATAACTTTCAATCCCTTTAATAACCTCAGGTATAGCATTAATAAACTCGGATTCACTTAACCCGATTTCTGTATGTTTTGTCCCAAGATAATCGGCAACGATTTTAGCGTGTTTTAAATCATCGGCACCTTCAATGCCTATGCTATAGGTTTCAAGCACCGGTAGATTATGTTGCTTATGATAGCCATTAACAATAGCTGTTATTAAACTACTATCAAGTCCCCCTGAAAGTAAACATGCGATAGGTCTATCGGTAGCTGAACATCTCTTATGTACTGCGTTGATAAGATGTTTACGAATATTACTGAAGATAGTGTTAGTATTTAGATAATCGGTATACATGTTACTATGAAAGCCATGATAATGGTATTGTTGAGATGATACAAATTTCCATGATTTATTGGTTCCGTATGGTAATTCATAACAAGAAAATGTCCCCGGTTGAAATTGTTCTATACAATAGTCCGGGTATTTAGACGCACAGTTAGGGTCTAATGTTCGGTAATCACAGTTAGTTCCCTTGATATAATCATAGATATCGTATAATCCTTTAATTTCACTAGCGAATCCATATACATGATTTTTAGATGATTTTAATTGCGATATAGGTTTCATTTGATATAATGGTCTAACTCCATATGGATCTCTTGCTATATATATTTTCGACGGCTCGTTAAAACGGGTATCAATCAAGACAAACGCAAATACGCCATCTAACATACGTAATGTTTGTTCCATCCCGTATTTCAAGTACATATGAATGATGACTTCACAATCCGAATCGGTGGTAGGTGAAACATTCAACGTTTTATATAATTCAAGGTAGTTATATATTTCACCATTACAAATCAAAGAAATATTTTGAATCTGGATAGGCTGATTGGCTTCAGGATTTAACCCATTAATTGCCAATCTATGAAAGCCTAATTGTGCTTTAATCGCACAGTGAGATAATGATGAAAATTCAGGTCCTCTTCCTTTACCATTTGAAAAACAAGATTCAATAATGGATTGCTGAATATGATTATCATTATTTAATAACGTAAAAATCCCGCACATTTGAAGTATGATATACTAACCATGGCGAATAATCTTTATATCATTCAGATTATTTGAGAACATACTGTATAGTATAGATGAGTGATTATATTGATAATACACCGAAAAAGGATAACAAGAAAGAAAATAAGAAAACAGATTTAGGCGAAACTGCGATAAACATGAACGCAATCGAGCCTGCCGATAGTAACCAGATATTCCAATCTGTAAATTTTTCTGAGATTGGGTTTTCTACATCAATTACTGCGAATGCGGATACAAATACATATGACGTGTTAACTGATACTAATGAAACGACCGAAGAAGATGGGGGTAGTGAGGATAACGAAAACGATGAAGAGTCTAATGCCAGTGATGATGAAAGTATTGATATAGATGAAATATTTAAAGGCCATATTAACATACTGTTCATGAGCTCATTATCTATTGTCGGATTATTTATTTTATTTAGAATGATCCAAAAATCGCGATAAAAAATGTCAAATGTTTCTATTTGACATTTTCAAACGGTAGGGTAGTTAGCTATTTACATAATAATATTTTTTCTCATCTTTTTCATTTCTCTCTCTTGGATACGCATTTCAAGTAGCTCTCTCTTTTGATTTAGTTTATCTTGCGTAGCAGCCAATTTATCTTGTGTTGCCTTTTCCTTAGCGACTAACTTGTCTGTCTTGGCTTTTTCCTTAGCGATCAACTTGTCTGTCTTGGACTTTTCCTTAGCGATCAACTTGTCTGTCTTGGCATTTTCCTTAGCGATCAACTTGTCTTGAATTGCCTTTTCCTTGGCGACCAACTTGTCTGTCTTGGCCTGTTCCTTAGCGACCAACTTGTCTGTCTTGGCCTGTTCCTTAGCGACCAACTTGTCCTGATTCTCTTGCGTTTTGATATTAGTATATTTAGTAGCTAAGTATTCTAGTATTAACGAGAAATCAAGCATAATTTTAGTGCGTTCGTCGCGGAACTTCTTACATGGGGATTTCATATTGCATATTATACGAATCAACCTTTCAAAGTCCTCTACCTGAATGTTCTTGGTTAGCTCAGTGTGACCTTCAGTCGGGCAATATTTCACATCCATATTTAGTAGATAGCCTCCTTCGTCATTAAACGTAAATGTTGGGGTTTCGTCGATGACTTTACTATTACGGTTCGCCTGGGGACGAACAAGGTGATAACCATAATAAATAGTATCAAGAGTGACTCTTAGTAGTTGATGTGAATAACTAGGCATTTTAATAATGTCGCAGTGCCTATCTTTATTGCCAAACAAGTTAACCGTTACATAGTGATCGACGATTAGCTGGTTAAACTTTTTATAAATGCCATTTACAAAAAGTGTTACACGCGTATCCGCGGGTAGAGCGGCGATACGTTGTTTAATCTCGTGTTTCCCCCTGGTAGAATATAATTTCATAATAGCATAACCGGTCCTCTCGGGTTTGCTAAGAAACTTAGTGGTAATATGCCGTTGGAGGTCATATGGTAATGTTTTATCTTTGCCAGAAGCATAGACTAGATTAGGGCTCATATTGAATATATTTTAAATAGAACTGAAGTTCTTACTTGTGATGATCTAGATTGTATAACGAAAAGTTTTTCAATTTTCTGTTTGATAGTTTTGAAAATTGAAAAGTATGTATATGAAACCAACTATACCAAAATGACAAACGAACTTTTGTTGGTCGGTATACTGCTGACAATCATAAGTGTAATGTGTATGATATGTATCATAACAATACGAATTATAGAACATAATGAAGGTAATGATGTATATATTCTGAATTCGACAACAAATGAATTGTATACTATCCCCGAAACTGAAAATACTGAAAATACTGAAAATACTGAAAATACTGAAAATACTGATATTACACATAGTAATAGCATTATTGAATTATAACTTATAGCGTTTGTATAGTTCCAAAGCAACTAACCCACCAAAAATTTGTGCCAAACTATATGGTACAATTTCATTTGTAGGAAATTTATCTGCTGCCGACATTACAATCGTGACAGCAGGATTAAGATGACCGCCAGAGATAGGTGAAATCATAACAATAACAAGAGCTAATGCAGCGCCAATAGCAATAGGATTACCAGTTGCGATAATAACATATACGAAGAAGGTCGTGCCTAAGAATTCAGCTAAATAGTTATACATTTTCGTGTCTTATACTGTATCAAGTGAAAAGAATAATATAGTAATTATTTGCGAGCACCTTTTTTTACAGGGGCAACTGACCCACCTGCCCGAACTCTACGTAGAGCACTATTGCGCGAGTTCTTATCATCCGGGTTAGTGAACGAGAACTGATTATTGTTTGAATTGAATGTCCCTTTACCAACTGCTCCTGCTCTGCGTCTACGCATAACATCAGACGCATCTCTAGACTCCCCCATCCATTTGTTGTCAGCCGGTATAACACTAGGTATTGTTTGAATGAAGGTTTGACGGTCCATTTGAAACCTACCCTCATTGTTGCTTGTACTATCTTTTAATGGCATGGCATTATCCGAAGTAAGAACTGCGTTATTAATATTTTGAATAGTCCATTTCATCTTATACATTTTTTATAAATTCTATACACTTATTATAGAATTTATTACGGGTTGAAAATTAAAGTGCGGGATCATTGTAATTACGGTTCATGGCTTGTTGTTTTCTGAAACGAATATAGTCAGAAGAGTCAGGCACGAACTTAATGTTAGCGGATGATGCTGGAACATTACTACTATCACATGTAAATGTCATTTGGTTAGGACCTCCACACGAATAGTTCTTTCTACCTAAGAAATCACCTAAATTGTTTACTGCTCTAAATGGGGTAGTAATTCTATCCTCACCCTCATATGTGCCAGTAGCATATGGGGTATTCCATGAGCTACGTAATATTCTTCTTGCAATGGCACTTTCACTATCTCTTTTAGAGCTTACAGTTTGTTTTGCTGAGTGTCCGTTGTAAGGACCACCTAATACTGTATAGATCATATTATGTTATTATACTATAGTCAAATATTTTGTTCTCCGTCCAATCATAAATAATTCCTAAAGTGAAAAATCTTTAGGAAAAATATAATTATATAGTAATGAGCGACAGTGACAATGATAGCAATGAAAATGCGGACATGAATAATGATTATATAAATAGTATTACAATGAATTTTCTAATGAATAAAAGTCAGCATAACAAGTTTGTTTCGATAGAAGACCCCGTAAAATATCAACGAGAACAACGTCACATACGTTCTTTAATAAAACACAAAAATGAAATCCTAAATTTAACAAGAAGACTAATATGCGAACCAGATACCCAAATAACAACTGATGTAAATGAGTCATTCAATGACTATACGCGAACATTGATTCGGTATTTAAAAATGAAAGATATAGAAAACAAGGGATATGATAATAATTCAGATGACGACGTATTATTTGGTAGTGTAGATGAATCTGAAGACGAAGGTCATGTGGAATCCAATTGTCCCAATGTTGATGATATAACTTCATTTTGGGGGACTAAACTTATCAAAAAGTAGAACACGCCAACATTTTTCTAAATAAGATGTATCTAAAAATCTTATTATAATGTATAACAAATCAATATGTCAAGGAAGAACAAGACACCAGATAAAAAAAATAAAACATTGAAGAATTTATTAACTAATCCAACTAAGCTTAATTGTAATCCAAATATAACAGACAATAAAGTGGTTCGCGGAAGTTGTTTACCCGAAAATGTTTTACAGCTCCTTAAAGAAAGTTACAACCAGAACAACCTAGATAATCAAATAACCACAACCAAACCAAGAAATATATGGAACGAATTGAAGAAAAGAATGAGAACATGTACGAAAGAAGACTGCTGGTTGGACGTGATACGTGATCCTCTCCATCGTGAAAAGATGGAGAAATATCTGTTTATTCCTCGTCCATTACAACCGGGAGGATGGAAAACTAACCCAAATCAATGGCTAAGTAATCACGATATAGATAATGTGCTTGAGGAATATGGAAACTCATATCCAGCATTTAAGGCAATTAAGACAGCAACTATTGATTTTGATGACTTGTGCTATATAGAAGATTTATGTAAATTAAAAAACAAAGGTCAAATCGAGGAATATTTGAAATTAGGAAAAACCCAAATAGGTGTTGTGTTTAATTTAGACAAGTTTAGTGAAGGTGGGTCACATTGGGTATCGTTGTTTGTGGACTTACGTGATGGATTTGTGTTTTTCTTTGATAGCGTTGGGGATAAGATACCAACTGAAATAAAGAATTTAATAACCCGTTTAAAAAAACATTGCCGAGAACTAGAAACGCCAATAGAGTTGAAGGAATACAACAATTATAGAGTATATCACCAGAAAGAAAATTCTGAATGTGGCATGTATTCGTTATTTTTCTTGATAACATTATTGACCGGTAAAATAAACAACATTCCAGTGAAGTCACTAGACGAAAAGCTGGATTTGTTTAGAAAACCAAGAATACCGGATAAGTATGTGAGTAATTTCCGTAAAATATATTTCAAAGTATAACAAAATATATGTATAGTGTAAAGTAATGAGTGATAAACAAGCCGAAAAGACAAATGATGTAGAAATTACCACGAAAATATACCCAACCGCATATAAAAATCGTAAGGGGTTTCGTGTAGGTAATATGAAAGTAAATTTTGATACGAAAAATGCTCCATTTACAAGTGAAGATCAAGTGGACCATTATTTAAGTGAATTGTTCTCGTATATTAAATGGGCTAGTGTAAAGAAACATCCAGATGATGAAACGTTATCAGACAAAAATAAAAATATTCATGATTTTCTGAAAGCAAAGAAAATAAGTCATCTATTTTCGCCAAAATTAGTTGCCGAAGGAGGCAGAGGTAAGAAACAAACAAAAAAGGGAAAAATGAAAGGAGGACGACGCAAAACAACTAAAAGAAAACCATATATTCGTAAAGGAGGAAACATTGAAGATGGGTCGAAATAAGTTATTTGACTCAAAATAGGAATAAAGACAACACTTCTTAGATAATATTATCAAAAATATTATTTAATGTCGCTTTTCGTTCATCCAGAAAATCAAAAAATTATATGGAATATAATAAACGGAAATCCATATATTATTCGGTATTTTGAATCGAAACCGCACCAAGCCAAAGAAACGTGGTTCCGGAAATCAATTGAAGATTTCTACACGCGAATACAAGGTAAAGAAATAGATCCAAACGATCTAAACAATTTGAATAAGGAAGTTCTCACCAGTATGATACAAAGCGTTCATTTGCAAAACCCTCAATATACAGCCCATGATTCCAGTCAATATACACCACAAAATGGAAATATGGAACATCCACAATATATACCACAAAATAGTAGCCAGAATCCTTCTCAGCAACCTCAATACGCACCGCAAACTAGTAGCCATAATCCTTATCAACAACCTCAACAAGAACCAACTAATACGATGACTCACAGTAATGCAATTAATACTCCTGCAATAGTAAATGATAGTAAAGAAGAAGTATTTAATAAACAGTTTCAGATGCGCCAACAAGAATATGATACTATGTTACAGCGTAAAACTCCTCAAGATATTGATTTCCGTGAAACATCTAACGACGAAAACAAGGACATTAATCAATTATTAGAACGAGAAAGGAAAGATCGCGAAGAATTGATGAAACCTATCCAACAAACGAATAAACTAAACATAGATTCTGTGAATAGTAATAATATTAAACTAGAAGCAGTAGAATTACATGAGCCTAAAGAAAAGAAATCTGTATCATGGAACACGGAATCACAGAAAGGTAACTTAGCTGAGTTAGTTGAAGTTCAAAAATCCGAAATGTATTCAATGCGTTTACATATTATTGAACTGACAACCCAATTGGAAGAAATGAATAAACGCATATTGCGGGTAGAAACCATTTTACCAAAAAATGAAATTGGTAATACTTCTGAAAAAAAACAAGAAAAGGCGCAACATCATGTTTCCAAGTATGCTAATTTAGAAGAAAATCAGACAGATACGTCATTCGTAAAAGATGGACCCGTATTATTAGAAGATGTAAATAGTGATAGTGATTCGTAGAATAATAATATCCGGGAAGTATATATAATGACTGTTGGTTCAAGAGCTCAAGTATTCCACGGAACTGTCAATAAGACTACCGGTGGGTTAGAAAAGAAGGATTTAATGAAGAATAAGCACGGACGTATTGTGTCTGTTCGCAAGCACAAGACCGCCAAGAAAGAGAACCGTCTTAAGAAGGCAGGTTACTTCACCAAGAAGGGTGAATTTGGTTCGTTTGTGAAGCCCAAGACTAAGAAAAACAAGACTATGAAGAAGATGAAGATGAAGAAGCAATAATTAGTTCAGGTATATGACATATGATATTTAGATATCATATGAAATAGTATAAAGTGAATATGATAGTATTGAAAATAGAATGGAATTATTTACAAATACTCTTTTTATTAATTTAGAACATCGTAAAGACCGATTAGACCATGCGACGAAAGAATTTAAAAAAATGAGTATAGATGCTGAACGTGTAGATGCTGTTAAAAAAGAGATAGGCGCGATTGGATGCACGATGAGTCATATTAAATGTCTAGAATTAGCAAAGAAAAGGGATTATGATTATGTTTTCATTTGCGAAGACGATATTCAATTTAAAGACCCTGATTTGTTAAAGCAAAATTTGGAAAAATTCAATAAAAATACAAAAATAAATTGGGATGTATTAATCATAGGAGGGAATAATGCGCGTCCATATCAAATAGTGGAAGAGTATTGCTCTCGTGTGTTTTATTGTCGTACTACCACTGGATATATAGTAAAGAAACACATGTACGACATATTGCTTGATAATTTTAACGAAAGTGTATCTAAATTAACCGATGATTCATCAAAGGATTCTGTTAAAAAACACGCAATAGATATGTACTGGCAGCGATTACAATATCAGCATTTTTGGTATATGATAACACCTCCAACTGTAACTCAGTATACCAGTTATAGTGATATTGAGAATAATACTCGTGACACTGAAAACCTATTATTAGATATGAAGAAGGAATGGTGTATGCCCCAACATCTACTTCCATCTAATACTTAATTCGTAAGAAATTAGATAATACAGATTTATTTTTTTCTTCATATTCCATATTTTTTAAATTAGACGAATACTCTTTTTTCATCATTTTTTCGCGGTATATTTGGTCTTGTTGGGCTAACATGCGTTCGGATTCTGGTTTTGAAAGTGGTGTGGTGGATTGTTGCCCTCGTTCACGCATAAAGTGGTCTACTGAAGAATATTTTGTAACATTTTGATAATCACGTTCGCTTACTGAGAAGACAGTTTCGTCCTTATGGACTTTTCGTAAATCATCAAATTTTAATTTACTAAAAGGGTCACTCGTAACATAATTATCATCGTCATCATTGTCTTCGTAAAAATTAGAGGTAGAAGAACGGTTTGATATAATATTCTCAACACCTCTATATTTTACTAAACCCGTTTGTTGATCTTTGATTGAGTTGAATATTTGTCCCATATTGCTAGAATTTACAGTTTGGTTGGTTGTATATGACGGGTCATCATTTTTAAACCATTCGTTTCTACTTTCGTCAACTTTGGTAGCCATGTTTTTTTCAAATAAATCATTGAATTTATCTTGAAATTCGCCTTTTGCCATCTCATTGATGACGGAAGAAACTTTTTTTACGGTTCGGTTATCATCGTCGTCATTTTCATTTGGTGTATATGCGGTACTATTTGGAGTTATTTTCTGGTTTTGTTTGTTTTGATTATCGTAAAAGCGAACTACAACATCAAACGCCTTTTTATAAAAGAGAAAATATTTGGAATCTAACTTTGATTTGTCTGGATGTGTCCGTAATACCACCTTCTTGGCCCGTTTAAGGTCGTCTTGTGAAATATTATATGTTAGATCAAACAACCCAAGTAGATCTTCAAGGGAATACATATGAATATTTAAATTGTGTTCGTTTACTGACATCAGATTACTATAGTATAACCATTAATATTCTTTCAATGTTTTTTACGAAATACATATAGAAATAATGTTGTTATTATTCATATAATATGCCTCTTCCTATTATTACCGAAATCAACTCTCGTGCTGATTACCTAGAACTCATTAAATCCAATACTGGGTTATTTATTGTTAAATTTGGCGCGGAATGGTGTGCCCCTTGTAAAAGAATCGAAAATGATGTCATGGATCAATTTCGTAAGATGCCCGATAACGTTCAATGTGCGGTTATTGATATTGATGTGAATTTTGATGTATTTGCGTTCTTAAAAACCAAAAAAATGTTCGCTGGTATCCCTGCGGTATTATGTTATCACAAAGATAATGATAGTTATATTCCAGATGAGATTCATAATAATTCTAATAAAGATGACCTAAATGATTTTTTTATCCGTTGTATGGAGCTACTTTGATTTTCCCATCGTCTACAAATGCTTGATATATTGATGTTAACTTGTAGTTCGGACGCGTAATATCATATACGTAATTCCAAAAATTTAAAACTTGGGGATTTGAAACAATAAGTTGATAATTGTGATCGCACTCTATTGTTTTTATTGTGTCAGATAGGAGATTCAGCGAGCTATATGCTCCGCGATATATTTTATAATATTTATATTTATATATGAAATTATATAAATATGCATTGTAACCAAACCATTCATAAAAGCTTTCAATATAATCTTTATATATTGGGTTTATTAATATAGCATATATATTATTTGGTATCTCATCTAGGAACCGTTGTTCGATAGGGGTTGGTTGATATTTGAATTTTACATAATTGCAGATTACCAAATTTGATGGCGCGCAATTTATTTTCATTGACATATTTATAATATATGGTATAAATCTACGGATAAACCCACAGTTACAATACTGATTCACTAAAACGACATGAGTATCTGTTGCATTGTGGGTCGTAATGCGATTACAACATCGTTCATAATCATGTTGTGTAAATGTATCAAATACGATGACTAATTGAGCGGTACTACACAACTTGAAACATGATGGTATAATTTGGAAAATGCCGTTATTTTCATGAGTCATAAAATTGTCATCGTTATTTATTTTACCTCCGATTGATATGTATATGTCACGTATATCATACGTATCAATTATATTATTTATTATATTCCTACATTCTTGAGGTTCCGATAAATATACTTCTTTAAATTTAGGCATTAATAATGTCTAAATTTAATTATTTGCGACTGCGTGTATGGTTTGCCTTCTTATGTTTCGAGTTAGTCTTTGTTTTGTTTTTCTTCAATTTTCCTCCCGACGAACCAGATTTAGATTGTTGTGTTGGTATCTCCTCTACTAGTTCTGCTTCAATTGGCTCTTCCTGTACTAGTTCTGCTTCAATTGGCTCTTCCTGTACTAGTTCGGCTTCAATTGGCTCTTCATTTACTAGTTCTGCTTCAATTGGCTCTTCATTTACTAGTTCTGCTTCAATTTGCTCTTCGTCTTCTGGACGTTGTGAATTTGAAGTAGCATCTATATTTGAGAGCATATTTATTGCGGAATCCTCGTCTTCATCGGAAGAATCCATTACAGTTACATATGCTAATACTGATGCGGTAATAGTAACATATATGTAATGGGTCCATGATATAATAGTTTTATTCATTTTTGTGGGTTATAGTTATATAATTGCGACATTTTTTAATAGTATTATGCCTAAATACATTTTCTCTATTCTGATTCTAATCTCGCTCGCGCCAATACAAATCTATCCGTCCACGCCTTTTTTACATTTACCGAGATAGTCGATTTCATATGTCTTTCATATTGTTCCGGACTGTCGTAGTATAGACAAAATGAACCACTGCCGACGTAACCACTTGTATCTTTTACCTTAAAAAACAGTTCTTCGTTCAATGAACCAACAAAATAATTGGGATATTTATTTCCGGTAATTGCATCACGAATCATAGTTCCTGGGATAAATGACGTAGAGTATACTTCGGTTTTAGTTTTGATACCGTCATGTGATCTTACAATACGATGGTATCCAGAGTCAAGCATTTTAATCTCATCGTATTTCCATCCCTGACGAGTCATTCTGCCTACCTTTTTTTCAGCGGACTTGACCGAAAGGTCGTCTGTGACTACAGATAAGTCATCATCAGCATTTTGTAGCATATACGCATGGTCGTCGTCATTAAGTGAAAGGATAGAGTTGTTGTCGTAATCGGACATTTAGAAAATACTAATATCTATAGTAACGTGGGTTATAATGACTTTACGAACAATATCTTTATGTAGTTTTTACAAGTTTATTTTCACAATATAATATCAATTCGTATTGTATACAATGATATCAATAAAGCCCGAAATAGAGAACATAATAAATAATAAATTCATGAAAAAAATACAACCAACATCAACTATATATGATATAACCCCTCCGTCTATATATAATAGTATGAATGATAGTAAAACCAACAATGCTAGTAAAACCAACAAGGTTGATACCGAAATAGAACCTAGTATGTATATGTATTTGAATGACGATCCATTAAACAAGGTAATTGATATTGTACCTGATACCGAATTTCATTACATATTATATAATGTTATAGATGATAGCGATAAACCATATGTTAAATTCTTGATGAATAATAATAATAATATAATGAAATTTCCGAATGAAAATGCAATTATAGAGAACGATGACATTGATAGTGATACCAGTAGTTCTGATAGTGAAACTGATGATATCATACCTTTTATAGAGGATGATGATGAGGACGAAGAAGATTTGTTTAATATATCATCAAATAACGACGAATATGATGAAGAAATCTTTATTCCCGAACAATGTTCTCAATATCTAAAAAATAATTTTGGTATTACATATGATAATTCAATTGATTATTATAAAGGTTATGTTAATGTTGATGGCAAAGTGTATATATTTATAGATACATCCGTTATGAATATAGAAATCCCTGAAAATAAAGAATATTCGTGGGTGATTATAGATGAAATCGTAAACAAGAAATCATCAAATAATATACCCATATGCGATATTGTGGTTGATGTATTCTCTACTAATTTAGACATTAAAAATATATATAATGAGAACAATGACATCATAGAATACCCAATATGTGTATATATATGCGCGAAAGACGACGATAAATATAATAATATTGAAACGACTGGAACATTACACACATCATTAATCACTGATAAAATATCTCATCCAGTCTTTGGTAATATTACAATGTTCTCAACTACACAATTTGTAAAGGATAATATTTATGAGAGATATTGTTTATTCACGAACGATGCTAGTTATATTTTGCATACGAATTTCACAAAAAATGAAGTACAATATATTGATAACAAATCAATAATTCGGTTTCCTTATACCAATATAGAATGTTGGGCGATAAGAGACGCCAGCCTATTTTCCTCTATCTAATATAATGTATATTACCTATATTAGATACTACTGCATGTATCCATTCAAAAACCTTTCAAGAACATCTGCGTTAACAACTCCATCAAAATTATTAATAATATCTTCCTTTGTGGGATTTCTCGCATATACTTCTTCATATCCGTTTATATATTCTATAATTTTTTCAACGTGTAAGTTATATTCGTCTTCTTCTTTGCGTATTCTTCTTGCGGTTTCTTGGATTTCTTGTAACTTGATTGTTTCAACCTCTCGTTTTTGATCCTCGTGACGTATTAATTCATTATTTCGTTCGGCCAATATGCGTTGTTGTTCTAAAATAAAATTATCTCTTTCTTTTACTGCGGCTTCTCCGGCGAGGTCTATACCGGTGCCATTATCGATTTCTTTATACCATTGATTGCGTGTTTCTTCGGCACTAGTAATAGTATCACATATATCCGGTTTTTTTACTTTATCAAACCCAGGCTTATTCTTGAATTTATGTTTGAATTGCTTAACAATACTATTTTCAATAGAAGGACTTGTTTCCATCAATCTGTCGAATTCTAAACGACATGCTTTTATAAAATGCCCTGCCTTGTCACGTTCCAATGGTTTTTTTGCCAATTCAATTCGTACATTGCGTGCGAACTTATCCCAAGCTATAGATGATACACGATGTGCCTCATTTTTTTCCGATACCTTTAAATATTGTTGAATGGTGGTTAAAATACCTACTAAAATATTGATACTACCGATTATTGCGGGTGCGTAATCTTTAATATTTGGTGGGAATGTTTCTTGTGCGAACGATGCGGTTCCGGTAATTGTAGATAAAATAATAGCTGGTATGGTAAACCACGCTTGCATACTTGCTAATTTAGCATGACACCGAAAGTTCAACCATTTATAACATTGTGCTATATCACACCATTCAACTAATATTGCCTCGTTATCAGGAGACCATACTATTTTGTCATCCATAGGATTTCCATTACCACGAATACTTTGTTTTTCGTCATTCGCATCTAAACTCTTATTTTCAAGATGTTTTGTAGATTCGTCATTTGTATCCATCTAAATATGCTATACATTTACATAATATTCTATTTTGTTGTAGATACGATTTCACAAAAACTATTCTATAATATTATGTGTATCATCTGTAACTATAGGTGTAGATGTAGACTCCATAATTAATGTTATATTTACAGTTTCGTTTCCAGGTTCTTTTGTTGTTTCGTTTCCAGGTTCTTTTGTTGTTTCATTTTGATTATTATTATTAAATTGTTGTATAGTTTCAAGAGTTTCTTCTTCTATAGGTTCCATCATTGTATCCGTAGTGTGAGTTTCATGTTCTTCGTCATCTTCATTATAATCAAACTTTCGAAGAGTATCTGCTTCTTCAACGTCATCTACCGAATACGCATGATTTCCATTAACATTATCTTCAATTTCATTATCAAAATCTTTAAGTCGAATTAATAAGGTTTTTATATGTTTTGTCTGAGATATATGAAAGAACGATAAATAATTGACATATAATGATATTTGTTGCTTTAATATGCAATTTTCATGTTCCAATGTATTAAGTAAATTTGAAATAGAGAACCCGATACGTGTCTTATTATTATAATTTGTTATTTTCGCTTGGTTTATTTCATAACATTCATATAAAAAATTTATAAATCTCATAATGTCTTGGTGGATATGTTTAATATCATCTAAATTATATTCCTGGAACGGGTCTAAATCCTTATATGGAGGGAATGTGTAAAACTCGATTTGGTCTGCGCTTAAATCATCACTATTATCTTTGATATAGTTGACAATAAGTGTATATAATTTATAATAGTCGCAGTACATCCTATTATTTAATAGTATGCGAAACCGGTCAATGTTTTCTAACTCAACTGAGAATAATTTATATTGGAAAAAAAAAGAGTCTAAACTGAAGAGTAAAGCTTTTTTTGTTGTGGTTTTCGAGAGTTCTCCGTATATTGTTTTCAACTCCAATATTTTAGTATTTACTTGTGTTTTTACTTTAGTTACGTCATTGCGTAATAATAATATGTTATGAAAAGTAGACTTTAATTTGTCAAGATTATGAGATAAATTATTCGCCATGTTATATACTTTCGTTACATAAAAAGTTCATTATATCATGGCGAACGCCCGGGTCCTCAAATATATTCTAACATAAGAAATCAACCGACCTTTCATTCAATAAGTCAAATGAAGGTTCCCACATATTATATGGTTTATATTTACCTTCTGAATATGGGTTATTATTCTCTTTGCTAGCAGTATCATCTGACAGTGTGCTATATCTAAAGAATGGAATATTTTTGAGATCGGGCAAATTAACGCGTTTACTTCTATCAATATGATGTTTAATTTCCCAATATTGCGCGGCTTCTTCATCGTATAGCAGTCGTATCATTCCATATTCATAGACATTATTTTTAAATGTAGTAGCTCGTTTGGTAGAATACAATTTAATACTAACGAAAGCGTAATAGTAGCTATTTCGTTTTTCATTGATTTTATATTTCAGATCTATGCTAGTAACATCACCTATGTCCATACGAGGAAATACAGATAATATTTCTGATTTGGTAACCGAACCAAGAATACGAGGAATATAAATTTGGATAGTGGACGTCATTGTTAGATTGTTATTATTATCTAGAATCTATAATTATTTAGGTTTTCAATTTTACAAACAACATAAAAATTGATTAAACATATAAAACATATAAAATATGTAAATAACATATATAACTATGAGTGATACACCCACCGACACAACCCAAACTGTAAATAATATAGATAATACAACGATACTGACTAAACCGGATATGGTAAGAACAGATACCCTGTCGAATTTAGTAACCGCACCCAAATTGACGAATCACATTATAACTAGTGTAGATTTGAATGATATTCCCCGCCCAGTTCTTAAACGAAGCAGCCCAATAACACATATGCGTGTTAATCATACAGAAACGAATAGTAAAAATAACAAATTAATGATTGATGTGATGGAAGAATATATTCTGCACGAACATAAGTAATTTACACAAAAACAAGTTAAACAGATTTGACACATATTATAAATATACGATGGAATCATTAGACGTTCCTACTAATTTTGTTACAGTAATTAATGATTTTGCAAATGATTTATCTACAACATTTCCAGAATACAATGATAAATGGGAGAATTTAACGAAGGAGATAGATGTTTCATCGCGAGACGAGTTATATAAGCATTGTATGACGGTCTACCCAGAACGTTTTTTTGATATCTTATACCAAAACGCAGATATTTTTTCAGACAAACAAGATACGAATGTTAATTTTTTGCCGAATGTAGATTTTAAAATTCTTTATAATTCCGACGGAGTTACTGAAAATATTCGTAAAACAATATGGAAATACTTACAATTGGTCTTATTTACCGTAGTAGGCAGTGTAAAAGACAAGAGTATATTCGGAGATTCTATGAATATGTTTGAAGGAATCGATGAAAAAGACTTACAGGCAAAACTAGGGGAGACAATGGAAGGTCTTACTGATTTTTTCAAAGACATGGGTAAAAATGAAAGTGCGGAAAGTTCGGAAAGCGCTAGCCCTTCAGAAGAAGAACCATCCCAGCCATTTAATATGAATGGAATGCCTAACATGGAAAATATGCAGGAGCATTTACATACACTATTTAATGGTAAGATTGGTTCCCTTGCTAAAGAAATGGCAGAAGAGATTTCCGGAGACTTTACTGAGCTACTTGGAGATAATGTTGAAAACGCAAATCCTCAAGATATTATGAAGAAGCTTATGAAGAATCCAACTAAAATAATGGGATTAATGAAATCTGTAACTGGCAAATTAGACGCAAAAATGAAAAGTGGTGAAATCTCCCGTGATGAGCTTATGAAAGAAGCAGGGGATCTTCTTGGTAAAATGAAAGAATCAACTGGAGGTGCTGAAATGTCAGAGATGTTTGCTAAAATGGCAAAGAGTATGGGTGGAATGGGTAAAAATATGAAAATGGATACAAATGCGATTGAGCGTATGGTAAAATCCACAAAACTAAAGGAAGACATGATGAATCGTCTTTCGGCCAAGAAAGACCAAATGTTAGAACGCGCAAGAGAAGATGCAGAGTTGGTTCAACAGCGAATTGACGAACAAGAAAAACTAATGGCAAAGTTCTCTTTAGAGCAGAAAGACGGAAATAACATGGTATTCAAGTTTGATGGAGGTTCTTCACAAGAAAAGTCGTTTATTCATCCGGATCTACTGAAAGATATGGAAGCTGAAGAATTGGAAAAAACGACAACTACCAAACCTAAAAAGAAGAAGAAGAAAAGCAAGAAGTAAATTCGTAAATATTCTTATCTTTGTATAGTTTAATTAAATGGGACTTTTTAAGTACGTCAAATTAAACGTTTTTATAATTAGTTTAGCGTTCGGATTATTTGCGGTATATATTACTATGCCTGATACACGTAAAATTTATGTTTATCCTACTCCTGAGAATATAGACGTGCTGCAATATAAGGACAAGACTGACACGTGTTTCCAATTTAAACAAAATGAGGTAGATTGTCCCAAAAATGACAATGAAATAACTAAAATACCAGTTCAAAGCTAATCATTATTTTACATAATTACGAATGTGTATGTAAAATAGACCAAAAAACACAGAAGAGAATCAAGTATAAGATATAGAAAAAATATTTATGTGAAGGTAATGTATATTATATTATGAATCTATCACGTTTACTACACACTGAACTGGGACAAACATTTATATCAATACTGCTTGGTTTAGGTCTCGCGACATTGTTTAGAAAGGCGTGTACGGATAAGAATTGTCTAAAATTTAATGGACCAATTATTAGTGAAATTGAAGATAAAATATTTAAGCATGATGATAAATGTTATAAATATACGACCACATCTTCAAAATGCGACAATACAAAACGCATTATTAACGTATCAGATAAACCACAAGTAAACATTTAAACCCTTGGTATAATCAAATATATTTAGAACCATTCGTAAAACTATACAATCTTACTTATATCATATTGTATAGTAATGGAGAATACAACCACCCGAATTTCAGATTTACCAGACCAAAATTCGCAACATATGCAACAACAACGCCCTATGAACCAACAACAATCCGCAACTCAATCAGAACTACCTAATAATTATACTCCTATCAACGTCCATCCAAATCCATATGGCGTATCAGACCAGAATCCCATAATGACACCACCCGAGCAACCAATCAGTCCTCAACAAGAAGGTTTTTCTAACAATTCCGCTACTCAACAAGTTCCCCAATATTTAAGCGAAGAACAACGTGAAATGATAATGCCATCGCAACAACAGCGTCTACCATCTCGTCATATACACCAAGATACGACTCAATACGCACACGACGAACAAATTCAACCAAATTATATACCACCCGGAAACGTTTCTAACGATTATGTTAGAGAGCATGAAGAATTTACTGATAAACACATTCAGAAACATGAAAGAGAAACCACTCGCAATCAACAAATAGATGATATTTTGAGTGATTTACAAGTTCCCATTTTTGTAAGTATATTATACTTTTTATTTCAACTTCCCATTATAAATGCATATATATTCAAACGGTTTTCGTTCTTATCCATTTATAATGATGATGGTAATTTTAATTTTTACGGATTAGTGTTTAAAAGCTGGATTTTTGGCAGTATCTATTACACCATTACAACGTTTACTAATTTTTTAATTAGTCTATAGTCCGAATATTTTCAATATTTTATTACCAGTGCCCGTTTTTTTTTTCACAGTCTTAGCAACAGGTTTCGTTATGTTTTTCTGTGCTTTGGAAACATTTTTCGTATTAGTTGGAGTATATTTTAGAAACCACTCACTATATTCAGTCGTGTTCTGTTTACCCTTCAACTCTTTAAATTTTTGAGTTTTTTCAGACCGAATATCTTCTATGGTGGTTTGTTTACCATAACATTGATTTGTAAAACGCTTTAAAATCCCCTTTTGTTTTAATTTGTTTTTCTCTTGAATAGTAAATACATACTTAGCCATACACAATAGTCTTACGTCGTGTAATTTTTTATCACCATAAACAAAGCTTAAATATAGACTCATTATAGTATCAATCGTAGCTATTTTGACAACTTTACCTTGAATCGTTATTTCATTATAACTATGACAAGCAATTGGTTTATGTATTATGGCTATAATATCCAATTTACCGACAGATATTTCAATATTTTCCGGTATTACCTCTCCAACAGCAGCATTTCGTTTGAACTTAATATTTTTGATACCTTTATCTTCTAATTGTTCTTTTAATATTAATGCCGTATTTTCTATGTCTTCAGACAGAACATCGAAATCCGGTATTTGTTGCGATTCACGTTTATCGCCATTCTTTATATGTTTTGAATATAATCCACTCGCATATCCACCAAAAAACACTACGCCTTCATCGACAAAAACGTCTCTAGTAATTAAATAAATTTTTTCTTGCTCGGACATGTCAGCTTCCATTTTTCTTTGAAAATCTATACTATCACAACCAGATGTAGTTAATGGATAATATTTGTTTAATAAATTCAAGCGCTCTAATACCTTCTCCCATCGCGATACATCTCCATCAGGTCTAGATAATTCCAAATACATTGACATTCGTAAATAATTAGGGGGAGTATAATGAATACCTGATTTTTTGATAGAGTCACGTTTAATTGAATCAAATAATTGTTTTGGCAATTGTGTTATATCGGCAATAGGAATAAAGTTGACAAACACTTTATATGTTCCATAATGAACGCCTGCTTTTGCTTCTACATTAGTATATCCATTATTGAAATATATATCAGCTAGCTCCTTAGCATCATCCATTGCGGTTGATGAAAAAAAATCATAATCTGGTATTTCGGCCTCTTTATCATAAAAACGCGCATTTTCTGGCAAGATATTATTAATAGCAGTTCCACCATAACAAATTAATTTCTTTTTAATAATAAACTCTTCTACTATTTTTATCATTTGTTGAACGTCTTCGTCACTAACAATTCGTTTTCCCGAAGCATTCTTATTTTTTTTGATAGCGCTTCGCAACACTGCCATTTCACATTCTTGAAATGTCATTTTGTCCGTACAATCTTCTGGGTAAAAAGTTTTCTTTGATTTTTGTGACTTATTCTTATTGTATTTACCCATCGTATATACAATAATTATACATTTTTTACTGCTTATTGATTCTTTTTCAAATAGTCAATTGTATACGCTAAAGGAAGTATTCCGCCTTTGTTATCGTCAAACATTCGTTCATATTTTTCTAATTCATCGTCATTTGAATAAAATTTATACAATACAAACTGAGCTCCATAATTCAATATAAAATCATCTATATCGGGGTTTTTCGCATGATTATTAATAGTATCTGGCAGAACTAACCTCATATTCTTAGTACTCGTACACAATCCGCATTTATCTTCCACTCGCACGTGATCGTAACTTAAATTCAATAATTCGGTATATCTATGTAAGAATAGATCGTCTGAACCGCTCTCTAAATTAACAATGCTAGATAGTGCGTAGCAATTAGTTTCAGTTGGACCGCATGTAGATTTATCTTTATAATTTCTATCTAGTGTTTTGTCAACAATGATTACTATTTTTCCTTGGATTTCTGACATCTTGGTTTCTTTAGTAACATCGCCTACATATAATTTTGATTTCATAGTTGAATCAATTGCCTTTGATATTAGACGATAAAGTATTGTATCATCTCCTTCGGATTTGATCCTCAAATGGATAAATAATGGGTCATTTGTATTAGGTGTTGGTTGAACGAATGCGGATGTAGTTAACATACTAAAGACATTATTCAACAACAATGTATTTGTCGTATCAATTGTTTCTAGATTTTTATCATTTGTATATGTAATCATAGGTGCATCATCAATCAACATTACTTCGAAATCTAATAAACGTACTCCTCGTGTTAATAAATATTTAACCATGTCTATATTTACATATTTTCCAGTAACCGCACTATTATAAGATGATTTGATAACGTAATCCTTCAAAAAAGGTTTGTCATTCGACTTGGATGAAATATAAAAATCATCAGGTGGTAATGACACAATACTTGTTGGGTCGGAATCTATTAAACTATTATATTCTCCTTCTGCTGTCCCAAATAAGTCGAACCCTTCCGTCGTATTACATTTACATTCAGCGTTCTTACATCTGGATTTACATTTTAGTGATTTACATTGTAATTTATTAAGAATTCTTGATATCATATTACGTTTCCATATAAAACGATATATTACATATACGAATATACAAATGCTGAGTAACAACAATATACCTTGAGTTTTATTCATTCTTGGTATTTGTTGGATTATATATATATATATATTTGAAGATTTAATATATTATCACTAACAAATATAATAGTAATTATATATAAACTTATAATAATGGCTGGTGGATTACTAAACATTGCTGCCGTAGGAAATGCAAATCTATTCTTAACTGGAAATCCAAGTAAAACGTTCTTTAAAGTTACATATTGTAAATATAGTAATTTTGGCCTTCAAAAATTTCGTATTGATTATAATGGGGCAAGAGATTTGCGTTTAACTGAACCATCAACCTTTCAATTTAAGATACCAAGACATGCTGAATTACTAATGGATACATATATAGTAGTAACATTACCAGATATATGGAGTCCTATACATCATCCATTACCCGCACCAATACTGTCAGCTGAAGGCGCAAATGTGATTCCGGATTTAGTAGATGGTAACGATACGGGATGTAGATGGGCTCCCTATGATTTTAGGTGGATTGAAAATATTGGTGCTTCCATGATTCAAGAAATTGAAATTACAAGTGGGTCGTCGACTATTCAAAGATATACTGGCGAATACCTTTCTATGATGGTTGAGCGTGATTTTAATACTGAAAAAAAGGAGCTATTTAACAAAATGACCGGAAATGTTCCGGAATTAAATGACCCAGCTAATTGTAATGGTCGTATTAATTCGTATCCATCAAGTGTGTACGCACAAAACCCCGCTGGTGCCGAGCCGTCTATACGTGGACGAAATCTATATATACCGATTAATACTTGGTTTACCCTGAATAGTTCATGTGCGTTTCCTCTAATCGCTCTCCAATATCAAGAACTTCACATTAACGTTACATTTCGACCTATACAAGACTTGATTCAAGTGCGTGATGTATTTGATTCCAGAAATAATTTTCCGTATATAAAGCCTAATTTTGGTGAGTCTCGATTTCAAATGTATCGTTTTTTACAAACACCTCCTTCATTAAAAATATCCGCCGAAAACTATCAAAATACACTTTCTTCATGGAACGCGGACATTCATTTGATGTCAACTTACTGTTTTCTATCCAAAGACGAAGCCGAACTATTCGCAAGAAAAGACCAGGTCTATTTAGTTAAAGATGTATTCACGCATACATTTGAAAATATCACTGGAACGCGGAAGGTTAAATTGCAATCACCACCTGGCATGGTTTCAAGTTGGATGTGGAATTTACAGCGAAACGATGTAAATTTGCGTAATGAATGGAGCAATTATACAAACTGGCCGTATAAAATGTTGCCTGCGGGTAGTATACCATATACGAATGCTAATACACAAGGCGCTTTTCCCAATATAGATCCAGTTGATTTACTTGTCACGGGTTTTTTAACTACCGGTAATTTTTCAGTAGAGAATCGAAAGGAAATACTTGAAACCATGGGTATACAACTGGATGGCAGTTATCGTGAGAATATGTTAACTCGTGGTATTTATGATTATATTGAAAAATATACCCGAACAAAAGGTAGTGCTAAGGAAGGAATTTATTGTTATAACTTTTGTCTCGATACGAGCCCATTTGAGTATCAACCGTCTGGAGCAATTAATTTAAGTAAGTTCAAAAATATAGAGTTAGACATTACAACTTATGTTCCGCCGATTGATAATATTAATTCCAGTTTTGATGTTATTTGTGATGGTGAAGGAAATCCTATTGGATTTCGTAAAGAAAATTGGAGATTATATGACTATAATTACAATATGACCCTATATGAAGAGAGATACAATGTATTGTCATTCATAGGTGGTTCATGTGGCATGTTACATTCAAGATAAGTAGTATATCGCGTGTTAATTTCATTTTTATTAAGATTATATAGTATAACAAATAATTGTATACTATATAATGAAAGAACCCCGGAATAGTAATAAAGTATTTAGTGATGACAATAAAGATATGGAATCCACTAACTTTCAAACCGAACATATGAAGAACAAAATAAAGAATATTAAGAAACGAACAAAAATATTAAACATTCAAAATATTGAACCATTAGTCAATATTCATGATAAACCTACTGCGCAACCATCGCAATCTAACCAAAAAGAAGGGTTTACGTTTCGGGATGATGACTGGACGGGTGATGATAGTATTTACGAAGGAGGGAAAAAGGCAGGGGTTTCAGAATCACGTTCATTCGCTCAACTAATTGAAGACGCATATAAAAAAATGACCGATGGGTATGATAAAATGATATTCAACTTTACAAAAGCAGCAAGTAGTGACGGTAAACATATTAATTCTGACAAAGGGCATCTAAAAAAATATATTAATTGGATGTTAGCAATAATAGTCGCATCTATCGGTGTATACAATTGGTGTTTTATTATGTTTTATAGAGATGTTGCCAATGTTCGCGTGAAGGCATGGAATGTTCCAAGAGATTATATTAACAAGCGTGCTTCGTATGATCCATTTTGCTCGTTCATAAAATTATTTACTGATATACCATTATTCTTTACCGATTTTTTTAAAAAATCCATTATTGACTGGATACCGGACACTATTATGTCTAAAATAGATGACCCACGGTCACGAAAATCGTATGATGTTGTGTTAATATCATTGTTTATGTTTATATTAACCGCATCTGTATTTATGGTAAATGGTTCTGGAGAAATTATTAAAAATATAATAGTAGATCTTGCAAAATTGGAATTTACCGGTGTTTTGCCTATTATTATTTACACAGTTAGTGCTATACTATTTATACTAACATTTATGGAAACGCATCCTATAGCTGCCCTTTTGCCGATAGGTGGATTTATTTCATTTGCTAAATTTTTTAACCCAATGTTTTGGGTAGAAAAAGTGGTTCTATTGGTATATTTAATTTTTGTAGGAGTACCATTAGCAACAGCCACATTAATCGGATATATATTGTTTCATACATTCTTCGGACTATTTTATAATGGACATAATATATTAGATACAAAAGCCAAATTTGATGAGTTCTTGAATAGATATAAACCAGAGGAACGTCAGAATACGTCATGTAACCCTCTCAGTTTCTTTGAAAAAATTATAAATTACATGATTAAGATATTTAACTACATATATGATAATTGTATTAAACTCGGATTTATGAGTGTAATGTTGTATGCTTTAATTGATTCACTAATAAATGTTAAGGACAATAATCTTAAATGGGTAATCGGGTTTATAGTGTTCGGTTGTATATTAGGGGTTGGTTCTATAATTAAGACTCTTCAAGTTATATATAGTGACGACCCACAACCTTCAACTGAGGAAAATATCACGCCACCAACTGTGAATGAAACGCGCACGAGAAATCATATAAATATACCTAACCTAGAATCAATTCCTACAACTGACACTATAAATAATATCGCTAACAATTTACCTATTCCCGAAAAAGAGACCTTTACTAAAATGGTAGACAATTTGAATGTCACTGACAATACAAAAATTCAAGATGGGTTGAAATCTGGTATAGATATACTATCGAATTTTAAATAGTTGAAAACAAAATATATTAGTTTGTAATTACAGATATAAATACAAATTAATACTATAACTATTTGCAATTGGTCGATATGTTATCAAAATTTATGGAATATTACAAACAGTTAGACATTACCATTACCAATAATGAACGAAACGAAAAAGTAGCGGTTATTGTAGAACCGCGAAAACATGAATACATTATACCGGTGATAAAACAAGTTATGAGCAAGTTTGATGACTCTTGGAATCTGCGAGTTTTTGGAAGTGATATGAATGAAGCGCACATAAAGGAAAATATAAAAGGTAATTATGCTTTTATTAACATAGGTATTAATGACCTAGTTTCACCGGATGCTTACAGTTTATTACTTCAAAGTCCGCAATTTTGGAATAAAATTAAAGAAGAAAATATTATTATATTCCAGACGGATTCATTCATAATAAACAATAATTATGAAATACCAACTCAGTATGGGTTTTTGGGTGCGTACTATTATGTTTCGCATATTTTTGATAATATTGAGGTAGCGAGTCCATTGCCGGGTGTTCCGAATATATGTGGTGGGTTTTCGTATAGAAAAAAATCAGTTATGATAGATTGTGTAAATAACGTTACATATGATGATATTATAGAACATCGGAAAACGCATAACTTAGATATTCGGATATTTATTAATAGGTTTATTTTACCAGAAGATTGTTTTTTTCATAATGCAATGGTAGTATTAGGATACGATATTCCAATGAATACTACGGTAGCTAGCGAGTTTTGTATAAATACTTTATATAAACAATTGAATATTGACCCTTTATCCACTTTCGGCATTCATCCATTTGATAAATTCGATAAACAAGATATAGATAATATATGTGGAGAACTATTGAGGAATATCTGAGTTCTTCACCAAATATATTAGTTTGTAATTACAGATATAAATACAAATTAATACTATAACTATCCGTAATTATGGGAGAAAATGATAAGAAACCATTGGAGAAGTATCCTCTTATAAGTATATGCACCCCTACATTCAATCGGCGTCCATTTATTGAAAATATGTTTACCTGTTTCCGTAATCAAGATTACCCAATGGATCGAATTGAATGGATTATCGTAGATGATGGCACTGATAAAATTAAAGATTTAATTGTAGCATCTGACATTCCTCAAATCCGATACTTTGAAATAGAGAAAAAAATGTTTCTAGGTGAAAAACGCAACTATATGCATAAACACGTAAGGGGATCAATTGTCGTCTATATGGACGACGATGATTATTATCCTCCAAATCGTTTTTCCCATGCCGTAGAAAGACTTCAATCCAATCCAGAGGCATTGTGTGCTGGGGCAAGTGAGATTTACGTGTATTTCAAAGGGATGGACAAGATGATTCAATGTGGTCCATATGGACCAAATCATGCGACAGCCGGTACATTTGCGTTTAAAACAAAATTGTTAGAACAAACCAAATATGAAGACAACGCAGCATTAGCAGAAGAAAAGGCATTCTTAAAGAACTACACAATTCCGTTCGTACAACTTGACCCATTAAAAAGTATCCTGGTATTTTCTCACGAGCATAATACATTTGATAAACGGAAAATGTTCGACCAAAAACAAGACCCTAAATATTTCAAGGAATCATCGAAAACCGTAGATACATTCATCCAACATAAACATGAAAGTAACATAAAGAAATTCTTTATGGAGGACATAGACACGCTATTAGATAATTATGACCCTGGAAAACCCGAGATGAAACCAGATGTACTCAAACAAATTAAAGAAATTGAAACAAAACGCGCACAAATGATTAAAGACCACGAAGAACAACAAAAACAAAATGGACCAATTATGCTTACCCGTGAAGGACAACCGCCAGTTCAACTATCAAATCAACAAGTCGTTCAAATTATGGGACAACATAAACAACAAATACTTGATCTTACCAAGAAAAATGAAGAATTGCAGAGATTCGCCCAATTGCTACAACAAAAGGTGATTGAACTCAATAAAAACAATAATGCACCGAAACTACTAATATCTGATACTAATTACGACCCCACCGAAAAAGAACAACTTATCGCACAAATTGGTGCTTTAACAATCAGAAATGAAAGTATTGAAACACAACTAACTGAGTCTAATACTACCATTTCTATGTTAACACATAAAATAGATAATACCATTTCTATGTTAACACATAAATAGATACTACTTCAACTTGAAGCATAGCACATACTATTATTGATAAACCCATCCCATAAATAATCGTTCATGTCAATAACGACTAGTTTCTCTGAATATTGATGAAATTCATACAATTTCATCAATTACCCCCTTATTCATTCTCATCTACGATATCAATTGCTATCATGTCTTTTTTTACACTTTTATCCATATATCTATACATACGTTGTATATCTAATTTATTAATATTATAGTTTTCAAATATTTTGTTAATATCATTTGTCTCATCGTTATTCATCATTAATCGTATTTCTTGGAACATGAAAATCAATTCAGATTTATCTATATCTAATTCTTGGCATAATCCGTATATAAACATCATATTATTGTATTCGGTTGAGTATTTTGTCAATACCTTTGTAAATCGCACTTCAGATGTAACAAACATATTTTTATTTTCCGGAAAATTGTCATGATAAATTTTATTATTATGAAATGTTTTCATTAGGGAACTCATTTCGTTAAATTGCCAAATTTGATTTTGAAAGGTAATTCTGTCAATATAATCAGCATAACACATTTTATCCAAGATTTTTTGATATACAGGTATAGATTTACACCTATCATATTTTTCTATCATATCAACTATATTTTCATGCCATAACAACGCAACAATCGTTCTTTCGGTTTCATTCATTACCCGATTATGTTGATTTAATGAAACATAATTGTTAATTAATGTCTTCGTAATTCGTTTGGAATCTTCATTACTAGACTTTCGTTGGAATATTAAAGACAATGAATTGCCTTCTAGAAGCAGAGGATTTTTGCTATAAATATCATATACAAAATTCAACTTACGTACATCACATTGGATATACTCTAACAATGTTTGTTTCTTTTCTTGATTATTATGATTATTTAAATCTGGAAACATAGTTATTAGTATATGATCGATTTGGTTCATTGTTGGTAATTTTAATTCAAATGTATTGCATACTTTCATCAATTCGCGAATTTTTTTATCAATACAATAATTACCGATACATATAATTGGGTTCATTGTAGAATTCTCTAATTTTTGTTTTTTCGTCTTCTTTTGACGTATTAGTTTTATTAATGCGGTAATGCCACCTTTATCACCATTATTCATACCATCTATTTCATCCATTACTATTGCTATTTTTTTCACTTTACCTGCCATCATATCAAGTACATTTCTGTTTGATATGTTATTGCTGGTTATTGTATTGATTAATCCTGTATTGCGAACATCCCCTGCGTCATACTTGATTACATCATAACCCATCTCTTTTAATAGGTTCATTACGAATGTGGATTTTCCTGACCCAGGAGAACCATATATATATATACCTTTTTTGTATGTTAATTCATTGCACTTCTTATCAAAATCATTTAATATGGACTTTATATTATCAGTTGTAGTTTGTCTTTCAAATATTCGAGTTAACTCTGCATTATTAATTATTTTTTCCATGTGCCAGATTGTTATATTATAATGGTATTTTTATAACTCATTTCATACGAATAATATTTCATACAATAAAATATTATTTTACATTTTTAAGCAAAAGAACTGAAATTTGCGGTTCTTGGTATAAATTTACTAGGTCTTTCGGGTAAGGCACCAAATCTGGTGAAATTATTATTGGTTCCATAATTTTGACCTTGATTTCCACCAGTTTGTTGATATGCCATATTTCCGGACGCTTGTTGTTGTTGTTGCTGTTGTTGTTCGGGAGTTAATACCTTTACGGCACCACTTCCGGCATCGCGAATTAGCCCAGTCGCACCACCGGTAACATCTTGAACTAATCCGGTAGCACCGCCTACTAATTCACGTCCTAAGCCAAGTGCACCACCAAGTATTTCGCGTCCCAGTCCCACAGTTCCACCCACTGTATCTTTGGCAAGTCCTACTGCTCCACTTGCGGTATCGCGTGCCAAATCAGTTACTTCACCTACTGTTTCAGAAATTACGTTACCATTTTCATCAACTACCTTAGTTACTTGTTTTTCATCCTTAACCATAGATTTGCCATCAGCTCCCTTGGTTCCACAACCACCATTACCACCACAATTGGTACAAGCATCATTTTTAGGACACATAGGACAAGAAGGGCATACAGGAGGGACAATTTGAGTTTTTAGGATATAATCGTCAGACTTTGCCTCACTTACTTTGGCAGCTCCATCTTTATCTTGGTTTTCCGCGGTTTTCTTATCACACTCACTTTGGGTGGGTTTCTCAATCTTATCACCATTATCCATTCCGTATAAAGTGAATCTTTTTACATTCTTTAATACTAAAGAATCCATAGTGCCTGACTCAAACCCACAAACAGCTACTAAGGTTTTATCATTGTTTTTAATGTAAACAACTATGTTCTCACCTTGCCCGTCTAATGTAGTCCACGCCTTTAGTTCAGCAAATTTTTCTTGATTTTCGTGAGTTTTATTAGTTTCATATGTTTCATTTACCTTGTCAATTGAGATTGTATCACCGATACCATTATAGATATTAATACTTCCGGTATTATGCTCTTTGCGAACAATTAAATTGGAAGTAGCAAGGTCATATAGCACAAATTTATCTATTTGATATAAATCGTGTTCTCCATATTTTTCAACCTTTACATATTTATTATTGTTATCATCTTGAGTATTGATATAGTTAGTGAGTTCAACTGGTTTTACATCTACAACACTACTCTTTTCTTTAGAAAAGTGGAATACACCCTTAGGGACCATTTTTCCATCAGCATTTTCAAAAACAGTTAAATATGTTTCATTTTTCCAAGGCATATAAAAAACGGTGGTTTCAGGGGCGAATTCGCTTTGACTAACATAACTCCACGAACCATATGTGGTATCTACATTATCGATTAAACTCTCCTGGGTTGGTTTCTTAATACATTCTGCTGTCTTTGTAATATCATAAATATAACTATCTGCTCCATTGCGAGGAGTAATAATTAATCGCTTTAATGTAGATGTTTGAGAATCCATGTTTTCATGTCCTTCAGAAAGGTTTTCTCCTACAACATCTACAACACCATTTGCGTTATTTAATGCGTTTTTAACCGATGGAATCGAATCAACTACATTCTCTGGTAAATTAGGTCCTTCCTTCTTTATTTTACTTGCTATTTCATTTACTATTGTATCTTTATTTTCAGTAATGTCATTATTTAATCCATTGCTTAAGTTACCTAATAACGGTATAGTCTCATCTATTTTTGTTCTTACTTTTTCTTTTATTTCTTCTTCACTTGAATTAGATGACTCATTCGCTATAGTCTTGATAGTATTGGAAATATTTTCTCCTATTTTACCAACCATTTCAGCATCCTCATCAGCACCATTATTCGAGGGTTCTCCTTCACTTTGTTCTTGACCTTCGGTTCCATTTGGTGTTTGTGTATTCCATTCGACAACTGCCTCTACAATGTTTCCATTTTTCTTATCATAGAATATGGTTTCGGTTAATTGTGTCAAGGGGGATGTTTGAGAATATTCAGGTAATATAAAATCACTAAATTGACCTTTATCATTGAACATGTTCTCAACACCTTCTACTAGGTAGGAATTTCTCAGGTAGATTGATATTGCTAAAACTATGAGTAATATTAAAAAAATGATTAGAGGTGTTAATTTGAAACTCTTCATTATATATAAACTATAGGACGAAAAATATTTTGTGACGAAAAATTGAATAGAAACGTTATTTTTGTAAATATTTCAAATACCAATGGAAACTACTAAAAAGACACGTGTTAAAAAAGAAACTCCGTTATTAGACCGTTTTTATAGCGATAATGCGGACTTGTATGAAATATCTATGGATGAAGCCGGTCGCGGTTGTATGTTTGGCCGTGTATATATTGCGTCAGTAGTTCTTCCTAAAAATCCAGAATTGTTTTCAGGGGTGGATATTAAAGACAGTAAGAAATTCAGTTCTAAAACAAAATTACGTGAAGTAGCAGAATATATAAAACAAAATGCTCTAGCCTGGCATATTTCATATGCGGAAGCAACTGAAATAGACAATAAAAATATTCTGGCGTGCGTGATGGATGGTATGCATAGTTGCATTCGTGAGTCTATACCAAAAGTAAATGATGTTACTGGAGTCCAACATAACACGTCAAAATTTATGGCGATTGTAGATGGTAATTATTTCAAACCATATTGTCATTTTGATGCCAGCACGAATGACTATCAACAAATACCTTATGTTACTGTGGAAAAGGGTGATGGTAAATACATGGCAATCGCTGCTGCGAGTATATTAGCAAAGACCGCCCGAGATGACTATGTATTAGAAATGTGTGAAAAACATCCAATTTTATCAGAACAATATGGTCTTGATAAAAATATGGGGTATGGAACCAAACTACACATGGCCGGCATTCAAGACCATGGTATAACGCAGTGGCATCGTCGCAGTTTTGGTTGTTGTAAAACAGCCATCGTAACAGAGATCGATTAACTTATTTTACACAACTACTATCTTTTCATCAATCCCATATTGGATATTGTTATTTGTATCATTATCTACTGTGTGTGGAAAAATATAATCTTTAAAACTATTTCGGAATTCAGTTAAATTATCATTGTGAACACATACATGATCGCTTGGATATTGATATTCTAAATAAAAAATATGATAATTATTATTTCTAATAAAATCAAAAAGTTCTTGACATGTAGTGTTTGTTTTTTGTAATTGAAACCATTCAAATTCAACAATTAGTATCGGTTTATGAATTCTTAATATATTAGATGCACCTAATAATACTTTTTTTTCCCATCCTTGAACGTCAATCTTAATTAAATCTATTTGTGATGTAAAATTCATCTCATCCAATAATACAGATTTGGTAGTAGTAGTTGTTTCGTTTATATTATTCGCTATATTTGGGGTAAAATCGCCCATATTTATTTTATATTCTTTAAGATCGGTTATAAATGGCATTTGTATATCACAATTTACATCACCACATGCAAGATTATATGGAATAATATTTGTTAACTTATTATCTTTGATGTTTTTTTCTAATAATTTAAAATTCTGTGCTTGTGGTTCAAATGCGAATACGTTTTGCGTTACTTCCGTTGAAAATAATAATGTATGATATCCAAAATTCGCACCAACATCAATTATATTATTAATGTTATTAAAACTATTATATAGAGTTATAAATTTTGTAATATGTGGTTCCCAAGTTGTATTCGCATCAACAAAATAAGATGCCATACTATCATTTACAAAAGAAGTAAACTTCAAGTTATGGATTTCGGTCGTTCGTGTGGATTCCATTATGTAAATAATACACGTATATATCTATATTAGTTATTGCGCAAACAAATTATATATATTTCCCATTGAAACTTCAATATAATTGGTAGTTCGATCCATTGTACTATATCCAATAAGAAAGTTCTCCGTTTTTGTATCAAACACAAACCCTAGTGTGTATTCAATATGTTTCTTTTCAAATGTAAATGGAACACTATATCGTTTTACGTTGAAAGTATCTATATCTAATACGACGAACATATGATAATAATGCCGTTTCCGTTCGTGACTTACCAAGTGTGTAATAAACCAGATTTCATTGTTTATAGTTACCCCATTAGTTGAACCGCGCATTATTTTAAATATACTGGGGGTTTCTATCACGCTTGTAGTCAGAAAAGAAGTGTTCGTATCTACTGCTGGGACCGGTAGGTGATGCAAATTGATGTCTTCGTTTTGGATATATTCACCTATTGTCAAAGGATACCACTTGTATATTACTTTTACACGTTCTAGTGCGGTATTAAACAATACCCAATTCTTTTCTACCGATTGTGAATTCGGTTTTGATACAAGAGATGAAGACATTTTTTGAGAATTCATGTCTATTGAACCAGTTTCTATCATTATCTTACCATATGAAATTCCTCGATTTGCGTTAAAGCAAATACCCATTGAGTTTGATAATAACCGAATATCTTCTAACCCCACATATACACAATCATGTTTGGTATTATATTCTAATTCAAACTCTTTTTCTTTTATCCATTTCGGATTGGTTATGTCAAACACACTAATTATATTTTTTGTTATAATGGTATTATTTTCATCCAGATTTTTATAACTACCATCTTCATTTATAAAATAGTTAACAACACGATTATTTACATATAGTTTGTCATTGTTCTCATTATAACATATAGAAGGCGTTGAATTAAACATATTTTGGTGTTCTTTCATAAATGAAGGGTCATTCATAAGTTTTAGATTACCAGTTTCGGGTAGTTTCACATCCGATAATGATTTCGTGTAGAACTTATAATTAGATAATGTATTATTTATCAAGTTATTATCCAATGGGTAATTCAATACTCGCATAAACACCGGTATCATATCTACGTTTTGTTGGTTACTATAAAATCCGGCAATTGAGAACTCGTAATCTATCTTATAATCATATACGTCTTTCTTAAAAAATAATTGACTCTCTTCGTTAATCTTATCTCGACTTCTTTGGGCCATATTGTAAAATACATCAACTAGTACGTAATTTCCATTAGTTCTATAATAATGAATGATTTCATACAGGTTCTCGATACGTTCAGGTAAATAGTTATAGCCTTCAAGCCAATAAAATATTGCGTTTTTCATATCATTCAATTGTTTATAGCATAATCCAACGCAGTAATACGAATACCAAACTTCTTGGTTCCATCCTTTTAGTTCTATTCTTTTCTTATATGTCTCTATCGCGTTTTCATATTGTTGTGAATCTTTATAGCTATTCGCAAGGTAAAATGTATATCTGTCATTATTTGGATTCTGAATTAATCCATCGGTTAAAAGCCTTATATCCCTAGTAAATTTATCCGCCTTTGCACCACCATCGCCAATATCATTAATAAACAATACTGATTTGGGGATTCTATAGATTGTTGTATTCGCAGGAGTTTGGATATACTCATGTGTTACTCCCCAATATGAAAATTGCCCTGTATTTCTAATAATACGAAGATTTTGGTAGTGAAATTTGTTATTTCCTTGTAATAAATAGTACGCGTCTTTATTCATAGATTTTTTGAACTCCATTATGGAGGCATTATTCGTTATATCTAAAACCATATCCGCATCTAAAAATAGTATGTAATCAGCATTATCCATACCGAAACATTGTTTTAGTGCATAATTACGATTATATTCAAAGTTACGAAACGGTTCTTCTACGATTTTTCCTGACATATTTACATTATCAAATAACGTTTTAATAGTATTAATGGTGTTGTCTGTACTACCCGTATCGCATATACAATATGTATCAATTAAAGGCAGTACTGTTTCCAGTAACCGTTTGATAATCTTAGTTTCGTTTTTCACAATCATATTTAGACATATTTTAGGCATGATTGAGAACTTCCGAATATATTATAAAGACATCAATGTTTATATTTCTTTTTATCCTAGTATTTTTTCCAGTTATATAATAACTACTCATTATACAATGTCCTTTACGAGATTTCATGATGATCCGCATAGAATAAAAAAACAAATTGACGAAAGTAGCTTTGCTGGGAGATATATGTTGAATACACCCGGACCAGGAGAAGAGTTGCCATTTTTTGAAGACGCACAAGTTAGATTACAACATTGGGGAGCTAACTTACAAGATAATACAGTAGCATTAGAAAGTGATCTACGTGGTTTAACTCGTCCATTAAATCGCGACTTAACCGACGAAAATAACTATCAAAAACAGTCTGTATATAGCGCGAAAAAGAACTACCATTCAAGTCAACCTTTTATCCAAGAAAGTCGTGCGAGCCATCCAGCCTGGATGTATAAAGATTTAGAACAAACCCGATGGGAAACACCTTTATTAAATCCATTGAATGGTTTAGAAAAGGGGTTTCATGAAAACGTCCAAACACGTATTTTAGAAAAAGATAACCATACCACAAAACTACCATTCGTGAATGGCACAAATCAAAATAATTTTTACCTAACTGGAAACTCTATATGTATTTCCGGCAACGAAGAAAGTTGTCCTGGAACCCTTTATTCTGGAAATATAAATAAAACCAAAAACTAAACTAAAGAATATCATATAAAGTAATATATTTATATAATATAAAATCAAATATGGAAGTTGTCGTACCATTATTTGCGTTATCTAGTCTATATTTAATTAACAACCAAAATAAAAAGAAGGACGAACCTGAAAATTTTTCAAATCAACAAGCATTACCGAACACAAATGTAGCAGATCCGAATTATCCAGTAGATTCGAATGAAAATGAAACCACCGCCAATTTGACTGTAAACAATCGGTATGATAACGGTGGAGGGGTATATACTGATAAATATTTTAGTCAGCAAAACACACATTCAGATAATGGAACCGAATATCTGTCTTTAGACGGTAGTAAAGTGTCAGGAGAACACTTTCAACATAATAATATGGTCCCATTTTTTGGTGGAAATCTAAAAACGAATCCAGGACTTGAAGGGGCAAATGAAAGTCTTTTAGACAATGCTACTGGGTCCGGTTCTCAAGTAATCAAAAAACAAGAACAGTCGCCATTATTTGCACCAATAGACAACGCGCAATGGGCGAACGGTATGCCTAACCAAAGCGACTTCATTAAATCTAGAATTAATCCTAGTATGAAAATAGCAAATGAAAGCCCATTTACACAGGAAAGAGTCGCCCCGGGACTTGGTTTAGGATATACAACCGAAGGTTCTGGTGGGTTCAATTCGGGTATGGAACAACGTGATTTGTGGAAACCGAAAACCGCAGATGAACTACGTGTTGCGAATAATCCTAAATCGTCGGGTAATATGCTTTACGGACATGAAGGACCTGCTGATAGTCATATTAAGAATATCGCTACAAGGGACCAAATGGGTATTATGGAAAAACATCGTCCCGAACGTGCGTTTGAGTTAGATCAACGAAACGTAGAAGGATTTTCCAATGGTGAACGTGATATTGGTCGTTTGTTTACCACTGGTGGGGCTGAAAAAGGACAAACTATGCGCGGTGTTCCTGTAGCAAAACACGTTTCGAGACCCGAAACCGCTGTGTCATATACTGGTGCTGCTGGATATCAAAATGACGGCACTTATGTTGCGGGTGAATATATGGAATCTACAAACCAGCAATTAGGTGCCCCTCAAATGGGTGCTGCTAGCGCCCAGGGTAAGTACTTACCAACTGAGTCTGATTATGGAATTAAATCCAAACAAGCCTATCCCAATAATAGAAGCGCAAACAAACAAGATAGTTATTTTGGTATGGTTAGTGGAAGTATTGGAGCAGCGGTTGCACCTCTCATGGATATTTTGCGACCATCCAGAAAAGAAAATGTTATTGGTACATTAAGACCTTACCAAAACCCTGGAACTAATGTTCCACAATCCTATATTTTCAACCCGTCCGATAAATTACCTACCACTATGCGTGAAACTACTGAAAACTCAAAGAACCATCTTAATGTGAACGCCAATCAAAATGGCGGTGCTTACCAGAGCACAGCTCACCAAGTAGCTAATACAACCAGAAACGAAACTGGTGATTTTTACTATTCCGGTGTCGCTGGTGCTGGAGATGGAACCAGACAACCATCATCATACCAGTCTGGTTACAATCAGCGCAATAATGATATGAAATCAAGCACTATAGATGGATATATGGTAAAGGGCAATATGTCATTAATGAACTCAAAGATGAATGTTCGTCAAGTGTCCCGTGATGAAAAACTAAAAAATACACGAGAAGTCTCGGGAACAATGCCTTATAAATCTCCGGATACAAATAACATGGGACGTTTATCTGGGAACGAAAAGGGACTATATTCAAATATCCAGACTGATAGGACCAATCCTGAAATTTTAAATAACTTACAATCTAATCCTTATGTATTAGACCATCGTAAAGCACTTTAATCCATTGGTAATTTGTAAATACTTACATGTATATTTACAAATTTTTACGTCAAATATGACAGGTATAATACCAGTCCGGTTACATTCTTATTATCTATATTTATAATTAGTGTTTCAGTCGGAATATCGTCTTTCTGTTTTTGTGTATTTCTGGCTTGAGTGGCGGGGTTTTTTGATACACTTCCAATTTTACTATTTTTTTCATCATAAATATCTCCAGATTGTATTATGTTAATACATCGGTTACCTACCTCCATATCGCCTATTTTACAACTACTATCATCTAATTCAAAACATGAGTCACCAAACCCCTTTTTATTATAACCAAATACAGTTTTAGATACGTTTTCTGTATAATTTAAAAGAGTGTCTGGGTCTAATATCTTATTTGGATTTCCATCGGGTTGTGGTTTATTCTTATTTAAAATATTATCCCCCCATAAAGTGATTACCTGATTATTAGTGATAGTATTATTTACTATTTCTATACGAAACTTTTCTGGAAATGTGTCATTCGTATCAGGTTTGATTAAAATAAAATTATTATTTGGTTTGGATTTATCCAGTTTCACATTTGCATTACTATTACTAGGATTTTTATACATATATTCTGAATTTTCACTGACCGTTATTTTTGCGGCTATATCATTTATAAATTTCTTTTTCTTATTGTAAATCTCATTTAAAGATTTATTACGAGGAATAAATTCATTAAACGTATATGACGGTAGTTTAATTGGTTCAGCATCGAAATAGTTCATTGGCATAGTTGTTATAGAGTAACTCGCTCCATCAAGAAGACCCAGTGATTTTTGGTCTACATCTAACATATAAATATCGGTTTTTGTATTGCTTAATATTTTCTCTTCTATTAAAAATTTTGTATAATCAACCGGTATAGCCATCGTACCTATACCAACCGGACGACCTAAGAAAGGGTTTTGGGGTATGGATGGAAGTTCATATTCGATTTGTTTCGCTGGGGGAGTTAAATTGGTTAATGTAAGTTGTAAGTTATTCGATACAATAACTGGCAGTGACGATGCTGGTCTTGATATTCTCTCATTTTCGGTTTTTAGATTTGCCTTTGTTTCTTTTTTGATTTCTTCTGTTGTTTTACATCCAAATGGTCCATCACAACTATTACCGCCTTCTACCATTTCATCTAAATTTTCAAGAGGTTCTTGGCAACGATAAAAATACCAGAATGGCACCAAACATAATAATATTAAGATGATAAAATATATGGCATTTCGTTTTGGTAATTTCATTAAATACTTATATTATAGAAATATTTAATATTTTTCAAAAGCAATCTATATTAGACTTTTGTAGTATGACCTATATATAACAATAGTCCAGTTACTCCTTTATAGTTTTCAATATCAACTTCTATAGTATCCATTGAAATCTGTTTTTGTCTATTTGTTTTTTTCGCATGTCCTATTTGTTGTCCTTTATTATCAAATATACCACCAGATTGAATTACATTAATTATATTGTTTCCTATATTTAATTTATTAACAATGCAATCGTTTCCTGATTTTTTAAAACAACTATCCGAAAATATTATTTTGTTATAAGAAAATGCTGAACTACCTTCATCTTCCGGTGATAGTATGTAACCAGATAGATTATGAGGTCCAACTATTGTATTTGAATTTCCGGTTGGTCGGGGTTCATTTTCATTCATATATGTATCTCCCCATAGATCAAACTGTAGTTTATTTTCTTGTATGTTATTTTCTATTTTAAACTTAAAACTATCAGGAAATACGTCCGCAGTTTTTGGAGAAATAATTATAAAACTACCTTGGTTTCGGGCGGATTCCATATCGTCCGTATTTATGGATTCCAATGGTACTTGTTGGGGAGTATTATCTTTAAATATAGTAGACCGTTCATCTATTCTTGTACCGTCGGATGATATTGACGTTATTTCATAATCGTATTTTGATGGGATTCCATTACCTTCATCCGCTGGTTTATCAATTGGGACATCAATATCACTATTTAAAGTTATAATCAGGTTTGTTGGGTTCTTGTTATTTTCAAGTCCTTCTTTGAAATAATTTTCCTGTTTATTTAAAAAATACCTTATTATTAGCGCTGTAAATACTATTATCAATATGCAAAATATAATTGTAGTTATGGATTTATTGTATGGCATGTCTTATACATTATAGGCTTTATAATATTTTGAAAATTATATAAATGTTCGGGGAATATTGATTAAACTCATTTGATACTTGTACCGAAGAAGCTAAATATACAGGAATATCACGTTCTGAAATAACTCATTGTTGTGATGGTCGTATCAACACTGCGAAGGGAAATATGAAAGTATTTTATAATAATCTGAATTAAACAATCAAATTATTATAGCAAATATGATAACAATTAGCTCTTACCGAGATTCGAACTCGAGTTTGCTGAGTTTCGTACACGTAATTTATGCGTAAACATAATAATTTATGTAAAATGTATTTCAAAGTCAACAGTGATAACCACTACACTATAAGAGCAAATATACCCACCCGGCACCACAATATTTTTAAGTTGGAAAATATTGAAACCATTATGCTGCACGATGCGTGATTCGAACACGCGGATTGATACAATACCAGGTTGACCAGATTCTTTTAGAATCACTTAAGTCTGGCTCCTTAGACCACTCGGACAATCGTGCTGTAAACATTTTAAAGACATATTTAGGTCTAGCCCCCAGAGAGGATTGAACACTCGACCTTATGCTGAAAAGGACCTATATACGGTCTTACTAAGCATACGCTCTACCACTGAGCTATAGGGGCTGGCGGGAATCTTCAAAAATATTATAATGAAGCTCCCTACCGGAATTGAACCGGTGACCACTACCTTCCAAGAATGTTTGCCACTTTACAAGGGTAGCGCTCTACCACTGAGCTAAAGGAGCACAAATACATTGTTTACACTACTTACATTTTTTTTAATACGTTTTTTACACTCCTCCCCAAACATAATACACATGTTCTCTTTATATTGTTTACCCGATTACACATTTTCTTTGTCAATAGTTACTTCTTTGAGAACATTTCGCATTACTTTATCTTCAAATGTTTTGGTTTCTTCTCTGCCGCACCCACCGAGTGCTGATTCTGAATATTTGAAGAACTTTTCGTAGTTGTCTGTTCCCATGATACCCACGTCAGGAGTTGAATCATACCATACTGGACGCATTCGTTCATTCTTGTATGCAACCCCTTTGACTGCCTTGCGTAACTTGACATTATCCTCGTCTTTCTCCCATTTGTTCTCATCCTTGATATATACGGTTTCGCGCTTTAAATCAGTGCAATGTAGTGGTCGGTCATGCAATTCCATTTCATTTATCCTTTCTACGATTATGTTGGAAATCCCATCTATAAATCCACGTTCTCCTGTTTCTATGAAATCCTGAACTGATATATTGATGGATTTGACAAAGTCTTTTAATGTCATTGCGTTCTTGCATTTCTCGTTCAAAAATACATTTAAATTGAACTTATTGTGGCTATTTACATTATTATTATTGTTCCCCATGTTTCCGGCCAATTCCATCATTTTTTTGTTCTGTTCGATTAGTAATTGTTTGAATTCATTATTCTGCTTTACCAATTCAAATATCGTATTCGATAATACTTTTACATCAGTGTCCGAATTAGTATCATTTATAGGTTCTTCCAATGGGATATCTTCAGTGACATCGTTATGTTCTTCATACGTACATTTCTTTTTATGCCTGGATAATCCAGACCTATGTTTATATGAATTTCCACATAAACACGTTACCATAGTAGGGATTTGCGTTATCATATCATTATCATTTGTTACCTTTTTATGTTTACCGGTTGCTAAATGTTTATTATAATCTTTTTTATTACCAGTTTTATAGTTACAAATTTCACATATATATATATTGGGATTTTTGGGGACGGTGGATATTATCATTCTCTATATATAATGATAACATGTTTATCCTAAATACTTTACGCCCGAATATACTTATTTTTTTTTGTGGTAACAAAAAAATTATAAAAAATCATAAATATCAGCATATCAGTCTAAATCGTATTTTTACAAAAAAGCGAGTTAGATTATCCATCGAGGATTTTCATTTTGGACATTTATTTTATGTCCAATTTTAAATTCTTCAGCCAATTCTTTTTTGAACTTTTGCACTTTTTTAGCGTAACATTATTTAATTATTTAATAAATAATGTGATAGATTTGTTTCATAATACATATTACATATTATATACATGAATTTTATTTCGATTGGTGGATGGTGTGGAACAAAAATTGCACTTAAAGATTTAGGTTTATTTAATGAAGCATCTTTACCATTTGATAGCGTAAGAACTTCGATTGATGGAATTATAGATTGTATTGAAACTAATTTTAAAAATTTTTTTCCAAACGAATTAACAAAAGATAATCGATTTCCAACTTGGGTAGGTTTTGTTGGTGAGTATGTGGGTTTCTATCATAATAATCATAATTTATTAGATAAAAATATTATTGAAAGTTTTGAAAGAAAAATTATTAGGTTTGATGAAAAAATAAGAAAAAATAATTGTGTATTTTTACGAACAATCGCAAGAGACAAATGTGATGATGAACTAAACTACTATAAAAAATTACAAGATGTAATTGATAAGAAGTATCCTGATATTTCTTATATTATTTGTTTCCTCATTCCGAATCAACCGAATACCCAATATTATAAACATTTAGACAACCGAACATTTTTATTTACACTAAACGATAAATCGGGGGATAACGATAATTTAAAAAACGAATACAAACCTATTTTTGATTTTATTGCAAATGAAAACTTATTTATTAATATACCGAAATCAAATGATATTGAAATAAATGATGATCTATCAACAAGATTATGGTTAGTGAATGGTTATCCAATGGTTAATTTTATTGAAAACTAATCGAAATGTCGAATTCGATTCTTCGTTGAGTGTTTTTATTTTGGACATTTATTTTATGTCCAATTTTAAATTCTTCAGCCAATTCTTTTGTGCACTTTTATACTTTTCAGCGTAAAACTATTTAATTTGTGATATATAGTTCTATTTATTTTAGGATACATCTATATCATGGATCCAAAAATTCAAGACATCTTAAATCGTGAAATTAAGAGACAAGACACTACGATTGAGCTAATTGCGAGCGAAAACTTCACAAGCGAAGCAATCATGAAGTTAAGTGGGTCCGAATTCACTAATAAATATTCTGAAGGATACCCAGGTAAACGATACTATAATGGATGCGAACATACTGATGAAATCGAGCAATTAGCAATTAATAAGGTGAAAGAATTATTTGGGGCTAACTTCGCTAACGTTCAACCTCATTCAGGTGCGAATGCTAATACTGCGGTGTATCAAGCATTAATGAAGCCAGGCGATAAATTGCTTGGAATGGATTTAGCATCAGGAGGACATTTAAGTCACGGCAGTTCTCCGAATATTTCAGGAAAAATATATGAAGCACATTCTTATGGGGTCGATGAAAATGGTATATTAGATTATAAATCAATTCTCGAACAAGCTATTAAAGTAAAACCAAATGTGATTGTTGCTGGTGCAAGTGCATACCCCAGAGTTATTGATTGGTCTATCTTTAGAACTATTGCTGATACAGTTGGTGCGTATTTGGTAATTGATATGGCGCATTATGCTGGCTTAATTGCAGGAGGTATATATCCAAATCCATTACCATATGGTGATGTAGTTACAAGCACAACACATAAAACATTAAGAGGTCCAAGAGGAGGAATTATTCTTTGGAATGATAAAAAATTCACTCGAAAAATCAATAGTGCTATTTTCCCCGGAACTCAAGGTGGTCCATTTATGCATATTATTGCCGCTAAAGCCCAATGTTTTATTGAAGCCCTACAACCCGAATTTACAGACTATGTGAAACAAGTTGTGCTCAATTCGAAAGCAATGGTCGATGTATTTATCCAGCATGATTTCAAAGTTCAAACAAACGACAGTGATAGTCACATCATTTTAATGGATTTAAGTTCATCTGTATATAGCGGCAGAGAAGCGGCAGATTTACTTGAAAAACATGGTATTACTGTTAATAAAAATGGCGTACCAAATGACCCACGGTCGTTTATAGAAACGTCAGGCATTAGAATAGGTACTTCTGCCGAAACTACGAGAGGACACAAAGAAGATTGGTTTAAAGGATTAGCTGAACGGATGGTTGAAATTCTGAAATAAGTAGATAGTAAATGAGTTTTGATTATTTCAATAAAACATATTAAAAACATCTAGTTTGTATATTTAAAGGCATATGGATTATTTTCTATCATTTTTTTGTAAAAAATCTAACCCTATAGACGACATTTCTGATGAAGAAATCAAGTTGGTAAACGACATAAATCCTATTGGAGAAACCGCAACTAAGAAAGCAGATGAGGATGAAGTACTAGTAGTAGTCGAGGAAGAACCCGTAGTCGAGGAAGCGGTAGTCGAGGAAGCGGTAGTCGAGGAAGCGGTAGTCGAGGATGAAGTAGTCGAGGAAGCGGTAGTCAAGGAAGTGGTAGTCAAGGAAGTGGTAGTCGAGGAAGAACCCGTAGTCGAGGAAGAACCCGTAGTCGAGGAAGCGGTAGTCGAGGAAGAAGTGGTAGTTGAGGAGGAAGCAGTAGTAGTCGAGGAAGAAGTGGTAGTTGAGGAGGAAGCAGTAGTAGTCGATGAAGTAGAGGAAGAAACCGTAGTAGTCGAGGAAGTAGATGAGGATGAGTATCAGTATGATGAATCATCTTCATCAGATGAATATGATACGGAAATGCTATAATATCAATATTGTTTTTTATAAGTGTCATTATAAATTTGAGTAATGCGAGAATGAATGTCTGATATATAGTAATGATAAACGTTGTTTTTCTGTCGTTCGTTATGCGACTTCACTCGAGATTTAACAATGGAAATATAAGGTGTATCTTTGCATATAGAACATACACTTAGCATACGCCCGCAACAATAAATTCTACTATGAACCATGATCGTATACAACACTATATTTTATTTTCTATATGTTTGATCTTAAGTTTACATATTTAGAAAAATATGTAAATCCATAATATGATGAATTTTAATATTATTACTTCATTTTGTCGTAATGGTGGTATTGGATATAAAGGGTGTATACCATGGAATAATTCGCCGCAATATTATACTTTGTTTTCAAAACTGACTCGAGGAGATGGAAACAATGCTGTTTTAATGGGTATGCATACATACGATAATATAATGATGACCTACTGTAAACCTCTTAGTGGAAGAGCTAATTTGGTAATGAGTACAGATATATATGATACGCATTATTCACCATATGGAAACGTGAAAGGCTTCAACAATATGGATGCTGTGATATCGCATTGTAATACCAACAATTACGACGACATATGGATTATAGGAGGTGAAAAGGTATTTTCGGAATTTTTAAATCAACCAAAAATTCCAATAAAAAATATTTATTTTAATTATATTAATAAAGATTATGTATGTGATTCACATATTTCACTGCCGTTTTATGAAGGTGACAAATTTGAAACGTTAGATAGACGGATATTAAATAACACCGAACAATTAATTGTAAAGGTTGATTACAATAGATGTCCGGTCTAATCACTGGAAAACAACGAACACATATTAGTGGCTTCCGTATTTACAAGAGGCTTTTGAAATAATCTAGTAATCATGTCGTCATCTCTGAAACGAATAGTATAATCATGTTGAATATTATTTCTACCAATGCGACCCATAGCCTGAAGTGTTTTCTGTGGGGTCATGTTAGTAAGATCCTTCCCGATGAACCCGTGGCAAAACTGATAATTTGTCCCATAAATATAATCACTTGAAGCGATAATAATAAACAGTTTTTGTTCTTCGGCGAGACGTTTCATAATTTCCATATAATGTTTATTGGGATCTTCAATAAACATGCCAATCCCCAATAATAGTAATACTTTAAAATGATTACTAATATTTAACTGCATAATTTCCTTTGATGTAACGTCATCGATATTAGATACAAATGCGTTTTCGTGAATTTCTCCATCAGGAGACCATATATTTTGATGTGGTCGTGTATTCGGAACATACATAGCATCCAACGTAACTAGTTTAATTTCCTTTCTCAATTTGGCAATTTCAGTCGCAAACTCCTGTGATTCCTTGCATAGACGACCACTTTCTCTAACCGTCTTTGAATCGTCATAATTGCTATTTTTAGTTTCTTTTGATAATATTTCTCCTTCCAAAAATTCGATTCGATGAATCAAGCCAGCATTCTTTGTAATCCTGGATAGAATTGTTTCAAACACAGAGGTTTTTATATCTGTCTGTTGAATGTAAAATCTGCCGATTTTATCTACATCATCTGCCAGGAAAATAGTAGGTCCATCGGTTAATGTATACGCATCTGATGTAGTGATAGAAACTCCTGTAGCAGGTTTAGCTTGCGATTTAGACGTAGACCTAGATATTTCAAATTTCACAGTTCGCACACTTCGTAGATGTGCGAATAACGTACCCCAGTCATCTTCGTTAATCTGAAATAGTAAATCCAGGTAATATTCCTTTAATTTATTCATAGTAATATTTGAAATATTGCCAGTAAAATACGCATCAATCATATGGTCGACATTAATTAGACTTTGTGAATTGACATATTCAATAAACCGAATAATTTCACGTAAATCAAAATATCTAAGAAGGGTTTTGTTAGATTCACAGTAACGAGCACATTTTATCATGTCCGAATAATCTTCATATAGATAATGGGGCAACGCACAATACCCCGACTTGTCAAGAATAGATATTGACTTACGACAATCGTAACTGGTAATTGTATGTATTTCTGCGTTTTCAAAATTCGCCTTAAAATCATGAAATACCGGTAATAACTCATCTTGGGTTGGCAGTGTAGCACAAGAGAGTACCAATGTAGGGATTTGGTTGTTTACCCAATTAGAATGAATAGTAGAATGCAATTCATGGTCTTCATAATCCATCGTAATCGTTGGTTCATCCCAATAAGTCATGATCTTTTCAGCTGAATTAAATGCTAACATATAATGCATTGCAGTAAGATATGACTGAACGTCACAAATCATAATTTCTACATTTGTTCCTACACTATTATCTACTTTCCCAATTCCACCAGAACGTTTATTACGAGTGTAATCTACTGCCGAGAAATAATGTAATCTAATATCCGACGCAGTATCGCACCCAAACGCAAATGCTACTTTCTTCTCCATGGTAATCGCTGATTTGGCAAGAGCAAGTCCAATGTGACGGGCTACGCATACAAAGATAACTCTATAATTTTCAGAAAGGCCTATCGGTGTTAATGTTTTACCTGTTCCAGTAGGAGCAGTATATAAAATCAACTTAGGAACCATCTCTGTATCTGTCGGTTTACAAATATTATAGATTTGTTTCTGATGTAAGAATAATGTTTTGTCTTCATACTTTAAAAGGTGGGGATTTTTTTCAATAAATTCGTAAGCATTCGTAATAATATCACTCGTTTTTGTAAAGGAATTTACATAATTGAGTATCTGGTCCATTACATCCACAAAATGCGTATTTATTCCTGTAATAGTTGCCTTTCGTAACTGTAATAGAGTATACAAATATAACGAATACTTTGGTTTGCGTTTATACACATTTTTTAATAAGTTAAGTATCATATCAAGTAATATGTATTCAAAAATGAGCGGTTTATTATCATTTATCTTTAATTCTAGATTTTGAATACGCAACTTGTCAATGCTTTTCAATGCCTTCAATTTACCACCAGCACTAGGAAACACAATATTATTCAATTCAGGGGCATTTTTACCGTATTTTTTTAGAATTTCTTTTAGTTGGGTTTCAAAATATTTTTGAAATAATAACAATTCGGTGCCTTGATTCTGTTCGATTTTTACGAACGAGAATAATGACTGTTGAGAATTGGTATGTATATCAACATCGTGATACCCATTTTTTATCATTTGTAAAATCTCCTTTTCCTGGGAAGAAACGGGAATTTCAATTGATTCCCATTCAGATTTTACTAGTTTACGTTGAGTTAGATCCATTTTGATTGGTCTTGTTATAAGTTGAGTATGATTACGTGATAGTTTTTTAATCAATTTTCTGTATATTCATATAAAAATATCAATATACGTATACTAAAATGTTTAATGGATTATTCCAAAAAACGCATAAAAAAATATCATTTGAAGACATGCAACATATTATAGCTAACCCAAAAGAGTATGTTATTATAAATACATTACTATCAAACGAGCAACATTGCTTGATTAAAAATACAATTTCTTATCAAACTGAAGAAAAAATGATAAATGAATATTTAAATCAATACGATTTTTCACCTAAGTTTATTATATATGGTAAAAATACAAATGATGAAACAGTCGAAACAAAGTCAAAGCAATTGTCAGGGTTAGGGTTTCAAGATGTGTATTTATATATGGGCGGTATGTTTGAATGGTTATTATTACAAGATATATATGGCATTGATGAATTCCAGACAACCAATAAATTCTTGGATATATTATATTATAAACCTAACGCGATTTTATGATTATGCGGTTTCCTTTGGTTGAATATCAGTCTCCGTCAATTCAATAACTCTATCATCCTGTTTGATCTTATCGGGGTCAGCATAATTATACTGAACTTTGTCTTTCAAGTAAGCAGAGTAAAAGATATTTGTTTTAGTATTGGCTAATCCATAAACATCAGATAACTTTCCGACTAAGAATAATAAATTAGTAACAAATACAGTGGTTGTCTTACTATCATAATAGTTATCATATATAGTAAAACCACTATAAATCGAATTTGCTAGATAGAAGAACGCAGCAACGTAGCATGCTGTCTGATAAGAACCATCCAAGTTCAATAAAACCTTTCTTTTATTTTCGGGTAAAAGTAACAATGCCTCACCTACCGCATCATTATCTGATGGGAATTCCTTATTTACGTCTAAATAAGAGATCATTTTATTTTCACGACGAAGTTCAATTACATACATCGCGAAAAACGCAACAAATGTAGCAAGATTTACAGATATATTACCGACATGCATAGTATCTGTTTTTGTTGTCATTTGAGAAAAACTACATAAATCATCTCCGCATTTTTGAGGCACAAAAAATAACAACAATGTACCCATAACAACACGATACATTTCCAATGTAAATGCTACATAGGAACTAGATTTCTGTTTAAAATCTTGGTCGCCCATTGTTTCTTGAATTGTTTTTAATTCACTGACAAAAGATTGCCATTTAGATTTAGTCAGTTCTTCAGATTGTTTAACTGATACGCTGATTTCTTCTGGTTCAGTTATAGGTACTGTCTCCATAACTGTATATATTTTATACATATTTTTATCTGTAGTTAAAAAATTGAATTCTCCATAGTAACGTATCTATAGTAAAAATTATATTTAGATTATTTATAATCAATCCTCTAAAATGTGTCAACCGGTTATTATTTCTATTGAGGGAAACATTGGGGCTGGAAAAACTACTATCGTCCAAGAATTACATAAGCGTTTTCAAAATAAAAAAAACATCATTTTTGTAAAAGAGCCTGTAGATATTTGGGAAACTATTACTGATAATGATGGAGAGACCATTTTACAAAAATTTTACGCAGAACCTTCTAAATACGCATTTCAATTTCAAGTTATGGCACTAACAACGCGTTTAACATTGATACGTGATACTATTCGCAAGAATCCGAATTGCGATATACTGATATGTGAACGTTCGATTGACGCGGATAAGGAAATTTTCGCAAAAATGTTACATGATGATGGATTAATTAGTGACTTGGACTATAAAATTTATTGTTTAATGGCAAACGAACACTCAAAAGATTACAATGTAGCCGGACACATTTACATAAATGCTGACGCAGATATATGTTTTAAGCGAATTAATAAGCGGGCGAGAGAGGGAGAGTCCGGAATTGAGTTATCGTATCTTGAAAAATGTAAGAAATACCATGATGAATGGCTTGGTAAATATGAAAGTTGGGATTGTAATAACAATACTACAAACTCAACCAAAGTTCTGAACCTATTAACGAATGAAGACGCATCTTATATAGATAGTGACACAAATGATCCTGGAATGAAATGGATTTCACAAATAGAACAGTTTATTCAAAATATTATTATTCAAATTATTCAAAATGAACTGGCCGCACCACCCCCACCAAATTCACCTTCTTCTATATAAATATATATTCCCTAATTAAATTTCACAATTATCTTGACATTCTCTTTTTTTATTGTTTTACATGCGGAAACAGATAGTTCTTCGCGGCGTTTTCGTGTTTTAGAATTGGTATTTTCAGGTTTCTCATTAGCTATATTATCTAATGTGACGCGCTTCTTTGTTGTTACGTTACGTTGATTCATGTCATTTTCAATCGTTTCAGAATGAGTTTTAATATAATCTACTATTTTGTTTTCAATCGCCCATTTGAAAAAGTTTAATTGCCCGATTGTTGTTTCCATAACCTGACTTTCATTATAAGGGATGGAAATTCTATCCCAACGACAAAATGGGTCAAATCGCTTTTTTGAATAGGCTTTTAATTTTAGCTTGTAGTCATTATATACTTTAAATCTCGAATTTAACGTATTTTCTCCAATGGTTTGTGATAATTCATATACAGTGTAATATTTCTTGGCAAAATTGGTTACAAACCAATCTACAATACGGAGGGAAATCTCGGATTCACCGTTAATAATCTTCATCATTTTTTCCAAATTACCATGCTTATTGTAGAAATCCATCAAATTACTCATTAATAATGTATTTTGGGTGTTTAATGCGGTTGATCGATACATATTTAGTATTTTAATACTAATGGGGTTTTGTATTTATACGATTTACATGTATATATATATAGTATAGTTATGGAACCAATTACATTATTAGTAATATATACTACTGGGCTTATCATTGGAAGTGTTAGTATCGGATATTATATTGAGAACTATTCAAATGTGCTATATAAAAAGATGGAAGTTTATCTAGATGACAATTTTGTATTACATTTTTAGTTATGCCATCAATAAGGTGTTATAATCGTGTAATAATTTTTGTTTAGTCGCAATATCATATTTATCACTATTTGTTATATGCACTAATATATTGTCAGGATTTAATGTCTCGCAAAGCATATTATTTACCATCATTGTATCATGTTTCTCCATTAATACATTATACAATTTTGCTTGAAAGAAAGGTATTGGATTAACATTTTCACATATATCGGATAAATCACTGGCTTTCGTTAATACACCTGTATGTAATACACAATGATCGGGCGTCATCTCGGTTCTCATGGAAGGAATATTATCTCCTAGAGAATCTTTTTCAAAACAAATTAAATTTTCAAAAATAGGTGCTGTTTCGGTTATCTTGACAATGCGTTTACCATTAATTGTATTGACGTCTGCGTTTAACATCTCGATTTCTATATCACCTTGATCGGTTGTAACTTTGGTTCCAGCAGGAAAACATATTGGAGTTGATAATAAATCTGAGTCGGTTGGTCCTGAAAAACTACCAATCTGATACCCAAAACCACTATATGTGCCGGTTTCTCCTTCATTCATAACCTTAGTAATAGTTGTACTTTGATTTACGTAATCTTCGTATACTGCGTACTGAATCTCATTTAGTTTTTGTATCTTCAGTTTATAACCTTCAGCTATTTCTAATACAACAAAGTCGGCAATATTATCTATATATGTGTAAATACCTTCATCTTCAGTCAAACTACTTAGGTCTACGGGAACTTCTGTATTTTCAGCCCGTTGGATTAATAAGTTGGTTTTCGCAATGAATGATGATGTTCCCAACAAATCATTTTTATTTATTTTCACTTTTTTATTAGATACCGTTGTTGCGTTCTTACTAAAAAATTCCTTCATAAATAATCTTCGTTTTGCTATCTTTTCGCTTGCTGTTCCAGATGTTAATATAGTTTGGTCGCTAAAATCTGGAATAATGATGGTATCTGATGTGGTTTCCTCTATGGTAGGAACCGCGGTTTTTAATGTTTCAACATTAACATTACCGGTTGGTTTTATTACTAGAACTGTTCTAATTATTTCAATCGCAGGGCTTCCGTTTGAATTTGATACATTATATCGGACTTCATATGTCCCTTCTTTTAATGTATTTACATTGTTGGTTATTACTATATTGTTTGTTATATCTCCGTCAATTCCATCAACTGCGGTAGCGTTGAGTTCAGTATAATTCTCATCATCAAATCTACTTCTAACTACGAGACCTACCAGAGCTGGACCATTCAATGTTATTATTGGAGCATCAACCACATTAACTGTACGAACTACTTCTAGCGCAACGTTACCGAGAGGGTCAGACACATTATATTTTATTTCATATAGTCCGGTTACCGACGTATCCACAGTTCCGGTTATAACTATATCATTAGTTACATTTCCATATCTCTCATCATAAGCAGTAGCACCTAATTCAGTATATGTTTCATTTAAGTTTATCTTCGTTGGGTTTGAACCTTTTAATATTATTGTTGGTGGTATAGTATCAGGAACTAAAACAGTTACGGTTCGAACTACTTCAACCGCATTATTACCAGCCGAATCAGACACATTATATGTGACTGTATATCTTCCAGGGGTAGTTGGGTCTACACTTCCAACTTGAACTATACTGCTGGTTAAATCGCCATCGCGACTATCACTCGCTGTAGGGATAACTTCTGTATAACTATCACCTATAATCATAGTTACTGTGCTTGGACCGTTTAAGGTAATTACAGGAACTTCTGTATCTGGTCCCGGGGGAGGTCCATAGAAAACTATTTCTTCTATTTTTCCATTTGCATACTGAGATGTCATATGAGAATATACTTTAATTCCAATAAATTTTGTTTCTGTGCTTGGAAAAGTATACGTTTTATTATCAGTGGTTTTTGTACCGTCATCATTAGTTACCCACCCACCCCGATATGATTGCGTTTCCTCGACTGTTTGTATTACATTCCAATTACTATCGTATTTTAGAGCACCCGGATTGATCGTAACATTAGCTGTTGGAATAGTCATGTTAGCGGTAGATGATATTATATCAAATTTCTTAGGTGTCATCATAGGATATTCATAATCAGTATACATTACTAATTTATTCACTGTTTGTAATCCATCAAGTTTCCAAACTATATAATATGGAAATGCCATGTATGCTGGAGTTTGAGACCAAACTTTCCGGAGACCATTCCCCCCCCTAATTATTCCACCGTCAAACACGTTGGTATTACTACTATATTGATTATCTCCTACTAGTAATCTTGATGAGGTAAATATTGTTGTATTATAATTTATTCCTCTGGTATAACTAAATCCATCTATCCAACTATTCCACGTAGTATAAGTTACGCCATTATATGTAAATGGAAGATCTTTCTCGTGTGGAACAAGTTTTTGGGGGGTATTATCATCCACAAGTAACTTCACGTAACTAGTTAAATCATCGTTAAAATAAATAGTTTTTATATTTTCCATTGTATTTTCCATAACCCAATCCCCACCATATTTAATATTACCGGTATCATCATCAGACGCACCAATTACAACACTACCATTTCGTAACAAATCCAAATATTGTTTCCATTCATTGAATACCAGCAATTTACAACCTAGAAAATCTATATTTTCCAACGAGAATTGTTGAATTAACCCTTTGACAAATAGAACATTCTCAGATAAATTATCAGGAGTATTAGATAAATCATCGATTGAGAATAATGGACCAATGTTAATGAATGGAAGTTCTGTATATTCAGTTTCAGATTTGGGTCCGTGAAATGCGAATGCTATCCTTTTAACGTTCGTAAAATCCTTAATAAACTCCATAATACTAGCACCATCTAGCTGATACTCGTATACAATAGGGTATGTATTACTATTGCAATACTTAGAAAAACGTTCGTCACGCTCCAATTGACCGCTGATAAACACCAAGTTTGTATAGTTTGAATAAACCACATCTTCTTTTCCTAGATATTGTTTTATTTCAAAAACGATTGGTTCGTTCTCATCGTATGGAGGGTTTGCGTCGGGATCATAATTTGACATTGTATTTGAACTAATATCTTCGTTCGCCATTATATAAAGTTCTTCATATTTTATTTTTATGTTTTATTCGAATAAAATAATTATTAAGATACAAATGAGTTAAAATCTATATCAAATATAGTATAACTTGATATGGATTTTATTAAACACCTTTTTACTGAATTTGAACGGTTGTTATATTTTGGCGTTGAATCAGAATCTGAACCCGAATCTGAATCTGAACCTGAACCTGAACCTGAACCTGAACCTGAACCTCAACCTGAAATAATTGACCTTCAAGACAAGCCACCCGATGATACTGAAGGTCTTCAACAGAGAAGCTCATATATTGTATGCGATAATGTGTAATATAATCGGATGAGAACTCGAAAGTATTTAATTTTTAGTAATATGCGTGAAAAATTGAAAAACTTTTACTCATATTATTGATGATAACTAATAACAATAATAACAATCGCAAGATGACAACACAATTATTTACTATTCCCAGTTTCATGGTTACCTTGGGTAAGGTAGCAGTTGATAATGTCAAGCGTCAACAACAAGTATTGAAACAACGTAAGCAACACGATTTAGATAAGAAGAAGGTTTTAGCCATATTGATTCGTGAGATTAACGCCGCAGAAAAAGAAGGCAAGAAGAAGGCGAAGATTATTGCGATTGAAGCGAAGGTCGCCGTAAAAAAAATAATCGCGAATACCAAGAAACAAGATAAACTTCAACGCAAGGCGGCACAACTGAAAGCAAAGAAAGAACAGAAAGCAGTGAAATCTGAAATTACAAAGTTAAATAAAACAATTTATCGTCAGAAAAATGCGATTTCTACACTGAAAGCCAAAATGTAATCCCAATCTAAAATAAAAATAAAAATGACTTTAAATAGTCTTTTTTATTTGTTAACAAAACGCAATATTTCTACGTGTAACTTTGTAATCATTATTCGGACGAATATAATTATAGTTATCACTATCAGATTCACTGCTATCAGATTCACTACAATCATAATTTATTTCATTTTTAGAAAAAGGATACCTATTTTTTATTTTATTATGCTCTTCTTCGTCATCTAATCCGTTAAATAATATGCGTTCAAAATATGCTAATAAAATTTCACAAAAAGACATTATACTTATATACACTATTGATAAGATTTTATACTATTTAGATTTGTAATAATATATTCATTATTATTGTATTTGTAAAAATAGGAAAATATACTAACTAATGAATCCAGTTTTTTTAATACACGGTAAAACGCTATGCATACGCCGACTAAAACAGCGTGATTTACAAAATTCTTATTACGATATTATGAGTTTATTAGACGATGTTGACCGAACTATATTGAGAAGTCGTGAAATATTAGACAAATTAGAAAATGAATATATATACTTTGTGATTGAAGACATAGATATACAGATGATAGTTGGTACAGGAACCATCATTATTACCAATACCTCTACACAACTAAGTCAAATTGGGTATATTGAAAATATTATGATACGCCAAGATTATCAGAATATAGGATTGGGTGATATAATATTCCAACATTTAAAGTATTATTGCATTTCAGTGAAACATTGTTTGAAATTAACAGTAAATTGCGACCATAATATATAATTCCTTATTCACAGTCAATCAGTTTATAATCTAAATCGAAACACGCCACTATACAATCATCCGATTCACACTTAGCTAATAAATTCGTGCTCTCCAAAAAAAGTGATATGGTTGTATTGAAAAAGGTATTCTCGTCTATGTTGTTTTGTTCTTGCATACACGAACCGTGTTTCGTCCATTCGTGCTCCCATAATGTGCTGTCACACGCGTGCCAATATGCGTTCATATCGGTTAGTAATTCACCAGTGGGTTTTATGTAAGACACATTTTTACAGTTTTCGGGGTAGGCCGTGCTATTTATTTGCGGCCAAAGTCCGTGAATCATATAGTCGTTACTACACCATTTTTGGACTGCCAACTCATAATAGTTATAAATGTTGGTTGAGTCTACAACACTTATACCTGCTAATATAGTTATTAGTTTTGAGAACATTACTATATACATTCGAAATATTTTTAATTCAATATATGCGCGTCTAATTCAGGTATTGTATTTTCATCATAATTCGTAAAACAATTCACGTGCGTAACACTTATTGAATGTTTCTCTTTTGGATTAATCTCCTTTACATAATCACGAACGCGTAATGTATATGACATATGGACGTGGAAATTATTTATGTTACAAATGATGATATTCAAAAATAACCCGCTATATCCAGTAATGTAATATTCTATGTCTATTTTTTTATTCTCAAAAATCATATTCGCCATCACTTGTAATAAACGAAATTTGATATCTAAATATTGATTTTTCTTCTCAAATCGTGTCGTTTTCATACATATTGTGGCTAATTGGTCTAATTCTTGCTCGGAAAATGGTATAGTAGAATGTTTATGTTTGAAATAGATGTATTTTAATAAATAATGACATACACAATCGGATAAACGGCGAATAGGTGATGTAAAATGACAATATTCGGGCATCCCTACCAAATCGTGTGATTCAACATTAGCCATATAATCAGCACGAATACCATTTGTTATTATTTCCTGTAACAATTCTTCACCTGATATTTCATTATAGACAGTTTGTAACCATTCACTCGCATTACAAGTTCTGAAAATACCTGTGTTTAAATTTATTTTTAAATATTCGCCTACAAAAGAGTTCGCGAAAATAGCAAATTCGGCAATCATTTGCTTCATCAATCGTTCTTGCTGTGTATCTTCATATAAATATACGTGATTATCTTCATATATCGGGTATGCGGTGGAAACTTCATTTAATTTGATTCCTTTTGTTTTTAATGAACGTCTCGCTTTCAATGTTTCGCTTATTTTTAATCCTATATTAAACGCATTCATTTCGTCGCAAACGACCGACGCACTATTATAACTAAATGCGTTCTCCTTTTTTACAAAAATGGTGGTAAATAATAATTTGATTTCGTTAATGGGTTCATATGTGGTTGAATTGATTTCTGATAATACAGTAATTGCGTTTTTAGTATTACCTTCTTTTGTCCCTTGTAAGCTGGATAATTCCAACACTTGTTCGGGCATCATATGAATTGGGGCACGATTTGATGGATATTTGGTGGTTGTTCTCGACACTATATCTTTCCATAAATTAGAATTTAAATCTATGTATTCAGTTGGGTCAGCAATATGGATTGCGAAATATAGTTTGTTGTTGTCGGTATATACAGAAAACGCATCATCAGCGTCTTTACATCCGATTGGGTCTATACTATACGTTTCATATGATGTCATATCGACTCGTTCAGTTTGTGTAATAGAATATGAGTGATTGTTGGATATATTACCCGTAAGTGTTTCATCTTTGGTAACATCCCTTTTAATTCCATATTTTGGTTCAACTATGTTGGTATAATTATCTTCATAAATTTGATTATTCATTGTTTACTATCAATATACTTATTATGTTAGGGTGTAATTATATACTTTTTCACCGTAATACAAATATATTCTTAATATATATGTCGAAAACCAAACAACCGCAATTAAATAATAACAGTTTTTTTAAACTAATTAATGCAGTTAAAAAAGTAGATATAAATGAAGATGAGGTTGATACATCACAAGAAGATACTCCCGATATTTATAGTTCTATTTTGAATTTTAACATTCAGGATATAAATGACAATGTATATTTAGATAATACACCCAATGATATTATTAATGATGAAGCTGGAATTATCTTTAACCCACTCGAGGAGGATACTAATCGCGAACCATCTATAGCACATAATGTAGAGGGGCTTTTACGCAATACCCGTAACATAATAAAAACCGATTTATATTCATCTATTCGCAATCCTGGAGTAGAAGCCAGTATTCAACCAGATGATACGAAATATATAAATTCTGATTTTCTTAAAGAAGAAGAATATATTAATATATTAAACCCAAAAGCCACTATAAAACTACCATCTGAATTTCGCAAGCATTTATACGAGAATACCAAACAATTTAATCAATATACCCCTTATTGTATTGTGTATGGAACGTTTACTCCTAATAAAGGATCATTGTATCATGTTTCAGCAGCAATCGTCTACAACGGACATTTATACCCGTTTGGCTGGACGAATGAATCGGTATTAAATAACCCAAGAGATAAAACGATTAGACCTTTACAGGCAGTTTTAGTTTCTCCCGAAACCATTAATCCTAAGTGGAATTATTTTATTATTGACATTATATTACTAACTGGTGATATGCTTTCAAAGATAGAGAAGTTCTTCGTTAATTCAACTTTAAAAACTACAGTAGATTACTATGAACCGTATACAAAAGGTCCAGCAAAAGGCACCCTGGGAATTATGTTTGGAGAAAACCATTTGTATGTGGATAAAACACGATATACTCGCATCGCTAATAACCTAACCCAGGTTTGCTTTGGATATAATTGTTCGTCTTGGATTGAATATATCTTTGGTATTAATTGTCACCCATTCAATTCATCAGTTATGCCATCAACACCCAACTACTGTAAACGTTCTGGGTATACATCTAAGTTTACACCTGAAGCATTAAATATTATTATTGAGTCAATTCGTGACGAAGATTTTTCGAAGTTTTTTCAACTAATAGATAATACGAAAAAACCATTAACCGATACAGTTTTTGGTGGAAGAAACAAAATAAAATCAAAATCTAGAACTATGAAAACACGGTCTAAAAAACTCAATTCATCTAAAACTCGGTCTAAAAAAAAACGTAATTCATCTAAAACACGGTCTAAAAAACGTAATTAATGGTTGAGCATATACATTGCATCATCGGTTTTTGGAAAAGTTGGTGATAGATTTAATAACTCAATTTCGGTCTGAGTTAAGGCATTATTTTCATTTGAGAACGCCTCTTGCTCGTATATGTTGTTTTTATAAGAATCAATCAACATATGTGTAAAATACCGGAAATAGAATTTACAAAACCCGTCTCGTTCTATTTGATGAACGTGAGTAACTTCGTGTTTCAATATTGAGGGTAATGTTTCATCATTTGGGGTAGATACTAAGACGAATGGGTACAATACCAATCCATCTAGATTTAATAATCGTGTTATATATGAGTTATATATGACTTGTATTTTACTCATTTTTATTTAATATTCTGTAATAATATTATGTCATATCTAAAACTTTTTCAATTTTATTATCAAAAATGTAAAATCGGACGTTTTCATTATAACACAAATATAGTTTTGAGAAATTATATAAAATGGTTGGGTTCTCTATACTATAATGACGAATTATTCCCTACATAAAAATAGGAGTAGTTCAATATCAAGTCGCACTTCCAAATATTATATAAAATGTGATGCTGTTGATACTGCCAATAGAATCGAAATTGTGAAATTGTTACAGAAACAAAAAGACGAAGATAGTAGAGTATTATTAGCTTATTTGAAGAAGAACCATAATAAAGTGAATATAGTAGTGAAAATGGGAAGAGAGAACACTACTATCAGAAAAGAATATTCGATTTCAGAACACTTACATAAAATGAAATGTTCTGGATTTATAAAGTTTATATGTATATTTGAATGTTATGACGATAATTCTTCAGACAAAATTTGTCAAGGAATTCCCGAACAAGATACCAAAAAAGAAGTCCTTATAATGAAGTATTTTAATGAAGGGTCAGTCAAACGTCATTCTTGGACCAATACGAATTTCCATATTTTACGTAGCATACTAATACAAACGATATATTCTCTGGTTGTAGCGTATCACAAAACCGGATTTATACATAATGATTTGCACTTAGACAACATACTTGTAAAACGGACTACGCGAACTCATAGTAATTATCTAATTGATAAACCGGATAATATAGAAATTGAAACCAAGAATTATACGTGTGTCATAATGGATTTTGAAAACTGTCTTTTTACGGATAAAGGTTCTCCTATCTTCTTTTGGAAAATGATAGAAAATATAATTACGCGTGTTGGTATTGAGCTGACAAATAATAAAGGTGATAAGGTGGAAGTATCAAACATATATGATATTTTAAGTTACATTTCAAAAAATAAAAATAACGATTATTTACGTGTTCTCGATATTATTCCCTTAATAGAGCAAATGGAATTTACTTTATTGTCTCTTCCGAAAATGATGGTGTATGATTCTAATATGTTTTGAGAAAAGATATAAACGGTATTCTATATATAATATTGTAAAATAAAACAATGTATAAAGACCTTCGTATCAGTGAACTTGAAGAAAGGGTAGCTCAATTAGAAGCAGAATTGCTATCTACTAAGGAGCATTTGAAACGGTATACTTCACCTGCCAATAGTAAAGAATATTATGAGAAGAATAAGGAACAGATTTTAACAAGACAAAAATTGAACCCCACATCTGCTGAAAAGCGAAAGGAATATAACAAAATTTCATATTTACGCAAGAAGGAAAAATTAGCTCAAGAGAAAAAGGAAAGTGTTTAGACATAAGTTCTTTTTAAATAATTACTTAAAAAGAAATCTACATATAATATATCAAGATGACAAAATGTTCGGCAATTGATAGAAATTTGAAAGGTTGCCGGTGCAATGCTATAAATGATACCAGTTTTTGTAAAAAACACGATTATATGGTTGATTATACTGAAGAAATGTTGTCAAATTTACAGATTTGTTCGGGTTGTAAAAAATCGTATTATATACCCGACGGTAAGACCTGTTCGTCTTGTCGTAATAGAGGAAAACAAAATAAACAAATATCCCGCGAAAACGTCATACTATGTGCTAACGATAAATGCGTATTCAAGCGTTCAGAAGAGAATAAATACTGCCAAAAACACCAAATTTGTATATTTGTTGATGAAACCGTGGCTATGGGTAGAAAAATGTGTAAAAATTATGTTCGTGGTTGTCGTTCTCAACTTGATTTAGATTATCAATATATTCGGTGTCAATCTTGCTTAGAAAAAGAAAGAGAACAGGAACGCAATCGTAGGGCAAATACAAAAAATAATAAAAATACGGATACACATCAAACTTGTTCTACTTGTTGTCAAGAGTTAGAAAATAGTTTATTTGTTGGTGTTAATGGTGGAAATACCAAAACTTGTAAAAATTGTAGAGAGCGTAATCGTATTCAAGACCAAAACCGCGATAAAGAACATCGTAATGAATTAGCTCGTATTGCCGAAAAGAAACCAGAACGTAAAGAAGTAAAACAACAATGGAACGAAAATAATTATGAAAAGGTTGCTGTGAAGAGTATGAATTACCGACAACGCCAAATTGAAACAGACGTAGAAGGGTATTTGAATAAAAATTCAGAAAATGCGAAACAGTGGAGGGAAAATAACCCAGAAAAAAATAAAGAAAATAATAAATCACGATTAGAAAATATAAAAATACACTATTCTAATTACACTCGGTGCGCGGGAGACAAAAACTTGGATTTTGAAATATCTCAAGAAGAATTTAATAAAATTGTCAATGAACCGTGTCATTATTGCAACATTATTCAAGAACGAGGTTTCAATGGCGTTGACCGATTGGATTCAAATACAGGGTATGTGATAGATAATTGTGTGAGTTGTTGTAAGACGTGTAACTACATGAAATGTTCGTTGTCTGCCGACGTATTTTTGAAACGAATAGAACATATTTTGACATATAATAAGAAAATTAATGGACGCTATTTTTCGGAGGAGTTTTGCGATACTGATGCAGCATCTTATACTCAGTATAAAACACGTGCTTGTAATAAATCATTACCATTCGAAATAACAAAAGATGAATATGTAGAATTAATAAAAAGCAATTGTTATTTATGTGGTAGAAAATCATATGAAAAACATAAAAATGGTATTGATCGCGTTAATAATAATTTGGGGTATACAATGAGTAACGTGAAATCTTGCTGTGGTAGTTGTAATCATATTAAAAAAGATTTGGAATTAGACGAATTATTTAGTAAAATGACTGAAATATTTTTGAAATGTAAAATTAAAGTAGAAACAACCACGATTATATGTAAAACACATAAACCATCAAAAAATATTGTAAAAAATACAAATAAAAAAACACCTGAAGAAAAACGCGAACAAGCACGTATTCGAAAACAGCGACAACGTGAAACATTGAAAGAAAAATATGGTGATGAAGAATATAAGAAAATGAAAGCGAAAGAATTAGCTGATTACAGGAAATCAAAGAAAGAAACTAACAATTAGATTGATTATTGTGTATAATAAAAACATTATAGTTTTTATTATAATTTTTATGGAGATTCAAAACCAACAGGGTAATTGATTAACTATTTTACATTTTTTATTTATTTTTTGTGTTTTATAATTTTTATTTTGTTTTTGTGGGAAAACCCTTTTTATTAAAATACTTTGTAGGTCACGCATTAACTGACAATTTGATCAGTTACTGTAAGCTACACCCGCCATGCCGGACATAACACGGAGGACGTTGTAGTTAACAGCGTAGACACGGACCTTGGCAGTGGCAGTACCGGAGACGGCACCGGCAGAAAGGACAAGCTGCATGACGGCATTGTCAATTCTGGAGAAGTTACAGGAACCAGAAGGCTGGTGCTCCTCAGGGCGAAGACCGAAGGAGTAGACGTTGATACCAGAGTCAGGGGCACGGGTGTGGTGCTGGAAAGGCTGGACGGTATCGAAGTAGGAACCCTCACGCTCGGAGAATCTGTCCTGACCGTTAAGCTGGAGCTTGGCGGTGACGACAGGGTTCTCACCCCAACAATGCATGTCAAGGGCAGTCTCGGCAAGGACGAAAGAACCGGCATCGGAAAGACCTTGTGCGGTAGCACCGGTAGCAGCGTTAGCAGCGTTATCAAGACCAGTGTTACCCATAGTGGCAAGGTTGTTGTCGTCAGCAGCAGTAGCAGTGGTAACATCAACACCACCGTATGCGGCAATGTCGTTGGGAAGGGAGTCAATGGCATCAGTGTAGTTGAAAGGCTGGGCTCCTTGGGTGGAGTGAAGGGTGGTACCCTCAATTAAGGAATCACAGTAGTCAACGTTGGCATCAGGTTGGACGACCCAGATAAGCTCCTTACAAGGGTGGTTGAAATTGAGCTTGATCTTGTTGGAGGAAGAACCGACAGACTCGTCACCAGTGAACTGGACCTGCTCGATGAGGTACTCGTGGGGGTTCTGTGCCATCTTTCTGCGCTCATCAGTATCAAGGAAGATATAGTCAACGTAAAGAGATGCGGCAACAAGGGATTGCTGGTAAGCCTGGGTGACGGAAGCACTGAGACCACCAGTAACTTCAGGGTCAACGGCATAGAGGCACTCGCCAATAGGACGGAAGTCAATGTTGATCTTGACCTCGTGGTACTGAAGGGCAATCAGAGGAAGGGCAAGTCCGGGGTTACGGCAAAACCAGAATTGAAGAGGCACGTAAAGAGTGGTCTCAGGAAGGGCGTTGCGGGGAGCACACACCTGGTTAGGGGCACTGGCAGCGGCACAGGGACCGGAAATGTTGGCACGACCATCAGCGGCAATGTAAGTAAGCTGGGTGGTGTGACCGATCATCTTGTGGTAACCAGACTCTTGCTCCTTGGAAAGGGTAAGTTGGTTCCAGATGTGCATCCAGTCACCGTATTGACGGTCAATACGTTGTCCACCAACCTCAACCTCAACCTGGGCGACGAGCTGCTCGCCAATATAATCTAACCAACGGGCAGAAACGGTACCACTGCCGGCATTCTTCATGTTCTGGTTGATCTCGGGAAGAGTCACCTGAAGATATGTGCGGTAAGCAAGGTCACCGTTACGGCTGATAGTACAGGTAACACGGCGACCGAAGTCGGCCTGTCCGGAGAAGGTCTGCTCGATGGACTCCATGGCAAAGTTGGTGTGGCGTCTGTAGGACACCTTCCAGAAAGTAATCTCGGGGGTTCCGGTAAGGAACACGTCTTGTGCGCCGTAGGCGACTAATTGCATTAAACCTCCAGCCATTGTATGGAATTTATATACTAGACAAAGAAAAAAATCTGGGAAAAAATCGCATTAATTCAATTAAATGAATAATATTGCTAAAAATACAATAATAATTATAAATGAATGCTCGGTTATATGAGCGATAAGTAGACTATAATCCAACTACGATTTTATTATTAAATTACAATTGTAATATTTGAACTACAGTTGTAAATACCCTAAATATATTTGTATTGTTAGGTAAATCTAGACATTATATATATCTACAATATCTGATAATCAAAATATTAAGTGTGGCTGCACTTATAAAGTGCGTGTGAGCTATTCGTCAATAAGAACGTATCTAAATAGTCTTCTTGGAATATTTCACGTTTGTTTTCATGTTTTTTCGTGAAAATGTAAGAATCATTTGATTTTCTGATACTCCATCCTTCTTCTAAAGCATTTGTTAAAAACATCATCTTTTGAAAGACCGGTTTTTCGATTTTTATATTTTGAGGTAAACCTAATAAAGTTGTTTCGCTAGTTTTAGTATTCATTATACACTTTCTAAATACCATATTCTTCTAATATTTACGAATTTTTCACACTCTAATGTATACTGATAATACCATGACAGAACAAGAACATTATATGGAACCCACAAAACACGAATTTATATGTCAGGAACATAGACATCTAGAAGTTGAAACTCCCTTGTCACCTGCAAGATACTATTGTAAAAAGTGTAAAAAACGGAAGGTATATGGGTATAGTAATCCCGACCACGTATGTAACCCTTTTGGATATTTGTATTTAGCACCCCGAATATGTCTTGATTGTGCTACAAAAACGAAAAAATGTATGTGGTGCTAAAAATTGATTGGTTTATACACCCGTATACAATTTCATAAAAGTTAACATGTTTTATTACATTATCGCCGCATATATATTGATTCAATTTTGGAATTTCACCCATTGTAATGGGTATTATTTTTCAAAAATACCATACATTATCATAGAACATAATCATAGTTTCCCTGTGGTCAAACCAATGCCAAAACCTATTACCAACACTAAAAAATATTATGACACATGCCCGGTTATGTTGTAATATATGCGATTCATTCATTTTTCATATCTGTATTCTCGTGTGTTACTACTTCTTAGTTGCACGGCGTGTATTTTTTTTTGCTCCCCCCTTTGTTCTCTTGGTCTTTCTACGTTTTTTTGATTTCTTGCCGCCTCCAAATAAATTAGGTGAGTATATTGCGGTCGTTGATGAAGGACCAAAATAACCAGCTATAGTATTAGATCTAACTGAATCAGTTTTTAAAAACTTCATATCCAACATTGCTCTAAATCCGGAAGGTCTATCTCCCATTGCACCTATACGAATATTAGTAGGGTTATAATTAGTTGCAGTTCTATATCCTGCATCTATAAATACGGCGTTTTCTTCTTGTGCTCTATCACCTTTGCCTTTTCGTGATGCTATTGATATTAATTGGTTGAAATTTTCTTTAAATAAATCTTGAAAAACACCATCACTCGATTGTGATTTATCTTGATTATATCGCGTATTCCATAAGTTCATAATTTTGGTCGATAACGCATTCATTGTATTTGATGCTGACAATAGTTCTTTACCATCTTTAAGATAAAATTTTTCGTGATATGGTTCTGCTTTGATACCATCTACCAAGTAATCAAATTCTAAACTTACCCGATTTTTATCGTGTTTGATAAATGTTCTATAATAATTAGGTGTATTCGTTTGAATAGTAATATCAACTGTGCTTGGAAATTCGTTATTTGTGGTGTTTATTTGTTTCATAGTACAACTACCAAGACCACCCATTGCATCTATATACTGAGGAGTAGAACATACAGAATTTTGTAAAAAATTAGGATATCGGGATTTTTTAATTGCGTTATTAATAATACTGTTAGGAGCGTTATTCAAATTGTTAATAAATTCGGTAGGAGACAATTGTTGATAATTATTTGTCCCTCTATTATTATTCCATAAATCCGGAATATCAATTATGCGTGTAAATAACTTATCATCTATACCAGATAAATTATCACCATTTGAAATACCATTTATTATGTCTGTTTGCATATTAAAAATCGTATAATTTATGTTACCTTTATTATCGAGCCCATCGGGATAACTTACCATACTATTCGCATCTGAAAGCCCCATATAGAACAAACCATTAAATGCTACTTCGCTACATAATAAGTTAATCACAGATTTCATTTGAGGAGATATTTTTTTACCGGACTCTTCTGACGAACTTTGTTTTGCAAACTGCCGGGTTACATCTTCGTTAAAATTAAAAACATGAGCGTCAATTTGTTCTTGTATACCTTGATTGGTTTGTAATACGGTATTATGTCGTCGAGTGCCGGGAGCTGGTTCTTGTTTTATAGTACTATCTAATTTTGTTAAACGTTTTATTAGTTGGTTTCTCTTTACTGTCATTGTTTTTAATTTTGGGTCAATTTGTATTAGGTCGGTTTCATTAAAAGCACCACCTAACATTCTTTTTTTTATTTTTTTTCCAGAACCAGTTTGTTTGTTGGGTAATGGACACATATCATTTAACATAGTATCAACATTATTGACAAATGTGTCAGATAATTTGATTATAAAGTCATATTTATTCACTTTTGGATTAATTTGTGGATAATGAAGCACAATCAACAAATATTTCATCAGTATTTGTTTTAAATAATGGCTATTTAAAATAGCATACTCGTTTGTATATTCACGTTGTAAAAAGAAGGTATACGTACCTTTAATTATTTGATGAACGGTTTTATTTACAAATTTTAAATATTCTACGTTTAGTTCATTGTTTTCATCACCGACCATATTTAATGCTTCGTATATTTCTGTGGATTTTATATCACGTAGGTTATCATTTTCTACTTTATCATCTATAATCGCATCTAATACATTTTGTGTATTGTCATTTTGAACTATAACCGGACGAACAACCTGTTTGTTAGGTGCTTCAAAAACGGTTTGCGTTAGAGGTTCATATGGACCATCCCACAATTCTTGTCCGATTCGTGGTCTTTCTACTAATGTAGCACCATCACCACCCCCACCAGTATTTGTTTTACCTTTACCTTTACCTGTTTGTTGTTGTTGTAGTAGTATACGCCTTTTTTTAATATCATCCATAGTGGTTGATTGCATACCCATCACACGAAAAGTTGTTTGTTCTATATATTGATATATAGGTTGAATTAACCCTATCATATGTATATTGTCATACGAATAGACAATCAGTATTGACTGTAATAGCGCATTTATCCCTCCTGTCGTTGTTAACGTCGCATTTATTGTTTTTTCATCTTGCAACACGGTACGTATATCACTTAGATTTTGGGCGGTTACTGAACGCGTAATTGGTTGTCTTACATCAACTGAAAATGTATCTGCGTTAAAATCTTTTACATTTTCGGACAGAAAACTTATAATTTCTGGTGAATATTCATATTCAGATATATTCGCGAACTTACTGTCAGGTGCATTAAAAAATGTCTTTTTTTCATTTATTTCTGCTTGTATATCATCTTCGTCTACTCCCAAATGACGAAGATCTGCCTCCAATCGTTTAATCTCTACCTCCAACCCACGGGTGTGTTTGTCCTGTGCGACTTTCGCTTTCTGTTTTTCTTCCGGAGTTTTTCGAATAACTCCAGTTTTGGCCGAACCCGGTGGTATTTTCCTACCATTACCAGATTGATTTCCTTGAAAAATATCTTGACTAATTTCTTCTAAAGATTTTATTCGGTTTAATGAACTAATTGCACCGTAATCATGAATAAAATCATGAATTAATAATGATAACATCATCAATTTAAAATATTTATCATCTTGATATTTAATGATTGGCATATTATAAATTATGCATATATATTCCTACTATAAAAACTAACATAAAAACACCTACATAAAGTATTCCATCTCAATTAATGAAAGGGGAGTCTAAAAAAAAGCAACTAAAACAGTTAAAAACCATACATACCATAGACGAAAAACACTCAGAATTAACAGAATATTATGATAAGATAGAGAATGAAACTATACCGCAGTTACAGAAAGAAAAAGATGAGTTGAAAAATACCATCCAAACTTTACAAAAACACCAAGTAGATGAATATATGAATACGAAAGACAAAATTAAGGAAATCCATCAGAGAATCAAAATACTCAGACAAGAGAGGAAGAAGTATTTATTAAACAATTCTAGATTTATTTTTGATTACTTCGAACAGAAACAGCAGATTTCAGCCAGCACCGACCAATATGGCAGTACAGATGCTCTAAACTCTTTTTTCAAAATCAAGCTAGACGATACTAATAATGATGGAACCATTAATAAATATACACAATCCAAAATAAATACACAGCAATATTGGAGAAATGTGACAAATGAGTTTACGAATTCTCAAGATTATTACATTTCATCGGACACATGTGAATTTTGCAATCTAGGGGAAATGATCCCTCAGGATGAGGAAGGAATACTCATATGTAATAATGATAAATGTAGTAAATTTGTAACATACATCGTAGATAGTTCGAAACCGAATAACAAAGACCCTCCCAATGAAGTTTCATACACTGCGTATATTCGTCTTAATCATTTTAAGGAAATACTTTCACAGTTCCAAGCGAAGGAAACTACATTAATACCAGATGAAGTTATAGACTCCATTAAAGCACGTATTAAAAAAGAACGTATTACAGATTTATCTGAGCTTAATTATGATAAGATGCGTGAATTATTACGCAAGCTTGGATTAAACAAGTATTTCGAACACATACAATACATTAATTCATTATTCGGAATTAAACCGCCCGTGATGAATGAAGAACTACATGAAACGTTATGTGTTCTTTTTATTGAGATTCAAAAACCATGGGCCGTTCATTGTCCTGCTAATCGTACCAACTTTTTTAACTATACATATACACTTCATCAATTATGTGTATTGTTGGACCAAACACAGTACCTACCATATATACCTATGATGAAAGACCGAGAAAAACAACTAGAACAAGATATGATATGGAAGAAAGTATGTCAAGACCTAGATTGGGAGTTTTTCGCATCTGTATAATGTTTCTTGTAAATAACATAAACATTATACTATTATATTTAGTAATGAAAATGGTATATTCTTATCCTGTTGATTTAACGATTAAGTATTCAAATAATACTGAGTATCGACAATGTTTACGCAATTTATTTAAAATGAATTCAAATAACTACCCTGACACAACGAATATGGATTTAGACGATGAAACTATGGATGAAATGAGTTACGATGATGAATCTGCTACTGTTACTATGGACTATATTCTTGAAACTACCAAATCAATACCAGAAATGATGAACCTATATGAAAAAACCGCATCGTTTATGTTTTCCACTGATATTAACATTGGACTTACTATTATGTTAGGGTATGATTATTTAGACTTATTTCATCAATTATTACAAAAAATAGTCGCAGGTATTACAAATGAAGAGTTATTACAAACAGATATTTACAAACAGTTATACGCAAAAATTTATAAATAATTTTTCGGTGTATATAAAATATACATTATTATATACACCCAGATGGCTTCTACACGTAGTAAAAATAATGAAGGAGATTATCGTTTAGAACAAAATGTTAATTCCGGTTCTTGTGACTATCTAACATGTCAAAAAAATAATTATGGAAATCCTACTACCTCTTATTTTGCCGGTAATGGATTATTACAAGGACGCGTCGCACCCTCTAATTTATCAAGTAATCCCTATGATATTGAGTCGCAATTATTTGGTATAGGAACAAGCAATATGGTTAAACCAAAACCATCTGTTAAACCTGTAATCCACGATTTAAATTCACTTAATATTTGTGACCGTCTTCAAACAATGGTCCCGGAACCATTAATCGTTGAAAAAGGACAGCGCCCTAATATCATGAATTAGAATATTTTTTCTGCGTTCGTCTATGTGATAATACATTGTTTCTGAATGTGATATTACGAGCGTGTTTCCTTTGCTTCTTTTTTTCTATCTCTTCTTTTGATATAGTATTTTTTACTATATCTGATTCCTCGGGTTTATTAGACGAAATAATATTCAGTATTTGTTCCATAAAATCCATTTGTATGGCATTCGAACCTGCTTTTTCGGGCAATTCTTTACATTCTGATATATTTATTTTGATGTATTCAGGTAAAGGTTCGGTCATATTATTTTGTATTTTTATTGGTATTTCTATATTCGCAATGACGTATTGAATTGACATTTTATGATTACATTTAATATCAATTTATATTTAACTTTTTCTAGGCTATATATATTTATTCTACAATTTCCGGACGTTCGTCAATATAAAAGTCCTTATTTTCTGGGTGATAATTTATATACTTTACTTGTTTTGATGGGGCATTTTCACCTTCTTCTTTCATATACATTTTACCTATGTAAATATATCCTTCGCTTTCCTTAGTTGAAGGTATTTTATATGGGTCATTGTCTTCTGCCGGTTTAAAACTAAACATGCTGCTTAATGACGAAATTAACAGTCCGAATGTTTGTTTTAACGAATCAAATTTTCCACTTAAATTTACGGAATATGGAGATTCTTCGGGCGATTGTGTTGGTATTGGTGTCTGGATTACTGCTGGTGTCTGGATTACTGCTGGTGTCTGGGTTACTGCGGGTGTTGGTGTCTGGATTACTGCTGGTGTTGGTGTGGGTGTCTGTGATGAACCATTGTCTGACCCGTCATCACACGGTTCACCGTCACAACTTGTAATTATAGGATTTGATTCTAACCCAACGATTGGTGTGGATGGTGGAGTAGCCATAGATACAATTTTAGATTCTTTCCACTTATTATTATCTTGCGGTGTCAAATCAGTTTTTAAGGTTGTTCCTAACGTTTGAATCAATGGATCTACATCAAATTTTGGTTGATTAGACGTATTGACCGGTGAGGTCGACTTTGCATTTAGGGTTTGTTTTAATACATTTATCAATGAATTTATATCAAATTTTGGTTGATTAGACGTATTGACCGGTGAGGTCGACCTTGTATTTAGGGTCTGTTTTAATACATTTATCAATAAATTTATATCAAATTTATCTTTTGGGAGCGTTACATCTGTGGTAGCAGCCTTAGCATCAGCCTCGACCTTAGCATCAGTGGCAGCCTTGGCATCAGCGGCAGCCTTGGCATCAGCGGCAGCCTTGGCATCAGCGGCAGCCTTAGCATCAGCCTCGACCTTAGCATCAGCGGCAGCCTTAGCATCAGCCTCGGTCTTGGCATCAAGAACAGCCTGAGCTTCAGTGGCAGCCTTAGCATCAGCGGTAGCCTTGGTATCAGCGGCTGCACTTAGGTTGAACCGTTCAACAGCTTTGCGTTGAGCCCTTTCAGCAGCAACTACATTATTACCTTCGCTAATAGCTTTTTTTTTAGATTCTTCTTGTTCTTGTTGTGATATGAGTTCTTCCTGTAATTTTTTGTTATTTTCATCATATTCTTTTTGTGCCTTGTCGTTTTTGGTTTGAATTGGAACAATGACCATATTATATAATTCTTTTGCTAAATTCGATTCCAATTCCATTATGTATTATATTTACTTATAAATTATGCAAATACAATACTTTACGAGAACTTACTTTTTTGAACGTTTTGTTTTACGTCTCTTTGTTCTTCTACGTTTGTTTTTGTTTTTGTTTCGTTTTGTTTTTTTACCACCACCTCTCCCATCCCCTGTTACTCCGTCTTTTTTTTCTACTACTGCTGGTGATGGTGGTAATCCAAATGAAGAATTGTTATTAAGTAGATCGACTAGTGAATCACCATCGTCTTCTATTGTTGCTGCGTCTATTTTTGCCTGTGCATCTGCATCTGCCTTTAGTTTTGGTTCTGGCTCTACTACTGATGCTGGTAATTGTTCTTTAATATTAGGGAATACACTGATTGCATCTACTGCTGTTTTTGCCTCTGTCTCTGTCTCTGTCTCTGTCTGTGCCTGTGCAACTGCATCTGTCTTTGTCTCTGCCTGTGCAACAGCATCTGTCTCTGCCTCCGCATCTGCCTGTGCATCTGGCTCTGTCTCTGCCTCTGCATCTGCCTGTGCCTGTGCGTCTGGCTCTGTCTCTGCCTCTGCCTCTGCCTGTGCCTCTGCCTCTGTCTCTGTCTCTGGCTCTGCTTGTGCTGCTTGATTGGTGGGCATAAGAGGCTTAATAGGTGGAATCTCACTAATCTTATTAATATCCTTTTCAAAACCCCTTTTTTTGTCTTCAGTTAATTCACTGTTTAATTCAACAACATCAATAACTTCCATACCATCAATTGTTTTACCAATACTAACAATTGCTGGCGGATCTCTTGTTACTCCAATATAAAAATCGGGTTGTTTTATTGCGCTCATCTTAATATATAATTTATACAGATTAAATTACATATCAACTACCTAAATGATTACTTAGATTTATTTTTACGTTCCTTGGTTTTTAATGTTTTTTTATTTGATTTTTGTTTTGTTGACCGTGTTGTGCGTTTTATTGGGGTTTTGCCACCCCAGCGGGAACTAAACCTAGGTTTAACCTCATGTTCTGAGTGTGGTTTGTCTTTATTGTATAAGGAAAACGCAGAATCGAGGTTCATATTTTGTTGTTTTGCTGCCTGAATGAATCTATCGAGTGACTTAAATTGTTTAATGTATTTCTCATCAACATAACTGGTAGCATTCTGCTGAGGTGGGTTGACTATCGGTTTGTTGCCAACCACACTCTTTCTTTTTGGAATTGGAATATTAGGCACTGAATTGCTTCTTAATAACTGATTTGGATTTGTAGGCTTTTCTTTTATACTACTATCATCCTTAGATAATACAGTTTCATCTGGGTTACTCTCATCTTCTACTGATTTAATTAATTCATTATCAACAGGTTCAGCTGGTTTACTGTCATCTTCTACTGATTTAATTGATTCATTATCAACAGGTTCGGGTTTAGATGCTAATCCAAACAATTCTATCCCTGTATCACTCCCTGTATCACTCCCTGTATCACTCCCTGTATCACTCCCTGTATCACTCCATGTGTATTGTCCTTCATCATCTTCATCGAAATAAGATACAGTATCTTCGTCAGAGATGGTTTTGGGGGTAAGTGTATTTTGAGTAGGTAAATCGGATGACGATTCTGCTTTACCCTGTGTTGTGTCCACTGGGGATATAGGTACCGTACTTATCGCATCCTCAAATGCCATTGGTATTGGTATTGGTTCTTCATATACATATATTGGCATTCCATATCCACACTTTTCTTTATTATTTGTATTTTTTTCGTACATTAGATTCTTTAATTCATAAATTTTAAGTCCATCTGTTCCAGAAATAAGCATCAATCGTATAAAAGAATTAGGGGTTTTTAATTCCAACTTATTGATACCTTCTTGTAATGTTTCCAGCTTTAATGTTGGATACTCATTATAATCTGGTTTATTTTCTTGAGTAAACGCCTTTTTATTAATATTTGATACTTTATAATTATATTTTTGATTACCTTCTTCGCACGTTTCTAATTCAATTGTTATATACTCATTAGATCGAATAGGAAATATATTGTCTTTCAAATACTCATCAATCGTTTTTGGTTGTATATTTCCTTTCTTTTTTTTTGTATTTTTATTTGGTGTTCCTTTTGTTCTTTTACGTGATGACATTTATAATATAATATGCAAATATAAATATTGTCACGGATTGTCATAAATATACTCTACAAAGTATAGAAAATTGATTACTAAATATGTCTAGTTGTTATGGTATCAACATTACAACAATGAATTTCACAGTATC
>Ga0206125_10000235_pt1 | contig 75222 bp, 61 predicted proteins | sample Helgoland_Spring_4_FD_148598 | JGI IMG/M metagenome (GOLD analysis project Ga0206125, IMG submission 148598) | Pelagic subsurface seawater microbial communities from Kabeltonne, Helgoland, North Sea - Helgoland_Spring_Bloom_20160331_1 | ecosystem: Environmental > Aquatic > Marine > Epipelagic ...
ATTGTTTTACTTGATGCCAATACAATTGATCTGCCTTTAAAACTAAACTATCACTTGTAATTAATACCACATTTTTACGCAAATCTATTATACCTGTTTTGCCGTACCTTATTGCATAATCTGAGGTAACTGTGCTTTTCTTTCCATCTTCCCAAAAATGAACCTCAACCCCTTGGGGAAACTCCTGATAGGGAAAGTCATAATTAGAATAGTCTAACAAACTTTTAGATATAAGATTAGAAACTACTTTCCCACTGTCTGTATACTTTAGGTTGATTTGCTTACCAATGGCCAGGGGCTGATCATCCCTAATGGAAAATTTTTGTTTGTCTTTATAATTAGCATCACAGGCAAAAAGCGTGATGACCACAAGAAGGGATATCACGCTTTGAATGCTGTATGATTTTATGCTCATATTATAAATTTGGTACTCTTACACTACCCCCAACCCAACAGTTAAGTGTAATTATTTTTCCAGCCATACCGGCAGAGAAAATATCTGTTTTTTGAGGCGCACGAGCTCTGTAGCTCTTGGCTGCAGCTCTTGCATTTGATGCAATAGAGGGATCTACTCTTGCAGCTCTATCTGCGTACTGGGCAGCTTTCCAGTTTACAGCTCTTTTTTCAAAGGGGGTACCCCCACAATTACTTGAACTTTTTGCAATCATTGCAGCAATTTTAAGATATGATCTACCATCGTTTGGCTTTATATCCAACACCTTGTTGTAAAAGGTTCTAGCGGCGTTATATCTACCTGTTTTGCGTTTTTCTTCTGCAATTTTATAATAAATTCTAGCTTGCTTGTTTGGATCTGTTTGCATTTTTGCAGACTGTTCATAGTACACTAATGCCTTTGTTGCATTTCCGCTCTGCGCCTGGAGTTGTCCTAAGTACATTTTTGTATCTGCACTTGGCTCTAATCTATCGAGTTGCTCCACTAATTTAATAAAAAGAGGATCTTTTGTACAGTCTTTTCCTGATAAACGTCCTGCTGCGTTTCTAATCCAAGAAATATCATCCTTCATGGCCTCAAAATCTTTGTTGTACAAAATAACAAGGTTAGGGCAATCTGCAACGTTCCCTAGCTTTGTATCAACACTACCTTTTACTTTACCAAAAATACGTAGGTTCTTTTCATAGGCGCTCAATCTTTTTTTCTCATTACTTGACATAGCTTGACCTGCAGCTTCTTTATCAATAAGAGTTGTGAGGAGTTTTGCCAATTTTCCTTCTTCTACCTCCATTTTGTTTTTTATAACATCATACAAGTCAAACACTTCTTGCAAGTCTTTCTCCCCATTAGTGTATAGATCTTTTGCTAAAGAAAAATAAGTATACAATGCCTTTGGGCTTTTAAAATTTACTTGATCTTTTTTAAAAGCAGCATCAAAATATGAAAACTGTTCTTGCTTTGTACCAATACCCTTATCAAAACGCACTTGCGCTAATTTACTCAACACTGCACCTTCTTTTGTTTTTGATGGATAGTATTGCATTCTTAACTGGTAGGATCTTTCTAGGTCAGAAATTTTAGCTGTATCTCCATTGGTGATAAAATCTTCAAACATTTTAGCAGCATATTGATACACGGCCATGGTTGTTTGAGGGCACTTTGTTATCACATCATCATAGTGCTTGTAGGCCTCTTGATAATTCTTTGCTTTTGCTGGTTCTGTGAATAGGGACACCATTGCTATACACTCTTGCGCATCCTGAGCTATTGCTGAGGTTGTTACTAAAGCTAGTGCAAGTGTAATTCCAGTAAAAAGTGTTTTTATTTTCATTGTAGTAATCTTCTTGTGTTAATCTAAATATCTTTTATCAAACCATCTATCGTTAAAGGATAGACTTATAAATGTGTTAAAAAAGTTTTCTTGTATCAAACCAAAATCTGTGGTACCTCTTTTTCCGATCTCAAAACCAATGTTTACATTAGAGAACAATCTTCCAACAGGAATACCAACTCCAAAAGATATGCCAAACTCGTTGATGTCTTGACCGTTTAGGTTTATTCCTGTTTCTTCAAAACGTATTCCAGCCCTGTAAACAATTCGTTTGTAGTAACTTGTGAGTGAGTTATACTTAGGGATATAAAATCCTCCTATTTTATACTTTACAGCATCTTTATAAGTAATGTTCTCCAATTCAAAAGTACGATTGGTCAAATTACTAATTTTTTGATTTACATACTCAAGACCAACAAACCAAGTTTTTGGCTTTCCTATTCCTGCTCCTATACTTAGCTGAGAGGGAAATGTAAAATCTGTGTTTGAAACCGCAACCTCTATTTCTTCTCGTACCACTTGGAATCCTGATGGAAGCACAAAAACAGTGGCTCTTTGGCGTGAATTCTCAGCCTTAAAATTAGTCTCTGGAGTATAACCAACAACTGTTTGAAGCTGTAAATTTCTGGACAGCATAGTTTTGTAACGAGCACCAAAATTAAAGCTAAATCCTAGTAAATCAGATCTGTTTTGCTCTCTGGCACCTAACTCAACATCTACCTGCTGGCTAAATGCAGTATTCTCGATATTTCCAAAATTATAATTAGTTTCTATACCTAAACTAAAATTTGGTGAGATCCTGTAGGCAAATGTTAAAAAAGCTTTATTGAGACCTCCCGATCCTGTGTATCTTGTTGTTACATCACCCACAACATTTTGGGTGTCATAGCCCACGGAGGTATAGGGTAACAATCCAAAACTAGAAACTAATTTACCCATAGGAATTGCTAAGGCAAAATAGTCAAAAGAAGTGGTTGATTGTTCTTGGGTTTGGGAAACTGTTTTTTGGGTAGTTTCTTTATGGCTCACACCAACAGCATAATTTATTAAATTTAAATCTGCAATTGAAGCAGGGTTTTGGACACCCAGGTGAATACTATCTGAATACACACTTATCCCTCCCATTGTTCTGTTTTCAACAGTCCCTTTGAAATTAAGAGAACCAATACCATAGAACGAATAAGGTGACGAAGTCCCGTTTTGAGCCATCGTAACAGTAGAAATGAGTAGAAATACTCCTATAATTATTCGCATCAGCATCAATCTTTATTAAATTCTAAAATATAATTCAAGCCCTCTAACAGAAAATTTGAGTTGGCAAAGATGTCATTTTTTAATCTATCTCGCAAAAAATGAGCGTCTCCTCCTGTTAAAATAATTGTTAAATCGGTGTATTGGTCTTTATATTGGTTTATTACACCATCTATTTCATGAAGAACTCCCTGTATTACCCCACTATGCATAGCGTTTTTTGTACTATTGCCAATCATGGGAAAGACCGCTGTTTTTTCTAACAGTGGTAACTTTGCTGTAAAGCTGTTCAATGATTTGTATCGCATGGCAATTCCGGGGGAAATACTACCTCCCTTGTATTGATTGTTGTCAGAGATAAAATCATAGGTTATGGCACTTCCTCCATCAATAACTAGTACATTTTGTTTTGGAAATTGAATTGCTGCCCCAGCAACTAATGCAATTCTGTCTGGACCAAGTGTTTGTGGGGTTGTATAGGTATTTATAAAAGGCGTTTTACTTCGGTGTGTTAGCACATGCAGATGTGTAAATTCTTCAAGAACTAGTAATGCCTGTGAAGGCAAACTACCTACTGAAGACAAAATACAGTGTGTAATTTTAGGGTAGCTTACACTTAGCTGTTTAATGTGTTGTAAAACCTGCTGTTTTTCACACCGCTGTATTTCCACAAGAGTATTGCCATTAAAAACGGCAAACTTATACAAAGTGTTTCCAGCATCTACTATAAGATTCATATCGTTGCAAAGACGACAAAAATACATAGTTATTTCAACAGCAAAGAACAATTAGGACATTGAATTGATTCTTGGCCTAAATAGGGCGCCCACAAAACAAAAATAGATGACAGACATCCCTTTTGATAAAGAACTTTAGAAGGCGCATTTAAATAAAGATATTTTTCAAAAATTGTTTTGCTGCAATGAAAATACCATTATATTTGCAGCCGCTAAGTAAGTTAATTTTCTTGGCAAACGGTGCCTTAGCTCAGTTGGTAGAGCAATGGACTGAAAATCCATGTGTCCCTGGTTCGATTCCTGGAGGCACCACCAAAAACCCACTCAATGAGTGGGTTTTTTTTTGGATTTACTTTTACCTCTCAGGTAATTAATGCAAAACAGCTTTACCAGTTGATGTGTATAAATTTGAATAATTACCCTATATTGTGGTACATAAATGGTACAAACAAAACAGTGGAGGAAGTTCTTAAAAGTGCAGTTGAGAAAAAATTTGGGTTTAAAATCTTAAACAGAGGTGATTGCGAAAAACTATCTGAAGTGATACAGGAGCAAACAAGCAAAAGTGTAAGTTACAACACCCTAAGACGTATGTATGGCTTTGCAAAACCTGTAAAAACACGTAAGGACACCCTCAACATTTTAAGCAATTATGTTGGTTATAGATCTTATTACCATTTTGTAAATGCTACCTCTCATCAAATAAGTTGGGAGAGCCGTTTGCGTTTATACGAACTCAAGGGTAATAAAAACACAAAAGCCCTTCTTTCATTCTTAGAACAAAAATCACAAACAGACGAAGACATCACCCTTCCTGTAATAAATCTTATTCGAGAATTTTTATTGGCAAAAAGAATAGATGAATTAAATGTTTTATTCACATCAAATGTGCTTAAAAACAACATCAACACCTACCAACAAAAATTAATTATTGGAAATGCTACAGGCACCCTACTACGCAATTTAAAATTCAGTAACAGAGAATTCAAGGAGCTTTGCAACACAGAATTTTTTCAAACTACAATTTTTGAAATATTTGTAGATTATTCTTCTTTAAATGGATTTTATGCCGTTCTCTTAAAATACTTCAGTGAAAAAAAAGACTACAAAAACAAGGTTTTTGTTAGCTGCTTGTTGAACCTTAGAAACTTTCTAAACAATAAAAAAATTAAAAACCTCAAAATCGATGACACTACATTAATTACACTGCACCCCATACTTGTTGGAAGGTACTTTTCAAATTTTTTACTTACAGAAAAAAAACAAGCGTATTTTTTTGAAATTAAAAAAATTGCAAATGCTAGCCAGATGGTATCTCCATTACACCAAATATATTATGAGCCAATGGTAATTGGAATGCTAACTAACAATTTAAAGGTCTTATCATGGATTAGTGAACAAATAGAAACACATCTAAGTCAAAAAGCCTACCCAGAACCTCACTATATGGAAACCTTTCATCTAATGAAAACTTTTTATTTGATACAGATAGGCGCCACAGAAAATGCTACCTCTATGTTTGAAAAAGTAAACACAGATAATTTTATTTTAAGTTATAAAACCTTTCTTCTTTTTTTCTACCACGCAATGGGTTACAAAGTATACCAAAGCCAAAAATTTCAGCAACGCTTCAAAGAGTCCCTTGAAAAAAATCCATACCAGTATTTGAGCCAATTTTATTTCAAACACATGTAATTACCAATAAAAAAGCTATTTGGTTGTTTTGCCACCCATTTTTGTAAAAACAGCATCTACAGGCTCCCAAAGTTCTATTTTATTATCCTCGTGATCCATAATATGTACAAATTTTCCATAATCAAAAGTTTGAATTGTATCGAGTACAGTCACATTATTTGCTTTTAATTTTTCTACGAGAGCCTCAATATTTTGGACCCTGTAATTAATCATAAATTCTTTTTTGGAGGGTGAAAAATAAGGGCTATCCTTTTCAAAAGGGCTCCACTGGAGATAGTTAATTTCGTCTGGACGGTGGGCATTTCTAAATTCGATGCTAGAACCCCATTGATTGGTCTGCAACCCTAAATTTTCTGAATACCAATCTTTTGTTTTTTGGGTATTTTCACAAAAAAAGAAAATCCCACCAATACCTGTTACTTTTGGTTGGAGTTCATCTTCATGAAATTGCTGTGTTTCAGAGTTATTGTTTTCTTTCATTTTATAGTTTTTAATTGTTTGTTTACATAGATAAAACTCCACTGAGATGGTCTAAATTAATAAAAATAAAGCGCTAGTTAGCATTGATACTAAGTAATTTTTAATAGCGTTTCAAAAAAATAAGAACACAAAGTAAGGCTGTATACTTTTGCCTATGTACTATTGCTTATATTTACTTTTTTAAAACTTAAACACAAGTGAATGCTTTGTGATTCACCAATATAAAATCAAATATGGCAAATAATTATTACGACCCTAAAGACCTAAGAAAATTTGGAAAAATAACCCAGTGGAGCGAGGAGCTTGGCAATAAATTTTTTGACTACTATGGGACAGTATTTGAGGAGGGAGCTCTTACTGCCCGTGAAAAATCGTTAATTGCCCTGGCGGTTTCACACACAGAACAATGCCCATATTGTATCGATGCCTACACCAAAGACTCGCTTGAACGTGGGGTAACCAAAGAACAAATGATGGAAGCTATTCATGTTGGAGCTGCCATTAAAAGTGGGGCTACCCTTGTGCATGGCACCATGATGATGAACAAAGTAAATAAGCTAGAAATGTAGCCTTGTAGATAGGTAAAAGAACCCCACAGGTAAATTTCAAACATAGTTTAAAAAAACAATGGCTTTCAAACAAAGCAACTGCTATGGCAAAATTAAAACAACAATCACTTCGCAAAAGAGAAAACCAATTGGCTAGCGCAAACCGTCAATTAGAAATTTTAAATAGCGGCATTTTCGCAGATGGAGAGCTTCCCACTTTTGCAAAAAAAATAAAGCAAACTAACCAGTTTCCGCTTCGGCCAAAAAAGCTGGAAATACTTCAAATAAATGTTGGTTATATGTGTAACCAAGTTTGTGAGCACTGTCATGTAGATGCAGGACCAGACAGAAAAGAAATCATGACCTGGCAGACCATGCAGAAGTGTCTTGAGGTTATAAAAAACACAGGAGCTCACACCCTAGACCTAACAGGAGGCGCTCCAGAGATGAACCCTAACTTTAGACGTTTTGTAGAGAAGGCGAGCCAGGCTGGTATTAAAGATTTTATAGTCAGAAGTAATCTGACCATTATAAGGGCAAATAAAAAATACCATGATCTCCCTCAATTCTTTAAAAAATACAATATTCATGTAGTAAGCTCAATGCCTCACTGGACCAGAGGCAAAACAGACAAACAACGCGGAGAGGGTGTATTTGATATGTCTATAAAAGCTCTTGAACAGTTAAATGCAGTAGGCTATGGTATGCCTGGCAGTAGTTTAAAATTAGACTTGGTGTACAATCCAAACGGGGCATACCTACCAGGTGATCAAGCAAGTATGGAAAAAGAATTTAAAAGCGCCCTTCTAGCAGATTTTAATATTCAGTTTCATCATCTTTTTGCCATTACAAATCTCCCAATTTCTAGATTTTTAGACTATCTCATTGCCAGTGAAAATTATGAAGAGTATATGTACCAACTTGTGGAAGCATACAATCCCGCTGCGGTTCAAAACGTAATGTGTACCAATACCATCTCCATCTCTTGGGATGGATACTTGTATGACTGTGATTTCAATCAAATGCTTGACCTTAAACTTGCCAGTAAAATAACCCATATAAACCAGTATAATGAATCTATTTTAAGCAATAGAAATATTGTTATTTCTCAGCATTGTTTTGGCTGTACCGCAGGAGCGGGGAGCAGCTGCCAGGGAGTAGTTACAACTTAAAAAACATGAAAATACTTTGTTACATAGCATTATTTTTGGGGGCAACCACGGGCCTAGCACAACAAACAATACAGGAGGTTTTATTAAAATATAACAAACAAAGTATTCCTTATATCTACCCTGAAATGCTTGCAGATATCCAAAAAGATTCCACAATAGTGCTGCTTGATACAAGGGAGATAAAAGAGTACCAAGTAAGCCATATTAAAGGTGCATTGTATGTAGGATATGAGAATTTTAATTTGCAAAAAGTTTCAAAAACCATTAAAAATAAAGAGGCTCAAATTATAGTGTATTGCTCTTTAGGGGTTAGAAGTGAGGATATAGCAGAGATACTTCAAAAGGCAGGTTACACAAATATCCAGAACCTACACGGGGGTATCTTTGATTGGAAAAATAATAATCTGCCCCTTGTTAACGCAAAACAAAAACAGACAGATAGCGTACATGTGTATTCAAAAAAATGGGGTAAATGGCTTACCAATGGTGTTAAGGTGACAAACTAAAAATTAGATATTTCAACGTACTATGGCAATTTTAGGAGTTAAAAATAATGTTGAAAATCTGGGACCAGAACAGGAGTTTCATCTTCCGGTTTCAAAAAAGGCGCTCATCGTTTTTACAAGAAATCCAGAATTGGGCAAATGTAAAACACGTCTTGCAGCTACAATTGGAGATAAAAGTGCCCTTGATGTATACCGGTTTTTATTAGACCACACAGTAAAAATAACAAGCCCCCTTTCTGCAGATGTGTACGTGTACTACTCAGAAAAAATTAGAGAAATTGATATTTGGGACACTTCTATTTTTAGAAAAAAACAGCAACAAGGCCTTGATCTCGGCGCAAAAATGCAACACGCATTTACAGAGGTATTTGGTATGGGATATCAAAAGGCAATTATAATTGGTAGTGATATGTATGACATTAATACCCAAGATTTAGAAGATGCTTTTTTGACATTAGAACACAACAATTTTGTAGTAGGACCTGCACAAGACGGAGGCTATTATCTTTTGGGTATGAAACAATTAAAAACTTCTCTATTTAAAAATAAAAAATGGGGTACTACTACCGTTTTAAGTGACACGCTACAAAACTTAACCCTAGAGAAAGTAAGTATATTACCAGAGAAAAATGATGTAGATTACTTTGAAGATATTAGAGACATTGCAGTGTTTGAAAAATTCTTCAGCCACTTGAAAGACTAAGCTTTTTAAATCCGTATTTTTGAGGTGAGAGTCTTGCAAATAGTTTTAAACTAAACATCTGCTCACCCAAAACAATAAGATACCACCAAATATTGTTCTATTAAGTGGTTTATAACTCCAAAAAAATAGGTATAAATATGACAAAGTACATTGAAGAAGCGGTAACATTTTTACAAAACAGAGGGTTTGGCACTCCAGATATAGGCATTATTTTGGGAACCGGTCTAGGAAAAATAATTGACCATGTAACCATAGAGGCAGAGATGAGCTACAACCACATACCTAATTTTCCAACTGCAACAGTTGAGTTTCATAAAGGAAAATTAATTTTTGGTGAATTAGCAGGAAAAAAAGTAGTGATAATGCAGGGCCGCTTTCACCTCTATGAAGGGTATTCGCTTTTGGATGTCACCTTTCCTGTTCGGGTCATGAAAGGCCTTGGGATTTTAAGATTATTTGTAAGTAATGCCTCTGGGGCAATAAATTTGAACTTTAAAAAGGGAGAAATAATGCTTATTGATGATCACATTAATTTGCAAGGTGGTTCTCCGTTAGCCTTTAAGGGTGTGGAAAAACTGGGAGAACGTTTTGTAGACTTAAACCAACCCTATGATGGTGTGATGAATGCTAAGATAGAAGAAATTGCAGCTGCACATGGCATCAACCTGCACAAGGGTGTCTATGCCAGTGTAGTAGGACCTCAACTAGAAACCAGAGCAGAATATAGATACCTTAAAATCATAGGCGCAGATGCGGTAGGAATGAGTACCGTACCAGAAATTATTGTTGCCAATCATTTGCAAATACCTGTTGTAGCTCTATCTGTCTTAACAGATGAGTGTGATCCAGATAATTTAAAACCTGTTGACATTACAGATATAATAGCCCAGGCAGAGAATGCAGAACCGGCAATGATTACACTCTTTACAGAACTTATACAATCGCTTTAGAAAATAGAAAATGAGCTACCTAGATACCACCCATGATGTTTACAAACAAGCAGCAATTACTCCAGATGTTGGGCTTTGCTGTACCACAAATCCCATTTGGGAACTCCCAGGATTAAAGATTCCTAAAATAATGCAAGAAATGAACTATGGCTGCGGAAGCACCGTACATGCTAGAGATTTATCAAATAATCCCAAAATGCTATATGTGGGAGTTGGAGGCGGCATGGAATTATTACAATTTTCTTACTTTAATCGCCAAAAAGGCGGTGTTATTGGAGTTGATGTTGTAGAGGAAATGTTAGAGGCTTCTGCAGCAAATTTTAAAATTGCTGAAGCACAAAATCCTTGGTTTAAATCTGAGTTTATATCCCTTAAAAAGGGAGATGCATTGCATCTCCCCGTTGATGACAATAGCATTGATGTAGCTGCACAAAACTGTTTATTTAACATCTTTAAAGCTGAAGATTTAAAGCGCGCCATACAAGAAATGTACCGCGTATTAACCCCTCACGGGAAACTAGTGATGAGTGACCCAACTTGTGAGCAGCAAATGAATGATACCCTTAGAAATGACGAGCGCCTTCGCGCCCTTTGCCTGAGCGGTAGCCTGCCAATAAAAGACTATGTAAAGGCTTTAACTGATGTTGGATTTGGAACCATTGAAATTAGAGCAAGAAAACCCTACAGGATTCTAGATCCTAAAAATTATCCAACCAAAGAACTGATCTATATAGAATCTATTGAGGTTGCCGCCATTAAAGATCCTATGCCAGAAGATGGGCCTTGTATTTTTACAGGTAAAGCTGCTATTTATTATGGATCAGAAGATTTCTTTGATGATCACAAAGGACATATATTACTAAAAAATCAACCCTTAGCCATTTGTGATAAAACTGCAAAAGCGCTGAAGGCATTACATAGAGATGATATCTATTTTAGTGAATCTACTTATCATTATGATGGGGGCGGTTGCTGTTAATACAAATCAAAGAGAATGAAAAACTACTTATACATAATACTATTTACCTTAGCTGCTTTTGCTTGTGTTCAAATGGTACATACCAATGCATTAAAAAATCAAGAAGGCATACCCTCTTTACTTTTTGAAACAAAAACCGTAAAAGACTCAATATACAAACAGAGGTTTGATCATTCAGGGTTTGATGCCTTGCTTCAAAAAAATGTGAGCCCTCAAGGAAAGGTAAACTACAAAGCATTTAAAAAAGATCGAACCGTGCTCCGCATGTACCTGTTTGCACTGGGTAAATATACCCCAAACAAAATGTGGAGCAAGCAAGAAAAATTAGCTTACTGGATCAATGCATATAACGCAATGACTATTGATTTAATTATCAGAAACCAGCCCCTTAATTCTATAAAAGATATCGATGATCCGTGGAAACAGTCATTATGGAAACTCGGTGGTCTTATGTACAGCCTAGATAAAATAGAGCATCAAATTTTAAGAAAAATGGGGGACCCAAGGATTCATTTTGCTATAAACTGTGCTTCTTTTTCATGTCCAACGCTCCTAAATGAGGCCTACACTGCAGCAAAAATAGAAGATCAACTAAAAAGCGCGGCAAAAAGATTTATAAATGACACCCAGAGAAATACAATCACTCCAAAGGCCATCACAATCTCAAAAATATTTAAATGGTTCTCGAGGGATTTCAAGAAAAAACAAACCTTGATTGATTTTCTTAACACCTATGCAGATAGTACCATAAATAAAAATGCAACCATAAACTACATGGACTACAACTGGCAATTAAATAACTAAAACCCTTATGCCACAAGCTGCAAACAGCATTAGTATTATCATTCCTACTTTAAATGAAGCTGCAAATATTAATAGGCTCTTGGTCCATCTTATCGAAGAGGCTGCAGGGGGGCACATTTCAGAGATAATTGTTGTAGATGGCCATAGCCAAGACAATACCGCAGCGCTAGTCAAAGAATTTTCTAAAACTTCAACTATTACTATACAACTCATTCACTCAGAGAGAGGACGGGCCAAACAAATGAATACTGGTGCAAAAGCAAGTTTAAGCAGTATTTTATATTTTTTACATGCAGATTCTTTACCGCCCAAAAATTTTGATAGCCTTATTATATCAGAAATTGAAAAACAACAACTTGCAGGTTGTTTTAAAATGAAATTTGACAGCAATCATTGGTGGTTATCCCTTGTGAGTTGGGCAACGCGTTTTAATTGGAGTATTTGCCGAGGAGGAGACCAAAGTCTATTTGTAAGCAAAGCACTTTTTGACGAAATAGGAGGTTTTAATCAAGAGTATATCATATATGAAGACCAAATATTAACCAACCAACTCTACAAACGCAAGCAATTTGTTGTCATCCAACACAGGATTGTCACCTCTGCAAGATTGTTTCAAAAAAAAGGGGTTTGGAGGGTGCAATATCATTTTTTGATGATATACCTCAAAAAATGGTTGGGTGCAGACGGCAAAGAGCTTTACAGGTATTATAAAAGTTATATTTCAAGTTAATTGATTCTAAAAAAATGGTTTTTTATGAGCTGTTCTACTGGTTTATTTTGCGGGGTAAACATCTTGTTTTGAAGACCACCAGAGTTGGTATCGTCCAAAAACCATTTCCAAATAAATCCACCTGCAAACCAAGATTCTGGATATAATTCTTGAAAAAGAGCTTGTGTTAGGTTCACTTGACCTTGCAGGTTAACACCTGGCATATCTGGGTCACTCCTCCAAGGTTCTTTACCTGAAAAATCAACACTTCTATATCCATATTCTGTAAACAAAATAGGTGTATTATATGTTTTTGAGACAGAGGCCAACTCTTTTTTCCAGGGCTGCCACCCCAATCTGGCCTGAGTAACAGTTGGAGTTTTTGCATCACAAATCGGGAAATAACCATCTACACCAATAAAATCAAGTGTTTCCCAAAAAGGTATCCTTTTGTACTCATCCCAATTTGCAGCATAGGTAAGTTTACCTTTATATACTTGTTTAATTTCAGTGATGAGCTTTAACCAATATTCTGGTCGGTTAAAAATAAACTGTTCTAACTCTGTGCCTATACAAAAAAGTGCAGCATTCATCTCTTGTGCCAGTGTAGCATAGGTTATGATAAAATCCCGATAATTATCCTCCAAGGTAATCCAATCTTCTTGGGAGGTCATTTTTAATTTACCTGTAAATGCGCCACCCCAAATCCAGAGTTGGGGCTTAATCATCACTGCTATACCATTTTCATGCAAAAGAGTTGTGTATTGCTTTACTCCTAAAGCTGTTTCACCAAACCACTGTTTATCTGTATTGTGAATAATACGTGGAGAATCTAAATTTGATACAAACCCAAAAGGCATTACAGCAGCAAAATTTACATTAATTTGTTTTATTTGAGTTACATTGTGTTGGGTAACTGCCTTGCCTGATGCTACAAAGCTAACAGCATTAATTTTTTGAGATTGTGAGGTGCAGCTTTGAGCACTAATACCAAAAAGCAATAGAATAAAAAGGTTTTTCATTTCTTTAATTTTCCAAAAAACAAGATACACTAAAAAAATAAATCTAGTTTTCAATGATATACTTTGAATGGATCACAAAAGTTTAAAAACTTAAACCAACAAAAAAACACAGCATCAAAATATATATTTTTAAGGAAAGGTTGTACCTTGATATACAATTGATTTTTTTGATTTATAAACAAAAAACATTTATTATAAATAAATTATGAACCATATTGTCATCATTGGTAATGGAATCTCTGGAGTTACAGCTGCAAGACATATCCGAAAATTAAGCGATCACAAAATAACAATCATATCTGGAGAAACAGATTATTTTTTCTCTAGAACAGCTTTGATGTACATCTATATGGGACACCTAAAATATGAGCACACAAAACCTTACGAGGATCATTTTTGGAAAAAAAACCGAATTGATTTAAAAAGGGGTTTTGTCAACAAAGTAGATCATGAAAACAAATCACTGATTTTTGACAATGGTGATGTTTTGCAGTATGACCAACTAGTTCTTGCTGTAGGCTCAAAACCAAACAAATTTGGCTGGCCAGGAGAGAACCTAAAAGGGGTACAAGGACTTTATTCTAAACAAGACTTAGACCTATTAGAGCAAAATGCACCCAATAAAGAGATCTGTAAAAGAGCGGTTATAGTGGGTGGAGGTTTAATTGGAATTGAAATGGCAGAGATGCTTCGCTCTAGAGATATACCGGTAACATTTTTAGTGCGTGAAGATAGTTTCTGGAATGGTGTGTTACCAAAAGGTGAGAGCGAAATGCTTAACAGACATATTAAAAGTCATCATATAGATTTGCGCCTTGGCTGCAATCTTAAAGAAATTCTCGCCGATGATATGGGCAATGTAACATCTGTTGTTATTCAAGAAACAGGGGAACAAATTTCTTGCAATATAGTTGGGCTAACCGCCGGTGTAAGACCAAATATAGATTTTTTAAAAGACAGTGGTATTCAAACTAATAGAGGTGTGAAAGTAAACCCTAAGCTGGAAACTAATATTAAAGACATATATGCCATTGGAGATTGTGCTGAGCAACATAACCCTATTAATGGCCGAGCCACTATTGAGGCCGTATGGTATACTGGCCGTATGATGGGAGAAACCTTAGCCCAAACCCTTTGTGGAAACCCAACTGCTTATAATCCTGGAGCATGGTTTAATAGCGCTAAATTTTTAGATATAGAATACCAAACCTATGGTTGGGTATTTGCAAAACCAAAAGAAAACGAAATTCATTTTCACTGGAAACACAAAGATGACACCAAATGCATTACCATAAATACAAATGCTACAAGTGGAAGGTTTTTGGGAATAAACACCTTTGGTATTCGTATGAGACATGAAATATTTAATACATGGCTAACAGAGAAACGAAGCACAGATTTTGTTATTAAAAATTTAAAACTGGCAAATTTTGACCCAGAGTTTTATACTCATTTTGAAAAAGAAATAATTGCTTGCTATCAAGATACCCAAACCCTAAACCAATAAATATGGCGCTAGAAAAAAACATGGCACTAACGGGGCAACCTCCAAAAAACCTAAGCAATAAACAAAAATTTGGCGTTCTTATTGGAATCTCTGGATTGTTTATTTTAGTATTGGCGGCATGCAATGTTAACCTTCCAAACAAATCTTTTTGGCTAGCAACTTCACTAATTAGTATTTTTACCGGAATTATTTTTTTCGCACATGCAAGCTATGGCAATAAAAAACAAGGGATTAATAATGATGGTATTTGGTTTAAAGCTATAAGTTCCCGTGGGGCCATAGCATGGATGGCTGGAATTGCTATTACAGGGTTTTATATTGTGCTTTACTTTTTTGCCGAACTCTTAGGATTAGGTCAAGGAATAAATAATACCAATACAGGTTTAATTGGTTTATTTGATCCTTTGAGTAGACTTTTAAGTGGTAATGCTGCAAGCCAGTGGTTTGTTTATGGTACGCTATATACGGTAGCTATTGTTTCTTTTGGAGTGAGATTTTTACTGAAATACAAAAAAAATAAGTACCAACAATTACGTACGGCAAGTGTCATGTTTTTTCAAACCGCATTTGCGTATGTTATTCCGGAGCTGATGGCACGTTTAAACTCAGAGAGTTTTTCATTACCATACAATGATTTAAAAAACATGTGGCCGCTTAATTACTATGCCTTTGAGCAGTGGAGAGTGGATCAATTTATAAATGCGCAGCATATAGGACTGTTTTTTTTATTGCTAGGAATTTTTATGATTTTCGTGGTTTCACCCTGGCTTACCTATAAGTACGGAAAACGTTGGTATTGCTCTTGGGTGTGTGGGTGTGGAGCTTTGGCAGAAACTGTTGGTGATTCTTTTCGCCATCTCAGTGACAAGGGTATAAAAGCCTGGAGGCTAGAACGATGGATGATAAATACTGTGCTAGTTTTTTCTGTAGTTACAACTACAGCCACTATTTCGACATATTTGGGATATGATGCTTCAAAATATTGGTTTACCAAAAATGTATTCTTATTAAGTGTGGGGAGCTTACTTACCCTAGTTTTCACCAGCGTATTATACTACAAAAGAAATGAGCTTAAACAAGATGCTGTAAAGGGAGCCATTGGTTTTTTTGCCCTAACACTTGGTTTTTTATTGCTTATTGGCTTTGTAGATTTAAATGGGCTGCAAATTAATGCACGTTATTTTTCATTTGGTTTAAATGAAAATCTATATAGTTTTGATGGGGCCTTACGTAGCTCCTATGGCTTTTTTATTGGTTCTATATTCTCTGGGGTAATAGGTACTGGATTCTACCCAATTTTTGGGGCCAGAGTTTGGTGCCGTATGGGATGTCCAATGGCAGCAATAATGGGCATACAGCAACGTTTGTTTTCAAAATTTAGAATCACCACAAATGGAGGACAATGTATTTCTTGTGGAAACTGCTCAACCTATTGTGAGCAAGGAATTGATGTACGAGCATACGCACAAAAAGGAGAAAATATTGTTCGCAGCTCTTGTGTGGGTTGTGGGGTGTGTTCTGCAGTTTGCCCTCGAGGGGTATTAAAGTTAGAAAATGATTCCTTAAATGGGCGTATTAACTCAACACAGGTTTTACTTGGAAACGATGTAGATTTGCTTTCTTTAATGAATAATAAAGAAAAATAGACGCAAAAATCTAATACAGCACCATACTATAGAGGTTTCTAAAATGCAACAACCAATCATTACAGTTATTATTCCTGCTTATAACGAAGAGCATGCTATTGGACATGTCATAAAAGATATTCCCCCTAATGTTGCAGATATAATTGTTGTGAATAATAATTCTACAGACAACACATACAACGTTGCCAAAACAGCTGGAGCGACTGTTATTAATGAGCTTAAAAGAGGCTATGGCTATGCCTGCCTTAGTGGTATGAGTTATATCTCATCACAAGAAACCAAACCCGATATTATTGTTTTTTTGGATGGTGACTACAGTGATTATCCCCAGCAGTTATCGCAGCTCATAGCCCCAATTATAGAAAAAGATATAGACCTAGTTATAGGAGCTAGAGTAAAAGCTTTAAGGGAGAAGGGTGCCATGACCTACCCTCAAAAATTTGGCAATTGGCTGGCTACCTTTTTAATGAAATTATTTTTTGGTGCGCGCTTTACAGATCTTGGCCCTTTTAGGGCCATAAAATACCACAAATTACTGGCTTTACATATGGAAGATAAGACCTATGGCTGGACCGTAGAGATGCAATTAAAAGCAGTAAAACAAAAATATAGCTATGTAGAAGTACCTATGAATTACCGCAACAGAATTGGAGTCTCGAAAGTATCGGGAACCCTAAAAGGTGCTATCTTTGCTGGCATTAAAATTTTAACTTGGATTTTTAAATACTCACTAAAAAAATGATACTGCAAACCATTATTATGGTTATTTACACTAGCTCGCTACTGCTCATACTTATGTATGCTATAGCGCAATTAAACCTACTTATAAATTATTTGGGAGCCAGAAAAAAAACTACACAAGGTCCTGTTTTTGATTTTGAAATTCCTGAAGAAATTCCTGTGGTCACTATCCAACTTCCGGTGTATAATGAGATGTATGTAATGCAGCGGCTACTTGATAATATATCAAAAATAGACTACCCAAGAGAGAAACTTGAAATACAAGTGCTGGATGATTCTACAGATCAATCACTTAAAACTACCGCCATACAAATAAAGCAGCTACAAACTAAAGGGCTTGATATAAAACATATTACCCGCAAAGATAGAGCTGGTTTTAAAGCAGGCGCATTAAAACAAGCATTGGAAATAGCAAAAGGAGAGTACATCGCCATTTTTGATGCAGATTTTCTACCTCAACAAAACTGGCTATATAATACCATACCTTATTTTAAAGATACAGAAATTGGGGTGGTACAAACTCGCTGGGGTCACATTAATAAAAATTACTCACTACTTACAAAAGTGCAAGCCTTTGCTCTTGATGCGCACTTTACTCTAGAGCAAGTGGGAAGAAACAGCAAAGGACATTTTATCAATTTTAATGGAACAGCAGGCGTCTGGAGACGCACTTGTATATTGGATGCAGGAAACTGGGAAGGAGACACCCTAACAGAAGATCTGGATCTAAGTTACAGAGCCCAGTTAAAAAATTGGAAATTTAAATACTTAGAAGAGGTAGAAACACCCGCAGAATTACCCGTTGTTATAAGCGCTGCTCGTTCACAACAATTTAGGTGGAATAAAGGAGGCGCAGAGAATTATCAAAAAATGTCTAGACGTGTCTTAAAAAGCACCAATGTGTCCTTAAAAACTAAAATACATAGTTTGCTTCATTTACTGAATAGCACTATGTTTTTAAACATCTTTTTGGTCGCTATTTTAAGCATTCCTATGTTGTATATTAAAAATGAATATGAGCATTTAAAAGGCTATTTCATTGTCATGAGTTTCTTTGTGGTAAGCACCCTTATTTTCTTTGTTTGTTATTGGCACACCTATAAATCTATCAATGGTGCAGGATTTAAACAGTTTGTAAAATATACCGGAATGTTTTTTGCTTTTTTCTCTGTAGCCATGGGATTTTCTCTGCACAATACCATTGCAGTTATTGAGGGCCATGTAGGTAAAAAAAGTGATTTTGTACGAACTCCAAAATTTAACATTAACACTATAAAAGATAAGTGGAAAGGAAATAAATACCTAAACAAAAACATATCGGTACATGTTATTTTTGAAGGTGTGTTGATGAGCTACTTCGGTTTTGGCATGTACTCAGCTTTTGTGGTGGGTGATCAAGGTGGTGATTTTGGATTGTTCCCGTTTCACCTAATGCTTTGTTTGGGTTTTGGCTATGTGTTCTTTAAAAGCATAACAAGCAACGCTTAAGTTAGGATGTATTAAAACGTTACCTCGCGCTCTATAATTTCCCCATTTCTATTGATAGTAACTGTGGTGGTTGCCCCTTCTTCAAAACTTGCCAAGGCTTTCATGTAAGACATCATGTCTGGGGTATCAATGGTGCCCAGTTTTACAACAATATCACCGCGTTGCAGACTGGCTTTTTGAGCGGGTTTGCCTTCACTAATTCCATCAATACGCATCCCCTGGCCGTTAAATAAATAATCTGGCACAACACCCAATGCCACTTTAAACATGGGCACCTCTTCACTTTCGTTTTTAGTCTTTTTAAAGACCAGTTGCCCAGCATCATCCAAATCTGTAACAATGTTTAGAATATAGTTTGAGATACGCTCCATACCTTCATAGTTTAGTTTCTCTGGGTCATCACCTGGCTTGTGGTAATCTGCGTGTTGTCCTGTGAAAAAATGTAACACAGGGATATCTGCTAGATAAAAAGAGGTGTGGTCACTGGGGCCAACACCACTTTGATGCTCATTAATTGTTAAGCCCTGATCGTTGTTGGCAAACAAGGTTTGTTTAAAAAGTGAAGAAGTACCCACGCCATATACTGCAAGAGTCTGCTCTTTATTAAGCCTACCTACCATATCCATGTTTATCATGTAGCTAACCTTTTTGGTATCAATGGTTGGTGTTTTTACAAAATAATTAGATCCAAGCAGGCCCATTTCCTCACCAGAAAATGCCATAAACAGATAGTTGTTTTTGGTTATTGTAGGAGATTGATTTTTCAAGGTATTGGCTAAAGCTAATAGTATCGCAACACCACTTGCATTGTCATCTGCGCCGTTGTGGATAGCGGGTTTATCTCTATCTAAAGAACCCTCACCACCCATACCTAAATGATCATAATGGGCGCCAATAATTACGGTAGTTGAGGCTTTGTTGTCTATATATCCAATGACATTAGTGCCCGTAACAGAACCATCTTCTTGCATGTTTGTAAATTCTGACTGCTCATGAGGATTTGCACTTGGGGTAAATGAAAAGGTTTGGGTAAAGTTTCCTTCACTTCCCTTTGGAGTCAATCCAATGGCAGAAAAACGTTCTGTAATGTATGCTGCAGCAAGTAACTCTCCAGGGGTACCTGTTTGCCTGCCTCCCATTTGATCTGCAGCCAAAACAGCCACATCTTGTTTTATGGTTACTTTTTTAATTGGAGTTTGCTGGCAAGAAACCACAAAGAGCACCATCAATCCTATTATAACTAAACGCATATCCTTATTTTTGTACAAAATTACTGAAATATGAGATACCTAACTACCCTAGCCATTTTTTGTTTTCTACTTTCTTGTAAAAACAACACCCAAGAAAAAACAGAAGTCTTAACACAGACTACCACAATAGTAAACAAAAAGCTAAGCCTAACAGGTGGTGTTCGGGAAACAGTGTTAGACCCCATAACACAAGACACGCTTATATATCCAGAAGAAATTCATCTTAAAAACATACGTCAAGTAACCTTTGGTGGAGATAACGCAGAAGCCTATTGGAGCTTTGATGACAAACAATTGGTTTTTCAATCTAATTTTAAAGATTGGGATGTAGCATGTGACCAAATGTTTTTAATGGATGCAACCCAAACATTTAAAGATACCAAACCTCCAATGATCTCAACTGGTATGGGAAGAACTACCTGCGCTTATTTCTTACCAGACAATAAACATTATGTCTATGGAAGCACCCACCTTGTTGATGAAAATTGTCCAGAGGTCCCGCTCAGAAAAAATGGAAATTATGTGTGGCCAGTGTATGATAGCTTTGACATTTTTGTGGCAGATTTACAAGGTAATATCACAGCACAGCTAACCACAGAGCCTGGTTATGACGCAGAGGCCACGGTGTCTCCGATGGGAGATAAAATTGTATTTACCTCAACCCGTAGTGGTGATCTTGAACTCTATACCATGAATATTGATGGTAGCGATGTAAAGCAAATCACCGATGAATTGGGTTATGATGGAGGGGCATTTTTCTCGCCAGATGGAACTAAATTAATATTTAGATCTTCACGACCCAAAACTCCCTCTGAAATTAAAAAATACAAAGACCTTCTGGCAGAAGGGCTTGTAGAGCCTGTAGACATGGAATTATATATTTGTGATGCAGATGGTAGTAATTTAAAACAACTCACCAATTTAGGTAATGCGAACTGGAGTCCGTTTTTTCATCCCAGTGGAAAGAAAATTTTATTTAGTAGCAACCACGAGGCAGAACGAGGGTTCCCTTTTAACTTGTATTTAATAGATTTAGACGGCAAAAACTTAGAGCGTGTGACCCATGGAGAAACATTTGATGCCTTTCCTGTTTTTAGCAATGATGGTAGATTTTTAGCTTTCTCATCTAATAGAAATAATGGAGGCGGCAGAGATACCAACCTATTTATTGCACAGTGGCAAGATTAATAAAAGACTCTACCGGACCTAATGTAATTCAATACAAATAATCAAACATCTACTCCCATACAAACCGCTTCTAATCCCTAGTATTGGGAGCATTTTTCTGTATTTTCTGTTTGGTTATTTTCTAGAACGAAGTGATTTTTTAAACCTATTACTTTTATACACTGGGTTGTTTTACGGGGCTTGGAGAATCATTGAATTTACAAAATTCAATTTTTGGATATGGGCGCTCCTTGGCATTACAGCAAGAGTTTTATTCTTGCCTGCTATCCCAAACCTTTCTCAAGACTTTTATCGATTTATTTGGGACGGGAGACTTCTTATTTTGGGTATAAATCCCTATGTGTTCACACCAGGGCAACTAGCAAATGGCTCTCAAATAGCCCAAGATTTAATTTCTTTAGATACAATCCCAAATGCCAAGGCTCTTATTCAAGGTATGGGGAATCTTAATGCGAGCCACTACAGTAACTACCCACCAATAAATCAATTGTGTTTTGCCTTAGCAGCCCTGTTTGCAAAAAACTCAATCCTTGGATCTGTAATTGGGCTGCGGATACTTATTATTGGGGCAGATATAGGCATATTATATTTCGGTAAAAAACTACTAGAGAGGCTCAAGATGCCTGTAAAAAATATCTTTTGGTATTTCTTAAACCCATTTATTATCATAGAACTAACTGGAAACTTACACTTTGAAGCTGTAATGCTCTTTTTTGTTATTTGGTCATTATATCTGCTAGATACAAAAAGATGGGTGCTGGCGGCAATAACACTTGGAATTTCTATCTCTGTAAAGTTAGTACCCTTACTCTTTCTACCGCTTTTTTACAAATATCTAGTTCCAAAGGGACTTTTTGGTAAAGGGTTTTGGAAAATGAAAAAATTTTATTGGGTCACACTTGCAACTATAGTACTTTGTTTTGCACCCTTTGTATCAAAGACCTTTATTACCAATTTTAGTGCTACTATTGGTTTGTGGTTTCAAAGTTTTGAATTTAATGCAAGTGTCTATTATATCATACGTTGGATTGGATTTCAAACCATAGGTTGGAATATCATAGCAACCGTTGGGCTCATTTTACCAATAGTGGTTTTTATTTGTGTTGTGCTGCTTTCTTTATTTAGAAAATACAATACTACACAAAACCTAATAATTGGTATGTTACTGGCAGTATCAATATACTTTTTATTGGCTACAACGGTACACCCTTGGTATATAGCTACCCCATTGTTACTTTGTGTATTTACAAACTATCGGTATGCGGTACTTTGGAGCTTTATGATTTGTTTTAGTTACAGCGCCTATAGGCCAGAGGGATTTGAAGAGAACCTATTACTGGTAGCCATACAATACAGTGTGGTAATCTGTGTAGCTCTTTGGGAGCTTTTGATAAAAAAACTCCCTAAAAAGGGAGTTGTGATTTAATTAAAAATATATTTTCTTGGCCTTTAGAGCATAGAGAAAAGTTCTAATTCTTCTTTAGTAAGTGTTTTCCAACGTCCTCTTGGAAGATCTTTTTTGGTTAAATGTGCCAAAGTTACACAGTCTAAACGCAAAATGTTATACCCTAAATGATCAAATATTTCACGAATCACACTATTACCCATGTGTTTGATTTTTAAACCAATTTCCTTTTTCGGTTTGTTGTCTACGTAACTTATTTCTTCGATTTGTATTTTCTTTGGTCCTATTTGTATTCCATCAGAAATCTCCTTTAAATCTGAAGCTTTTAGGTTCTTATCTAACTCTACATGAAACAATCGTTCCATTCCCTTTTTACTGAGTTTTTCTTTGAGTTTATCATCATTGGTAAAAAATAAGAGCCCCGTAGCGTTTCTACCCAACCTCCCAATAGGAGTAATACGACCAGAAGAAGCATTAGCCACTAAATCCATAACAGTATTGCCTTTGCTTTCACTTGTAGTGGTGGCAAAGCCTTTAGGCTTGTTTAATAGCACATAAGACATCGGTTCGGGATTTAGACGACGACCATCAAAGCGTACATCATCTTCAAGTTTTACCTTGTACCCCATTTCATTAATAATCTTACCATTTACAGTAACTAGCCCAGTAGCTATATAGGTGTCTGCCTCTCTGCGAGAACAAATACCACTGTTAGATATATATTTATTTAATCGTATACCATCAACAACAACGTGTTTTTTGGTAGCTGATTTTGGTGCAACAACCTTTGGCTTTACATCACCTGCTCTAGATTTTCCAACCCGTGGCTTAGACACTGCATTGCGATCATTGCTTTTAAACTTTGTGTTTTTACCGTGCCCTTTGCTAGCTCCTTTTGTTTTGTTATCGTTTCTGCTCATGATGTAAATTTCTGGAATCCAGGTGATTTAAATTGGGCGCAAAGATACGCTTTAATTTACTAATTTCATGGATTCCTTGTTGGGCAATAATTGAAACAAAAATGATGCTAGAAACTTAAGCCAAAAGGGTCTTACGCTACAACTGCTCTTTAGAATCAACAAGACTAATGGTAGATTGCCGCTCAGTGTTTATTCTTAATTTGGTAACATCTGGCCGAGAGTAATGCCCTACTGGATCAAAATTTTGCCGTTCTTGATACACTTTGTTAAAATCAAGGGTATGGTAGATATTTCCATCTGTGTGGGTGTCTGGCTCTAAAATCCACTGGCCATCTGGCCCAGCAATACAGCTACCTCCATTTGCCAATATATCTGGGCAATTTTCTGTGATTTTTGAATAATGAGGAGTCTGTAAAGGAAAATCACTTTTAGACATCAAAGCAGACACAGAAAGCACGTAACTACGAGACTCTCTTGCTATAAATCTAGTGATATCTTTGGTATTATGATCGCTTCCTGGCCAAACAGCAACGTGCAGATTCTCTCCTTGCCCATATAAAGCCGCTCTTGGTAATGGCATCCAATTTTCCCAGCAATTTAGCCCGCCAACGGTAAATTGCTTCAAAGAGTGTACTTGTAAGCCATTTCCATCTCCGGGGGCCCATGCCAAACGCTCATCGTAGGTGGGTTGTAATTTACGGTGCACCGATTGAATTTCTCCTTGTTGATTAACATACACCAAAGAGGCGTAAACACTATGGCCACCTCTATCTAGTGGGCGTTCAATAATACCCAAATAGATTGCAATGTGATGTTTTTTTGCCAAAGCGCAAATGTGATTTAAATCACCATTTTCTATTGTGATGGAATTATGAAGATAATGGGCATAAAGCTCTTTATTTAAGGAAGTGTTCCAGTGGGCACCGTCTGCCAAGGCAAGCCAAAATGGGTAGCCAGGCAATACACCCTCACCAAAAATAATAAGTTCTGTGTTACGATCTGCCGCTTGTTGTATTTGGAAATATATTTTTTGCAGCGTAGCCTCTTTGTCTAACCATACAGGGGCAATTTGAGATAAAGCTACATTGAGTAAATTTTGTTTTTCCATGCTACTAAGTTAGTAATTTTATTACATCAAGAGCAAACAAAGTAACTTAAAAAACTCTGCTCAATACCAGGTGTACATCTATCAAAACAATACTAAAGACCCCTATCACAATGATTAATTTCAACATATTATGTAATGTAAGAAAGTGGTTTCTTTTACTAGATTTCCAGAGAATAATATCAAAAAATACCAGTGCTATAATACTACCGTAAAAATAATAATCCATATATCCTATTGAAAAATAAAGCAGTAATAATACCACAGGAATTAACGTGGCAATACTCAGGGCGGTAAGCATTGTTTTGGAAACAATCACTCCATATACAACCGGAATGGTTTTGTAATTTTGAGCCAGATCACCTTTGATGTTCTCTAAATCTTTGGTAAGCTCTTTCATGGCAATGAGTAAAAACAAGAAGGTGGCATGAACAAAAATTACATTGTTGAAATTCTGATAGTAAATAAACACTGCAAAAAAGGGAATAACCGCTAAAATGGCAGCGGTTAGGTTTCCTATAAATAAAAACTTCTTGAGTTTGTGAGAATAAAACCAAATGGCAAAAATGTATATCAAGAAAAATAGTACCGCCCTAAAAGAAACATAGCTTGCAAAGACAAGTGAAAGACAATTCAAAATAAAATACCCAGACAACTTCGTGTTTTGGCTCACTAACCTATCCAAAACTGTTTTAGTTGGCCTATTGATAAGATCTTTGTCACTGTCATAAAAACTGTTTATGATGTAACCAGCGGCAATTGCTGCAGCAGAGGATAAAACTAACATCAGTACATTGACATCAAAAAGAATATCACCAAGAGGTAACTCTGGTGCTAAGATATAAATTGAAGTTAGGTATTGGGCTAGAATAATGACCAAAATATTATACCCTCTAACCACAGAGAACAAGCTAAAAAACTTTAACATGATGTGTTTTTGTTTTCTGCTTAACATAAAAATGTAATAAATTGAGCGTTATCTAGAAGTTATAAACCACTTCTAAGGTATGTCCCTTGAGCGCTTTTCTTGCCTTGTCAATGTCTTGGGTAAAACCAAGCATGTATCCTCCGCCGCCTGAGCCGCATAATTTTAAATAGTAAGCATTGGTTTCAATTCCTTTTTTCCAGAGTGATTGAAATGCCTTAGGAATCATTGGTTTAAAATTGTCCAACACTATTTTGGAGAGTTGCTTCACATTAGAGAAAAGAGAATTTACATCTCCTTTTAAAAAATCATGTACGCAAGCATCTGTATGCTTTACAAATTGATTTTTTAACATATTTCTAAAGCCCTCTTGTTTCATTTTTTCCATGAAGATATGAACCATAGGAGCTGTTTCTCCAACAATACCAGTGTCTAACAAAAACACCGCGCCTTTACCATCAATTGTCTGAGAGGGTATATTTGCGCTTTCTATATCCTCGGTGCTATTGATAAGTATCGGCAAACTTAAATAACTATTTAATGGATCAAGACCAGAAGATTTACCATGAAAGAAAGATTCCATAGAAGCAAATATTTTCTTTAATGTCAGTAACTTTTCACGAGTTAAATTTTCAAGTACGGTGATTTTATGTGTGGCATATTTATCATAAATAGCTGCAACTAGTGCGCCGCTACTTCCAACACCATATCCCTGAGGGATACTACTATCAAAATACATCCCCTGATTTATATCATTTTGTAATGCCTCTATATTAAAGGCAACAAGCGCGGGGTTGTCTTGTTGAAGCTGTTTTAAATACCCAGCAAAATGATGTAGACTCTCGTTGGAACTTTTAGTAAGATCTGTTGCTTGAGAATCTGTCTTTAAAGCACCTTTAAAAAAATTGTAAGGGATAGAAAGTCCTTTTGAATCTTTGATAATACCATACTCTCCGAAGAGTAATATTTTTGAATAAAAAAGAGGACCTTTCATAAAATAATTTGATTATACCATTAAAGGTACATAATAAATACAAATATACTCTAAAAGAGTAAATATACTGTTACGGAAATATTAAAAACAAGACCAAAAATATACTATAGTAATTGGGTTACAACTTGTAAAAACATTAAATGGCAGAGGCTCCAAAACCTACAATATCATCAATGTAAGTACCGTCTTTACAATACTTAGACAACTCGTTTTTGATAAACTGCTGCACTTGCTTTTTTTCACTAGAGGGATATAATACATGCACATTAGCACCAGCATCTAAGGTAAAACAGACCTTACTGTGTGTTGTTTTTCTGAAATTCCAGATACTATCAATAATCTCCAAGGTATTTGGTTTCATTAAGATGAAATATGGAGAACTGGCCATCATCATGGCATGTAACTGCAGCGCTTCACTCTCTACAAGGGCTATAAAAGAATCTAAATCTCCAGATTCGAAAATAGGAATAAGTTCTTGTAAATTACTATTTGCTTTCTCAAAACGTTGGGTGGCATAAGGATTATTGTGCATCAAGTCATGTCCTACCGTGCTACTTACTTGCTTCTGTGCTTTGTCTACCAATAAAATCGTGTCATGATAATTACTGAAATTTTCATGAACTTTATATGGATATGGTGTTCCAAAAAGATTACTACTACCCTCTATCTTTGGGTGTGCACCCCATACAACTAGAGGGCCATTGATACTCCTAGCAGCACTTCCAGAACCTAAACGAGCGAGAAAAGATGCTTTTTGTAACTGGTAGGAGTTGTTTTGAAGTAGGTTATTTTTATCGTTGTATAATTGACACTCTAAGGCTACAAGACACATTGCAAGGGCGCTCATTCCACTGGCAGAACTAGCAATACCACTACTGTGGGGAAATGTATTTTGTGTTTTAATAACAAAACGGTACTCATTAATAAAAGGAAGATACTGCTCTACGCGTTGAAAAAATTTATGGATTTTTGGTTCAAAACCTTCCTCCCTGACTCCATCTAGATATACCTCAAAATCATAACCGCCCTTATTCTTTTTTTCAAAATGCAAGGTAGTTTCACTTTTACACCTACTAAGTGTGAAACTTACAGAAGCATTTTGAGGAAGTTGCTCGCCGTATTTCCCCCAATATTTTACTAGTGCAATGTTACTAGGTGATTGATATGACACACTTGCATTTTTTGCTATTTCTGTATAAGGTGATGGAATGAAATCTTGAATGGTCATATAGGGGCCGTGTATTAATGGGCAAATGTTTAAACCGTAAAGATACGCAAATAGCTTTCTTTTAAAAATGAAGAAATAGTACTATTTGTTTACTGGTTTAACTCTTCAGAGATTGCTTTGGAGACAATATAGGCACTCGTCCAAGCATTTTGAAAATTAAACCCTCCAGTAATGGCATCAACATTAATTACCTCTCCAGCAAAATATAAATTATTGTGAATTTTACTCTCAAAGGTTTTAAAGTTAATCTCCTGTAATGCAACTCCTCCTGCAGTTACAAATTCTTCTTTAAAGGTGCTTTTTCCAGAAACCTCAAAATAAGATTGTGTGAGTTGCTGGGCAAGGTTTTTAAGTTTGTTTTTAGGTATATCTGCCCAAATCTCTACAGGAGTAATACCACTTGTTTTCACAATGCTTTGCCACAAGCGCCTAGGAATATTAAATTGAGGATATTTGGCAATGGTTTGTTTTGGATGCTTTGTTTTAAGCTTTACTAAGTCCAGCAAAACATCTTCTTGAGCTTGGTCTACCAACCAATTTACAACAATTGTAAATGTATAACTTAAGGCTTCTAAAATCCTTGCTCCCCAGGCAGAAAGCTTTAAGATTGCTGGCCCACTCATACCCCAATGTGTTATAAGCAAAGGACCTTCGCTTTGCAGGACAACCTTGCCCTTTTGATCTATTACTTGTATACCAACCTGCGAGGATACCCCAGGAAGATCTAAAATTCTTTGATCCTTTATATTGAAGGTAAATAAAGAAGCAACAGGAGCAACAATGGTATGTGATAAAGCCCTGAGAATATTCCATATTTTTGGATTAGAGCCTGTAGCAATAACTATCTTTTTGGCCAGAAGTATTTTACTGGTTGTTGTAAGGCTCCAACTATCTTCTAGTTTATGAATTTCTTTGACAGGGTGTTCTTTTAAAAGAGAAATACCCAAAGTAGCTATTTCGTCTAAAAAACAATCTATTATAGTTTGTGATGTATTTGAAACCGGAAACATTCTACCATCTTCCTCCATTTTGATAGGAACACCTCTCTCTTCAAACCAAGCTAGGGTGTCACCAGTCATAAAAGTATGGAAAGGGCCCAATAATTCTTTTTCTCCTCTTGGGTAGTTTCTAGAAAGCTCCCTTGGTACAAACTCTGCGTGGGTAACATTACATCTACCACCACCAGAAATTTTAACCTTCGTAAGAACTTGACTTCCTCTCTCTAGTATTGCAATTTTGAGCTTTGGAGCTTTTGTTTTAAGGTTGATTGCTGCAAAACACCCTGCCGCGCCACCACCAATTATTATAACATCATATGTATTAGTATCCACGGGCTAAAAATACGTATAATTGATTTGATTTAGTGAGCCTTAGCCAATGAGAAACCAAATAAAAAAAAATAAAATAAGACAACAAACCCTTTATAAAGAAATAAAATCTTTAAGGTAATAAGGTTCAAAATAAGCAACATCTTGAATCTCGTTTTGAGAGAATTTTAGTGTAGCAATCTGTGCCATTTGAGAGGCAGAAGGTAGTGCATCTTTAATAAAAACTGCATTTTGGTGGGTGCATACGGCTTCAAATTTCTCTACACCATCACCAATAAATGTTACCTTGCCCTTTTCAAGGTAAGTGTTAAAAGAATCTTGTGTTATAATTTGGGCCAGTATTTCTCTAATAGGGTCCATCCCAGAAGAAAAAACAGCACTATACACCTCCATTCTTCTTGCATCCAACATGGGTACTACTACAGATCCAGTGACCTGTCTTGCCAATGACTCTAGAGTAGAAATAGCAAGCAAAGGAATCTCAAGGGCGTAGCAGAGTCCTTTTGCAGCAGAAACACCAATTCTAAGGCCCGTATAAGATCCGGGGCCTTTGCTTACAGCTATGGCGTCCAAATCATTTTTAGAAACATTGGCCTCTACTAAAACCTGTAAAATATATCCTTGTAATTTTTCTGCGTGAGAAAATCGCTTGTCAGGCTTGTTTTTTGGATTATCTTCCTGTAAAGCAACAACCTTTCCATTTACACACAGGGCTACAGAACAATTTTTGGTGGCCGTTTCTATGCAAAGTATGGTTGCCATTAGTCTTGCTGCTGTTCTTGTTTGATAGCTATCAAATCATCGCACTTCAATGATTTTGTAACCGTATTGTAGGGTCCAGTAATTACTTGGTCTCCTTGAGAGAGTCCAGTCAAAACCTCAATATTGCTGTCATCTTGGATTCCTGTTTTAATAACTCTAAGCGCTGCTTTATTTCCGTTTTTAACAAAAACTACTTCGTATTTCTCTTGTTTTTCGGAGGTGATTTTCTTTTTGTCTATTTTTTCTTTAGTACACGTAGTGTCGGTTTTAATAACCACAGCGCTAATTGGTACACCTACAATTTGAGTTCTTTTATTGGTAATGATATCTACTGTTGCTGTCATTCCTGGACGAAATGGAGAGTAGCTCTCTGGTTTACCCTGAGTTAAATCTGAGTATGATGATGGCAAAATACGAACCTTTACCTTGAAGTTTGTTACCTGGTCTGCAGACAAAGCAGTAAGGGCTGAATTTGCGATTTCTGTAACCTCACCCCTAAATTCTCTTTTTAAATAAGCATCAACCTCCACAATGGTTTGATCTCCAACATTTACTTTTACAATGTCATTTTCATTAACATCTACCTCAACTTCCATATTGGTAAGATCTGCAACACGTACAATTTCTGTTCCAGCCATTTGTGCAGTTCCCACAACACGTTCACCCAGTTCTACTGCCAATCTTGAAATTGTACCAGACATCGGCGCATAGATTGCGGTTCTAGATAGATTATCCTTAGACTGTTTTAAACTTGCCGCTGCACTCTTTACACTGTAAAAAGCAGATTCTACATTGGCCTGGGCACCCTCGTACTCTGCAATAGAACGGTCCCAATCTAATTTTGAAATCACACCTTTTTCAAAAAGAGTTTTATTTCTTTGGTAGTTTGCCTTAGCATTTCTAGCAGAGGCCTCGGCTTGTGCTAATTGTGCTTTTATATTTTGAAGTCCCGCTTGGCTTTGGCTTACCGCTGCTTGAATTAAATCTGGATTGATTTTCACAAGTAGTTCTCCTTTTTTGATCTCTTGCCCTTCTTTAATTGGGAGTAAGATAATTTCTCCAGATACTTCAGAGGAGAGAGCTACCTCAACCTCTGGCTGTATTTTTCCTGTAGCAGCAACTGTTTCAATGATATCTATCGGAGTTATTTTTGCAATTTCAACCTCTTTACCTCTATTGGTTTCACCAAACATTCCTGCTTTTTTACCGCCAATTAGAACTACTAAAGTCACTATAACAATACCTAAAATCCAAAAAAGTGTTTTTTTCTTCATATTAAAATTTTAACTCGGTTGCTGGAATGCCAAAATACAACTCCAACACCTTGATTTTAAAAATATAATCGTATTTACTTCTATTTAACTCTACCTGCGCGTTGTCATAACGTAATTTGGATTGACTAAAATCAAAGGCATTTGTTGCCCCTGCGTCATATCTATCTTTTGCATATTGGTAGGCTAATTCTTGGGATGTTACAGATTTTTGAGCTGCTTGATAGGCTTTCCTGGAACCCTCTGCGTCAACATATGCTTGATATACATTAGATTCTAGATCTAAGGAAGCTTGCTGTAATTGAAGTTTATTTCTCTCCAGAGAAATTTGACTACGCTTTACATTAGCCCTTACAGAAAATGCGTTAAATACTGGAATGCTTAATTGCAAGCCATAACTAATACCGTCATTCTCGTAGGCTTGATCTAAGAAAGCATCTGCCTGAACTTCTCTACTAATGGTGTTTGGAAATTGCCCAACCACAGATTGTCCGGTTTGCTCAACAATCCCTATTTCTTGGGTAATAAAAGGATTGTCCGGATCTAGGTTTTGAGTGAAAGAAGTTGCATCTGTATACCGAGAATTATATCCAAAAAAGGCACTTAGTGTAGGCAAACGCGCCCCTTTTGCTATTTGTAAATCTTTTTCTGAAATAGTCACATTTTGCTCTGCAATTTTAACCTCAGAGCGCGTCTGTTTTGCTCCTTCTATAAGCTCATCTACAGTTTTTAATGCTATTGCGTTGTTTACCACTTGATAGTCTTCATCTACAATATCAAAATTCTCATAGTCTTTGATAAGCAGTAATTGCGCCAAGCTAATTAAAGAAATTCTAACGGCGTTTTCTGCCACGGCAATACGCTGCTGCTCAGAGGCATCTGTTGCATCAATCTCTAAGAGGTCTCCCCTTGGCAAAACACCAGCATCTATTAGCTTTTGGGTGCGCTCTATCTGCTGTTTGGTTACTTGGTTTTGAGCAATAACTGCAGCTGTGTTTGCTTTATTTAATAATACTTGCAAGTATCCATTTGCAACAAATAAAGAAATATCATCTTTCATTTTTGCCAATCTGTATTGGCTAGAGAGTTGAGACAAAGTTGCACGTTGTACTCTTCTATAATTTCTCAAACCATCAAAGAGGGTATACCCAACATTCACAGATCCATTTACAGATAGAAATGTGGTGGTTTGTGCATTATTGGTTAAAGGGTTGAAACTTAAACCCGTATTCTCTGAAGCACTTGTGCTAAAATTTAATGAGGGTAATAACGCACCATTTGCAGACATTTTTTCAATATCTGTAGCTGCTAGATCTAATTCACTTTGCTTGACAGATATGTTATTCTCAAGGGCGTACTGCACACACTGTGAAAGTGTCCATTTCTTTACCTGAGCATGAGCTGCAGTTGATATGGTAAAGACAAAAAATAAAATTCCTAACTTTTTCATACGTTGATTGTAGTTGTTGTGTAAGTCTTTAGCTTTGGTAAATTGTTACACTATTTGTTAAAATAATACATTAATTTCTACCAAGACTTTCCTGATGTTGTAGGTTTTAATTGATTCCAAACTTTAATATTGTCTTGTTGTGTTATCCCGCCGAGTACTTCAACAAAAAGACCATCACTCACACCAAGGTCAATATCTTTGCGTTGAAATTTTTGAGGTCCAGTGGCTATTTCTATAAATGGCTTTTTTGTTTTTGGATCATATTGTACCAGGGCTTCTTTAATGCTTAGTACATTTTCTGCCCTTGCAAGAATAATCGAGGCGTTAGCACTCAGCCCTGCTCTAATAAAGGTGGCGTTTTGATTGTTAAGGGTTCCTTTTATTTCAAACTGTATGGCTCCATTTTCACTCACTCCCTTGGGAGCAATAAAATCTAAAACAGCATTAAACTTCTGGTTTTCAATAGCACCTACGGTAATCTCTAAAGGAAGGTTTTCTGTGATTTTTCCAACCTCACTCTCATCTACCTTTCCCTCAAAAATCATTTTCTCGACATCTGCAATAGTAGCAATGGTTGTTCCATCATTAAAGTTATTTGATTCTATGACCTGGTTACCAACTTTTACTGGAATATCTAAAATCATACCAGACACAGTAGCTCTAATTTCTGTATTGGCCGCGGCACCCAAGCCTTTTGCTGAACCTGTTTTTACAATATCAAAGGTTTGTTTTGCGGCAGTAAGCAACACATTCTCTTGATTGTACCTCTGTTGTGCTTGGTTATAATTTAAAAGTGCTTGGTCAAATTCATTGGCAGAAACCACTTCTTTATCAAACAATTCTTTTTGACGCATGTAGATGTTTTTTTGACTCTCCAAAGCCAATCGTGCTGTTTCTACCTGAGTTGTTGCACTGTTAATGTTGTTTTTGGCACTGTTCAAAGAGTTTATGTTAGGCACTACTTTTACTTTAGCGATCAAATCTCCACTAGAGACTACATCCCCGGCTAAAACAAATATTTCAGAAATAATACCTGAAATATTTGGCTTGATTAACACCTCTTCTTTTGGCACAATATTACCTGTGGCTACCGTCTTTTTGACAATAGTTTTTATACTTGCTGTTTCTGTTTGAAACACCACAGGATTTGTTTTATCTTTTGAATAGATGTACCAAATACCTGCAGAAAATGCAATAATTATAACCAGTAATGTGATGATTGTTCCTGTTCTTTTCATTTATGTATCCCTTAAAATTGGGTTGTTTTTAGTTAAACGTATTTATATATTCTGTGAAAAATTGAATCTCACAAGTCTTTTAATCTACTCTTAGTGCATCAACGGGTTTCATTTGTGTGGCTCTTGTAGCAGGAATTAAACCTGCCAAAAGACCCGAGACAATTAAAATTAATAAGGCCACTGCAATAACCTGAATGTTTACAGATGGATTAGCAAAATTTTCTACTGGGCCACTCAGAGATAAGATATAATTCATTATCCAAATACCACCGGCAGAAAAGGCAACTCCTACCATACCAGAGAGTATTGTTAATACTAATGATTCTTGCAATACCTGTGCTCTAATATCCCAGGGTGTTGCACCCAAAGCGCGTCGTACTCCTATTTCTTTGGTGCGTTCTTTTACAACAATTAGCATAATATTACTAATGCCTATAACCCCAGACATCAACACCAAAGCGCCCACAAAAAATCCTACAAATTTCAGAATATCAAACAGGCCTGTAATTTTTTCAAAAGACGCTGCCAAATCACGATTACCAATAGCTCTTTGGTCATTAGGGTGTATGGTACGTTGCTGTCGCATGATCTCTAGCACTCTTGGTTTTAGGGTGGTAATACTCACATTATCTTGAGCCGTTATGGCAAAGTATCTTACATTATCTGCATTATTGAAAACCTGGTTAAAGGTAGTAAAGGGTACATATACCGTATTGGCAAGTTCTTCGTTATCTCCTGCCGAGCTAGGGGATTTAAAGGTGCCCACCACCAAAAAGTTCACACCATTAATTTTAATATAATCACCGATAGGGTCTTCTGTAATATCAAATAAACTCTCAACAACACCTTTGCCTATAACCACCGCTTTGCGCTTATCGTTGATGTCTGAATAACTTATAAATCGCCCAGAGAGGATATCCATTGGTTGCTGCAGTATAAACTCAGGGTAATCACCACATACTTTAAAAGCGCCTGTTTTTTCTTTTCTAGTCACATTGTTTGTGCCTTGATACCCCCCTAACTGATTTCTTGGAGAAACAACTTTTAATTCTGGTATTTTCTCTTTTAGAACTTCACCATCAATCATTTTAAATTGAACTCGCCGTCCCTTTGGCAACCCCTTATATGGCTTTGAAGTTCCTTGCCCCCAAACAAACATCGAATTGGTTGCAAAATCTCCAAAATCTTTACTCACACCGTTTCTAAGTCCTGTAACAAGAGCAAGCAACAAAACCAAAATAAAAATACCCCAAAACACACCAAAGGCGGTGAGCATTGTTCTAAATCTATTGGCATTAAGTGCCTCGAGTATTTCGTTCCAGCGGTCTGTATTAAACATTTTATTTTTGTCTGTATTGTAGTTTAAAAAATTACTCGTCTCTTAGAGCCTCTACGGGTTTAATATTAGCTGCTCTTCTTGCAGGAAAATAACCTGCAAGGGCACCTGAAAAAATCAAAATAAGCACCGTAGTAATGGCTGTATTAAAATCTACCTGAGGAGATTTAATAAAATCATTGTCAATCATAGGGCTTATAACTTGCAACAAACCAACCCCTAAAAAAAGACCTATAAAACCAGCAATGGAGGTTATAAATATGGACTCCTGCAAAATAAGTCCAATGATAGAACTTGGTAATGCGCCGATAGCTTTACGTATTCCTATTTCTTTTGTGCGTTCTTTTACTATTATGAGCATGATGTTACTAACCCCTACAACACCTGCAATAATCGTTCCTATACCTATAAACCAAAATACGTTGCGTATGATATCTATAAGACTGTATATCTTCTTTGCCTCTTCTAAGGTGTTGTCTACCCTAACTGCGCTTCTATCATCAGGGGCTATAATATATTTTGATTGAAGATCTTGCTTGATGTTTTGCGAAAGCGATGTACTAAGGGCAACCGCCTGCTCAAAATCATCATTCATCTTCACCGTGTAGGCTAGAGACCTTACCCTGTCACCACCATTAAAAGCTATTTGTGCTGTTGGAAGTGGCACAAAAACGCGCCCCTCTTCTCTTTCTCCGCCTGGATCTGTGTAAACTCCTATTACTTTGAAGTTCACACCAAAGATAGAAATGATTTCTCCAACAGGATTTTTTTCTTTAAACAAGTCCTCTTTTATGATATTACCAATTACAGCAACTTTGCGACTTTCATCCATATCATCTTGACTTAAAAAACGCCCAAAGACTAGGCTTGCGTTTTCAATAAATTGCTGGTCTGGATTAGCTCCTTCTAACCTGTAATTTCCAGTTTCACCCTTGTAGGTAACTTGACTAGACCACATATTATAGATAGCAGTTTTGTATTCAAGCTGGTCATCATAGGTAGTATTAATTTGAGAAAAATCATCATTGTGCAATTGTATTCTCCTTCCTGGATTCAAGCCTTTATACTCTTTGGTTGTCACGCGAGTTCTAATAGAAACACGATTAACAGCGTCTTGCTCAAATTGGCTTTTAACCCCTTTTTGTATACCACTGCTAAAGCCCAAAAGAATAACTAAAATAAAGATACCAGAGGCAACAGAAAGTCCTGTTAAAAAAGTACGGAGTTTGTTTTTTCCGATTGCTTCAAATATCTCTTGCCAGCGATCTATATCAAACATGGCTTTGAGATTTACTAAGAGCATCAATTGCTCTGATCTGAGTTACCTTTGTGTCATCTATAATTAAACCATCTTTTAATTTGACAATACGCTTGGTCATGTGGGCAATGTCATCTTCATGAGTAACCAAAAGTATGGTTTTACCCTCATCATTAATTTGCTGTATGAGTTCCATAACCTCACAAGAGGTTTGTGTGTCTAAGGCTCCCGTTGGCTCATCTGCCAATAGCACCTTAGGATCACTGGCTAATGCTCTGGCAATAGCAACACGCTGTTTTTGGCCTCCAGAGAGTTCACTTGGTAGATGCGTAGCCCAATTTGCCAATCCAACTTTTTCTAGGTAATGATGAGCTTTTTCCATGCGCTGAGCACGCTTTACCCCTTGGTAATACAGTGGCATTGCTACATTATCTAGAGCTGTCTTATAATTAATTAAATTAAATGACTGAAATATAAACCCAAGAAATTGGTTTCTGTAGGTAGCGGCAACTTTTTCGTTTAGGTTTTTAATATGCTTTCCATCCAATGTATAAGAACCCAAATCTGCTTCATCTAGCATCCCTAAAATATTTAAAAAAGTAGATTTTCCAGATCCTGAAGAACCCATAATAGATACCATTTCACCTTCTTTTACAGAAAAATCAATGCCCTTTAAAACATGAAGAGAATTGCTCCCCATGTGGTATGATTTGTGTAAATCTTTTATTTCAATCATGCTGTGTTGTATTGATTTACAAAGTAACTCCATTTAAGATTTTATTGTGTGAAATTCCTGTTAAGACTTTTGAAGAAAATAAGTACTAGTGAGGTCAAAGACAAAACTCAAATTTGCTTTGTTTGTTACTTTTTGTGAAAAAATAACTAAGCCTTTGTTTTTTGACGATTTCTATACACCAAATACCCAACAGTGCCTACGAGCAAGTAGGGAAAAATCATCAGATACATAATACCATTGTTTATCCCTTTGGCAGCGGTACCGCTTTGTTCACTTTCAAGTACGGCGCGGCACATGGCACATTGAGCCTCCGCAGGAAGTACACAAATAACAACTAATAACAAAAACAATCCTATTTTCATACTAAGAGTAATAAGGAGATATCATTAAATACACAATAACCCCTGTTATGGCAACATACAACCATAAAGGGAAGGTGATTTTTGCAATTTTTTTATGCATTTTAAAATCTCCATTAATAGCCCTTACGTAAGTAATCAAAACAAAAGGAATGACCGTAACAGATAGTAAAATATGAGAAAATAAAAGGAAGTAGTACACATATTTTATCATTCCTAAAGCGCTAGATTCTATATCGGTAAGCAGACTATCACCATTTGTATCACCAAACTTGGTAGAGTCTGAAGTCATGTGATACACCACATACATCAGTAAAAACATCACAGAAAGACCTATGGCGAGTTTCATAAAACGCTCATGTGTTTTTCTATTTCCTTTTTTTATTTGAATGAGTGCCATGATTAAAACAATGGCAGTTAAGGCATTTATAGTGGCATAAATAGGGGGCAGAAAACCCATGCGTTCTACACCAGGTATTCTCACGGTAAATAGTATTGCTACCACTACAGGTATAGCGATTGAAACAATCCAAATCCATAGATTGTATTTGTTATTTGATGCTACTTGTTTTGTATTCATTATAAAAGTTTTTTAATGTCTTGTATTAACATGTCTATCCCTTCTTGCTCTAAACCGTTGTAATAAAAAAGAGGATTTCCGTGGGTGTCTTTTCTTGAACGCACCACTCCGTTTTGATCAATCAAGGCAAACAAACCAGAATGAGAAAAACCATCTATATCGTCTTTGTCTTGTGCTGCAAATAATTTGAAACCTTCGTTGGAGAGTTTGTGAATTATTTGTTGGTTACCTGTTAAAAAATTCCAGTTTGGATGGGTTGCATTGTATGTGGTTGCATACTCCTTTAAAACCTTTGGAGTATCAAAAGAAGGATCTATAGATATAGAAGCAATTCCAAAATTTTCTTGATTTGCAAACTCCTGAGAAACTTGCAACATGTTTCTATTCATAATTGGGCAGATGGTAGTACAACTAGAAAAGAAAAACTCTACAACATAGACCTTGCCTTTATAAAACTCATTGGTTACACCTTCATTGTCTTGATTTATAAAATCAAATGGGGGAACCTCTTGCAGGGTTAGTAACAGCTCAGAAGTGTCAGCAACCACGTCAGCCTCTTGACTTTTTGCTGTGCTCATTCTAGTGGTATCTACAATCGTGTTATTGACAATACGATTGTGAATTTTTGGGATAAAAATGATCCCAAAAATTAAAATAACAGCAAAAAGACCTATATACTTCGCTTTCATTATTATTGGTTTACTAAAATTTCATTTCTTCTGCTGTTCTCTTTGGTGGCCTTTCGATATTCTGCCAATACCACCTTAACATCATCACTCATTCTATTATTTATATCTCCAATATCTGCAGAATTATAGCCATATACTAAACCATCTGCAACATCTGGGTCATCATTTCTACCACGCAAATGCGCATCCTTGTCAATTATAAATACAAAACTACTAGATTGGGAGCTGTCTAAAAAATAACCACTGTTAAGAGACCCAAACACATCTTGTATGTCCTGTGGAGTTCCAAAGGCATATTTCCAAGAGGTTGTGGGAGCTATCTCAGAAATCTTAGCCGTCAAAATCTTTGCTCCGTTTCTTGCGCTTTCAGGCAATAAAATCAAAAATTGAAATTCTTTATACTCGTGATTTTTTTTGTAAATTTTATGTGCAAGATTATAGGTATAAGCTTTTGTTTGCAATGGAGTGTCTCCAAAAAAGCCAAGTATTGTGATTTTGTTATCAAGGGTTACCGCATTACCGTTAAGGTCCTTGAAATTAGAAACACTAAGTACATCTTGTGATAGCACAGGTAGCTTACCAAAATTGTTAACACCAGTTGCAAAAAACATATAAATAGCAATGGGTAGTAAAAACAAGACCGCTAGGACTATTTTCTTTTTAATACTGTTTTGTTGCGTTTCCAATTGATTGATTTTGTTTGCAAAAATACACTACAAAAGGATGTTTACCAAGCAGCCCTTCGTTAATATTCAATTAAAAATTAAACAAAAAACTCCCACCTTTTGGTGAGAGTTTAAATATATTTTACAGAGTAAATAATTTAAAAGTCAAACTTAATATAGTTGCTTTTATATACCTCAAAGATGTAGTCTCCCTCTACAAGTAGAATTAAAACTAAATAACAGATCAAGAAAATAGCAGTCCAAACTACCATACGTCTTAATGCTTTTGTCTCATCACGCATGTGCATGAAATCCCAAGTAATGTAATACGCCTTTACAATGGTAAGAACTATAAATATGAGATTCAATGGCTTCATGAAAATAAATGGTGACAAAAAGATATTGGCCATTGTTGCCATAAATCCGCCCTCAAAAGCAGACATGAAAGGAACCATTAAAGACTCTGGCTTTATGATACCAAATATAACTTCAACAATTGTGATAATAGATAGAAAAGTAAAAACTCCCCAGATTTTTTGTTCGATTGACTTGAACTTAAGCCTTCCTCTAAAAATTGCTAAACTGTGCTCGTGATGTCCCATTATATATACTACTAAATATTATTATTAAACAAGGTAAAAGAAGGTGAATACAAATACCCAAACCAGATCGACAAAGTGCCAGTACAGACCAACTTTTTCTACCATTTCATAACTCTTTCTGCGCTCATAGGTACCTATAACAACATTAAAGAAAATAATAATGTTTATTAAAACTCCAGAGAAAACGTGAAATCCGTGAAATCCGGTTATAAAGAAAAAGAAATCTGCAAATAAAGGATGTCCATACTCATTGCGTTTTAGGTTTGCACCTTCTACAACAAGTTTACCATCTTTTTTAATTTTTTCAATTGAAGCCTCTCTTGAGAGAACCGTTGGATGTCCCTTTTCATCTAAGTACTGAGTGCGTATTAACAAATTCTCATTTGCTAAAAACCCTGCTTTTACTTCTTCAAAGTTATAAGAGGTTTGTTTGTTTCCACTCATAAACCAAACACCATTACTAGCATGATGCTCGACAGAAGATCCTGGTATTGACTGAGCAAAACTTCCAATAGCCACACGGTCTCCCTCTGTATCTAAAAACTGTAAGATTTTACCCCCTTTTGTTTCTACAGCTCCGTAATCTCCTTTTATAAAAGTTGCCCATTCCCACGCTTGAGAACCAACAAATATGGCTCCCCCAATGATGGTTAAAAACATATAAATAGCAACCTTACTTTGCTTCATTTTGTGCCCTGCATCTACTGCCAAAACCATGGTTACAGAAGAGAAAATTAAAATAAAGGTCATGAAGGCTACGTAAAACATAGGGGCAGGCACACCATGTAAAAACGGGAAGTGTGTAAACACCTCATCTGCGATTGGCCATGCGTCTACGAATTTAAATCTTGAAAAGCCGTAAGCAGCTAAAAATCCAGAGAAAGTTAAAGCATCTGAGACGATGAAAAACCACATCATCATTTTACCATAACTAGCTCTTAAAGGTTGGTTTCCACCTCCCCAAACACCGCCTTTAGAGGCCGTTGTTGCAACAGTTGTTTCCATAAATAGAAATCAATTTTTAATTTGGTTCAAAAATACATTATTTTTTTATCTCACGAAATATAAAAACAAAAACAGATACACCCATAAAAGGTCTACAAAGTGCCAAAAAGTAGTAGCAAGTTCAATTCCAAGGGTTTTTCCGTTTGTGTATTTTAATTTGTAATGATTATAAATTACCGCAAGTACACAAACAAGACCAACGACAATATGTGCAAGGTGTAATAACACCACTAAATAAATAAATGAAGTGGTTATACTACTTTCACTACCGGTAAAAAAGTAGCCATTTTCTATAATTTGAGAAAAACCAAGAAATTGCAGATAGACAAACACCACACCTAAAACAAACGTGGTAATGAGCAAGACCATAGCTTTAGGGTTTTGCTCTTTTTTTACGGCATTTTTCGCCAAAATAAATGTAAAACTACTTGCTATAATAACAACAAGACTTATAAAAAAAGCTTGAGGTATTTCAAAATCTGTTAACCAGTCTGGGCGTTCTTTACTTATGATATAAGCGCTAGTAAGACCCGCAAAACTCATTCCTAGACTTATCATACCAAAAAGTAGCATGTTCTTTTTAGCACGTGCTATTTTATCTTTCTCTGTACCATTTGTGTAGTCCATATTTTTAAATTTTAATAGCGCTGTTTACCTAATAAATTTATCTGCCACGTATATGATTTGCAATAAAGTAATATAACTTACACTCACCAGCATAAGCGCTTTGGCAGATGTATCTGTTCTTTGTTTATATAATTTTAAGCCGTAGTATACGAACCAAATTCCTAGCCCGCCGATAATAATGGCCGAAACTGGAGTGATATAAAAATCTCCTGTTACACCAAATACAGGAATTAAAGAAGAGAGCACAGTGCAAACACTGTAGAAAATAACTTGCACAGCTGTGGTGCGATCTCTTTTACCAGTAGGCAACATAAAAAAGCCTCCTTTTTTGTAATCATCAAATAAAAACCAACCTATGGCCCAAAAATGGGGGAATTGCCAAAAAAATTGTATCATAAACAAGGTTCCCGGTTCTATACCAAAATCGTTGGTAGCCGCAACCCATCCTAGCATGAAGGGGATAGCTCCTGGAAAAGCGCCAACAAAAACAGACAAGGGTGTTCTTGTTTTTAATGGGGTGTATAAAAACACGTATATAAAAATAGATATAGCGCCAAACATGGCTGTTTGCGGATTGATACTATACAATACAGCAATACCAACAACAGTAAGAACAATAGCTATTGAGAGGGCGGCACCCACACTCATGATGCCAGCGGGTATAGGCCTGTTTTTTGTTCTATCCATCAAGATGTCTAAATCACGCTCCATGATTTGATTATAAACATTACTTGCCCCTACCATGCAATAACCTCCAATACATAAAAGCAATAAGATCATAAAATCTACTTGGGTTGCACCAAGTAAATACCCTGCAACCGAGGAAAACACAACACTTACAGACAACCTAAGTTTGGTTATATCTGTAAAGTTTTTAACCCACCAAATGGGAAGTACTTGTGTTTGAGTTACTGACAATAGAATTTAATTTAATTTTACCTTCTCTTTTGAGAGTGCAAAGATACGGTACAACTCTAATTTTTACCAATTTATAACACATTATCTATGTTAAAAATAAGCCTAAAAAAACACTACAGGATAAGAGATTGTAAACCAAAAAAATCCCATTCAAAAAAGAAGTGTATATACTTGTAATAACAATCCAATAAAAAAAGCGCTGCAGAATTATCTACAGCGCTTTTAGTATGTATAAATATTGGCTTTATCGCTCCATTCTAATTTCTGATGCTTCAATATAATCTACTCCATCTTCTGTGTATGCGGTGGTGTAGGATAGCCTAAGCTCATTGGCATTAAATCGTGTAACATCATAAAAAGTTTCATCCAAAAGTAACTTCATGGTGTTATTATTTGCCGTATAGGTGCCCTGTTCGTTATCAATATCTGCAATAACAGTTGATTCTTCTACAGTCTCACCCGCAACTGTAACTAGGGTATTAATAACATATTGTCCATCTACAACATAGGTTCCATTGTCAAAAAAGTCAACGGTGAGTTGAAATGTTTCTCCTGAGGTAGACGATTCTGTGACAATATCAAGACCGTTTATATTAACTGTTTCTGTTTCGTTTGAAGTTAAATACGTAATTTCATAAGTACCTGCACTTAAATTTGCGTTATTAAGTTCATAGGCAGGGGTGTCATCATCTCCGGTGCAAGCAATTAATGATACAGAAATGGCAAGTATAAAAAAATGTTTGAAAAATCTCATAATCAGTGTTTTTTAATTTTCTATCTGAAATCTTATTGGAAGTGAATACAGTACTCCTACCGCTTGACCACGTTGCTTTCCTGGAGTCATCTTTGGTAAAGCTGTAATGGTTTTCACTGCTTCTTGTTTTAATTTTGGGTGTGGCGCACGTGCCTGTACATTTGTAATGTTACCTGTTTTATCAATTTTAAATTGAACATAGATTTGTTGGATACCCTCTAAACCTAAATCACTTGCAAGATCTGTGTTGAATTTCTTTTGCACAAATTTTTGAATTTTACTGGACATGCATTTTTTCTTGGCAGCATTGTTACCCGCACTTTCACAACCAGGATAAATTGGTACATTCTCAATTACTGCAAAGGGAACATCGTCAATGATCTCTCCAGCCTCTTCAATCTCTTCAATCTCAACAATTTCCTCTTCTTGGCTAATTTCTGTAGATTCAATAATGGTTTCTTCTACATCTGCCTCATCTTCAATTACCTCAATCACCTCTGGAGCTGGTGGTGGCGGTGGTGGCGGCGGTGGTGGGGTTAACAGCTCTGTAATTGGAATATCTTCATCAAGATCATCACCCACATTTAAGGTGTCTAGAGAAAGATCTCTATCATAAGATTTCCATTCTACTGCTTGCCAAGACAAAAACAACATAAAAGCAAGACCTGCTAGAAAGTAGACGCCACTCCATTGTTTTAAATCTGCTTTTGGATTTTTTTTTGGTTCCATAATTGAATTTAAATTATTGTCGATAAAAATATAGAAAATCTATTGTAATGTAAAACAATAGCACTGTAATATTAGTAAATAAATTTTTTTGACATCTTAACCACAAATGATCCTAGAATCAAACCACAAACATTAGCAACTACGTCAAAAAAATCTGCTCCTCTTGTAGGGATTAAGTTCTCTTGTATTACTTCAATAAGTATGCCGTAAATAAAAATACAACCAAATAGCAAAGCCAGTGTGGGGGGCTTTTTAGCTTTTGTATTTCTAGAGAACAAATAACTGGCCCAAACCACAAATAATCCTGCGTTTATGGCAAGATGTAAAATCTTATCTGCAAATGGAATATCTATATTTGGACCGCCGGTAATTGGCAACAATAATGCCAATGTAATGAGCAGTGTGTACCCAAAGGCTATACCAAGCAGAAGTTTAGGCTCCAACAAGTTCTTTATACCCTGCTTCATCCAATAGGTTTTCTATTTCTTCTGGGTTGGAAATTTTAACCTTTATCATCCAACCTTCTCCATAAGGGTCATTGTTTACTTTTTCAGGCTCTGATTCTAAGGAATCATTAAATGCTATAATTTCACCAGAGAGGGGTAAAAATAAGTCTGACACTGTTTTAACTGCCTCTACAGAACCAAATACCTCATCGGCATCCATAGTTTCATCAAGTGTTTCTACCTCAACATATACAATATCTCCAAGTTCTCCTTGTGCAAAATCTGTAATTCCTACTGTAGCGGTATCGCCATCAATAGCAATCCATTCATGATCTTTAGTATACTTTAAATTTGATGGAATATTCATAGTTATGTGCTTTTTTTGTTTTTATTTTTAATTACCGAAGTTATACCTTAAAGTCAGACCACTGCGAATGGTTGTTTGTGGGAAGGCAGTGGAGATTGCATACTCAGAAAATGTGTGGTCATAATAAAACGCTGCAGTTAAGTTTTTACTTAAGGCATAGTCTACCAATAACTGAGCGCCATAAATGGTTTGCCCTGCCGTGGTTTGGTTATTCTCAATATCCAAATAGCGTATGATAGTCCTGTTATCTCTTCTTGAAAGGTCTAACTTAAAATTCAAATCACTTTTTAATATTTGTTTTTTACCTCCAAAGTTTGTTCCAATACGAAGGTCTTTAATTCTATAGCCAAGGCCTATTATAACTTCATCTCCTTTAATCTCGGTTAAAAGATTGTTGGCAAAACTAAGGCCTAGTGCTCTGTCTTTTCTATACTCTGCACTCACTTTAACAGAGTTTTTCATCTCTAGATCAATTTTAAGTAGTGGTGAAAATTGCTCAGTGAGGTTTACATTGGTTAAAAACTGCTGACTTTTAAAATCTCCAGCTTGATCTGTAGCGGCCGTGGCAGGATTACCGTCTCTGGAGCGGTTGTAGTCTAAATTGGTTTGAAATTGGTTTACGGTATAGCCGGCAGTATATCCATGTTGTAGTGAGAATCTTTTAAAACGTTTTTTAAACCATCCCAAACGCATAAAACCGGTGTATTTAATATCCCAATTTGGCAGAGGTATATCTCTTAAAATACCTTTTTTCTCATTCTGTACATCTGCACCTTTGTAGGCGGCTATAAATGATGGCAATAAAACATCTTGGCTTGTAGGACCAAATCCAACAGGATATCCCGTTTCTGGATCTACAGGAAAAGCATCTGTACCATAAAATTCTGAGGCCAAGCTATTGGCAACTATAAGTCTATTGTTTCTAAAGGCATCAAATGGCTCAGAAGCTGCGTCTGTAGTGCTTTGAAAAGCAGTTGCAATAAGCAAGGTTGAAATATTAAAATTCCCTGAAGTAACAGGTGTTAATGAGTTATACAGGCCGTCTTCAATGATGTAATTCTCAGAATAATTCTCTGCATAGATACGGCTTCCATTAATATCAATTTTTAGATCTCTAATTGGCTCAAGGTTAATTTGAATATCTAATTGATTTGTTTCATTCTCTGTGTATTGCTCATTGTATTCTGGATACAGGGTTAACCAACCGTTTCGTGCTGCTTGATCCCTCACCTCAGCCTGGCTTCCAAAAGTAAAACCTGCTGTTGGCTTTAAGGTTCCTATGAAACCTATTGAGCGATTGTACCCTGGCAAGAAAATACCATTGGTTTCTTGGTAGTTAACTTGTGCTTTTTTAATCATAGTAGCCAAACCAATAAGTGTATTGGCAGCTTTGTCTGCGCCGCTTAAACCACTCCCAGAACCACTCCCAGATCTATTTCCTCTAGATGAGGAACTACTACCGTCTTTATTTGCAAATTGGTTAGCACCCGCCTTTGCACTTTCTTTAGAATCCTTTCCTCCTACATCACCTTTACCATTTGGATTAAAGCCACCTCCATTTCTTGATGAGCCATTACCGGATCTTCTTGAATTATTACTAGTAGACTTCTTTTTAGATAGACCAATATACCTGTAAAAAGCATTAAAATCGAAGGTTGAATTAATACGATGTGTACTTGCATTTTGAATAGAGTTTCCTAAATCATAGCTTTGCACAGAACCGTCAGACAATTCAATATCAATATTGTTGAACAAATCACTGCCGTCTTGCCATTGGAAATCTCCAGTATATGAGTAGGTAGCTCGAATCCACTTCAGAAAAGGGAATTTGGCAGTAGGCAAATCATAGTTTAATTGCAATGATTGAAAATGCTGGTTGGGATCTCCTACATCAAACAGACCGTCAAAGACTCCAATTTGATTATTAGCAATCCCGTCATCATCTATATAGTTGGTAACAATTCTGTTATTAGAGGTTGTGAAATTAAAACGAAATGATTTTGTAAGGTTGTAATTAATTGCATAATCCCAATCAAACAAATAGTTTCTTTGATAAAGTACTGGTAATCCTATATTTCCATCCTCTAGGTTTAATTCTCTAAATTTTTGCTCATTGTGTTGTCGCAAAATATTAGAATTTACTGATATACTAGTTGGCAAATAATTAAAGTTAATATCTTTTAAAAACTGCCAGTATTTGCCCTTAAAAATAGAATCGTTCTTTTTAAAGGGCTCAAATGTTTTGGGGGTGAAGTTATAGGCATACGTCCCACCTAAACGTACATTTTGATCTAAAGCCTCTTGAATTTCAAAATCATTATGGTCTATTTGATTATAGGAGGCAGAAAGCGTTAGGTTTTCTATATCATACGCCTTTGGCTTACCCTCTGAGGTACGTTCTTTACGAACCCCAATAAAATTAATACTCTGTCTTTTGGTATAATCTACAGACTGACCCAATATTTCCTCTCGCCTTTGTGCGTTTGACTCGTTATCTAATCTGGTTTGCAATTCTACATCTTGATACTCTGGATCAAATTGAGGGGTAATTAGTTTTTCTGACCTACCATAATTAAATGGTAATTGTATCCCCCATTTCTTGGGTAGCATCTGCCCTAGATTTAGATTGGTTACCACATCATACTCTTGTACATCTTCTCTACTACGATCATTAGGTCCTTGTTCTAAGGAACCAAACCCAATGGTGCTGATTCTACCTGTTGCACTGACATTTGCAAAATCCGCAAAATTTGCATCCATAGCAGCAACAGCTGCCCAACCGCCTTGGTTTTGCAGCTCAGATAGACGTAATTCATTAAACCAAACTTCCCCACACAATTCTGTATTGGTCTCATTTCTCACACCAATCATGGCTACACGAACATCACCAAAACTTGGATTTCCCTTCATTCCTACCCTAAGTATGTTAGAGGGTAAGCCCTCTATTTCTCCCTCTTCAAAGAAATGTAATTGGTTTGGAGCATAGGTAGCAGGATCTCCTAAGATGGTAGATTTTAAATCTTGTAACAAACTAAGAGGAAGGTCTAGTCTGTTCTCCACTGGCCAGATTTCTTCTGCATTAGTGGTGTTAAAAGCCGTTGGCTTTAATGAAACTTGTACTTCATAGAAACTTTCAGTTAAATCATTACCCATTCTAATAAACGCTACCAAATCACCCTCTGCTAAAGCTGTTTGATTTACTATAGACTCTGCATGAATAAACATTTCTAAGTTTTTATACTGACGCATATCTACACTGAAATTTTTATACACACCACGAGCATCATTTTGCTCTAAACCACACACACGCAGAGCAAGAGATTGTTCGTCTTGTCTTATGATATTATTGTTGTTATTAAGTTGTTCTCTAACAACTCCAGGTGGCAATGTGTAAGGAATCGGTTGTCTATTCTCGTTATCTATAATGTTCACAGCTTCTACTTCAAATACCGTATCATCAAGTGCAGGGTCTTCTAGAGTTACATTATCTAGGGTCTGCAAGTATCTTCTGTAATCTCCTCTAACGAGTTCTAAAGTTCCAAATCTTAGTGTTGTTTGCTGCTCAAAACCAGAGAGATACATACGCATAAAACGTATGGATCTAAAGTCTGAGATACCATTTACTGCCCGATCAAAATCTGCAACAGGGACCTTAAATTGTACCCACCTAACATCCAAAGAGCTATTGTCTTGTAGAGTAATTGTACTCTCACGCACATCGGTTACAAAATCACTGGTAGCTGGGGTAAGAGCGTCACGAGAGATCGGAATATTATACTCATAATAACTATCTACAGTGTTCATAGAATTATCACGGTTAATATCTTCTACATCTGGTTGAGTGGTAGAACCACGATTTGTATTTGTTACCTCAACGGGAGAATTCCCTTCTGTACCATTATATAATTTGTAACGACTTCTTATATCTCCTGAGGCTTGTAGGAAGTATTGATAGTTGTCATTTGCAGGATCGGCAAGGCCAGCAAAGGCAGGGAACATTTCACTTTCTTCTGAATTATTTAAACCATCATACCCCACATCTTGGTTAATTCGCTGCTGCCCTTCTGTATCGAAGGTATATACTAAAGATTGATTGGTAGGCACCTTACCCCAAACCGTTGGTGTTGTATTTGTGGAATCACCATCTTGTGGCAACCCATTCTCATATTGCTTTCTACCATCCTTTAAGACATCTTCAGAAATGTTTCCTAAGTTAAAGCTTAGTGTACCTCCATTGTTGGTATTGTTTTCTTCGTATATAAAAGGATCCATTACCCAAAACTGAATAAATTCTACGTTGCTTCTCTCAAAATCTGTGGTGGTTAACTCCCTTGAAATTCCTCCAAAATTATCGGATGGATTTGGTAATTCATTAGTACCTGCAGCGGCTGGATTAAAGTTATACTCTCCACGCTCGCTTGGGTAGAAAGAAAGATCCAAAGAAAATAAGGCCTGGGTTTGTCCTTGGACTATGTCCTGTCCAGGAAATATTTCATCTCTAAATACACGTCTTGTAAAAGGAGAGGATAGGTCTTGGTCTGTAATACCATCTGGTCTTTGGCTACTGTAAAAAATAGGATCAATGGTATACCAGTTTAAACGAGCTCGTTTGTAATTGTAATCCAGAACGCTGTTTGGCTCTTCTCCTCCAAAACCATCTGGAGATGAAGACAAGCGCCAAGATGTAGGGGCACTGATGTCAAACTCTGTTTGTGAAGATTCAAAATCGTCAATATAAACGGTGGTTCTTCCTCCAAAGTCTGAGACCTCTGGAGCACTTGGTAATAAATATGCAAATTCACCACGTACAGAAAAATTTGACTCTACATCTGTATCAATATTAGGAAGCTTGTTTACGAGTCTGGTAAAGAAAGGAACCTGTGTTGCGTAGTTTAAATTAACACCAAAAATTTGATTGTTAATGGGCTCTACATCATAGGTAGATTTTTGAGTAAGTGGGCGCTCGTTTAACCTCAAATAGGTACCTCCTATGATAAAGTTATCATTAAATTTATGCTCAATGTTTAATCCAGTAAATCGTTTTGTTTGTTGTCCAAATAGCGTGTTATTTTCTACAGTAATGTTTACAGGAGTGTTAGAAGCCAGTAAAGATGGGTCTAAAATTTGAACCGTTCCTGCTTGATAATTCACGGTATAATCAACACCTTCAGATAGGGTTCTACCTCCGGCAGTAACTACCACAGAACCTTGGGGTATGTTAAATGCTCCAATGGGTATGCCGTTTCCACCACTAGATTTGTACCTACCTGTTAACTGAAATTTATTCTTATCACTATCCTCTTGTTCTGCCTGAGTTTTTGTTGATCTATATAAAGATCTAAAAACGTATTTTTCTTGATTGGCATTATAGGTAGCGGGCATGCTATATTGTGAGCCACCAGTGGAGGAGTCATCTAGTTTGTTGAACAGGTATTCTCCAAAAGGCTCTACACTGGTAAATATGATACGTCCATTTTGCTGATCTACGGTAAGCCCTGGTATAAAATCAAAAAAACCATCTCCTCCTTGTTGAGGATCATTGTTAAAATTTAATCTATCTAAATTAAAAACTCTTAAAAGAGTTTTATTATCAACATCTTCGGGTAACGCAACTGCAGGGTTAGTGATGGTTCCCTCTGCTGCAATGATGTAATTTAAAGGTGCTGGATCTCTGTATTGGATGTCTAATCTAAAATCTTCTTGCTCTAACTGGAAAGCTCCTAGACTATATATGTTTTTCATCATCAAGTCCCAGATAGGCTGCGATACATTGGTGATGTTACTTTTTAGTAATTTAACAATAAGGTTTTGAGGAATACCTTCTATGTCATCCATTCCTGGGTTTCCTGGTTCTCCTGGCCTTACAAGCCCTCCGGTGGCGTCTACTCCATCTGTAGAGAATTCACCAACTTGGTATACTTTCCCATTGACTGTGTATTGAAATGAAACGGCAATGACCTCATCGTTATTTAACCGTTGGTTTAAAGAAATATATCCCAGCTGAGAATTAATAGTATATTCATTGGCTCTTAATTTTCTTGCATTCTCAAGGGTTAAAAAATCTGAGCCATCTTGAACTTGAACGCCACCAAATCCTTGTTGCACCGTAGCTATATCTCGTATTTGTTCATTTAAGATTCCTTGGGCACTTGAGTCATCAATCCCAAATGGATTAAAATCATTATTTCCATTATCAGGGAAAGAATTAGGTGGTTTGTTTAAAAATCCACCAGGGATGTTAGTAAGACCAATATTTGAGATATCAGACTCTCCAACATCTTGCAGGGCAACAATGTTGCGAACATCTTGAGTTTGGTTGCCTCTATTGGTAATCCAAGCTTCTACTCTAGTAATTTGTACATTGGAACGAATAAAAGGATATTGCTGCAATGCTCTATCATAGGTGTCTCTAAAATAATGAGCTAAGAAAAAATGACGATTTTCATCATAGTCTAGAGCGTAAATATCAAAATCTGTAATGGTACCTCCACCCTCTGTGGTTACGTTTCTAGTTTCAGATTGCTGCTCAGAGAATACACCTGTAATTTTTGTTTTCCCAAATTGTAATTCTGTTTTTACACCAAATAAACTTTGGGCACCCGGTATTAGGGTGCTGTTAAGAGGCATACTAACATTACCAACCTCGATAGATCTTATAATATCATCCTCGGTAGGAGTGAATTCTAATTTTACTTGATTTTGGAAATCAAAGGTTGATTGCGTATCGTAATTTGCTGTTACCTGTAAACGCTCTCCAACTTTTCCAAGCAAACTTAAACTGATACGTTGGTCAAAATCAAAAGAGAAGTTACTCCTGTTTCTGGGAGAAAATGCTGGATTATCTTGCTTGGTGTACAAAAGTCCTAAATCCATCTCTACGGTACCTTGAGGTATTACCTCTATGGTGTTTCCTCCAAATACAGACTCAAAAAAGCTAGAATTAACATAAAACTTGGGTAGTAAATTTTTCTGACCATCTTGTGAGCCATCTTTTCTTCCATCGGCGGCATCAATTTTTTCTTTGAAATAATCGCGCATTTGCTCTTTTAAGATTAAATCACGATAAGCCTCAGGACTCAACACAAGGGGAAGACCTACATTAAAATCACCCAACATTTCACTGTAATAGTAGCTGTCTGTAACAGGGTCATAGGTGTATAAATTTTCTATAGAAGAGGATGGAGGCAGCTCAATACGACCCATAGAAGATCCTGTCGCGGTGGAGTCCTGTGCAGTTGCACTAGAGATACACCCCAAAATGATGCTGAAAAATACGAATTGTTTAAAAAAGTTATTTTTAAACTTGGTGAAATTTATACCCAATATTTATAATTTTTTTAAAGCCTGCTTTATAATTTCCTCTATGGTTGCCTGCGGATATTGCTTGATCACTGCGTCACAAACTTTCTCAGCTTGCTTGCGTGTAAAACCTAAAGTATCCAAAGCAGATAACGCTTCATTTTTATTGGTATTGCTTGAAACTACAGAAACATCGTCTAAGCCATACACCTTTACTATTTTATCTTTCAAATCCAACAACACTCTTTGTGCTGTTTTTGCTCCAATTCCCTTCACAGATTGAATCGTTGCTACATCACTCGATGCAATAGCCTCAGATACCTGTTGTGGAGATAAAGAAGACAGCATGGTTCTAGCTGTACTTGCCCCAACCCCAGAGACTGAGATTAATAACCTAAAAATTTCACGCTCTACTACACTTGAAAAACCATACAAAATATGTGCATCCTCACGAACTTGTAAATGCGTGAATAATTTAATGTTCTCTGATGTTGGTAATTGTGCAAAAGTATGTAATGAAATGTTTACAAAATACCCCACCCCGTGACAATCTATAACAACGTTTGTGGGAGATTTCTCAACAAGTCTTCCCTGTAATTGGGTTATCATGCGTTTTTGTTAAGTTATTTGTGCCAAATATAGTATATTTTATTGGCTTTTGTGGAGGGTTAAAAACTAAATTTATTGCTGAAATGTTACTACTTCTGAGCGGTTTTCTCTCGCTTTTCTTTTTGCTGTGCATCTACCACAGAAACTGCTGCCATGTTTACAATTTCTTCTACACTAGCACCTAGCTGCAGAATATGAACAGGTTTTCGCATACCAAGCATAATTGGGCCAACAGAATCAACACCATTGATCTCTTTTAATAATTTATAATTGCTATTGGCTGCGTCTAAATTTGGAAATATTAACGCATTTACTTTTTTTCCTGCAAGCTTAGAGAACGGAAATTTACTTTGTAACATTTCTTGATTTAAAGCAAAATCTGTTTGTAACTCTCCATCGATGTGCATATCTGGATTGGTTCTATGCAAATAGGCAACGGCGTCTCGCACTTTTGTTGCATGCGAGTCTTTTGAGGACCCAAAATTTGCATAGCTTATCATGGCTATAACTGGCGTTAGACCAAACATTTTCATGGTGTAATTTGTCATCTGGGCTATCTTGGCCAACTCCTTGGCAGTAGGATCAATATTGATGGAGGTATCACTAATAAAAATTGGGCCTCTTTTAGTGAGCATCATATTTGTAGTTGCTACTTTATTTACACCATCAAAACGCCCCACAACCTCTAACACAGGTCGCAATACTGAGGGGTAAGCCCGAGAATAGCCTGAAATCATTGCATCTGCATCTGCTTGGTTGAGCATCATAGCTGCAAAATAATTGCGCTCTCGCATTAACTTTTCTGCATCAAAAAGAGTAACACCGTTTCTATGTCTATTTTCAAATAACTTTTTTGCGTATCTCTTTAAATTCTCGGCTTGATCATCTGCCTTTGGATCCATTATTTCTATATCTGCATCAAATTCAAGTTGCTCCATAAGCTCTTGTATGACAGCTTTTCTTCCCAACAAAATAGGAATCCCTATACCTTCTTCATAGACAATTTGAGCAGCTTTTAATACATTTAAATGATCTGCCTCTGCAAAAACAATACGCTTTGGGTCTTGCTTTGCCCGGCTAAGCAACATGCGTATGATTTTATTATCTCCACCCATGCGCTGGTTCAGCTCATCTTTATACTTTTTCCAGTTGTTAATTGGCGCAGTTGCAACGCCACTTTCCATAGCAGCTTTTGCTACAGCCGGAGGAATATGGTCTATGAGTCTTGGATCAAAAGGTTTGGGGATAATATAATCTTTTCCAAAAATAAGTTTGGTCTCTCCATAAGCAATATTAACTTGCTCCGGGACAGACTCTTTAGCTAGAGCTGCCAATGCTTTTACAGCAGCCATTTTCATAGCCTCGTTTATCTTGGTAGCACGAACATCAAGGGCACCCCTAAAAATAAAAGGAAAACCCAACACATTATTTACTTGATTAGGATGGTCACTCCTACCTGTTGCCATTATAATATCATCACGTGTTTTACAGGCTAGTTTATATCCAATCTCAGGATTTGGATTTGCCATAGCAAAAACAATAGGATCTGCAGCCATTGATTTAAGCATACTAGGGGTTACAATATCTGCAATAGAAAGCCCAACAAAAACATCTGCATCTACCATGGCCTGATCTAAGGTGTCTATCTTTCTATGGGTTGCAAATTCTGACTTCTCTGGAGATAATTCAGACCTGTCATCTCTAATAACTCCTTTACTATCTAACATCACAATATTTGCTCCTACTGCTCCAAAAGCCTTGTAAAGTCTTGTGCAAGATACTGCTGCAGCACCAGCTCCGCTTATAACAATTTTTACTTCATTAATTTTTTTATGTGTTAACTCAATTGCATTTAAAAGTGCCGCAGCAGAGATAATAGCCGTACCGTGCTGGTCATCATGCATAACAGGTATATCCAACTCTTCCTTCAACCTTCTTTCAATCTCAAAAGCTTCTGGAGCTTTGATATCTTCAAGGTTAATACCACCAAAAGTAGGTGCAATGTTTTTTACAGTTTCAACGAATGCATCAACATCTTCGGTATCTATTTCGATATCAAAAACATTAATATCTGCAAATATTTTAAACAACAACCCCTTACCCTCCATGACAGGCTTAGAAGCCTGTGGTCCAATATTACCAAGACCTAACACTGCTGTTCCATTGGTAATAACAGCTACCAAATTTCCTTTGGCAGTGTACTTGTATACATTTTCAACATCTTTGGCTATTTCCAGACAAGGCTCTGCCACGCCAGGAGAGTATGCTAGAGATAAATCTCTTTGTGTTGCATATTTTGTGGTAGGCACTACTTGTATCTTACCAGGGCTGGGCTTGGAGTGATATAAAAGGGCTTCTTTACGTTTACTTTTTTTACTCATAACAACAACTTGTTTTTTTATGGTATACTACAAATGTAACAGAGTGAAATTAAAACAGTGTCTAAATTAAATATTAATTACAGGCTATAAACACTGGATACTAGTTTGGTTATTAATTATAGTATTATGGTTTTAAGAATTCTATATTTCTGCGCAATCCCTCAAATTTGGTGCGCTTTAAAGGACTCTTTTTGAAAATTTCTGAAAATACTTCTTTGGTAACTTCTTCCCAATCTTTCTTAGAGTTGGATAACACCTGTGGATGAGGATCAAATAAAGGTTCTTTGTGGGCTTTACTAAATCTGTTCCAAGGACAGACATCTTGACAAACATCACAACCAAACATCCAATCATCAAACTGCCCACTCACACTCGAGGGAATTTCATTTTTAAGTTCAATGGTGAAATAACTAATACATTTACTACCATCTACCTTATAAGGCTCTACAATGGCCTGTGTTGGGCAAGCATCTATGCAGGCCGTACAGCTACCACAATGATCTGTTACGGGCGTGTCATACTCTAGGTCAAGGTCCACAATAAGCTCTGCAATAAAATAAAAAGAGCCTGCTTGTTTGGAGAGTAAGTTACTATGCTTACCAATCCAACCTAGACCACTTTTTGCAGCCCAAGCTTTATCTAAAACAGGAGCACTATCCACAAAAGCGCGTCCATGAAAATCTCCCACAGTTTGTTGTATGCAATGTAACAATTCTTTTAGTTTGTCTTTAATTACAAAGTGATAATCTGTACCGTATGCGTATTTAGATATTTTATAAGCATCATCTCGCTGCAGTTTACTGGGGTAGTAATTTAGTAGCAAAGAAATGACACTTTTAGAACCCTCTACAAGTTTGGTGGGATCAAGACGCTTGTCAAAGTGGTTTTCCATGTACTGCATCTGTCCATGTCTATTTTGGTTGAGCCAAGCCTCAAGCCTGGGAGCCTCTTGTTCCAAAAACCCTGCCTTGCTTATACCACAAGACATAAAACCAAGGCGCTTTGCCTGGTCTTTAATAAAAGCCGTATGTTGGTGTTTTGAGGTAATAGCTATGTTATTTTACTTCTTAGCCCTTTTAAATAAAAATAAGAGAATCTTTGCAACTCTTATATCTAGGCAAATTATTAAAACAATCCTCCTTGAGTGGGGTCCTTTACTTTTCCTAAATGAGTATAGGCAGCCTGAGTTACCTCTCGCCCTCTTGGAGTGCGCATAATAAATCCTTGCTGAATCAAAAAGGGTTCATACACTTCTTCTATGGTCTCTGGACTTTCTGAAACCGCAGTTGCAATGGTGGTTATCCCTACAGGACCTCCTTTAAATTTATCGATAATGGTATGAAGTATTTTGTTATCCATTTCATCCAATCCATGGGCATCTACACTAAGGGCTTCTAATGAGAACTTAGCAATCGCAATGTCAATGCTACCATTTCCTTTAATTTGAGCAAAATCTCGCACTCTTCGTAACAGTGCGTTTGCAATTCTTGGAGTTCCTCTACTTCTACCTGCAATTTCAATAGCAGCTTCCATAGAGATAGGGACTTCCAAAATACCAGCACTACGCTGCAGTATGGTTGTTAGAAGCTCTGTGGTATAGTATTGTAATCTAGATGTAATACCAAAACGTGCTCTCATAGGAGCCGTTAAAAGCCCAGATCTAGTGGTAGCTCCCACTAAAGTAAATGGAGCTAAATGTATTTGAACTGATCGAGCATTAGGACCAGATTCTATCATAATATCAATCTTGTAGTCTTCCATAGCAGAGTATAAATACTCCTCAACTATTGGGCTTAACCTATGTATTTCGTCAATAAATAATACATCTCGCTCCTCAAGATTTGTGAGCAGTCCTGCTAAATCTCCAGGTTTGTCTAAAACAGGTCCAGAAGTTACTTTTATCCCCACCTCTAATTCATTTGCTAGAATATGCGCCAAGGTAGTTTTACCCAATCCTGGGGGGCCATGAAAAAGTGTGTGATCCAAAGCTTCGTCTCTTTGATTGGCAGCTTGTACAAATATCTGCAGGTTTTCAAGAGCTTTATCTTGCCCTGTGAAATCATCAAAACTAAGGGGTCTTAACCTCTTTTCGAGTTCTGTATCTTTAGGTGTTAAGTGCTCTTGAGATGGGTCCAGATGTTCATTCATATAACAAATATACAAAGGGATTCATTACAAAATAAACCAACAATATTAAGATATAAACAAATATGTTGTATACATAACTACAACAAACTAAAGGTTAGTGTGTATGTAGTGTTTTAATTTATATTTTTACAAATCATCCAATTCTATAGTAATGCCTACACAACCAAAACTTACTCGATTTAATCAAAATGTGTTGTCGAAATATCAAATCTACAATAGCATATTTATGACCCTTCCCTTTGACACCATCACAAAGACCGGTGCGCTTCTGCCCCTTTTTCATGAAACCTGCCAAAAAGGGTTTAAAAAAGAGCAGGACCCTACTACTATAGTTGAGACCTTTTTCAAAAAATACCAAGCAAGACGCTCTAAAGAGAGCCAAACTAATCTGTTATTTAGATTTATACAATACATAGAGCGGCAAGTAGTTTTATTTGATGCCATTGAAGATGCTGGATTTCCCATTGTAAATAACATGGATGGAATTGGCACATTGCGCTCTTTAAAGGAAAGTGCAACTGCTGAAAACAAACTAGAAACCCTAAAAAAATACCTTGAAGAATTTAAAGTACGTATTGTACTAACTGCCCATCCTACACAGTTTTACCCCGGTGCGGTTTTAGGAATTATCACAGATCTAACACAGGCCATACGTGAAAATGATTTACTACGTATAAATGACCTTTTAGCACAATTAGGGAAAACACCTTTTTTTAAACATAAAAAACCTACACCTTACGATGAAGCTGTAAGTCTAATTTGGTATTTAGAAAATGTGTTTTACACATCCTTCGGAACCATCTATGACTATATCCAGGAAAACATTTTTGATGGAAAACATATAGAAAATGATATCATTAATATAGGTTTTTGGCCAGGAGGAGATAGAGACGGAAACCCTTTTGTTACTCCAGAAATTACCTTAAAAGTTGCCGCAAGACTTCATGATACCATCATAAAAAACTACCATCGAGATATTAGAGGATTAAGAAGAAAATTAACCTTTAGTGGTGTAGAGCATCGTATTATTGAACTAGAAACACAACTTTACAACATTATTACACATCAAAAATCTTCTCTTACTCTAGATTCTTTTACCCAAGAATTAAAAGAAATAAAACAATTAATAATAGACCAGCATCAATCACTTTACATCAATCAAATAAATAGTTTACTAAATAAAGTACATCTCTTTGGGTTTCATTTTGCAAATCTTGACATTAGGCAAGATAGCCGTAAACATGCCCAATTTTTCAACACCCTAGTTACTGCCTTGATAGAAAGTGGTAGCACTATGTTTCCAGAGAACTATTTTGATTTAGTAGAAAATGAGCAAATTGAAATACTCTCGAAAGTGCAGGGAAAGGTTGATCTATCTATAATTAAAGATAAGCAAACACTAGAGGCGCTCCATACCATGAAGGCGATAAAAACCATTCAAACAACAAATGGACAGGCCGCCGCAAACCGATATATTATAAGTAATAACCAAAGCACCCTGCACGTTATGCAACTTTTTGCGATGTTAAAGATAGTTGCATTTCAGGAAGCATTAACGGTAGATATTGGACCCTTATTTGAAACCATAACAGATTTAGAAAATGCCCCAAGGGTTATGGAAGAGTTATACACAAATTCTAGCTATGCGGCACATTTAAAAACCAGAGCAAACAAGCAAACCATTATGTTAGGCTTTAGCGATGGCACAAAAGATGGTGGATATTTAATGGCAAATTGGGCCATCTATAAAGCAAAAGAAAACTTAACTAAAATATCAAGACAATACGGCATTACGGTTATTTTCTTTGATGGCCGAGGTGGGCCCCCTGCAAGAGGTGGAGGGAAAACACATAACTTTTATGCCTCTCTAGGACCCACCATAGAAGATAAGGAAGTACAATTAACCGTTCAAGGACAAACCATTTCTTCTAATTTCGGAACCTTAGAATCCTCACAATACAACTTAGAACAGTTAATTACCTCTGGTATAAGCAATAGCCTACTTAACAGAGATTTAAACATGACCCAAAGCAATACAGAGGTGATGACAGATTTGGCACAACGTAGCTATAAAGCGTATGCTAGTTTTAAGTCACATCCTAAATTTATATCCTATTTAGAGCACATGAGCACCTTAAAATATTATGCTAAAACAAATATAGGAAGCCGTCCTTCTAAACGCGGAAAAGCAGAGGGATTAGTCTTTGAGGATTTAAGAGCTATTCCATTTGTAGGTTCATGGAGCCAATTAAAGCAAAATGTACCTGGGTTTTTTGGTGTTGGTACCGCTTTAAAACATTATGAAGATAGTAATGAATTTGAAAAAGTACAGCATCTTTTCAATACCTCAGAGTTCTTTAAAACACTTATCGAAAACAGTATGATGTCTTTGACAAAATCGTTTTTAGGACTCACAAAATACATGAGCGAGGACAAAGAATATGGAGCATTTTGGAATGTAATCTATACAGAATATAAGACCTCAAAACGCCTTCTTTTAAAACTCACCGGATACAGGCAACTTATGGAGAAAGAGCCTGCAGGAAAAGCCTCTATTGCAGTTAGGGAGTCTATTGTGTTGCCGCTGTTAACCATACAGCAATATGCACTAAAGAAAATTCAGGAATTAGAGAAAGAACCTGTTAAAGATGTGGCTCAAATTGCAATTTATGAGAAGTTAGTGATGCGCTCTTTATTTGGAAATATTAATGCTAGTAGAAACTCTGCATAAACCCCATAAAGGATATAACATCTGTGTAAACAAAAAAAGCCCTTTCTAAGTAGAAAGGGCTTTTTTTTTAATGTACTTGTTAATGATGCAATTCTTCTTCATTTTCCATCATAGGAACATCCTGTGGTATGAAATCTTGGCCTGCAATCATGTAATCTGTATCATCACTATTTGGCTTTGAATAATCATAGGCCCAACGATGTACCTCAGGAAGAGGACCGTCCCAGTTTCCATGAATATGTTTTACCTCTGCGGTCCATTCTAGGGTTGTAGCATTCCAAGGATTTTTTGGTCCTTTCTTTCCGTAGTACATAGAATGAATAAAATTGTATAAGAACACTATTTGTGCTCCTGCTGTGATGATTGCAAATATGGTAATAACAACATTAACATCTGCTAAATCATCAAAGTATGGGAAAGCTGTATTGGTATAGTAACGTCTTGGTAAGCCTGCCATCCCTATAAAGTGCATCGGGAAAAACACACCATATGCGCCAATAACAGTGATCCAGAAATGCACAAACCCTAAGTTTTTATTTAACATGCGGCCTTCAAACATTTTTGGGAACCAGTGATATACACCAGCAAACAAACCATAGAGTGCAGATATACCCATTACAAGATGGAAGTGAGCTACTACAAAATAGGTATCGTGAACATTAATATCTAGTGCACTATCTCCTAAAATAATACCTGTTAATCCTCCTGTAATAAAGGTAGATACAAAACCAATAGAAAATAACATGGCAGGATTCATTTGCAAGTTTCCTTTCCACAGGGTGGTAATCCAGTTAAAAGATTTTACCGCAGATGGAATAGCAATAAGTAGGGTTGTAAAAGTAAATACAGAACCTAAAAATGGATTCATCCCAGAGATAAACATATGGTGACCCCATACGATGGTTGACAGAAATGCAATGGCTAGAATGGAAGCTACCATCGCCCTGTAGCCAAATACTGGCTTACGAGAATTTGTTGCTAATATTTCTGAAACCATACCCATGGCAGGTAGTATAACAATATACACCTCAGGGTGTCCTAAAAACCAAAATAAGTGTTCAAATAATACAGGGGAACCTCCTTGGTTGTGTAGCACCTCTCCAGCAATAAAGATATCTGATAAAAAGAAAGAAGTACCAAAACTTCTATCCATGATAAGCATGAGCGCTGCAGATAATAATACTGGGAAAGATACAATACCAATTATGGCTGTTACAAAAAAGGCCCATATAGTAAGTGGAAGACGCGTCATACGCATTCCTTTTGTTCTTAAATTGATAACCGTTACCACGTAATTTAGTGATCCAAGTAAAGAAGATGCTATAAATATTGCCATAGAAACAAGCCATAGCGTCATACCAGCTCCAGAACCGGGTATTGCCTGAGGCAATGCACTAAGGGGTGGGTAGATGGTCCAACCTGCAGAAGCAGGACCTGCTTCGACAAATAATGACATAACCATGATTAAACTTGACAAGAAAAACAACCAATAAGAAACCATGTTCAAAAACCCAGATGCCATATCTCTTGCACCAATTTGAAGCGGAATAAGTAGATTACTAAAGGTACCACTCAGGCCAGCTGTTAATACAAAAAAGACCATAATAGTTCCGTGAATGGTAACTAGTGCAAGATATACACTTGGGTCCATAACACCACCTTCTGCCCATTTACCCAATAACATTTCAAATACTACAAATGGCTCCTCTGGCCAAGCAAGCTGCATTCTCATCAAAATAGACATTGCGATACCAATGATTCCCATAAACAAACCTGTAATAAGGTATTGCTTAGAAATCATTTTATGATCTGTACTAAATATGTATTTAGTAATGAATGTCTCTTTGTGGTGATGCCCGTGATCATCTACTGCGTGTTCTTCTGCGTGTGCTGACATATCTTAGCTCGTTTTTTATTTATTTAGGGATGTTGCAATGGTTGCTTGTTGTGCAATCCAAGCATCATACTGTTCTTGAGTTTCTACTATAATTTTCATCTGCATGTTGTAGTGGTTGGTACCACAAATCTTGTTGCAAAGCAATAGGTAATCAAACTCATAAGGCTCTAATGCTTCTTCACCTTTTGCAATTAATTCTATAGAGTTTTTTCTTCTAATGGAGTTAATCCTGCTAACTTTACCCATAACCTCTTCATCCAATCGCATTTGTTCTGTGGTGATGGAGGGAGTAAAAGCAAACTGAGTGATCATACCAGGAACACAATTCATTTGCGCTCTAAAGTGAGGCATATAGGCAGAGTGTAAAACATCCTGAGATCGCATTTTAAATAATATTTTTCTACCCAGTGGCAAGTGTAGTTCATTAACAACTATATCATCTTGTGCGTTTGGATCTGAGGTATCTACACCCAATTGGTTTGCGCCTTCAATTAAACGTACATTGGCCTCACCAAGGGTATTGTCATCTCCACTATAACGAGCTCTCCAGTCAAACTGATATGCATACAACTCAACAATCATTGGATCCTCATCTTCACTGACATTCATAATATCTGTCCAGGTAAATAGACCGTAGATAATAAGCCCTGCCAAAACAATTACAGGTATCACAGTCCAGATAAATTCTAACTTATCATTATCTGCAAAGTACAAAGCACGGTTGTTTTTATTTCCTCTGTACTTAAAAGCGAAATAGCTTAACAACCAAAGTGTGATAAATCCTACAAAGAAGATAAGAACCATGGAGATCAACCATAAATCATCAATTCCTTGTCCATGCTCTGAGGCGGCTTTAGGCAATAAAACCTCGCCCCATTTCCAGAATGAAACAATTAATATAGCATAGGTAACAAACACAAACATAAGCATCAACCATCCGTTAATATTGTTGTCTTTGTCTGAAGCAATCTCTGAAGATTCACCTAGCTGCTCTGGTGTTTTTGACATTCCAAAAATCTTTGCCATCTGCAATACAGTGATTCCGAAGAGAATGATTACTAATACAATTAAAAATGCGGTCATCGTTAGTTGTCTTCTAAATAATTAATAATGATAATTTTTACTTTCTTTCATAAATGGGTTGTTTTTCAACAACAGTGGCGCTTTTGTTAATGCTGTAAAAACAACAAGGATAAAAAGACCAAGGAAAAACAATACAGACCCTATCTCTGGTATTCCTATAAACCAGCTTTTACCAACTGTTCCAGGCATTACCATCACAAATATATCTATGTAATGTCCTACTAATATTACAATTCCTGTTAACACTACAAACCAATTTACACGCTTGTAATCGCTATTCATTAACAGCAATAATGGGAACAAGAAGTTCATAGCCAACATGCCAAAGAATGGCAAGTTAAAGTCTTCTATACGTGTCATAAAATAGGTAACCTCTTCTGGTATGTTTGCGTACCAAATCAACATAAACTGAGAGAACCATAGGTAGGTCCAAAAAATACTAAAACCAAACATAAACTTAGCCAAATCATGAATGTGACTGTCATTGACTATTTCTAGGTATCCTTGAGATTTTAAGAATATGGTAATTAAAGCAATTGTTGTGATGGCACACACCATCATACCAGCAAGAACATACCACCCAAATAGAGTTGAGAACCAGTGTGGGTCAAAACTCATAATCCAATCCCAAGACATCATAGACTCTGTGTATAAAAAGAATACTAAAAATCCAGCTGAAATTCTAAAGGTCTTTTTAAAGTTACTATAATCATCTGCTTTTGCGAGGTCTCCTGCACGAGAAAACTTAACTGCAAAATATCGGTAGGTAATCCAACCCCCTAAGAATATGGCGGCTCTTATTAGCATCCATGTACCGTTGAGCCATCCAGATTTACCTTTAATTAAAGCATCATGAGCAACAACCTCTGGATCTGCCCACACAAATATGTGATTGATATGAAATCCTGACAATCCTAATAAAACAAACATGATGATTCCTCCTGGCACTAGATAGGCGGTGACTGCTTCCATTACTCTAAAAAGCACGGGAGACCAACCTGCCTGAGCGGCAAAATTTACTGCATAAAAAGCCAAGGCTCCAAGTGCTATCATAAAGAAAAAGAAACAAGCAACATACAAGGCAGACCAGGGTCTGTTTTGTAGTTGATGTAAGGTATGTTCTAAATGTTTTTCTTGATCTGCAGCACTGTGAGAGGCTCCGTGAGCTGCATCTGTATGGCTGTCGTGACTCTCTTTTGAGGACGTAGTGTGATCATCACCATGTGCCGCCATCATTTCTTTTACCTCTGCAGTAGATCCTGGAGCAGACAAAAATCCTGCACCAATACCAACAGCACCAAGTACCATCAATATGATAGCGAATAATTTAAGTTTACTAGGTAGCGTATAATTCATATCTAAGCTATTCTATTGTTCTTTTGTTTAATGTTTTTGTTAATCATTTGATTGATTAGTCCCAGCAACTTCTTCAAGTTCTGGAACAAGAAGTGGTGTCCCTTCTAATGTTGCTTTGAGGTTCATAACATGTTGTGTTATTTGCCAACGTTCCAACTCATTAGTTTGAGAGGCATAAGATCCCATAGAGTTTAATCCATACATCTGAACGTGATACACCCCACCTTGAGTAATTAATCTTCCCGGGGCAGCGTAACTTGGTATCCCAAGAATCTTCTCTCGTTGCATTAAAATTCCATTTCCATCTCCTTTATCACCATGACAAACAGCACAATATATGGTATACAATTCTTTACCTGCGTCTAAGTTTTTTTGAGTAACTTCTAATGGGTTTTTCAACTCTTTTTTAGCAGCATCCGAACCTTTTTTTGTGTCTGGGTACTCATAAGGAGCATATCCTCTTGGCACGGTTCCCAAAACAGGTAACATTGCTTCTTGCTGATTTGGAAAAACCTCATACTCACCATAGGTTTCATATCCTACCGGCTCATACATATTTGGCATATATTGGAAACTAGGTTTGGTGTCACCTCCGCAAGAAACCAATCCTATCAATGCTACAAGAGCAATACTTATATGGAGTATCTTTTTCATATTAATGATCATCATCAGATTCTACTATACTAATTTCAACAGCTCCTGTATCTTGCAAGAACTTAGACATTTTATCTATATCATGGTGTGAAGCATCAACAGCCATTAAAAAATGATCGTCTGTTGTTCTTACATCAGGATTTTCTGCTTTTTTGAATGGCCATAATTTACTTCTCATGTAAAAAGTAATTACCATTAAGTGAGCTGCGAAAAACACGGTTAATTCAAACATAATTGGCACAAAAGCAGGCATGTTTTCTATGTAACTAAAACTTGGCTTACCCCCAATATCTTGAGGCCAATCTTCAATCATAATGAAATTCATCATCGCGATTGCTACACAAAATCCTACAATACCATACATAAAAGCCGTGATGGCAATGCGTGTAGGCTCAAGACCCATTACTTTGTCTAGTCCGTGAACCGGAAAAGGTGTGTAGACTTCGTCTATATGATAGTGAGCTGCACGTGTTTGTTTAACCGCGTGCATTAAAATATCATCGTCGTTATAAATTGCATGTATCACTTTGGAAGCCATACTAGTTGTTTTTAAGTTTAGAAGCTTGTCCTGCCCAATCATCGCGTTTAGCTTTTCCTGGTAACTCGCCTAAAATTTCATCGAATAAATCATACTCTGGGTTGGTCATTTTACCTATTTGTTGAAAGGTAAATAATCCCATCGCATTTAATTTCTTTTCTAATACTGGACCCACACCTGTAATTTTCTTAAGGTCATCAGAGGTCTGAGTAGCAGCATCAAAAGTTCCTAAGGTACTTAGTAAGGTTTTTAATTTACTTTGATCGTAGGTGCCTTTTTTTGCTTTGTTTGGGGTTACAACATCATAATGCTTTACATCATCTCCATGAGTTGCACGTAAGGATTTGAATTTTGAACCAGAGCTCTTTAGTATAGACTTTACCTCTGCCTGAGCAATCACAGGGAAGGTTCTAGCGTATAGTAAAAACAACACAAAGAAAAATCCTATGGTTCCTATAAAAATACCTATATCAACAAACGTTGGTGAAAACATCGTCCAAGAAGATGGCAAATAATCACGATGCAATGAGGTAACAATAATAACAAAACGCTCAAACCACATTCCTATATTTACCACAATAGAGATAAAGAAAGAAAACATAATGCTTGTACGTAGTTTTTTAAACCACATAAACTGCGGAGAGAAAACATTACAAGTCATCATAGCCCAATATGCCCACCAGTAAGGACCCGTTGCCCTGTTTAAAAAGGCATACTGTTCGTACTCTACACCAGAGTACCATGCAATAAACAGCTCTGTGATGTATGCAACACCAACAATAGACCCTGTAAGCATGATCACAATATTCATCAGCTCAATGTGCTGTATGGTAATATAATCTTCTAGTTTAGACACCTTTCTCATAATAATCAACAGTGTGTTTACCATTGCAAAACCAGAGAAAATCGCTCCAGCTACAAAATAAGGAGGGAAAATAGTGGTATGCCATCCTGGAATAACTGAAGTTGCAAAATCAAAAGATACAATAGTGTGTACAGATAATACTAGTGGTGTTGCCAAACCTGCCAATACAAGAGAAACCTCTTCAAATCGTTGCCAGTCTTTTGCACGTCCACTCCAACCAAAAGATAAAATACTGTATATTCTTTTTGTAAAAGGGGTTATTGCCCTATCACGTATCATAGCAAAATCTGGTAACAGTCCTGTCCACCAAAATACAAGTGATACAGAAAGGTATGTAGAAATTGCAAATACATCCCACAATAAAGGAGAGTTAAAGTTTACCCACAATGAACCAAATTGGTTTGGTATTGGTAACACCCAGTATGCAAGCCAAGGACGCCCCATGTGTATAATTGGGAATAAACCTGCTTGGATTACAGAGAAAATAGTCATTGCCTCTGCAGAGCGGTTAATTGCCATTCTCCATTTCTGACGGAAAAGCAATAATACTGCAGAAATCAAGGTTCCTGCGTGACCAATTCCTACCCACCATACAAAGTTGGTAATATCCCAAGCCCAACCTACGGTCTTATTTAATCCCCAAACTCCAATACCGGTAGATACTGTGTAGATAATACAACCTAATCCCCATCCAAATGCAACAAGAGCAATAGTGAATACAATCCACCATGATTTGTTGGCTTTACCTTCAACAGGAGCGGCTACATCGATGGTAACATCGTGGTAGTTCTTATCTCCTATAACTAAGGGTCTTCTAATAGGTGCTTCGTAATGCGACGCCATATTTTATATACTATTTCTTAGTTAGTTACGCTTTTTTTGAATTTCTCACCTTTGTTTGATAGAATACGTTAGGTTGTGTTCCAACGGCTTCTAACAAGTGATACATTCGCTTATCTTTTTTCTCTTTATATACTTGACTATCATGATCATTGATGTCTCCAAAGACCATAGCTCCTTTATCACACGCTGAAGAACAAGCTGTTTGGAATTCTGCATCTTTAACTGCACGTCCATCACGTTTTGCCTTAAGTATTGATAATTGTGTTTTTTGAATACACATAGAACATTTTTCCATAACCCCTCTAGAACGAACATTCACATCTGGGTTTAGAACCATTCTACCTAAATCATTGTTCATGTGGTAGTCAAACTCATCATTCTCGTTATACAAGAACCAGTTAAAACGACGTACCTTGTATGGACAGTTGTTTGCACAGTATCTTGTACCCACACAACGGTTATACGCCATATGGTTTTGACCTTGTCTACTGTGAGAGGTTGCCGCTACTGGACAAACTGTCTCACATGGAGCATGATTACAATGCTGACACATCACGGGCTGAAACGCAACCTGTGGATTTGCAGATGGGTCTTCCAATTCTGCAAATTGAGATAATGACTCACCTAGGCCAGACATGTTTGTTTTTTTAGAGCTATCTCCATCAAAGCTATCTTCTGATGAGTAATATCTATCGATACGCAACCAGTGCATATCACGACTCTTACGCATTTCTTGCTTACCAACAACTGGAACATTGTTTTCTGCATGACATGCAATTACACAAGCTCCACAACCAGTACAGGCGTTTAAATCTATAGATAGGTTAAAATGATGTCCAACAGAGCGGTCAAAAGAAGTCCATAAATCTGCCTCTGGAGAGGTTACTGGAATCTCCTGGTGATCTCTTGAAACTTTTGGTATTGGATTCCAAGCATATTCACCTTCGTGATTTGCTTTAGTGGTATTAAATATCTCTAATGTTGTTTCACGAATAATATCTCTACCCATCATTGTGTTGTGCAACTGTACACATGCAAATTCATGCATTCCAGATGCTTTCTCTACAGTAACATGTTGTACAGATGAGAAATCGCTATACAGTGCATAAGCATTTACCCCTGTTTGCATTTCTTGTTGGATAGCGGCTGTTTTTCCATAACCAAGTGCTAAACCAACAGAACCTTTTGCTTGTCCTGGCTGTATTAAAGCCGGTAAGTTTTTAAGTGAAACGCCATTAAGGTTGATAGTTACATAACTACCATTTAAACCACCATTAGCCACATTTTCATTAACAAGACCCATGCTAGCTGCATCTGCCTTTGAAACCGTTACATAGTTATCCCAAGTAGCTCTAGTGATTGGATCTGGCATTTCTTGTAGCCAAGGGTTATTTGCCTGTTGCCCATCACCTAAACTTGTTTTTGTATATAATGTAAGTTCTAAATCACCTTGTTTTTTGGCCGCTTCTAGACTTGGGTTAGACTCTTTAGGGTCAACAGAAGTCATCTTGGTAGAGAGCGCTTCATTTAACACATTCGCAGAGGAAGTAACAACGCCAGCCTCTAATGCTTTATTCCATGAACCTCCTGCCAAAACTCCAGACCAAGTGTCTTTAATGTAGTCATTGTATGGGGCAGTATTACCTGTCCATACCAGCAAACAGTCTTGAAACTGTCTTGTGTCAAATAAAGGACGGATGGTAGGTTGCATTAGGCTGAAAGAACCTTTTTTAATTTGTGCATCTCCCCAAGATTCTAAATAATGAGGGGTTGCAGCAACCATTTGTGCTATAGATGCCGTTGCATCCTTCTTCATAGAAAAGGCCAATGACATTTCTAATTTCTGATATGCTACAGCAAATTGTTCACTGTTTGGCAATGAATACACAGGATCAACTCCCACGGTAATCAATCCCTTAATAGCACCACTAATAACACCCTGCACAACACTAGCAACTTCAGATGCGCTACCCTGCCTTGTCATTTTTGGAGAAACAGCGTCCATTACAACGCTATTTGCATTTGCCTCAAGGGCCATTTTTTGTGCTGCCACACTTGGTAATCCTGTAACAATAACACCTTTATTTCCTGCCTTTGCTAATTCTGCTTTTGCGCTTGTAACTGCAGTTGCAATAGCTTTAGGCAAACCAGAGGTACTACCACCAGTTAAGGCCTTTAACACTTGTAGTTGTTGTGATGGAGTTGCAGGTACACGAGTATCTGCATTTGCACCCGTTAATGACATGTTAGCTTCAAACTGGACATGACGAGACATTTTACCATTTGTTGGCACATGTCCTTTTGTATAACTAGCGTCATAGCCTCCGCCTTGCCAATCTCCCAAGAAATCTGCTCCTACAGACACAATCACCTCAGCTTTGCTAAAATCATAATCTGCCATTGCTCTTAAGCCGTACACTAATTGAAATGCATCTAAGGCTTCAGAACAAGAAACCGTATCATACACTACATGACGTACATTTGGAAATTTACTAGTAAATTCTTTAATTAATTTTGAGTTAGATGGACTTGCAAATGTTTGAGTCAATAAAACAACATCTTTGCCTTGCATCTGGTTTAGTTTTCCGGCAACAGCTGCATCAAAATCTGTCCAAGAAACATCTTTACCAGCAAGTTGTGGTGCTTTTAATCTGTTGTTATCGTATAATGATAATACAGAGGCATGTACCCTCGCATTTACACTACCACTGTGGGCAGATAAATCATTTCGCTCTATTTTAATTGGACGACCTTCACGAGTTTTAACAAGTACATTTGCAAAATCAAAACCATCAGCGATGGTACTTGCATAATAATTTGCTACACCTGGAACAATTTCATCTGGTGCTACAACGTAAGGGATTGATTTAATAACGGGTCCTTCACATGCGGCCAAAGATGCTGCAGCTGTTGTGAAACCAACGTACTTTAAGAAATCACGACGCGTAGTTGAAGAAGCCTCTAAGGTTTCTTTATCACCCAAAAACTCATCTGTTGGTATGTCCGTAACAAATTCGTTTTGCTGCAACGCCTCAACAATAGTGCTGTTTTCATCTAGCTCCTCAACACTTTTCCAGTATTTCTTGTTTGATGCCATATTATATAATTTCGATGTGCGAACTACGTTTCTTGTTCTGAAATACTAAGCTTCAACCTAGAATCGTTTTTCGTTTTTAAAATTTTAATTTATTATTTGTGAATTAGTAGTGACACTTACCACATTCTAGCCCACCCATTTGCGCAGCTGTTAACTGCTCTACTCCATATTTCTTGGATAATTCTTCATGAATTTTATTGTAGTAATCATTTCCTTGAACCTTAACATTGGTTTCACGGTGACAATCAATACACCACCCCATTGTTAAAGGTGAATATTGATACATGATCTCCATCTCTTCAACTGGACCGTGACATTTCTGACAATCTACACCAGCTACAGTAACGTGTTGTGAGTGATTGAAATAAGCAAAGTCTGGGAGGTTGTGAATACGAACCCATTTTACTGGCTCTGTCTCACCTGTATATTTTTGGTTATCTTCATCCCAACCAACTGCTTTGTATAGTTTTTGTATTTCTTTGTTGTAATCTACCCCATACTCAGCAAGACCTTCTGCTTGAACACCTTCTGCAACTTCACCAATACTCTTGTGACAATTCATACAAACGTTAAGAGAAGGAATACCAGAGTGTTTACTTTTTCTTGCAGATGAGTGACAGTAATTACAATCAATCTCATTGGAACCAGCATGAATTCTGTGAGAATAGTGAATTGGCTGAACAGGAGCATATCCCTGATCTATACCAACACTCATAAGTCCACCATATATAAAATAGGCAGAGCTTAGTAAGAGAATAACTGCTGAAACTAGAAGTAAAAATTGGTTTTCAATAAATGCTTTCCAAATAGGTTTACGTTGTTCTTTAACCGGGAGAGCAACACCATTGGCAACAGCAAATTTGTTTAAGGTTTTTGTTACCAAAAACAATATAGTGACCAATAATAAAAACACTAGGGAAAGAATTCCAAGTATAATATTATTTGAAACGCCACTACCAGACCCTGCAACTGCAGCTCCGGGAACTGCAACAGGAGCAACTGGCACTTTCTTCTCTGTATAAGTGTAGGCTACAATGTCATCAATGTCTTTGTCGCTAAGACCAGGAAAAACATTCATTGCAGATTTGTTGTACTCCTCATAAATAGCATTGGCACGAGAATCACCAGAGGCAATTAACGCAGCACTGTTTTTAATCCAACTATACAACCACTCTTTCTCATACTTATCTCCAACACCATACAATGCAGGACCCGTTGCCTTTTTGTAGAGTTTGTGACAAGCAGCACAATTTGCCTTAAATAATTTTTCACCCAGGGCGGCGTCACCACCATTAGCAGAAACTGCAGCAGTATCATCTGCGGGAGTAGCTTGAGCCAATACATTTGTAGATAACGATAACGCGAGGGCTAAGGTTACTACTGACAAAATTGAGGAAAGTCTTCTTAAATTCACCTTTTGCATACTAATGTTAATTTTCGTCAATAGTTTGGCACGTAATTGGTTAGTAATTTACCTTAAAAAATAAGCCCTTTACGATGCCATAAATAACTGTGCAAAAATACTACATAAAGACGAAATTTGAAATCTAATTATTTTGTATAATCTTAATTTATAATTGTTCTAAATAATAAATTTATACTTCAACAACAGAAACTCTTGTACATTTGTAATACCAACCCTATTCTATGAAAAACCGCAACACATTTAACCTATTTATTATCAGTATTTTACTTGTTTTTTTAACACAAAACTCTTTTGCCCAATCTGGTATTGTAACCATAAATGCTGACACCCAAATAGATGATTTACTCACCATAAAAAAGAAGTTAGAAAGTGACAACAAAATGGATCGGGGCTATACCATCCAGTTATTTTATGGAAACAACGAGAGGGCAAAAACTACCCTAAAAAAATACAGAAAGACCTACTCTTTATGGCCTGCATCTATAGAGTATGAAACCCCAAACTATAAAGTATGGGCAGGAAATTTTGCCACAAGAATTCAGGCAGACAGGGCATTAATTGAAATCAAAAGAGCGTTTTCTGGCGCTTTTGTGCTTGAAAAAAAATAATATAGCTTGCAAAAAAAAGCCGCTAGATTTATATATAAATCTGGCGGCTTTTTTATTTTAAATTAGTGTTGTGCTTGCTGTTATTTAAGTTTTTTCTTCACGGCTACTTCGTGGAAACTTTCTATAACATCACCTTGTTTGATGTCGTTGTAGTTTTTAATTTGCATACCACAATCGTATCCTTTAGCAACTTCTTTAGCATCGTCTTTAAATCGTTTTAGACTGTCTAACTCTCCGGTGTATATTACAACCCCTTCACGAATTAAGCGTATTCCTGCGTTGCGAATAATTTTACCTGTGATTACCATACAACCCGCAATGGTTCCTACCTTAGAAATCTTGAAGGTTTCTCGTATCTCTGCAGTTCCTGTAATCTCCTCTTTCATCTCTGGAGACAACATTCCTTCCATGGCATCTTTAAGATCATTAATAGCTGCATAGATAATACTATAGGTACGGATATCTATTTCTTCTTTATCAGCAATTTGCCTTGCGTTACCCATTGGCCTTACATTAAACCCAATAATAATAGCATCTGAAGCTGAGGCCAATAACACATCACTTTCTGTGATTGGACCAACGGCTTTATGTATAATATTTACCTGTATCTCTTCGGTGGATAATTTTTGTAGGCTATCTGTCAATGCCTCTACAGATCCATCAACATCACCCTTTAAAATAATATTAAGTTCTTTAAAGTCTCCAAGAGCAATACGACGTCCAATTTCATCTAAAGTGATATGACGCTGCGTACGTACAGATTGCTCTCGTTGTAATTGAGTACGACGACTGGCAATGTCTTTTGCTTCACGCTCATCATCAAAAACATTAAATTTATCTCCTGCTTGAGGTGCTCCTGTTAAACCTAAAATAGAAACTGGTGTGGAAGGCCCTGCCTGCTTTACTTTTTTACCTCTTTCATCTTGCATGGCTTTTACCTTACCACTGTGTTGACCCGCTAGTACATAATCTCCAATTTTAAGAGTACCACCTTGCACTAAGATAGTGGATACATATCCTCGTCCTTTATCCAAGAATGCCTCAACTATGGTTCCGTTTGCAGGTTTATCTGGATTGGCTTTAAGCTCTAAGAGTTCGGCCTCTAATAAAACTTTCTCTAACAATTCTGGCACACCTGCTCCCGTTTTTGCTGAAATATCATGAGATTGTATCTTACCACCCCAATCTTCAACAAGAAGATTCATTTGTGCTAATTGTTCTTTTATCTTTTCTGGATTAGCATCTGGCTTATCTATTTTATTTATTGCAAATACAATAGGTACTCCTGCCGCTTGTGCGTGACTAATTGCTTCTTTTGTTTGAGGCATAATGGCATCATCTGCCGCCACCACAATAATAGCTAAATCCGTTACTTGAGCACCCCTTGCACGCATGGCTGTAAAGGCCTCGTGACCTGGTGTGTCAAGAAAAGCCATTTTTTGACCATCTTGCAGCTCAACGCCATAGGCGCCGATATGCTGGGTGATTCCTCCAGATTCTCCTGCTATTACATTCTCTTCACGGATGTAATCAAGCAATGATGTTTTACCATGATCTACATGACCCATAACCGTTACAATAGGAGCTCTTGCTTGTAAATCTTCTGGAGCATCTTCTACCTCTTGTATAGATTCTTCAATATCTGCAGTAATAAATTCTACCTCATAACCAAACTCTTCTGCAACAATAGAAATTGTTTCTGCATCAAGGCGTTGATTCATTGTTACCATCATACCCAAAGACATACATGCAGATATAATTCCTGTTACAGGGGTATCCATCATGGTAGCTACCTCACTGGCAGTAACAAACTCAGTCACTTTCAAGACTTTATTATCTATGGCTTGTTGTGCTAACTCATCTTCTGTTTTCTGACGATGAATATCACGTTTCTCTCTTCTATATTTTACTCCTTTTCCTTTAGAAGACTTTCCTTTAAGTTTCTCTAAGGTTTCCCTTACTTGTTTTTGTATGTCTTCTTCGGTAGGCTCTGTTTTTGGAACATTGGCTCTTTGAACCGCTCTTCTAACTGGACCTCTTTTCTCTCTGGTGTTTGATTGAGCACCTCCTTTTGGAGCCTCTTTGGTGATACGACGTCTACGTCCTTTTTTATCCCCTGGAGCTCCTGGAGCTGGTTTTTTCTTTTCTGGTTTGTTAAATTGAGTTAAATCAATTTTCTGTCCTGTAAAGTTTGGACCATTTAATTTTTTATATTGAGTAGTCACAGACTCTTCAGGGACTACTGGTGCTTGTTCCTCCTCTTTTGTAGCTGGGGTGTCTTTTTTTGTTTTTACTGCTTTTGCAGCCTCTTTATCAAGTGGGGTTGCAGCTTTTTTAGAGGCCGAAGCACCTGTATCTACTTTTGATGGTTTGGCATCCTGGTTATCATCAGATATTTCTGAGGATACAACTTCTTTTTGCTTTGCTTTTACATTACCCTTGATATCAAGGTCAACTTTACCAACTTGTTTAGGGCCTTTAAGAGTTGCTTTTGCTTCAATAACTTTCTGTGCAGCCTCAGCAGCAGCTTTTTCTGCGGCGAGCGCCTCAGCGGCAATTTTTGCGGCAGCATCTGCCTCGGCTTTGCGCTTCTCCTGCTCTTCGCGTTCACGTTCACGATCATTAAAGAGCTCTTCTTTCTCTTTACGTTTCTCTTCACCTACTTCTTTGGACTCTACTTTTTTCTCTTTGTCCTTTGCAAAGCCTTCTGACAAGAGTCTATATTCTGTGTCAGAAATTTTTGTAGTGGGGCGTGCCTCTATCTCTATGCTTTTAGATTTTAAAAAATCTACAGCACGGTCTAGAGAGATGTTAAACTCCTTAAGTACTT
>Ga0206125_10000244_pt1 | contig 73473 bp, 65 predicted proteins | sample Helgoland_Spring_4_FD_148598 | JGI IMG/M metagenome (GOLD analysis project Ga0206125, IMG submission 148598) | Pelagic subsurface seawater microbial communities from Kabeltonne, Helgoland, North Sea - Helgoland_Spring_Bloom_20160331_1 | ecosystem: Environmental > Aquatic > Marine > Epipelagic ...
TAAATAAATATCTCAGTAAAATTTATTTAGATATAACAGGAGCGTATAATGAACATAAAAAATATTTTGTTATTTCTCATATCAAGTATTTTACTTATTGCCTGTAAGGCTGAAATTGTAGAACTTGATATTAAAACAAAAGATGTGTTTGCTGCTGTTGATGGTGAAGATGGGGTAATTGAATTTGAAGCTCAGTTCAGTAACTTTGGAGAACTGGATGAAGAAGCAAGAGCACAAATTGAAGCGTTAGAGAATATCTTAACAAAGTTTATGGAAATAGATGACTTTGAAATAGAAAATACAGATATGGGCTACGACGTCATTTTAGAAGGTGAAATGCCAATATCAAATAAGAAATTAGACGCAACATACTATATTCAAGTATCTTCATCTGAACTTTTTGATGGATACACTTTTTTAGAGCTCAAAACGGGCGATGACTTTAATAATCTTTCAAATCAAATGTCTGCAATTAACTTTATGTTATCACCTGATGAATTTCATCCAACTAAAATAAAGCTAAAGGGTAAAGATATTCAAGTCATCATACCAGCAACTGAAATTGATGGTGAAGCACATTTATTCTATAAAGACACTATAAATGGAAAAATTTCTATGAAATTTGATGGTGGTATTTTCAATAAAATAGGGGCTGGATTATTTTTAAAAGAAAATTAATAAAATAGTATCACTAACTTAGTTTTAATAACTATAAATACTGGTTTTAATTGATTTATTTATTATCTTCTAATTTACAAATCGTTTACAAATTTAAAAGGGTATCTGTAACTTATTGATTTTAAATATAAATCAGATAGAGCATTGTTCTCCTAAGGGGCAGGTTGGTGGTTCGAACCCACCCAGGGTAACCAAATATTTACTCTGGTAAAACAAATATGTCTCATGTTAAGATTAAATAAGTTAAAATTGGTATCTGGCTGTGCATAAATTTATTTTCACTTTTGTTTTTTTAACTTTATTAAATACTCAGCCAATATTTTCTCAAGACAGTACTTTGATGATGAGTGTTGATACTTCTTTCAATTCAAAAAATACTTTAGGGTTTTACAATAATATAAGAGCTCAAAATAAAAGTAATATAAGCTTCAATCTTGAATACTCAAAAAGAAGTTTATCATCACAATTATCCGTTAATTTTGATGATCAGGATAAACTTAAATTTGACAATTCGTATATTAATTATGAGAAAGGAGTAACAAACTTAACTATTGGCAAAGTTGACCGTATCTGGTCCTTTTCAGAAAAATCATCTCTTATCTTATCTTCAAATAGTAGGCCCTTAGAAGCCATTTCTATGAATTTAAAAAATAAATTTGATACGAAATGGTTGCCTTCAACAGCAAATTGGTCAGTTGAGATTATTAATGGCTCTACTAAAAATTCATTACAGGATGAGAATTCGATGCTAACTGGCGCAAGAGTAGTTATCAGCCCGTCTAAAAGGTTAAGTTTTGAATTTTTACAAACAGCACAATGGGGTAATAAAAACGATAAATTGTATTCATCTAATATTGATGCTTTTTTCATGGATACTAATTTGGGCAAAAATGCCAGTGTTAATAAGATGGCCGGTTTTGGGGTATCATATTCAGCGCCCTTAAATGGAAACACCTATCGCTTTTATGGTCAAGCGATAGGTGAAGACGAAGCTGGTAATCTTCCTTCATGTTATGCATCAATGGCAGGCCTAGAATTGGTAGCACCAGAGATAAAATTTCCCACAACCGTATCAATTGAGGCAGTTGATACACGTATAAAAACAAGCAAACATGGCCATTGTGGACCAAATACTATGTATAATAACAACACTTATAAATATATTAACTATGACACTGTGTTAGGTGTACCAATAGATACTGGGGGTGCTTCTTTAGAGCTATATGGACAATCTCAGGTAAATAAGAATTTAAGCATTAATTATTCAACGAAGTTTCTTTCAATTAATGATAGTGATTATTCCCAACATCGATTATCATCCAAACGTAGTTTAGGAACGATAACATCTTTAGGAATTTATTGGGGAAAAGGTGGGTTTGAATTGGGTGGAAATATTAGCTATCAAAATTTGATATTAAATAAGGCTAACGTATCAAATGGTACAATATTTAGCTTATTCACGTCAGTAGAATTTTAAGTATTTCTCATTCCAAGTAAAAAGTTGTGCAAATAAAGTGATCTAGCGCTTTATTTGCCCATGCCTCACATTATTATAATAATTATATTACCAATTATTTTTAATTCTTTATATAATAATTACCAATTAATACTTTTTTTATAGTTGCTTCCAAACCTTCAGCGTATCCCAATCTAATTTGTGATAAACCAGTAATACCAGGGCGAATAATATGCCGTTCTCGATACCCCTTAACATTTTTCAGATACTCTAAGGCATGTATATAATAATCTGGTCTTGGTTTAATTAAACTCATCTCGCCTTTTTAGACATTTAAAATTTAAGGTAATTCATCAATACAGCTTTTGTGTAAAATTTCACCAAAAACTGTAATTCTACTCGTTTCAATGGAATCATCGTATTTTTTAGTAATTTTCTTAACAGGTACCATGGTACGAAATTTAATTGCAGAAAAACAATTGCAGTGTTTACCCATACGATATTGAATAAAAAAAACTTCCTAAGTTAAAAAAATAATTAGTGAATAGTAAAATTATTGAAATAATAAAAAGTAACGGAATTAGTAACAGGGATACAAATATGTCAAATAAACGTTCGTTAATCCAAATATTTTATTTCTTAATGTTCGATTAGAGATATTCATATACAAACCTTAAATCGAATTTAAAGTATACTATATTAGAATGATATAAAAAATTAATTATAATTCATGTATTTTTTCCACAGCTTATCTAAGTTTTTCTTCCTAAAGCCCTTCAAGCTTAGTTTTCCTAAACCAAAAGCAATATTTCTTGAAGTTATTGTTACCTTTGTTCCAAAATTTTCCTTATTTAGAGTATTTTCAAATTTCAGATTAAAAAACATATTCATATTAGAATTATTTTTTATTTGATCCAAACCTACCTGAAATTTCATATTTTCATCTCCAAATGTAGCATAAAACTCTGCTTCTAATTTTTTATCTTGCTCATGAATGCCTAAAGTAAGATCAAACTGGTTTGCTATATCAAACCAAGTATTACCAATAGCAATATCTATATAGTTTGAATTGTATGTATGATTCATATTTCCATAAAATTCTGAATCTTCATTTTTGGAGAGTTTTACAAATTTTGCATTAAATACGGTATGTTTATCCTTAACCTGTTCAACCCCAAAATTACCAAGGGCACTTCTTGATATAATAAGGTCTTTATCTAACGAAAAGCCAAAAGATTTTTTTATTTTTTGTTGGAAAAATAAACCGATATTCACATTAGATAAAAAGCTTTGATTAAAAACTAGTTTTGAGTTGTTTTCTGAAATAATAATATCTAGATATTTTGATTTATTTGGCTGCAGAAAAAGACCATGATCAATTTTATGACTCAGATAATAAAGATCAGAAAAGTCAAAATATTTTTTTGAAAGTAGATATCCATCTTTTGGAATAGAAAGTGCATATCTACTTTTTGCGTTTATTACAGGATGCAAAATTACCCTTTTTTCCTTTTGGTGTTCCGCAAAAAACTTATCAATTTTTTTTAAAGTTTTACCTTCATTATTCCCAAATATGTAATTATTTGTTTCTGCTCTCACAGAAGTAGTAAATAAAAAAAATGTATTCACAACTAAAACAAATACAAACTTAATCAACATTTTGTATTGAAAGAATAGAATTAGATATATTATTTAAAACTTTAGAGATAATATCTGTTCCCCCAAGGATAGATAATCTATCAAGTTTGGGTGGTATTATTATAGTTGATCCAACTGGTATCAAAGTAGATTTATTTAACTGACGACTTTGGCCATTGGGTAACAGCAAATAAGCTTTTCGTATATCTGCTACTTTTGTTAATCCACCAGCAGATTGTAAATAATCAGTATAGTGTTGACCTGGAACATAAGTTGCTAATGTTGGCCTTTGTACAGAGCCAACCACTGATACATGTGATGGACGTTTTGGAATATTTAATATATCACCATCTTCTAAGAAGATAGGATTAGATAGATTATCATCTAAAATATTTAAGGCCATTCTTCCCACAGTTGGTTGATTTCGTAATTGAGTTGCATACCCAAGCACCACGTTAATTTGATCTCCAGCACCTTCTAAACTTGACTGTGCTAAATTAAGAATAGAAGCCTCTAATTGATCAGCTAATATATTGTTTGAGTCCTTTTCTAATTCTTTTGCAGAGACCCTATGCAATTCAGCACCTAATGGGTAAGCAACATCTGATAGACCACCAGCTCGCCTTATAATATCTTGTAATTTTTCTGATCTTGTAAATGAATACTTTCCAGGAACCATCACTTCACCTTTTAGCTCAATAACGCCAGTTATTGCATCATTTATTGCTAGCGGTATATCTAAATAATATATCCCTGATAAAACTATATTATTAAAATTTATATCATTAATCTTAATAGTTTTTGGGGTAACTCTTACTAAACGGTCTTTTTGATTTATAGCTTCTGTTATACTTACAATAGATTTTGCAGTATTTTCAATCAAACCGGCAGTCGATATAAAATTTGATAAGTGAATTTTTTTTGCAACAGGATACGCACCTGGGAATTGAACAGAACCAGATATTGTACGTAGTGAATTTTTCATTATTTCAATATGAGTATTCAATACATTATTTGGTTTATTAAGATTACCTTCATTGTTTATTGTTCCATCCACCAAATTAATATTTGGGACTGCCTGGTTCGCTAAGTTTGAAATCTTATCTGGAGAATTTGAATTAATATTAAAATTAACACCGTTTATATTTGCTTTATTATTTATAAATTCATTTCTTATAAAGCTATTTGAAAATAAGCTAACAACATTATAAGGACCTAAGGTTAAATTATTTGTATTGGAGAAAAAATCTTCCGACTCATATGTCAAAAAATCCCAGGTTTGATTTTTTGAACTTCTAGTATTTAATCCAACATATAATTTATAAAGATCACTATTTTTTGTATACTGTTCAAAAAGTTTAAGTTCTGAAGGCCTATGATTTGGTGGTAATAATAATACTAAACTACCATCATAATAAACTTTAACTACGTCACTAGATTTTAATTCAGACAATAAATTTGTTTCAATTATATCATCATAACCCTTTATGGCTAAACGGTAAGTATTGGTTGAAATAAAGTTTAATTCTTCTCCTAGCTTAATTTTAAACGGATTATTTAAATTCTTTATTTGTAATCTTTTACCTGAAGTCATATTCTGCAAAACTATGAATTCTCTTACTATTTGAGGTAATCTATTTTGTAATTTATTCAAAACATCAGAAGATGATATATCTTCGTTATATGGTAAATATGTAATTAATTCATCATCTATCTTAATATTAACTAAATTTGCTTGTCGTAGAATTCTGCTTGAATAGCTTAAAGCCTCTAAATATTCATCTTCAGAATCTTGAATCTCTTTTTGAAGCAACAATACCTCAACACTATCAGTTTCAGTATTAATATCAGTATTAGTATTTGATATGATATTAGCGCTATCACCTTTATCCATCGTATTATTAAAGGTTATAAATTTTATGAGATTATCATAAAACTTATCCTCAAATATAAATAACTTATCGCCATGGTTCAATTTACGACTATTTTGTATGCCAATTTCTGTTTTTAAATCTACTGCCTCAACAAATGCATTACTTTCTATAAGAGCTATATCAAATATTGTTTTCGGTCCTGGTACATAAAAATTTCTTATAGTCTCTCTAAAACTATAATTTTTATTAACTGGAACATAAGCCATTCTATTTCCATCAAGGTATATTTCCGCTACGTTTTTTGCATTAGAAAGTATAGAGGAAATTGGATTTAGTGACCTATTTGGATTTTCTGCAACTAATTCCATATACTCAAGTTTATTAAATATCAATAAATCAGATCCAGGGGGTAAAATAATATTTTCATCGGCAAGTGCATTATTTAAATTAATGGCCCTTACCTCTTCACCATTAATTAATGCAAATGATCTATATGCATTTAAACTTAAGGCTGCACCATTTTTTAAGACTTCTTTTATGCTTAATGGTGTATTGGTTTTTATTTCAAAATTTTTCAAAACTGCGCCAGAGACTCTTGATATATTTAAATCACGGGTTTCAATGAAATCTACCTGGAGCACTTCGCCTTCTTTGATTGACTCATTTCTTACTGCTAATCGTGTTGCTATTTGACCATTTGAGTCAAAATACAATATTTTTAACCTAGCTCCAGAAGGTAAGAACGAAGTCCCCGTTATACTGAGTATATTTTTTATTGATATTTCAGATTTATCATTTGGTAATTCATATATTCCAGGGTTGTTTACAAATCCTGTTACTGCAACTGTAGGCCCCTTAAATGGAACAAATATTCGCGCACCATTTTTGATTAGTGGGTCAAGTTTTGATGATGCATTTTGTAAAAAATTATAAAAGTCTATTGTTTGTGTTGCCTCACCAATTTGACTTAATGAAATATTTCGCAATGAGCCACTCTCCGAAATGCCACCTGAATATGCGATGACTCTGCTTAATGGTGTATATGCTGGCACCGCGATAGTTCTTGGAGATTTTACATTACCAGAAATCTGCACTGTTACTAATCTAGCATTATTTAACCTAACAAAGACTTCGGCTGATGCATCATCCAATAAAATTTTATCAAGAACTAATTTACTGACTTGATTTAAATTCAAATTATTAACGTTCAAAGGATATACATTTTCGAGCGATATAGTTCCATCATTCATAACTTGGTAATTTTTGTTAGATGGACTTAATCCAGTAATTGTAATCTGAATTGTATCCCCAGGGGCCAATTGATAGTTTTTTCCTATAGTATTAAAAAAAAGCAACCCATCATTTTGTGGCTGGTTAAATTCATTAGATCCATAAATATTTAAATTCTCCCCAGTAAGAGCATAAAAATATTTCCTTAACATGGATCTTTTAGTTGCAAATTCTCCACCAATAGTTTGAGACAAGTCAATCTGAAGATTGTCATTTGTATTTGCTATATTTTGACTTTCAGATATCAGCGCTTTATCAATGGAGGTTTTGTTTTCTTTTAGAATACTATTTATCAGTGACGGGTCTTCAAGAAAAAGTTTTTGAAAATTTGGATCATTAATTGATTGAGCAAAACTTGGTTGCCCTAAGCTTAGTAAAATAAAAATTATTAAACTTCGCAATATTAGAATATTCATTTATTATCTCTCAATATTGGAGTGAGAATGGATATAGCAAACCCTGCGAACAATCCAAGAATTAGTGAAAGTAGCAAAACTTGTTTGGGCTTCGGAGTTGTTGGGTACAAACTAATTTTTGGATCAAGATACGGCTCTGCAATGAAATATTTGCCTTGTGATGCAAACATTAACTTCTGTTCTTCTTTAGCTATAAGTTCCGCTAGAACTTCTCGGTGCTCTCGAGATCGTGAAGTACGAAGCTTTTCCTTATAAAATTCCAAAGGCTCTTTCGAAAAATTTATATAACGCTGCCTCATTATTTTATCGCTTGCCTCAATAGCCTCAGAAATAAGTGATAACAGCAAGTCTGGATTTGATGTTTCAGCTTTTATAGTTAAAAAACCGGTACCATTATCTTCTTTTATTGAGATGATTTCAGAAATATACATAGCTAAACGCCTTGCATTAGGAGGCATGTAATTCACTTCTTTATTCCCAGTTAGAATTTTTTTTAAAGCACCAATATAAATCCTAAGTTTGCTTTTTGGTGGTTCAGAAAAAATATTAAGGGATGAATTCCACTCATCAGCATAAATTTCTTTGATGAGCTTTTTATTTTTAAGGATTACTTCTGAAACTTCGGTAGAAGATATTAATTTTTTAAAAATCAAAAAATCATTTGTAGTATTTGATGGTAACTGAATCCCTGCGAATGAAACGATTCCACCCAAGCCAGATAATGAGCTTTTTTGTTTAGTTTCCCCAACAGGCTTTAACTTATATTCAACAGAATATGACCTTGCAGCATTTTGAAGATGCATCGAAGCAAAAAAAATGGAAATAATACAACATAAAAGAGTGAACCATTTGCCACGCCAAAGGGTCAGAAACAATTTTTTTAATTCAATCTCTTTAACGTTATCTATTTCTTGATAATTGTTCATATTTAGCATTTATAAAATTTAAATAATATTATCCATTTAAATAAAAAAAGAAAAGTGCAAAGTAGAAAATGTATCAAAATAAAACTGTATAAAAGAAATTCCAAATATGCTAACTTTAATGAAAGTAACTTTGGTTAGATTGAATATAATGCACAATAAAGCAAAATCTTTGGCTATAGATAGTTTCTTGAAGAAACTTTTTAGCTTGAGTCGACGAACTAAATTATTTCTTCAAGCCTCAACAGACCTAATTTTTTTAACGATTGCGCTAATATTAGCTATGGCTTTAAAATTAGATACATTTACATTTATTTATGAAGATACTTTATGGAAAGTTTTGGCAATCAACTTGCCTATTAATATTTTTTTATTTTTTTGGATTGGCCTTTACCAAAATTCAGTGAGACATATTTCGCAAAAAGCAATTCATAATATTTTAACTACAGTGGGTCTATCCGCAACAATATTGTTTGTTATTTCTCAAATTACTACTCTTCACATCCCAAGATCAGTTCCGGTCACATATTTTTTACTGTCAATATTTTTCGTAGGTGGTCTGCGAGTTTTTATTAGACAATTCTATTTTTCTCGCCGGTCAAATGGAAAACCGGTAGCTATTTATGGGGCCGGTGAGGCTGGTAAACAACTATTTAATGCTTTACGTCAAAGCTTGGAATATGATCCGGTAATTTTTATTGATGATAACCCTGAATTAGAAGGGTTAAATATTGGGGGTTTAACCACAACTTCATTTAAAGCAGCCTCAAAGAAGCTTGTTGATTTGAAAGTTAGTACGATTTTACTTGCAATGCCAAGTATTACTCAAGCAGTTCGATCGAATATTTTCCAACTTCTCGAACAATCTCCTATTAGAGTGCAGTCCATTCCAAGTATGCAAGATATTATCGAGGCCAAGATTCAAATTAATAACTTAAAAGACATTCAAGTTGATGATCTTTTAGGACGTGAACCTGTCTTGCCAATAAAACATTTAATGTCAAAAAATATAACAAACAAAATTGTTATGGTCACTGGTGCGGGTGGGTCGATTGGCAGTGAACTGTGTCGCCAAATATTAGAACAACAGCCGAAAAAGCTGATTCTTTTAGAGTTTTCAGAATTTGCCTTATATAAAATACACCAAGAGCTATTAATAAAAATCGATGCGACTAAACAAAATATCTTGTTAATTCCTTTTATTTGCTCCGTTCAAAATAAAAATTGTATGTGTAACTCGATTGATACTTTTAAAATACAAACAATCTATCATGCTGCGGCATATAAACATGTCCCATTGGTTGAAGAAAACATTGCAGAAGGTATTCGCAACAATGTGTTTGGAACAGAAAATGTAATAAAAAGTGCTATCAAGCATGGGGTTGAGAATGTTATTTTAGTCTCAACAGATAAAGCGGTTAGACCAACTAATTTTATGGGAGCTTCAAAAAGAATAGCAGAACTAATTTGCCAAGCACATTCGCAAATACAATCAAAAACAAAAATCTCTATAGTGCGATTTGGAAATGTATTGGGTTCTTCAGGCTCAGTGATCCCACAATTTCATGCACAAATAATGGCTGGAGGCCCAATTACACTTACACATAGAGATATAAATAGATTCTTCATGACTATCAAAGAAGCGGCTGAACTGGTCATACAAGCTGGTTCAATGGCTGTTGGGGGAGACATCTTTGTGCTAGATATGGGTCACCCGATAAAAATCATAGACCTTGCAGAAAAAATGGTAAGGTTAAACGGTTTAAGGCCATATCTGGAAGAGGAAGGGTCTGATAAAACTGGAGATATTGCCATAGAGATAGTTGGGCTACGCCCAGGAGAAAAGCTATTTGAAGAACTACTGATTGGTCAAAATCCAATGGGAACGCAACACCCAAGAATTATGACTGCCCAAGAAGTTTATTTGGAAATTACCGAACTAAGCGAGCTACTCTCCAACTTATCAAAAGCATGTGATACCAATAATCAGAAAGCTATCAAGGAATTAATTCTGCGCATGCCTTTAGGTTTTACCAAAAATAATGTATCACAAGATATCTTTTTTAATTATTCTACCGACGACAAGGCTGACAAAAAACCTGACTTTAGGCTGGTTAAATAAAGGGAAATATCATGAAAAGTGAATTACACAAAAGTCACTTTTCTTAATGCTCAAATCACAATACGAACAACCTTAAAAGCCTCTGCATTGGAACAACCGTTCTGACTGCCACGAAAGCGTGCCAATGCATTTACCGCATCAATAGAACGCGAGGGTGCCTGTGAAATTTGAGACTCATATTTAGCTAAGGCTTCAATCTTTTTCTTCATTTGCCGGCTAATGTCTACAAAAAATTCTGGCGCAAAGGTTGCCTCTACTCCAGCTACATTCCAATGTGTTTCCGAAAGTGTCTCATAAGCAAGTACAACCTGAGGTGGCTCTATACCGATAGGTCGACATGCCACAACTGCTGAATCAAAAATAATACGATGATCTATGTGTCTATCTGGAAATGGTAAAAGAACCCAGTTGGGTCGAACAGCATGAATAAATTGACTAATATGCCCATTTAACTTTGCAACTGGAACTTGATTCACCATCGTCGCCGGAATATTTAAGAACTCAAAGTGTTTAACACCCAATACTTTGAAGGCTTGCTCTGCCTCCTTTTTTGTAACTTCAAACGCACTTTGATCATAGAGTGGTGGCAAATGCCCACTAACCACTAAAATAGATACATCTGTCCCATTCTCAACCAAACGAGCGATTGTACCTCCAGCTCCTAAAGTCTCATCATCGGGATGTGGGGCAATAACTACTGCTCTTTTTGGTAATTCCATTAGAAACTTTTCTCCATAAAATTAGGCAGTGGCACTAGAAAGGTTACTGGCCAATCTACCTGAAGTTTCAACTTTGCAATAATATCCTCGCAAAAATTCCATGCAAAAATAATAATAATATCGGGTTTTTTACGATAAAGTTCTCCTACTTCCAATATTGGAATTCCAGTAAATGGCATAAATTTATCAACCTTTAAAAGATTATCTTCAACAATAAAGGATATATCAGAAAATCCTAGCCCTGACGTTTCCATTAACAAAGTGGCTTTTGTGGGAGCACCATAACCCACAACTGTTTTACCACTAGCTACATGCATTCTAACTCTATCACCAAATTGCTCCATATCTTTCTTTACTTTAGTTTGCCAACTTGAAATAATATCATTTTGATACAAAATTGATCTTGTTTCCTCATCTAAAAATCTTTTTGCTTGGGGTGAGACTATTCCTTCTCCAGTCTTTTGTAAAAACAGTCGTAAAGAGCCACCTTGTATTTGATTAACACTTAAATCAATCAAATCGAACCCAATCTCATTCAAGAAATCAGACAAAGGTTTAGCATGGTGATAATCTAAATGTTCATGATAGATCGTATCAAAGCAACCTGTTTTTAAAACTTCTCTGAAATATCCAACCTCAAAACAAAAATAACCACCCATCTTTAAAACCTTATAAATATTCTTTAGTATTGCTCTAAGGTCGTCTACATGAGCCAAGACGTTGTGGCTTGTTACAAAGTCAGCTTTTCCTTTTTCTACTAAGATTTTATCAACAGTATCTTCATCAAAAAACAGATTAAAAGTATCAATACCCGTGTCATTTGCTAACTGGGCTGGAATACTTGCTGGATCAACTCCACAAACTCTAAAGCCTAATTTTTTAAATTCTTTCAAGCAAGTGCCATCATTTGAACCAACGTCTATGACTAATGCATTCAATGTAAAATTACACTTTTCCTGAATCCACTTGGCATAATCTTGAAAATGATTAACAAAGCTTTTTCCAACACCACTCAGATAAGTGTAATTTGTTGCATATAATTTCTCAGGAGCTATCGCAATAGTAAGCTGAAAATGGCCACATCTGACGCACCGATTTACGGCTAAAGGGTATTTATCCGTACTCAACGCATCGGAACGGGTATCCTTCAAATTATTGCCTAGAGGGATCGACCCAAAATCAAAATGTAATTCTAGTTTGGATGACTCGCAAAGCCTGCAGTTTCCTATTGTGCGATAGTTATTTTCCATAATTAGCCAGCATATCAGAAATATTACTCTGAGTTATAAAGTCGACCCTTACAGTATCTGCTTCATAAGTATTTTGATCACGAGAATTTTTACTACTAACTATTAATGACGTTCTTTTTGGGAAATAGCATGCATGGATTTCATTAGGTGGGGTGAAAATAGTATCCCCCTCCATTACTTTATAATAAAAGATTTCTTTAGTATTTATGTCTTTATAAAAATAATCAAAATCACCTTCCAGCACATACATAAAATGGAAATCCTCATAGTGGTAATGATTAGATCTTATAGAGCCAGGCGTACAGGTAATGATTGAAACATTTTTAACTGGTTCGTCTACTATAGAAAGGATGTTTCCACGTTTATCTGCATCACGCTGCACATTCTTGAAAACAGTTGATTTATTTGGTAATTTTGTCAATTTATACTCCGTGTGATTTAAGGTTATTCTTAAAACAATGATCCATTTAATTATACTTTCAATTTCAAAAATAATAGAGCAAACTTGCTTGTCTGCCAATGCGCTCTAGAGCGTCAGAGACTAGCTTCAAAGCATCCAATCGATCCTTCTGATCCACTAGCCATTCTGCACGTCTTCGAAGAAACATGCGTTCATAAGCATTACTTTCAAGAATTCGCCCTACGTGCTTTCCATTTTTGTTCAATCTAGTCATTGTGCGGTACCCAGCTCTCCCAAAAAAAAATGGTTCGCAGCTTATGTCATCACTATTTTTAAATGTAAGCTTTAAATTATTGATATATTTCTCACCTTGACCCACCATAATTTGAATATTTGCTTGTTTGGAACTACCTGAGATTGAAAATACTGGATTTCCTTCCCCCAAAAAATTGTCCGAAACTAAGGTCAAATCAGACAATTCATAACCAGCATTGGCTAGAAGCGATAAAGGATAACAAACCATATCTGACAACAGGGAATTACTAAAGCTCTCTTCAGTACGGAATGTGTCACTGGGAACTTCTGGAATTAAAAACTGACATTCAAGGCTCGTTAATGATCCAGATGCAATCTTAAGTTCATGAATGATATGTTGAACAGCACTATTCTCCAGATACATTAACATTTCTACAAGCACTATACCATTATCACAAGCCAATCTGCTTAGTTCAGCAGCCTCATTAAGAGACAGAAATGCAGGTTTTTCAACAAAAACATCTCTACCGGACTCAAGTACTTCCTTTACCTGTGCATAGTGAATATTTGGTGGTGATGCTATGATAAAAAGGGTAGTTTTGTCCAAGTTGGAGATAGCGTCAGAAATATTTGAAAATGTTTTAGCTCCTTTAATGACAGAAGAAGGTGTTCGAGATACTAATCCAACTACTTGAAGTCCAGAGGATTGCAGCGCTGGTAAAAGCTTATTTTGCGCATGACCTCCTAGGCCAATTATACAAACATTATTCCATGATGAATTATTATCGATTTGATTTCCCATCACCAAAAAAATATTTACTTTCAACTAATATACCCCTACAGGCTAGGTAAAAAATTGGTGTCGCAGTTACACTAGCGAAAAATAGCGCCCAAAACCTAGAATTGATATTAGTTTCAATCCACTCTGCCATGAGAAATATCGTACCAACACATGCAAATTGCGGAAATAAATGGAAAAATCCACCAAACCTGATATTAATGCGTTGATAAAGATGCAGATAATTTCGTGAGAGTAAATTATGTCCAAAATAGAGGCGAATTAATAAAACATAGAAAACGTCAAAAATAGGCAGAGCCAGCACTATCATCAATTCTGCTGGAATATCGCCTAACCCCAGCACGTAATCAATCAAAAACAACACGAAAAGTAAAGCCAAAGCAAAAGCCCCAGAATCACCTAAATATAACGAAAGTGGAACCCTATTAATCAAACCAAAACCCAAAGAAAATCCAACCATTACAAAACCGATATTTCTTAGTTCAACATTCGACGTTTCTGAGAATACAATGAGGATAATGCCTGATAAAAAAATCAGTGTTGCAAGATTTAGATCAGATCCATCATAAAAATTAATAGTATTTGTAAGAAACACGGCGAATAGTCCAAAAGTAATACTTAAGCTTAACAGCTCCAATGATGTGAAGAACATTAGTGGGACTACGAACCAAAACAACAAAACCCCAGAGGCAAAAGAGACGAAAACCCGAACCAACGGATTTAATCCTTTAAAGTCATCAAACCAATAAATCAAACCTGCAATAAGAATAATCAAAATGCTGCCAAGAGAATCCGTCCAATGTTTGCAGAGTACTGAAAGAACAATTAACAATAAAAAAGGTAATAAAATGCCAAAACCAGAGGGAGTAGAGGGCAACCCCGCTTTTTTACTCCAAAGAAAAATATAACTTCTGCCAAAAATATTTGTACTAACAATGGTCAGGATTACAATCAATTCATCACTACTATTTATCAATTTATTTACACCTAGATTGTACAAAACTTTCATCATTTGCTATATTTTTTGTCACTACGCTACCAGCGCCAATGAGTGCTCTGGCACCAACTTTGATTGGAGATACTAACATTGTTCCAGAACCAATCAATGCATCCATTCCTACTTCAGCTGGCTGTTTGTCCGACCCATCAAAATTACAAAACACCACACCAGCGCCAATAATAACTCTATCTCCTAATGTAGCATCACCAACAAAAGCCTGATGTGATATTTTTACGCTAGCACCAAGCTTACTTCGCGCAATCTCAACATGACTACCAACAACACATGAATCCCCAACACAGGTCTCATCCCTAACAAAACAATATGGTCCAATGATATTTTTTTTACCAAATCTAGAATTATTAAGTATTGAGTAACTTCGAACATTAGTATCAGATCCTATTGATACATTTTGCAAGACACAGCCTACATCAATTGAAACACCATCATCAATCTCGCATTGACCACGAAAGTGAATGCCATTGCTCAGAAATGCTTTTCCAATAAAAGTCACAACTGCGCCTTTTTCAAAATGAATTCCAGTGGCCCCAAATAATTCTTCTAAAATCCCTGATGATCGGACTTTAGTTGGATTCTCAAAAAATATTAATGTCACTGACCTTATTAATCCCTTCTAAAAATGCAAATTATGTATTTATAGGTAAAATTTAAAAGCATTAGCGCTATCCTAGCATTATAATCTATCATATTTCATAGCATTTTCTTAAACAACCTACAATTTAGGTAAAAACATAAACTGTTTCCTAGATCAAGATTTTCTTAATAATCTATGTAACGCAATTCACCTGAAGACAACTAATAAAAATATAAGCAAAAGTAATTAAATTACAGTAAGAATCTCTTGATTAAATTAATCTCTAAAATAGATATTTTCATATTGGAGAATATCATCTTCACCTAGATATTCTCCTATTATAACCTCAATCAATATAATGAGAACTTTCCCTGTATTTTATATCTAATGGATTTTATACCGTAAATATTGGTGAGTAAAATCTTATGCCTAAGTTAACAGAAACAGATTTTTACGAAGCAACGCCTAAAAATATACAGGCTAAGTGATTCAGATGAAATGTATCTACTTATCTATCCCTCGGGCAGTAAATACTGGCGTCCTTGATAACAAAAAGAGGTGTACCCCCGAGTGGGTTAGCGTATAAAAGATTTGGAGATTTTAATACTGGTGTGATAAATTGCTAGCTACATGGAAGAGTAAAGAATTTGAACTAAAAGCTAGAGTGCGTACTCATGGGGACGTATAAGGCATAAATACACATAGAGAATGATGACCGAAATTGGTATGAAGCCTAATATGAAATTAATAGAGTTTGAAAATTGTTCTGCGTTGGATACCGCTTTAGCCAGTAAAGTGACTGAACTGTTAATGCGTGCAATCAAGGAGAGAGGTAAAGCATCTTTAGTTGTATCCGGAGGAAGAACGCCAGTCGCCTTTTTCCATCTGCTCTCGCAACAGGTTATCGACTGGTCTAAGGTCATTGTGACACTTGCGGATGAGCGATGGGTGGAGGCTAACCACAGTGACAGTAATGAAAAACTAGTCCGTGAAAACCTGTTAATCAATAAGGCTCACATGGCAAAATTCATACCTTTAAAAAATGCCGCGATAGATGCTGTAACGGGTGAAGCCCGCGCTGAGAGCGATATCAAGCCGATTGGTCAGTTTACTCTAGTAATACTAGGCATGGGTGCCGACGGCCACACTGCGTCATTGTTCCCTAGCGCTGAAACCTTAGCGTTGGGTTTGGATATGAATTCAGGCCGTACTGCAATCGCAGTTTCACCACCGGCAGCGCCTCATCAGCGTATGAGTTTAACATTGCCGTCCTTGCTTAATAGTCAGCAGATTATTCTCCACATAAGTGGTGCTGGTAAGCAGGATGTTTTGCAGGCTGCTCAGGCGGGAGATGATGTTACTGAATTACCTATTCGGGCGATTTTAAATCAGCAGCTCGTTCCACTCTCAATATTCTGGGCTAAATAAGCCAGATCTTCTTTTATTCAAGCTAACGAATAATATCACCTACTTTAAACAATTTTAAACGTATTGGTACCGCCACGTTAGGATCGGCCTATCTGAGATTTGGGGTTCTGTTGCAGGCTTTTTGGAAATTGAAACATTTAGTGGTTCGGGAGTACAAAAGCTTACCAAGGCATATTTGACGGTACATATAAAACCAAAAAAAGTACAGGCTTAATTTGTTATTTAGGGCGGTGCCAAACCGCCTTTAAGGGCCGGGAAATCTAAAAACCTAAATATCTTTGCTATCTTATCACTCCATGATATCATTCTAACAAGATGGCCGTACAACTTTTTTTGGAGAGAACTTCTCACAAATCCAGTCGAACCTGCCAAAAGTATTTTCATGTTACTATCACCGTTTGGCTGATTTTAGTATGCTTGTAACAGCAGACTCCACAGAGAATTCTCGCAGAAGTAGGGCTCTGGAATTTTTTCCCATCTCTTGGCGTAACTTGTGATTGTTCACGAGTAAGGTAGCAGCATCAGCCAATGATTTGTCATCACCATTGACATAGACAAATCCAGCATTTGAAGAATTGATTATCGATGACAAATCATTGCCTGGATTAACACTTCCTAATATTGGTTTAGACTCAACCATGTACCCTAGCAACTTACCCGGAAAGTTATGCGCGGTATGGTTGTATGCCAGAGAGAACAAGCCAATATCTATAACTGCAAGAATACTTTTAAATTCAGCTTGTGATACCGCAGGTAAAATCGTGACATTATCGAGCCCCCATTGAGTCTTAAGGGACTGAATTAGGGTAAACTCATCTCCTTGCCCAATAATCAGGAAGTGAGCCTCATTTATAACACTCAGATTTTTGGCCAATCGCATAACATTCTCCATGTCTTGCGCATAACCCGTATTTCCGCCGTAGAAGAAAATTACCTTATCTGTAAGACTGTGCTCAACAAGAAAACCTTTGTTCGAATATTTAGCTAATAAAGCTGGTGTGGCGGACCAGTTCCTTAGGACCTCAAGGTTATTACAGTAAGGGAATTTTGTAGAAAAAACCTCCAAATTAGCCTGCGATTGGACACCAATACAGTCAGAAGCCTTATAATTTAGCTTTTCATAGTATTTGAAAAAATAGGCTGCGATAGACTTTTCTCTGATCAAACCTTGATCTATTATCCACTGCGGAAACATATCACGAACAATCAAATAAACATAGGTTCCTTGGCGCCTAAATCGACGCGCAAGTGGGCCGAAAAATATTGTGGGTGCGTAGTTTATGCACAAATCAAACTTACCAACTCTAACCTTCGACTTAATTGCTAGCCAAGCTCTATATGGCAGAAGCCATTCATTTATAGCTCTCCTAACCATCCCCACCCCTCTAGTATAACCAGCCCTAAAACGCCAAACTTCAACACTGTCAATATGGTCAATTACCAACATAGAAGGCTGTGAGGGTGTACCAGGAGTAATAACAACAGGGTGATGGCCAAGCCTTTCAAGGCAAACAGCCAGCTCATGAAACATCTTGGCATGGACACGGGTGCCAGATGGCAAATACTCATCTGTTAATATGGCTATAAGCACTACAATTTTCTTTCAAATTTAAAATTGATATTAATATTTCTTCCAAATCACACGATTCACATAGTCTGTATAACTATGAATAATCCGTACTACTTTATCTGAGACATTAGGTATGCTATAATCATGAACCTGATTTATAATACGATTAGTTCCACGAGATTGTGTGGTTAGAATGGCCAACCCTTGACGCACTCGATCAATCTCAAGTCCCACCATCATCACTGCAGCTTCTTCCATACCCTCTGGGCGTTCATGCGCTTCTCGAAGATTGAGTGCTGGAAAATTTAAAATCGAAGATTCTTCATTAATAGTGCCGCTATCTGACAATGTAGCACATGCAGACAGTTGTAATTTTACATAGTCATGAAATCCTAGTGGCTTTAACAACTGAACATATTTATGAAAATTAGAATTAGTCTCTTCAATTCGCTTTTTTGTTCGCGGATGTGTCGAAACGATTACAGGCACCCCATGATCTTCTGCTATCATATTGAGTATATCTACCAGTTTAGCAAAATTTTGTGATGACTCAATATTTTCTTCACGATGTGCACTAACGAGGAAATAAGAGTTTTCCTTGAGCTTCAAACGAGTCAATATATCAGATGCTTCAATCTGAGAGCGATAGTGCATCAAAACTTCATACATTGGACTACCTGTTTTTATTATCAAGTCGGGCGGCAATCCTTCACGTAATAGGTAGTCTCTAGCTATACTGCTATAAGTCAAGTTTATGTCAGCCGTATGATCAACGATACGACGATTCGTTTCTTCTGGCACACGCATATCAAAACAACGATTACCTGCCTCCATATGGAAAGTTGGGATTTTCCTTCGCTTTGCCGTTATCACAGACAAACAACTATTAGTATCACCCAAAATCAACATAGCCTCAGGCCGTATATCCTCTAGAACCTTATCTATAGTGATCATCAGGTTTCCAATTGTATTCACGGCGCTTTTGCTATTGTCTGCACTGTTTAAAAAGTAATCTGGTTTACGTACACCTAAGTCTTCAAAAAACAATTGATTCAGTTCATAATCATAATTCTGCCCTGTATGAACCAAAGTGTGCTCACAATACTGATCTAATCTTGCCATGACACGAGATAGCCTAATGATCTCTGGCCGCGTCCCAACTACTGTTAACACTTTAAGTTTTTTCATTTTTTATTAAACCTCACAAGGAATGCAATCTGGGCGTTGTGGATCAAAGATTTCATTAGCCCAGAGCATAATAATGGCTTCAGTGTCTCCCAGATTGGTAATATCATGCACCCATCCTGGGATAGTGTCCATAACTTGTGGCTTCTCAGAAGAAAGGATAGCCTCATAGATCTCACCTGTAACTAAATGCCTAAAACGCATCCGGACTAAGCCGCTGACCACTAAAAATTTTTCTGTCTTACTATGATGATAATGGGATCCTCGCGTTACACCTGGAGATATTGTGAAAAAAGAAAATTGCCCACAATCCGGCGTCTTCAGCATTTCGACAAACACACCCCGCTCATCTGCATGTGGCGTTAAATCATAGACAAACTGGCCGAGAGGCAAGTAGCTGATGAACGTTGAATATAACGCGCCAATCAAACCAGCTCCAACACGCTCCAATATTAAACTGGAGCGACAATTATTAAATGCACTAATTTGTTCAGCAAGATCTCCCAATGTAATACTATATTTCTGACTAACCTCACTCCTTAATAAGCCCGGATTGAAAGATGTAAAAGCCTGCAATAATTCATCAATAACGTCATCGATATATGTTAGCTCTATAATAAGACTAGGGTCACTAATCTGAATAGGTAAGCCTTGAGCAATATTGTTACAAAATGTTGCCACCACAGAATTATAGTTAGGTTTACAAAACTTACCAAAAACACCAACCAAACGATAAACAACAGCTGAGTTATCGGTTTTCTCTACGAAAGCCTCTATCAACTTCTCTGCAGCGAGTTTGCTTTGACCATAAGGGCTCTCAAGTTGGGCCTGGGCAGATGAAGTAAAAATTAGAGGAATATTGCGCCCTGTACTTTGTATCGCTTCACATAAAGTACTAGTGAGATCTATATTATTAGAAATAAAATCAGCAACGTCCTTTGGTCTATTCTCCCCAGCTAAATGTATAACGACGTCAGCCATCGCTACTAGTGTCCGAAGAAACTCAACACTATCACCTCGAACAAAGGATAATATCTCAATATCTGGGTTTTCACCCAGACGTATGAGCAAGTTTTTACCAATGAACCCGTTTGCACCAGTAACCAATATTCGTTGCTTATTCATATTTAATCTTCAGCTTGTATATTTTTACTTTTTCCAATCGTTTTCATAAATTCCAGCTTCATCAACAACGATTTCATCTCATTGATATCCAATCTTGAGGTATTATGCGAGTTGTAATCTAAGGATTCAGAAATTTTTTTCTCTCCGTGATCTATGAATTTTCCATAGTTCAGATCACGCGAATCCAGCGGTACACGAAAATATTCTCCCAAGTCCTCAGCAGCGACCATTTCTTCACGGCTCAGCAATACTTCGAACAATTTTTCTCCATGACGAGTACCAATGACACTGGTTTTATGGCCAGGAACATCAAGTAAACTAGTTAGAGCCTTAGTTAATGTTGCAATCGTTACTGCAGGTGCTTTTTGTACAAAGATATCACCTGAAGCTCCGTTTTCAAATGCGTATAAAACCAAATCTACGGCATCGTCCAAAGTCATCATAAATCGAGTCATCTCAGGATCGGTAATAGTCAGCCCATGTCCAGCATGAATCTGATCAACAAATAAAGGAATAACCGACCCTCGTGATGCCATGACGTTACCATAGCGAGTCACACAAATCTTTGTATCTCCACTCTCTCGGGACTTAGCCACCGCAACTTTTTCCATCATCGCTTTGCTTATTCCCATAGCATTGATGGGATACACAGCCTTATCAGTACTTAGGCAAATCACCCGTTTAACGCCGAGTGAAATTGCCACCTCAAGAACATTTTCTGTTCCTAGCACATTGGTCTTAACTGCTTGCAGTGGATGAAACTCGCAAGACGGCACCTGTTTTAATGCGGCGGCATGGAATATATAGTCTACACCTCTTACAGCAGAGCGGATACTTTCAATATCTCGAACATCGCCAATATAAAACTTTAATTTAGGATTCTTATACTTTTTACGCATATCATCTTGTTTTTTTTCATCTCTGCTAAAAATACGAATCTCAGCTACATCAGAATCCAAAAAACGCCTCAGGACCGCGTTACCAAACGAGCCTGTTCCGCCAGTAATTAAAAGCGTTTTATCATTAAACATTTTATGACTTCTCCAGTTCAGAAACAACCTTTTCAACCATCTTATCTTCTAATTCATACCAAATAGGCAGGCATATATGCCTATCTTTTACCCCGGCTAAATCTCTTCCCAATGCATAATCATATACTGGTGATGTACGCGTTTTAATTTGTGAAAAATCATCAGTGGGTGAAATTGACCTCGATAATAAGATGAACTTGTACAAATTAGATCTTTGCCCATTGCTAATTGGATTAATGTATTCCCAATCATATTTGTCACAGGCAGTAATATACTTTTCTGCTATACCATACTTATTAGCAATTATAGCTTCAGTTTCAGTAATTACTGAATAACAAAGCAAGGCACTTATTTCTGACATTCGAATATTTATGCCTGTATCCAATACCTGATCGAACCGATCATAAATAGCGAATTTATCAACCATATTAAACAACTCTTTATCGTTGGTTACTACAATTCCTCCCTCTCCCGCAGGGACAGCTTTAGTTGCATACAAAGAATAAACACCCACGTCCCCAAAGAGACCAGTATGCTTGCCATGTAAAGTGGCTCCAAGGCTATGAGCACAGTCTTCAACTAAAGTAATTTTTTTGTCCTTGCAGAGTTCTGCGATACTTTCGATATCAGGATTTACCCAGCCTCCGATATGTGTCAAAAGGAATACGCATTCTTCTGGCTTATCTAATAAACTTATAAAGTCAAATACTTGATCATAAGTCGGCATTAAGTAATCTACAGAACAATCAACGTATCCAATTAAATCGAGCCCAGACGTAATAGACATCGTCCTTACACCGTACATTGTGTTACTCTGTAAAAAGATCCTTTTTTTATTTCTATAGTGCTTCAGGATGTTCAAGATTGCGAAGATACCTGCACCATTCGAATTTACAGCAAGCCCATAAGAAGCTGAAGTATATAAACAACCCCATTCCCCTACCGCCTTATTCCATTTACCTTCAGCGAGATTACCCGACGAAAATATTTCTTTATAGTGAGTATCGAAGTGTAGTTGCGAAGCAGCTGGTAATTTTATCATTCCCATACTATTTTCCTTTTTTGTCTACTATTTCTTGCCAAGATGTCTTAGAAATCAGATCAGATTCTAAATGTAATTGTTCGCTATTTCCTGAATTCTTTGGTGGGTTTCGATGATAAACTCTTCTTACAAATTCTGGTGCCATACTAAATGCTAACGTGAATTTACCCAAAACTATTGACCATATTTTAGGATGGTGCTGATTGATGTGATACAGATAGTTTCTTTGCTCCTTATTTTGCACTAATTCTTTTTTTAACCCCACATAATCATCGAGAACCCGTATTCCCGGATTTCTCACCATGTGCTGCTTCATAACATAGTCCAAATATGGTTTTATTTCACTCTCGGTATTAATCGTTATACCACCTGCCTGGCCAATTCCGTTTGGTTTTTTTAAGAGATTAATGCAACTCTTTGTATAGTAATCAAGCTCGACAAAACTAGTCTCCGTGTCTGGCACATTTTCAATTATGGCCATTGGAGCAAAACTTGTTTTGACTGGTATATCAAATTTATTTGCTATTACATCTGGACTACAAATCACTATGTTGTCAGCCCGATAGTTTCCTGCAGTAGTGCTGACTCTAACATCAACACCACTCTCATTAATATCTTTTACCTCTGATGAATTAACCACCTCTAAGCCATTTGCCATAGCTGAGCCAAGAAGATCGCTCAATAACTTTCTTGAATTCATAGTAAAATCAGGACTTGCTATCGAGTAAAAATTTTTACGAGCTAAAAGTTGTTTATGAATCGAATTGAAAGAATGCTTAAATTGAACTTTTGACGAATCATATTCAGATCCTGCACGCCGCCTTAGCCAGTCATGCTTATTAATCAAATCGATCACATTTAAAGATCTCGATACGAGGTACATCCAAATAGGATTAAGCTTTCTAATCTTGTATCTATACTCTATGTGCTCCCGATTAAACCATCCATCGTCTTCCAAGATCGAAATCCCACGCTCTGTCGGAACCAAATTCATCCTTGAAAAACCACTATAATACTCTAACAAGTCATCCATTGCCCCAAGAAGATAACGCATAGTCAATAGGTTATCAGGCACTAATGAATATAAAGCTCCCGAATGAAGCCATTCATGAAAAACCTTACTTGTTTCAGAAGCAACTTGGTCATTTTTTTCAAGCATAAGAACCGATTTACCTTCTCTGCACAATATCTCCGCAACTGCAATCCCAGAGATACCAGCACCTACCACAATCCAATCATATTTTGTGTTGTTCATATTTTTATAAATTCAACTCCGAATAAATTTTATAGTTTTCGACAGACCTACCGCAATTCTGACCATTCCGTACAAGTCGATACCCAAAACTCGCACCATCTTATCTGTCGTCCCATTAGATTGCTCTGGATCTCCTTCTGGCAAGTCTTGGTATGTCTTATCAATATCCACCATTATATCCTTTGAAAGCATAATCACTAACTCATCTATTGACACTGAATGTCCCGTCAACACATTTATCTGCTGACAGGTACTGGACGTAAGGCAGACTTCGAGAGATCGGTAGAGACAGTTGACCACATCATCAACGTAAACAAAATCTCTTGTTTGATGGCCGCCGTTAATCACAATACTTTTCCCATTTATTAAACGATCGACAAAGATAGAAATCACTCCTGAATAGGGACTTGTAGGATCTTGCCGAGGCCCGTAAACATTAAAGAATCTTAGCCCAATACTAGAAAGCCCATAGAGTTTAAATGCAGCTTTAGCATAAATTTCCATGGCGTATTTGTCGACTGCATAGGGACTTAAAAGATCAATTTTTTTGCTTTCGTCATCACCCAATGCGAGATTACCATATATGGCAGAAGATGATGCATAAACTAGTGGAATATCGTGCTTGCGACAAAAGTCTAGTACAGATATCGATCCTAACAAATTTGTAGAGGAGCTATCTCTAAAAGATTCTATCGAAACTGGCACTGAAACTTGAGCCGCCAAATGGATGACAGCATCCACCCTGCCGATTTGTGTAAAATCGAATTCTTCTAGTTTTGCCTGATAAAAGTCTATGGCCTTAATTATAGAATTCAAATTACCTAAATCACCAGAGCTCAAATCATCTATGACTACCAATGAGTGACTATTCTTGAAAAGAAAATCACATAAATGCGAACCTATGAACCCTGCACCACCTGTAACCAGAACCCTCATGAAAATATGCTCATGATTTATCAACTAATCCTTCTAATAATTTATTTGTTTTTTGATTCACCACCGAATAAACATCAAATTTCTTTGCTCTTATTAGCGCCTTTTCTTTATACAAAACTCGTAACTTTTCGTCATCTAAAAATCTACTTATACAGGATGATAGCTCCTCTTCTTTATTAGGAGAAAAATATAGTGCAGCTTCCCCGCAAGTTTCAGGCATCGCTGTCGTATTAGTCGCTATGATTGGCGCACCACAGCTCATAGCTTCAACTAAGGTGTAGGCAAAATTTTCAAAAGGCGATGTAAAGACAAAAGCTTTGCATTGAGAGTAAAGTTCTTTTAACTCAGAACGCTCAAGGCGACCTAAAAAAACCACATAATCAGAAATACCATAACTTTCAAGTAATCCTTTTAATCTTTCATAATAAGGCTCATCGATTATAGACCCCGCTATAAGGAGATATAATCCTCGTTTCTTTAGTGACATTTGTTTAAATGACTCGATTAACAATTCGATATTTTTGTAAGGGTACAAGTGCGAAACAGTTAACAAAAAATCCCTCCGATTATAGTTTGCAAAGATATTCGATTCTGCAGGTGTAACCGGATGGAAATACTCATCATTACCGATATAAAGTACCGCGGCCTTATCCTTTGATTGACCATATTTTTCAACAAATAAATTCCGAGTGTAATTTGACTCAAAAATAACAAGATCTGAGGTTTTTGAAGAAAGAATAATCAGGTATTTTGAGATAAAAAGAACTATTTTTTGCTTTAATCCAAAAGATGAAATGAAGTTTGGCTCAAATGGACCAACAGTTCCGATCCACTGTGTTTTTTTAACAAAACTGAAAATTGGCGAAATATTTCCAGGGCAAAATAATACATCCACTCTTGTAATTATTAACAAAAAAGGCATTAATAGCTGTACCCATAAAGTCCGAAATACAATTGAGGTATTCGAAAATGGTACAAATTTAAGCACTACTTTCTTGGATTCACATCCATCGAAAAGATAACGATTTTCCTTAGTTAAGTAAAATACTACTTGATTAAAACTGTAGGCCTCTACACTTTTAATTACTTCCTTAATTTGAGCCAGCGCTCCACCAACTGGTTGGTACATAAGATCAACGGCGAGTTTTGACATGAAGATAACCCCTTAATTATCAAAATAAAAACTTATTCAAATTACTAAAATGACATCTAATGTTCCATAGACATCGATTTTGAAGGCTTTGTTTCGCGCTATTTAATATCAGTACGAGATCAATTTTTTTCTACAAGATCTATAACTGCAAAGCCAGAGAAAAGATCAGATTACACATCATTAGAAAGTTAACATTGAAAATAGTAAATTGACGTTTTTAGTACTTTACCAGTGAATGACTTTCAATTGATTTATGAACTTTCAAATATTCCTTATTCAAATACATACTAAGTAGTAAGTTCATAATTTTTTAATTATGAAAATTATTGCCAACATCGCTATAACTTTGACCGTTTTCATAAAATTTTTTGAGGGTAAAGCTTTTTTTAGAGCTAACTCTGCTAATACATATTCCTTTTTCAAATAATTAAACCTGCCACTAACATAGCTTAGAAGTTTCTCTGTTTCACATAGTTGATCTGGCGTGAGCTGGTCCTTAAACTCTGCAATTGCAGCATAATCTGACTTTGACATGTCCTGTTGTGAAATACCACTTGAATGGACCTGGTAGCAACCTAATGATTTAGGTAGGTATCTAAATCGATCAGTTAAAGCAGCTATCTTCAACCACGTATTATAATCTTCTGACGCTACCATATTTTTATCTTCGCTAATTCCACCAATCTTAGTAAGCAATTTTCTACGAACAATTACACTTGAATTTACAATTGCATTTCCTTTAGTTAGCAAATCCTGAAGCACAGGAGCCTTCAGCTGTCGGCTGCATGTAACATGGCGCCGAAAGAAACTAGGCTGGTCATAGACTAAGTCCAAATCATGATGAATTAAGTCAAGGTTGTCATTAATATATTTAGAACATATTTCTAGCTTATTTGCAGACCACCAGTCGTCCGAGTCCAAAAAAGCAAGCCAATTTCCTTTAGCCGCATTTATTCCCATATTCCTCGATGCTGCTATGATGCCATTATTGTGGATTTTAAAATAACTAACACGTGGGTCATCGAATTTTTTGACAATATCAGATGTATCATCAGTAGAATGGTTATCAACAATAATAGCTTCCCAATTACCATATGTTTGGTCATAGATAGATTGAAGAGCTCTACCTAGATACCTCGAATGGTTATATGTAGGGATAATAATGGAAATAAGGGGTTTAGACAAATTACTTATACCTCTACTTTTATATTTTTAGCTGTCACTTTTTTTTAATCAGTGTGTAAAATTTGTCGAACAGAAGCGCAGTAAATTGTCAACTTCGTAGTTAATAGTCGAATCATTTACTGTAATGTTCAATGTAGATAAATTTTTCAAACCGTAACTTAAGGTTGCTGGAGTTTTACTATGTCCAGCAGTTAAAAATGATAGCTCAGGCGCAAATCCTAACACTTTCATCGACCGATGCCGCACTAACATTGCTGTTTCAAGAACTGATTTTGAGGCTCCTGAGCCTAAATTAAATACTTGTTTAGCTCTAAACCTCTCGTTAGCAACTGTAATTTTTCCGATAACACGACAAACCTCCTGCAGACTAATAAAGTCTCTCAACTGCGTGCCATCCGATGTCAAAATTAACTTTTTCTTTTGCACTGCTTGCTTGCATAAATCGTTTATCAAAAGCGACCAGCAATTTACACTCCAGTGGATTGGCACTCCAAAAGCATTAGATAATCGCAGCACGATGGCTGACATTTTTGAAGACTTCCCTATTTCCAATAACGAGCTCTCGCCTGCCAGGTGAGAAGTGGCATATGGATGCATATTTAATGTCTCAGTTTTTTCTGTAATAGATCCCACTAATGGGCTCGCATAGACATGTGCGGTTGATAAATAAATAAACTTCTTAACTCCAGCATCGCGTGCAGCAATTGCCAACCGATTAGTTCCATTTCCATTAAAGCTTAAAGCTCCTTCAGGGTCTTCTGAACATTCTTTAGCATTCATACCAGCAGCATGTATAACCACATCAATACCCTCACAAATTTGTGAAAGAGTAAAGCCGTTATTCCATTCAATTTTTTTCACTTCCACATCATGAAACTTGACACTAGGAGCTTTAAGCATCCGGGACCCTATTACAATCTCATGGCCTTGTGCAGTCAGATGCTGCACAAGCCTTCCACCGACAAATCCAAAACCACCGGCAATTAATATACGCATAACTTTATCCTATATTTTCCATGGAGCCCCTTCAGCCCATAAAGATTTAAGTAGTTCATGATCACGCTTAGTATCCATGCACTGCCAAAAACCATCATGATGGTATGCCATCAACTCTCCCATTTCAGCCGCCTTTTCTAAAGGCTCTCTCTCTAAAAGAGTGCTATCTCCCTCAATAAAATTAAAAAACTCAGGTTCAATGACAAAATATCCGCCATTAATCCACCCATCATGTAATTGCGGCTTTTCCTGAAAACTTTTTACCTGAGATCCACTTATTTCAAGCTCACCAAAGCGTGCTGAGGGACGAACTGCTGATATAGTAACCATCTTTCCATGGCTTCGATGGAAATTTACCAATGCTTCAATATCAATATCAGACACACCATCGCCGTAGGTTAGTAAGAACGTTTCATTGCTCATAAAATGCTTCATCCGTTTAACCCGACCACCAGTCATGGAGGAAACTCCAGTATCGACCAAAGTTACTTTCCAGTCTACTGGATCTAATTGGTGAGGGATGACATTCCCTGTCTCAAGATTCACAGTAAAATCGGAATTTAACGCTCGATAGTTTAAAAAATAATCTTTTATAACATCAGATTTATAGCCCAGAGCTAGATAGAAATCTTTATGGCCAAAATGAGCATAATTTCGCATGATATGCCATAGGATTGGTTTACCTCCCACCTGCACCATTGGTTTTGGTATTAAATCAGTATATTCACCTAGACGAGTGCCAAACCCGCCTGCTAGTACTATTACTTTCATATTAGCTCCAATTATAGTTGATCTCAGGTTCATTTAACCGCTTTACTTCAAAGGGGTCATGAGGGATGTCTGCAATATTCAAAACTAAGCTCGAATTAACATTTAGCCCCTGAAAGCCAAACCAAACTCCAGGAGGCACTGTCAATCTGGCATAATTATAATCGCCTATTTCTTCTATTCGAAAGACCTCAGGTTGAGTGTTTAAATCACAAAATACAAATTTTACCTGACCAAAGGGCACGATTAAGTTCATTGTCATTTCAGTGTGGCACTTCCATGCCTTAACTTTCCGATGCTCAAGCCATGAAAAGTAAGCCTCCCCAAATCCGCAATACTCAGGATCATTGTTTTTTAAAGCATGCATAACATCTCCACCATTAGTTGCAATTCGAGCTAAAGGCGTCACCAGAATGTCAGAGAGGCCTACAATGCCCATGACAGTCCTTTTTGATTTGCTATGAGTGTGTAATCCGTGATTTGATTACGAGTGTAATCTGAAATTTTAGACGGATTCTGATAGTAAGCGCCGTACCACTGTGCTGTCATTCTAACAGTATCTTTGAATCCCATAACAGCATGCCAATTTAAATAGTGCAGTGCTTTGTCACAATTAAGCTTGAGCAGACCTGATTCATAAGGTCTATCCTCAGATTCTGACACATCCTTCCATCTCACCTTTTCCCAATACAATGCCGTTTCCTTTACCAGCTCTAAAACACTATGGTTTTGTTGGGCCTGTGGCCCAAAATTAAATGGTTCCCCGTGTAAGCCAGGACTTTCAGACAGGCCAATTGCCAAACTCAGGTAACCGCTTAGGGGCTCTAAAACATGTTGCCATGGTCGTGTGGCAAAAGGATTCCGTAACTCGACAAGATCGTCATTAGACCAAGCTTTGACGCAGTCTGGGACAATCCTATCTACAGCCCAGTCACCCCCTCCAATGACATTCCCAGCTCGTGCAGACGCAATTCTAATTTGACTAGTTTCCCGCGGAAAATAAGACTTTACATGTGATCGAATAGCCAGTTCAGCAGCTCCCTTAGACGCACTATACGGATCTGGACCCCCTAAACTATCAGGCTCACGATATCCCCATACCCATTCAACATTATCATAACATTTATCACTAGTAATAATAACCGCAGAGCATTTCTTATTTAGCTTACGCAATGCTTCAAGCACGTGGAGAGTTCCCATGGTATTTGTATTCCACGTATCGATAGGATCATCATAAGACGACCGCACTAATGCCTGAGCTGCTAAATGAAAAACAAAGTCAGGTTCCGTATCAACGATGGCTGACACCAATTCATGCCGATCTCGAATATCTATACGCAAGTCATTAATCTTGTCTTTTAAATTTATCGCAGAAAAATGAGATGGCTCCGTTGGCGGATCTAAAGCAATTCCAACTACTTTAGCACCCAGCTGATTCAGCCAGGCGGCAAGCCAAGTACCCTTAAAGCCCGTGTGCCCCGTTATAACAACTGTTTTGTTCTTGTATGCATTTTCAAAAATCATGAATTAATACCCATTGTTTCAATTGGCTTTTCAGTTAAACTTAAGTTTAGACTCTAATAACAACTTTTTCCATGAATTAGCCAGCTACTGGCAGGCTTTTTTTGCGAGTCACTTATAATTCTATATTTAGCACAGCATGCTATCTTTTCTTGGAATAACTCCAATCGTCAAACTTATATATATTTGCTAAACACACAGCATAAAATGCATAGAAAAGAAAAATGCTTGTCACTCTTAATAGCGACCCATAGTGCATTAAAGATAGAAAACCACAAGTAATCGCAGCAAGTGGCGGCAACACTTCATAAGAAACATTCTTAGATTTCAAGAACTGGAACAGAGGAAAAAGTAATGTAGCAAAAAAAATTGCCACATGAACAATTCCTAACTCAAGCGCAATTCCTATAATGCCAATTTCTGTATTAATCATATCACTGCCAAAAGCCCTCGCATGACCAACTATAAAATATGGAATATTTGATATAAACGACTCTAAATCAAGATGTTTCAACATCCCACCCCAATCTCCACCGCCTCCAACACGCTGAAGGAAAATACCCATCATACCTCCCGACAAACTAATAAGTAGAATAATAGAAATCACGACAATCACCAAATAAAAATAAGTCGAAACTTTTCTTTTCGAAAGCAAAATATATACAAAAAATATCAATGTCGTTGTTATCACAACAACTATATTCGCAGCACTTTGTGTTAGTGTTAAGCTCAGCATTGCAAATAGAAACAACCCTAGATAATAAATTTTTTTGCTTACTAAAAATTTAATTAAGAAAAAAGAAACTGCCATTCCCAAAATGTTCGCTGAATCGTGATAACTTCCTGTATATCCAGAGGCACGTCTGAATTCGCCGGTACTACTTAGCCCAGTAAAGACATCTGGGCGCAATTTTTTGTTGTAATCAATTACTTTTTGAATACCATCCTGACCACTCAGCGTGTCTATAAAATTACCAATAACTGAGAAACTTATAGCCAATGTGATTATGACAATTGCAATATTCAAGTAATTTGTAGGGACACGCAAGAATAAAAAAACGATATATGGTGCTAGAAATAGGTACAAAAGTGCAATTGAAGGCGACATACCTAGTATAGTATTGACAACAACGTATACTAAACCCAGAAATATATTTAGCTTCATAAAATTTCTTAAAATGATCAAGTCTTGGCTCTTATACCTACCCTTTATCATGTAGCCATAAATAGCTAATATGATTAACAATAGAGCACTTCCCCAATAAACAAAGATAGGGGTGAGATCAAAGTGTATGACCAGAGCTCCTCTCGCAGAGCCCATTACAAGTAAGAACCCTATCAATGAAGACCAAAATAAATCTGTCTTCTCCCCTAACCACAAACCAAACCGTCCACTACTATTTACACTCAAGGTTAATGTTCTCCGTAGTAATTAATTTTGCCTTAAAAATTAAGTGGTTTCCTAAGATATACTCACTTATATCGCATCCCCTTAATTAACGATAAACATTAATTACCAATAACATCCATAGGGTTTTTACATAAATGAAAAACGGAGTATGATTGTAAAAAATCAACTCGAAATATTTTATGGTGTTATTCTGTAATTTTAGTTTGTATTCAGCCCCGCCTTTAATGTAACTACATAGATAGTTATTTGAACGCTGTCCTGAACTCAATAGGTTCATTATATGATTGGTGTCCGCTGATTTTGGCGAGACTATTATTCGATCAGGTCTTGTTAAACCTTGAAAGTATCATCCTTTACTTAGAAACCCAGAGCTAAAGTAAATATTGGCACTAAAAGGCGAACCCTTATCTTTTGAGTATATCCAGTAGGAACCGTCGACTTTATTACAATTAGACAATTAGGCCGCTTGTTCACCAATTCCTCTATAACACTGTCCAAAATAGTCGTGCCAAACTAAGCTAGTGCTTCATCATAGCACGTAGGAAATGCAACAGTTAAAAGAAGGGTGAAAGGCGACAAATCGGCCCTTAAACCTATTTATTGTGTACATTAATAGTTAAATGTAAGTTTTAGACTCTAATAACAGCTCTTTCCATCTCGGTAGCTCTGCATCGAGCGTAAAAATCTCTTTCTTCTCATAAGGTCCAAAATCTCTCGAAGCCATACTATTTAGCGCTTCAGATAATTCCTCAGAAGTATTCACAAAACAAACATCATCATAGTTTCGAAGCGGACTAAGATTTAGAGCACCAGTGTCTAACGCAGTTATTACAGGAACACCGCAACAGTAGGCATCAACAGCTGCTGAAGTAACTGGGCCAGTATAAGCAAGATCACAATGCCTAAGCAAATCCTGCAAAGGATTAGAGCTTAGTTTTATATCGATCTCTGGATAATCTTTGGGATCAATAATGCATGCGGGATGAGGTTTCACGATTATTTTTATATCAACAGGGGAAGATACTAGTGTTCGCACCAATAGATCCATCTGATTTCTTGTATTGGTCTCTAAGTAATCGCCTAAAACTAGAAGACGTAGCCCACCATTTTTTTTAATTTTGAAAACCGCTTTTTCTTTTAGAAAATCCTCCAAATATAGATAACGCAGTGCTTCAACCTCGAACAACCTGCACTCTGGATACCCATTTTCTATTGCCGTCTCCATAGCTTTGGGGCCATTAACTGCAAGTATATCCGGCATAGGTAAGCCATTGTGATCTAGCCTTTCATAATTTCTTGGGTCATGAAAATTTCGTAAATTCCAATCGAGCAGGCTGGTGTGCTGGGCCCCAACCAACAATCCGTGCCCCTCATCTTTCCAGCAATGTATCAACGCTAGTTCCCATGCTTGTTGCTCATATAAGTAAACCCCTGCCCGTTGCTTTGGCAATAAACCAACCGCTTCTTTAAGTAAATTATAGTTTAAAATTGCACTGAGCGCAGAATCTCCACTTAAAGAAGAATACCATTCTTCTTTGAATAGTGGCCACAAACGAACACCTTCAGCATCAACCCTAGAAACAACTGGTTCCAAAATTTTGGCAAATTTTAAAACCCCGAACCAATCTTTTAAAGCCCTTAACGTGACGGGCCAGCTTAAAAAAGACTCCAGCGAGGTATGTGTCTGCTCCCCACGACCCATTTTATTAAAATCTTCAAGTTTCGCTTTCGCATGCTTGGCTGTCGGATGAGAAGGATCCGCAATGTAGATATGCAGCCAATTAGTTTTGCAATCATTCTTGGATAATTCGTCAGGCAATTTCGTCCAGAACCTAGTTTTGAATTCACCTTGCCAATCACCAGTTTGGTCTAGATTAAAAAGGTAGGAAAAAAAACTAATTTCCCCGTTACTGCGCATCCAAGAGTCAAGGCCGACGCCCCGAAGTGGCCAACCAATCCAAAGCCGGCGGGTAATTTGAACTAAAGCCTTAGCCATGTTTGGAATACATTTATAAATCTTACGACCTATTGTAGCTGAAGGCTTTTTAGAGGACATGTATCGCCAAAAAAAAAGTATTTCCCTCTCTAAACACCATTGCTCAATACATTCCGCGAGTGCTTTGTCGTCACTTGTTAACGTTATTGAGTCTACATTTTTATCACGAGCCCATAAATCAAAAGCTAGAAGACGAATGGCAGTTGTAATGTGTGGGGAAGCCGAATAATTTAATTTTTGTGATATTAGACTCATCCACCAAAAACTAAAGCCGTGACTTATTTCTAAGTGATCCACTACCCGTTTGCCCTGGACTCTTGCTTGACCCAATTCAAAAATCCAAGCAAGGTAAATCTTCTTTAAATACCCAGAATTTTTTTCTACTAATCTCGGTATCGAGACCGTTTTCTCATTTTTACTTTCAATGTAACTTCGCCACAAAACATCCGGACAATCTTGAGTAGCCGGGATTAAGTCAGAGTCCCATATATTGATAGTTTTTCCCATTAATCCATCAACTCAAAGTCTTGAAAACGAAAACTGTTTTTTTGGTAATCGACAAACAGATTTCAAGTTTTGAAAGCACATTTGATTCCATACTTTTAAGTGTTAAGTATCCGATTATTTACATAAATGACATCTACCCAATCGGTTCTTCCATTCATCGGGTTTTTTGCAATATGGCTAATGTCATACAAGGTAAAATTATACTTCAGCAAGAACTTCTCAATATCGGAAAACGACAAGCTTCTCTCATAAAAATCATAAAACATAAGCTCAGTCAGCACGACATCAACATTAGCTAACTTATCACCTAAACCGTCCATGACCTCGGGCTCAAAACCCTGAGTATCTATTTTCAAGAAATCAATGTGCAAATTAGGATCGATAGACTCAACATAATCATCTAGTCTTATTACTTCAACTTTTCTATCATGATTAAGAGTACCTGCATATGCCTCCTTGGCATCTCCTCCAGTTTCACCCAACTTTTTTAGGTTTATCGAATCCTTACTGTCAATATTTATCTTGTTAAAACCCGAAATTCCTGAATTAATGTCATGAGAGAAAAAAATCGCATTCTTGCAGGGAATGTTACCGACAGCAAAGGAATTGATCCTCACGCTTCCCAACGTTTTATATGCTTCAGCTGCATCGACTAAATCTTGATAACATTCTTGTTGTGGCTCAAAGCAATGGATATTCGACTTTGGCCACCAAGCCTTAAAGTCATGGATTGAGCTTCCATTATTAGCTCCAACATCAAAAATTATTGGGCTTTCTTTACTTATGAGTGCTTTTAAGGTCTTTTCGGTGTCCCATTTATCCCTATATTCTGCTGTTCTCTCTTCATTCTTCCCTTGATTGGTTGTTTTGAACATCATATATTTACCTTATTTAACTCAGTTGCCATACAAAATCTATAATTATATTTCTAAATATCTTCCAATTGATTTATCATTTCGCAAGAATTCCTCAGCAAGAGAAAGCTCTTTTTGGGTATCAACTCCTATAGTGAAATCTGAGGTAGCAACCATCCTAATAGATCCACCTGACTCTAAGATACGGTTCATATCTATCGATTCATACCTCTCAAGGGCTGTCTCAGACATCGTGTTGAAGTCCACTAACGCCTCTCGCCTAAAAGCGATAATTCCTGTCTGCATGAATCGAGGCAACTGTTCCCAACCCTTCCAAGGAGAAGGAATAGGCTCCCGAGAGAAATACAATGCATCATTATTACAATCGGCCACAACCTTTACATTATTCTTGTCAAAAAAAACATCTTTGGACATTATCTCAGACATTATATTTACTATTTTTACTTTTTCGTCATTGAAGTGAACCAGTGTTTCACCCACCACACTAGGTGCGATAATAGGCTCATCCCCCTGAACCATAACCACAACGTCAACTTTCTCAGACAGATCTTCCTCTAAAATTTCCAGAGCTTCCGCTGTTCGAGTAGATGCACGATCATGCAGTCGGGAAGTCATTACAACTTTACCGCCAATACTCTCGATATAGTCCGCAATAATTTGATCACAGGTTGCGACGTACACTTCTGATAGCCCAGGAGCTAAACGAGTGCGATGATAGCAATGCCCGATCATAGGCATACCCAATATTAAAGCCATTGGTTTGCCTGGGAATCTACTAGCATCCATCCTCGCAGGAATAATACCTATCGCTTTCATTATCTAATCGCCTCCGCCACATCAACACCAGCCCGAGCAATAACATCTAACATTCTCACATCTACGCTGTATGCAATAAAACGGTATCCCTCTGCAATGACTTCTCGCAGCCGGACCAAGTCTGGCTCGACTATATGTAATCCTGCTGGGACATCCATCTCTAATCCAGTTTTGAGAATATAGTTTATTGCCTCTTTAAATTTAGGATGTTCAAACTCACCAGGTATTCCCATTGAACAGGAAAGATCATAAGGCCCAACAATGAAACCATCGACCCCAGATACCGATAAAATATCCTCTAAGCAATCAAGCGCATCCTTATGCTCAATTTGAGGGATTACGACGGCAGAATCTTTTGCCCAATGAAGATATTCACTAAACTTGGGGCCATACCCTTGAGCGCGTGCTAATCCCACACCACGCGTACCGTCTGGAGCATATCTGGTTGAAGCTATTGCATTTTTAACATCTTCTACACTATTGACCATAGGGACTACGATGCCATGTGCACCAGCATCCATAACTCGCTTGATTTGATCAGAGTCATTAGAGGTTAATCGCACTAGTGGAGCGCAACCAGCTAGATCGATTGTACGAATAAGCTCTCCTGCCTGGTCTATTGAAATCGTAGTGTGCTCAAGATCTACAACAAGCCAATCAAATCCTGCATTACACATAATCTCAGCGATTCCAGAATGCCCAAGAGTAATCCAACTACCTAAACAAATATCACCACATCTCAGTTTATTTTTCAAAATCAAATTATTCATTTTTTCCCCAGATAACGGTCAACAAGGCTCCCATAGAAGCCATGTTCAAACGCAGCAGTTACATCTACTTTTTGCTATGTTTACTCAAATCACTCAAACGGCATCAACTTGAACTATTTTTACTTAATATCAACTTGAGGCACAGAATTATGCTCCAATCCATTAATTGCTGAGCGACCCATTGCTAGAATAGCCTCTTCCGAGCTACCGCCAATATGCGGAGTGGCAAGAAAATTAGGTAAAGACAGAAGCTCAGTGTCTTTAGGAGGTTCTGTGTCAAATACATCGAAAGCAGCTCCTGCTAATCGATGATCGATAAGCATATTTTTTAGCGCAAGTTCGTCAACCAAACCACCTCGGGCAATATTAATCAATATGGCTGACCTCTTCATTAATGAAAGCATCTTTAAATCCAAAATTCCCCGCGTATTTATGTTTAACGGTACATGGATAGACACAACGTCAGATCTAGTCAACAACTCTGGTAATGTAACTTTTTTTATATCATATTCCTTAAAGAATTTAGGGTAATCTAAAATATCATTGACCAAAATTTCACAACCAAATGGTCTAAGTAATTTAGTAAGATCTTTGCCAACATGGCCACAGCCTATAATACCTACGGTACGACCAGATAGCTGTTTACCCGTAAGCTGGCGCCAAATTCCAGCCTCAACCTCCGAGTTTGCAACATCCACGTGGCGAAGCAAATTTATCATAAGAGAAATTGCTAGCTCAGACACTGACCGTCGGTTCACTCCAGCAACCCAGCCAAGACGAACTCCGTACTTACTCATCGCTTTCATATCGATCATGTCCAACCCCACACCATACTTACCTATGGCTTTCAATTGTGGGAGTTGGCTGAGAATACTCTCATCGATTGTCTCAAGTGCCGTAATAGCTTTATCGTGGTTTTTGAGGAACCTTACAAGCCTCATCCCATCTAACTGTTCACCGCTATCGTTAAAAGTCACAGTTTTATATCTGGACAATAACTCTTGGCGTAATAGTGGATTCCTAGAAAATGAGCGTGAACAAACTGCTATTTTTAATTTAGATTCCATCGTAATTATTCATCCAGATGTTTAGAGGGTTTAATAGGGAACAAATAGATAACCAGCCTTGGAAAATACACTTTTCATTCCGGAGTCTTGGATTTAACTGATAATAACTTAAAGTCAAGATTTTTAATACCATCCTCAAAACCGGCATAGAAAAGTTTCTGAACAAAAAACTTAGCTCCTTCGTCAGCCCAATTACCGTAGTCTGAATACTACGGGTGTCCTTGATTATTTAAGAAGTCACATTGTTTTCCCTCAGAGCCACAAACTATAATGAGCCGATCAACAATGGGCCACCCTTACCACATTAAGACCTTCCGTAGTTATCCTGAAAGCGCACAATATCGTCCTCCCCTTCAGGCGCAGTATTTCTGACAACAGGCTCTAAAATAATCACGCCCAACTTATCAATTTCACGGAGCTGCTCTGCCACAAAAAATCGATGTTCTTCGTTACATATTGTAAATGAGGATCCTATTTCTAAACTATCAAGCCTCTTAAGAGACGCTTGCAGTATGGTATCTTGACTATGAAAAGACTGGAATTGTTTGGGGTGTGCTGCTCGAGATAACGGCTAAAGGCGCGTACCTGAGCCGCCCACCATAATTACAGCTTTAATCATTGGTATCTCCAGGTTTACTAGTGACTACCCATATTGCGCCACCCGGTATAGACATTGAAAACATTAGAAGGCCATATAATAAAGACAATGCAAATGCATTTTCAGGTCCTACCCCAAGAAACCCTAATCCTATTATCATAGCACCTTCCCTAATACCCCATCCTGCTATTGAAATTGGTAACATCATTAATAATGTAACTACCGGAACAATTACAAGCAGCCCTATTATTTTTAATTCTAATTGCATTCCTACCGCCAAGATAATCATAGTTAAAATTGACAGAAAATGAACTAAAAGTGATATTAGCAATAATTTAAAACCAGGATTTAGTGAGAAAATATTATTCTTTATTACTGCCATGATTGAAGAAAATTTATTAATTAAATTCCATTTCTGAAATCTTGAGCTAATTAAATTAATATTCAGAAGTAGTGTTAATGCAAAAATAGAAGATATCAAAATTATGATTAGCCCCCATCTTGCATTATCACTATCAACTAATTGTAAGCCTAATGGTAAGGTTATAATAACTAGAAAAACTAAGGCTATTAAGCCAATAATTCTGTCAATTAGTACGCCTTGAGAAGTTTTCACAAAACTATATCCTCTTTGATAAAGATAATGGCCTCGCATGGCGTCACCCCCAATACTTGTAGGGAGTATTTGATTAAAAAATAAACCAATCCAGAATATACGTATAATATCCTTGAAAGAAAGGTTTATACTTAAATTGTTTAATACTATTTTCCATCGATTTGTCATTACTAATATTTGTAATAGCAGAACAGCTATAGCAGAAACTAAATAGGGTATCCCTACATTAGCAATTAGTTCAAAAGTAATACTGAGTTCAATGTTTTTTAGTATCAAATAGATGGGTAACAAAGTTACAAATAGTTTAACGACTATTATGAGATTTTTTTTAATATTTTTCATGGAATAAGGGAGAGATCATATACAAAATATTCTTTACTATTGCAGATTAAAGCTTTTCCCATGCTAGAACGTTGATTATTTGCTAAATAGAATCTAAGATTTTCTTCATCTCTCAGAAGGATCAATTGTTTTTCTGGCAGACGATTGTAAGCTTTCAAAAAATATTCATTCATTATTTCTTTGTTATAAGATTTATTTGCACTCAGGAAGTCTTTGGCAATATCTCTACCAAAAATGCTCTCTAGTTTATTTTTAGATTCTTGATAATCTTTCCTCGAGTACATCGGATTGTAATACCCAAATACTTGAGGAAACGAAAAAAAGGCATTTTTAGTATTTCTCAGGCCGTTAATGGGTAACTGTATTTTCTCATTACCATTTTTATTTGAAACATTTTGCATGCATTGATCCAAGTATTGATCAAATGGGAATATTTTTAGATAAGTACTTACTTTTTGCATGTCAGTTTTTTTAAAAGCTCCATTACTTGTTAGAACTGAGGCACTCTCAATTAAACTAGATTTGAGCAGCCCTTGACTCATAAATAGAATACATAGGGAAGAAAGAATAAGCTTAGATAGCCTAATTAAAGGCTTGTCCGTCTGGAATAAAATACTTAGATAACCACCAATTACAATCGCAGTAAAACAAAATCCATAGAACATTGTTTTTATTTGCCAAGTACCATCAAAATCACCATATATGTAATGTACTAGTACCATAAAACTTGATAGGAGAAGCAGAAAAGAACTTATTAGATTTCTAAATACCAAACATATTAATATTGATGCTATTAATACACTGAATACTGATGGAAAAAGGTAGGTAGCAATTGAAAAAACCATAAGTATTACATGGCTATTATTTTTAAAAATATTTCCCTTATTGATAAAAAAATATTTAAAAACTGCTAACAATGAAAATATTAAAGCTATCCAAATGCCTCTTCTGAATTGTGAAGCTATAAATAATTCGCTAAATTTTTCAAAGAATACTCCAAAAAAATGAAATATCTCAATTGATAAGCAGAATATAGTAAACATCAACGAGCCAATTGTTAATATCTCAATATTCCCATACTCTTTTTGCCGAACTGAAGTATATAGACCACCTAAAAACAATGGAAACATCAAGTAACCATAATCCTTTAATGTCGAAAGTAACGACACATCAGCAGGGTCGGTATAAATCGAAAAATTATACCATTCGACAAAATCATGGGTTATTAAAGTGTCCACCCCGCCGCTCATTCTAAAGAAAGCAATATAACCAATACTCAGTAAGATCATTACAAAGCCTGATAATATTCCTAGCATATGGTCTTTTCCCTTATTCTTAATTAACATAATAATAAATCCTACGGATAAGAAACCAAGTGCACAGAAACCATAAATCGGATGAAAAAGAACTGATAAAGAAAATTGAAACCCAGATGTAAAATGATTTCCTTTCATGAAGCTATTTAATCCTAAAATAGTCATTAGTGATGATATTACTGCTGGGAAAAATCCAAGCTCCTTCCAGAATCCAATTTCTGCAACGCCATGGGAGTGGGCCAAATATGCGAGTATAAAAATTATGGTAGTTAATAATGCTAAGTCTTTGTCTATAAGAGTAGCTGAGACTTTATAGATACTAATAAATATAAGAAATTTTATAAGAATACTAGATAGTATATATATATAGCCGTATTCTAAAATAGGGACAATGTATCTTAAATAATAATACATTGGGTTTAAAGGATTAAAATTAAATCCATAGGTCCCTATTATCTCTGGAGCATTAGTTCGGAGCATAAATAGTTCTGATAGATTATAAGTTTGATGCGATGCTATATCTATACCAAATGCGAGCGCAGAGATAACTGAAAATAAAAAGAATATTTGAGAGTTTTTACTCATAGATTTAATTACTTGCACGATTTGTAATATTCCTTTAACCCATTATCCCATTATTGATTTTGCAAATAATATGACTTCATTTACATCCGGAGCATCATTTGGAGGTGATACTGGTATTTGAGTATCATCCTTCCCTTCAAAGGTTGAGGTTGATTTAAGTTTATTTCTCAGAGACTCTAAGCTTATTCCATTTTTAGCGCCTATTTCAATTATTCCTATAGTATGATCCTCACTTACTAAGGAAATAATTTTCTTAGCATTATATCTTACATCTACAAAAGCATATTCTGTTGTTGGTGCTGCATAGACCTTTCTATTTTTGATAATATCATTTAGTACGCCAATAGATTTACCCGTTCCATACATTGGACCAAGTCTAACTATTAATGATTTCGAAGGATCAGCAATTAACTCACATGATCTTCTATTTCTTCCGTAAACAGTATGCAGCTGAGTTCTTGCGGATATACTGCTAATCATAATAAAAGGCTTGTTTTCAGCTAACTCTCTAATAGTAGATGTTTTTTCGACTGATTCACAAAAATCTTCTTCTGGATTATTCTCTGCAAAAAACCTCTTTGCCGAGTTTGCACTGTGGATCACTACATCAGCCTCTCTTATTGCATCCTTTAAATTGTCACCCCTACTAACAGGAATTAAAGAAAGATTTTTTGAACTTATTACTTCATTAGAAATCTGACTACCTACAAAGCCACTGCTTCCTATGACCGCTACTTTTTTCATAATATGTTTTTCAATCTAGTATTAAAGAATAAATTTTGTAGAAGTTTTTTGAATGCCAGTGACATATTTTGAATACACCCATCCAAGAACTAAAGAAAGTAAGGCAGCTATCATGATGTTTATAAAAAACTCATAACTACCTATGGCTGCGGCTGAGGAAGCTATATATTCCTCGAAGGTCTGGTTCATAAAATTAATCCTTTGATATGAAAGTTTTAAATACGCATCTTATAATAAATAAAAATAATAACACTGAGGACAAACTAAAATCTTTGAGTCGTAAAATTACCTCCTTGCAGGCGCTTGCAAAACCAACCTTAGGAGAAAGGTAACTATTTAGTTGGAATGGTTATGTATGTTCAGACATTTATTCTTTTCCAGTCCTCTTGTGGAATATTCGATTATGCATAAGATTTCATCGAACAACATGCAAACATTTTTGTAAAATTCCTAATTAAGCAACAAATTACTGATCAAGATGCTCCTTCTTGTATTTAGCATATTCATCGTCAAAAGGGGTTAGGTCTTCATGAATTATTGGTGTGTCACAAGAATCCCATGGCTTAGTAAGCAGAGAAATACATGTAACATTAGTAATTGCTACAAAAGCGTGACTGGTATTTGGAGGAGTCTTAAAACATATACCTTTGCTGGCGTGATAAGGTATTTCTTCCCCATCAGAATCTTTGGTAATCATAACTCCTGATCCATCGGTGACTAAGAAATACTCAGTAAATTCAGGATGATAATGGTTTCCTCTGACCTTACCCGGTTTGAAATACAACATATTGAATTCCTTTAGTGGCTCATCAGGAATCCATGTAAAGATTCCACCTCTACCGTCATCAATCGTACTCAAATTACAACTTGGTATTAAGATTTCAATATTGCCAAACTTATTCATTTTTAGCTCCCTCAACTTTAATTAACCTTGGCAGTGGCAGCAATACAACTAAGTATTTACTTTCATTAACTCTTATATGTTTGCTCAACATTTCAGAAAAGAAATTAACGTAATAGTAGGGCAAGACAAGAATATATCTTGTTAAGTTATTGATCCAATCATCTTCATTAACAATAGGTATATTCGACCCTGTCATAATTTTGCCAATCTTTTTGCCATTATTATCAAGAACACTTTCTATTAGGTTATGATTTATTTCAGCAAATTGGCAGATCATATTACCTTTCGTGCTAGCTCCAATAGCATGAATTTTTCCTTCTTTTTCAACAATGTGTTTTATTAAATTAGAAGAGCATATCTTCAACAGCTGCATTCTTTCATTAAATAAAATTAATGATATTTTCTTATTTATGGAATCTTTCTCTTCACGCTCTTTAAGCTCAATGTATTTATTAAATAGATCATTAATAGTTATTTTATCTTTATTTTTTTTAATATAAACTCTAATTGAGCCCCCATAAGAGTTTACAACTTTAGCTCCACATATATGTAGCCCACATTGTTTCAGTAAATATTCTAGAGAATAAATTGAATAATAGGCTTTATGCTCATGGAGGATATTGTCATAGATATTATCTCTAAGCATTGAACCTAGGTATGTCATTTGAACTACCCAAACAGTGTCATCATCCATTATTGAAGCCATATCATTGCAGAAATCTAAAGGATTATTAAGATGATAAAACATGGCAACACTAAAGATTAGTTTAGGTTTTCTTATCCCTATTCTTTCATAAGTCTCTTTATTAAATAGGCCCTGTATTTTTGTATAATTACCCGAGACATCTACAGAATCGATGCCATGGGCTGCGTCAATATTAACTTTATGGCCCACTTCTTGCCTAATATAACTAAGCATTGTTCCATCATTACCTCCAATATCCAGTATTACATCATCATCTTTTGGTTTTGAAACTGCTAAACCTTCTTCAACAACATCTTTTAAAATTGATTTCATAGTTGCTGTAGTACCACTGACATAAGGGTAGTTTTGGAATACTATATCTAGATCATAATCTGTTGATAATTGAACAAGAGAACAAGAATTATTGGAACATCTTGTTAAATTTAAGCTTGATGAATCTATTGATTGAGCATAATCTTCATCTTTGTTTGCAAAAATTGCTGAAGGAAATTGATTTCCAACAATTATAATATCTTCTTCCAGTTCACTTTTGCAAACCATACATTTATTAACCATCTATTGTGAGCTCCTGTATTAATATATTTAATAAAACAATTATATTTACTAATTTATTGTTTCAATAAATTTTCAGACCATTCTAAAGGTATTTTTCCTTTAGTAGTTTTAACAGCATTTTTATACTCAGCAGAGCATCATTAATTGACATATTTGAGTCACCATAAACTCTGCCACCTAATTTAACTGCTATTTCTTCAACCTTTAATTTTCTATTATGGATGATAAATAAACTCTCAAAGAAAAAAGAATAACTATGAGATTTGACTTCATCAAAGAGGCTTTGGGGGATTTTGTCTAATCTGTAGAGCCTAAAGCCATTAGTGCAATCATAGGGAACTTTCAGTAAATACTTTGTCATGAAGTGTGCAGATAAACTCAAAGATCGTCTTACTAATGATAATTCTCCCATTCCATCTTTTTTTATAAATCTAGTGCCAACAATAAGGTCATTTTTTTCAGCTATTTTTAAAAATTCTTCTATATCATCAGGTGAATGTGAATAATCACTATCCATTGTTATTAATATTTTATAATTTCTACTATATGCCCACCTTATGCCATCTTTATGAGCTGAGCCAATTCCCAACTTTTTTTTGCGATGAATTATAAAAAGATTTTTATCTTTTTGGCTGAGTTCTTCCAAAATTTTACCCGTTCCATCTGGAGAATCATCATCTAAAAATAGTATATCAATCTCTATACCTATATTTTTTAGATCATTATAGAGTTTCGCTACATTACCCGCTTCATTATAAGTGGGTATAAATACTAGGGGCCTGTTATCCAATTTCTATTTCTATTTCCTTTTTATAGTGCTCAACCATTTCAATAATCATTTCTTTAAATTGTATTGTAGGCTCCCAATTAATTGTTTTCTTAATTTTGGAGATATCTCCACATAAGTTTCTATTATTTTTCTTTATTAAACCAGAATTCACCTTTACGTATTCCTTGTAGTTTAGTCCTAAATGATCGAAAACTATAGATACAAAATCTTCAACGCTATGCGTTATGCCTGAGGCTATTATGAAATTATCAGAAATACTATTTCTTGTGAGCAAATGCATCGCATCAACATAATCTTTTGCGGACCCCCAATCAACTTTAGATTCTAGATTTCCTAGAATCAATTCGTCTCTTTTATTGTTTGCTATTTCTAAGGCATGTTGAATAATTTTATAGGAAACAAACTTTTTTTTCCTATAGATCGATTCATGATTATACATAATTCCTACTGCTATATTTAGATTTGTATTCTTTCTATAATATTCACATAAATGAATTCCTGCTACTTTGCTGATTCCATAGTAATCAATTGGCGAATAGGGGGTTTTTTCAGTCTGGATATCTGTATCTGTATTTAAATAAATGCTAGAAGATGCAGCATAAAATAGTGAAGTATCTTTTGAGAAAAGAGATAAACCCTCAAGTATGATTTGCAGGCTTTTAGTATTTATTTCAAAACTATTGTTAAAAATTTCACATTCTCTATCTTTTATTATTTCTGACGAAGAATGCTGATAAGCAGAGAGATGGTAGACTTGTGTTGGCTTAAAGTTTTTTATTAGCTGGTAAATGTCTCGTTCATTAGTAATTTTAAGATCTAATGAGTCATAATCAGCAAGTGTAGATCTACTTTTATTTTTGGTAAGGCCAACAATATTATACCCAAGCGTCTCCAATTTATTATAAAGAATTGTCCCATCTTGACCGGATGATCCTAGAATAATTGCTCTTTGCATTATTTATTGACTCTTTTTGAAACTTTTATTGTTCAAAAAGTTTTGTTTTTCGGCTTCTTCTAAATCGCTTCTTATCATTTCTTTAATTAGATCTTTAAATTTAGTTTTTGCCTCCCAACCTAATTCTTTCTTTGCCTTGCTTGAGTCTCCTAGCAATGTTTCCACTTCTGTAGGCCTTAAATATCGTGGGTCTATTTTAATAATAGTTTTTTTTGACTCATCATCATATCCTATCTCATCTACCCCTTTTCCTTTCCATTTTATCTTGATACCAATTTCCTGTGATGCTATTTCAATTAATTCTCTTACAGAGTGCTGAATACCTGTTGCTATTACGTAATCATCTGGAGTGTTTTGTTGAAGCATGAGCCATTGCGCTTCAACATAATCTTTTGCATGGCCCCAATCTCTTTTTGCATCTAAATTCCCTAAATATAGAACAGATTCCATCCCTAGCTTAATTCTTGCCAATGCGCGTGTTACCTTTCTGGTGATAAATGTTTCGCCTCTAAGTGGTGATTCATGATTAAAAAGAATTCCATTGCAGGCAAAAATTCCATAAGCTTCTCTGTAGTTAATTGTTATCCAGTGGGCATATAATTTTGCAACACCATATGGACTTCTGGGGTAAAACGGAGTCTTTTCAGTTTGAGGTATTTCTTGAACCTTGCCATACAATTCAGATGTTGATGCTTGATAGAATTTTGTCTTATTACTCAGTCCAAGAATTCTTATAGCTTCGAGTATTCTTAATGCTCCCATTGCATCTGAATTTGCAGTGTATTCAGGCTCTTCGAATGAAACAGCGACATGTGATTGCGCTGCTAAATTGTATATTTCATCAGGTAAAAGTTCTTGCAATATCCTGATAAGACTTGATGAGTCAGTCATGTCACCGTGATGAAGAAAAAGCCTGCCACTATCATCATGAATATCTTTAAACATATGATCAATTCTAGCGGTGTTAAAAAGAGAGGTTCTTCGTTTAATACCATGAACCTCATAACCTTTTTTAATTAAAAATTCTGCTAAATAAGCTCCATCCTGTCCAGTAATGCCAGTTATTAGTGCTTTCTTTTTCATTAGTGTAAATTCCTATTTTAATTTTCTTATACAAATCAACCAACCTAAAAACAAATGCTGATAAATACTATTTATAGATTAAATTATTGATATTTTTTTATTAGTTAATGGAAAAATATCACGATCAATCCTTATTATCTAGATAATATCAAATAAGTAGAATTGGGCGTTTTAATATGAAAGTTATCAAACTATTTTAAGGCTTTATTCCGTCATAACCACCCACTTCCATAAGTAGCTCTTTTATATCAACCATCGTATTATTTTTTTAATTCTATTGAGCAGTTACTCGCAAAAACATTATGAGAATTCTCAAACCGACCAGGAAATATACTGAATTCACCACCCGCTCCTTGAAGAATTGCAAGAGCCGCAGCTACATCCCAAGTCATGATATCTCTCTCTATATAAGCATCAGCTGAGCCCTTCGCGACTTGTAGAATCGAAAGAGAAGCTGCACCCAACATTCTAACTTTCCCAAATTGACTATAAATCTCAAACGATTTCTCTAAAGATTTACTTGCAAAATCAAACCTTGACGGGAACCCACTGCAAAGAACAGCTTTACTAGAATCTTTAACATTAGAAACCCTTATACTGTCTTTATTCGCAAACGCTCCGATCCCACGGCCTCCCCAATAAATAATTCCAGATGGATATTCACCAACGACACCAAATACTGGTCTTTCACCTTTCCATAACCCGACTGAAACCGCCGAGGGGCCTATCAACCGAATAAAGTTGACTGTTCCATCTATGGGGTCAACCACCCATCGAAGCTGCGAGCCTTCTGTATCATTTTCCTCGACCGACTCTTCACTAAGAATTTTTACATCAGTTGTTTTAAGTATATTTAATATCACACTCTCTACAACACGATCAGCTTCTGCTTTCATTTCTCTTGGCACATCATTACAAAAATCAAACTCTTCACGATGATTGGTCATCTCTGACAACATTTTAATTGCCTTCTGGACTGCATGTTTAGCTATTGAAAGTAAATTTTCGTACTCGGTCATAAGAGACAACTGCCGTTCGGGTTCTGGAGGTGTTAAAGTCAGGTATAAGTGGCTATTACGAGACTGAGTATTCTGTTTTTCCTATAATCAAATCACATATAGATAACAGCCAAAGCTGGTGGATACCCTCGATTATATTATATGCTCGACAGTCGAGCCAGAAGTTTACATCACCAGCAGTCTTCAAAGGATTATCCTCTTGAAAACCAGTAAAAGTAATTACATTAATACCGTTAAGATTTGCATACTTAGCGGCATTAACAACATTTGGGGATGTACCGCTGCTGCTCACAAGGATCAATGTGTCACCAGCAGTCGCATATAATCCTAATGCTTTTTTAATCCAATTCTCGTATCCATAATCATTTGAAAATGCCGTAATAAAAGCTGATTCATTGAAATTTATCGACCGCACTTTCCCTTGTTTTGTGAAATCCAAAGATGCATGGTTTGCTATTGATGCACTTGCACCATTGCCGGCAAAAATCAACTGGCCTCCACTTTCTTTAGTTGCCAAGATTACTTTCTTTGCCTCGATGATTGTATCTGCTATGTCAGCTTTATTAAGGAATTTTTTACATTCGTTAAAGTAGTCAACTAAAAAATTTTTCTCATTCATGATTTTTTTCTCTTTATCTAGTGAGTTTGCTAAGCGTTTGGATCCTTGATGTTGTAAGTATCACGCCACATTGGATCTGCATGATAAATTTCATATACTAACTTCATAGTATTTAACGCATCTAGAGAAGATCCACTTGTTACTTCAATATTATTTAAAATACATTGTGCAAATATATTCAACTCCTCTTCCCATGATGGATCGGAGTTATAGCGAGTAACTTGCTCTCGCGGATCGCCAGTATCATTTTGATGATTCACAGTAACCACAGTCAACGTTTCAGCACCATAACTCTTAGTTCCAGAAAGTATTCCTCCTAAGATGAGACTTCCTCGTTCTAAATTAATATCTAGATTAAATCGATGTCGCCATTGCGTAGCTGAAGAATTAAGCATGCCAACGACCCCTTCTTTCGTCCGCATTATTGCATAGGCATTATCTTCGACATCATAACCCCAATGTCCATTGGAAATAAAACTGTGTACATCCTTAAACTCTCCAGCAAAGAGCCTCATAAGATCTAACATGTGAATACCTTGATCTAGTAAAACTCCTCCCCCGGCAATCTCTCTCTTTGTCCGCCAATCAGGCTGATTAAACGTGATTATTTTTGATTTTCCGTACACCCCTCGCATATTTATAATTTTACCAAGACCACCACTCTCAATTATCGCTTGAGCATCCTGAACTGATTCATGATAACGATGGTTAAACCCATACATCAGTTTACAACTAGGGTGTTGCTTTTCATATTCAATCACATCATTGATATCTTCAACATTTCGGCCAGGCGGTTTTTCGCAGAAAACATGTAAATCACGTTTAAGTGCGGCGATAGTAACAAGTGGAGCTATATCATTAGTCATACATACAATGACGATATCTAGAGGTTGATTAAGCAAATCTTTGTAATTTGTATAATATTTTATCCCATCAGCAAACATGCCGTCACTACCGAAACTTTTGTCACAAACAGCAACTAATTCCAGATTAGGATTACCATCAACACAACCCCTTCGTCTTTTCCCAACAATACCATATCCGGCAATACCAACTTTTAATTTACTCATAATCTTTCTCAATTTAGTTAAACTGCTACTCGCTTACCAATTAAATTTGATCAACACTAACAAAACTTACAACTCTTGGAAGTAATAATATAAAACTGCCTAAAAGCTTATCTTTAATACAAGTTGGCCTCATTCCTGACAAAAAGACCAAATAGAATTTTTAGTTACTTTAGAGCCATTACGCAGCTTAAACTAAATTGAATCTCTATGATCTCAATATTAAAATAGAGGCTTGATTAACTCAAAATTCTTACAGGTGCTATTTTGTCTCTAGGCGACATTATAGACTTCGTTGAAAAAGTTTGCCCAAGAACTGATTGGACATTTTGAATTCGTCAAACACATTTCATTGAATAGCTTTGCTGCATCTTTTGTAGCATCGGCGTTCCACCATTCCATCGGATCGTCAAAAATACTGTTAATATGCGAAGCAGCCGACTTTTCGTCAGTATGCATTATGCCTGCCTCTTTCAGGCAGACCAAGAGTTCACGATAAATGGGTTGTACCTCCCAAAATTCCTCAAGAAATACAATCATTGTAGGAACTCCTGAGTACATTGCCTCAGAAAATGTAGTTTGTGGATAAGTGCAAATCACTAGCCTAGAATTTAAAATAGTGGCTTTAAGAGATGGTTCGCTAGAGATTATCTCAGACCCAAAATCATCTATATATCTTAGTTTCTTCTGCCACTTACCAGAATTTTTTGGTCTTACCCTTAGCTTACTTCTTATTTGTGGTGGCAGAAGATTAATCAGACGTTTATTTTGATTATATGCCTCAATCGATAGCGGCCCCATAGGAATAGATGCACATCTATAGCTGTAATTTTGGCTATCATAGTCTATCAGGGAGACATTACCTTGTCGCCGATATGAGCGCATTCTTATATTAAGCTTGTTGGCCGGCAGCCTAATTTGCCCCTTCATCCACTCACGCCCCCAAACAATACGAAAATCAGCAATTTTTTCTTGATGATCAAATACTGAATGCAAAGGATATAGCGCACCACCATGGCTTGATATCACCAATTTAGCTCCAATTTCCTTTTGCTCTGCAGCCCAAACTTTAAAAAGCTCATTACCAAAATGCGCGTTTGCAGTAAAAATACTTTTAGCGGTAGATAATTCGCTCTGTCTCTCAAGTAGTTGTTCATAACCCTCAAGATGACATATTGGTATGTCAGACAAAATATTTTCAAATAAAAAATGTTCGAAGCATGCTGCTGTTGGACCAACTGATAAAGTCAAATTGGTTCTGCTAAGATTTTCTCTTACAATTGGTTGCGGGTAATTGATCAGTTTATTAAATTTGCTCTGCGCACGGGGCACCAACCGCAGCTTTATACTCAATCGTAATAAAAAAATTCTTGGGAAATAGCTCTCAAATATGACTAGTTTCGTGGTGTTTGCTAAAAAATAACCTAGAATTTTATCAAGTATGTTTACTGATTTTCTAAGTATTGATCGAAAGTTAATTCCAGGTGTTCTTTCGCACTTCTGCGTCGAAAGCAAAAAGTCATCAGTAATTTGTTCTGTTTGGATATTTAACTCATTTCTGTAACGAATTATCGATTCGAATATTTGATGATTCCAAATATCAGAGTCAAGTAAACTACTTGCCTCTCCAAAATCATTTGGTGCCTTTCTGATAGGATTAAATTTTATAATTTTTGTTTTGAACTGAGAACTTTCATTCACAACTTGCTGTAAACATTCCCACCGATCCCAGAGCACAGAGATATAGGTTATTAACCAAGGCCCAACAATAACACGCCAATAGTCAATATCATAATCTTTCCCATGAAATTTATTCAAATATGACGCCAACGACAGTAAAGTAGCTTCATAGAGATTCTCAAGGTAAATATGGTCTTTTTCTAACTTTGTCCTGTCTTGCCAGTGATATCCTAAAGTATTAGATTTTCTTTCTTGCCAAATATGTTTTCTAGAATACTTCTTGCACCATTCACCAAGAAAAACAATTTCTTCATTGTCTCCCCACGAAGACTCTAAAGCTGTCGTGACTAATAATCTGCGTTTCAAATCTTCACCTTCAAAATCGACAATAGATATATCTAAGTAACCACTATTTTTTTAAAGAAATAAGCATTGGCTACGAATTAACACACAAAATAGTAGTATATGCAGCGAAGCTTCTATGTTTGAAGGTAACTTGATTCTCATTGACTTTCCCGCTGACACTATGAGCATCTGCCCAATTAATACAATAGATAGACAAAATCCACGGCTAGTCTTCGAGCTTTAGGATAATAAATTTTCTAGGTTTTATTAAATACTAGAAAAGATTTATGAATTATAAGGCCGATTTAACGGAGGCCGCTCAAGATAATTATAAATGTCATCTACGAAAAAACTCATCGCAACGTTATAAAAATCCCTCATTGCAAATCCCCATATTGGTAAGCCTGAGCTATGGATATACGACTGAAGTAAATTCCTTTTCTCCATTTCAAAAAAATAATGTTCATTAAGAGCAATTCTCTTTTGAATATCAGTATCGCGGTACATTACAGACATATAAAATGGCTCTACTGATATTGAGCCATCTTCTTTCAAGATGGGATGTAAAAATTCTTTTGTATAACGATAAGGAACACCAGCAGTAACTTCTAGATGATGAATTAAAGTAACGGCTTTTGATGGATGTAAACCTATATTGATTTGACGAACATCTAATTCTAAGAAATTACTCCATGGTGAGCCCGCACCATACGAATGTCTTGAAACTCTTTCCAGTATACCTGCATTTTTTCCTACACCTGAAATTGACCAAAATGGATGAAAACTTCTTATAGACTCTGGTAATAATCTAATATGCTCTGCGAAAGCACCCATTTCATGTGATGGAGTGTTGGCAATATCATACGGAATATCAGTATTACACAAATTCATACTTGCTGACGGTGAAAAAATGGTTCCAAGAGGGCCGATAACATCCTTTAAAGAAGCCAATAATGTTGGCAATAGAACATTTTTTTTAATTCGAGTTCGCGCCAGCGCACCTATGTTTCCAGTCACATAACAAGTTTCCCCTCGAGATAAGCCAACTTTTTTCAAATCTTCTGTAAGCTCTAGCTGCAATTCTTCTGGAGTGATCATAAGCCTTTATTTTCTTTGCTATCCTTTAAAAATTTTTCTGCCGCGAAGAATTGATGTGGTGGAATAAACCGGTTGCTAGATTGGCCAAATGATCTTTTGTTAGCTCTGCCAGCCAAAAAGTCTTCTTTAATTATTTGTGCTTCTTTTTTCTTATGCTCAACTGATGTATCACAAGTAACTATTTTCAAAGGCAATGGAAGATCTGGTTCTTCCGAAAGGGAGAGCTCAGAATTCAACGTACATGCCCAGATATCCTTATTTGGAAATAAGTTCAGCAGATGCCTAGATGAGCGCCAAAATAAATCAATATTATTCGGGAACGGAAACGGGGTATGGATGTATGTTTTGTTATAGCTCAAAATCAAAGTCACCATCGGCTCCACTAAGCTCCAAAATGAATCCTCATTAGGATCAGGAAATGGCCATAGATTTGCGTCTAAGCAATAGTCAAAATGCCCATAATGAATCTTTGCAAAAAGCTCCCTACCTTTATCACTTTCAAGGATATCTGCCAAGCCTGCCATTCCATTTGCAGTCTCAATCATAGGTATTATTTCTAGAGAACTACCTGGATTATATGGTAAAGTGTGATGCCCAACCAGTGCATGTAGTTGCTCAATTTGAGTATATGACTCAACCATTGGTAAAAAAATGCCCGATATTGGAAATCCATAGTCCAATATGCTTAGAACGGTTTTTATATCATCCTCAAAAAATTCTGTTGTACTCGAATTCACTCTTACATATATTGGATTGTTAAACTCATCTCCCTGCCAAACCTTACTGTTGATCAACGCCTGAAAGTTATTCCTAGCATTAACCTTTAAATCTCTAGTCTTATCTACATCAAATGGATCTTGCGCACTATCCTCAAGATCTAATATTGACATAATACCTGCCGTATTTAGTCTCTTCACAAATTTCAAGGTAGCCCTCGGGTGAGTTAAAGGCAAATACTGAATTACTTTAATATCACTCATAATTTTTTCCTAGTGCATTCAAGAAGCCCGTGGGCAACTAAACTATTAACTATTTCATAAAGCTCCCAAATAGGGACATCTATCTTTTCAGCGATATCAATCAAATCCATAGCTCCATCAGAATATGTAAGTAAATCCATCATAGATCTCACAGTATCAGTAGATTCTTTAGTTGATATCTCGGGGTACAAACCCCTCTTGCCAAGTTGAGGCTCAGCAAGCACCGTTGCTCTCGGAAAGCAATTTGACTCAATTGCCTCTAAAGCTCTCATTAGAGCATTAAAGCCCCCATGTAATCCGTCTGATGAAATCATCGAAAGATCATCTAAAGATGTATGATACTCTGGATACTCATCATATTTGCTTCGCATTATAGTTGCTATAGGCAAATCAACCCCAGGAGCACAATACTGTCGCTCATCACTCCCACGATGTAGCCATGAATAACTTTTATACGCTGGGTCAATCGAGTTTAATATATGCTTGCCAACTCGATCTGAAAGAGTGTCACCATTTTTTGAAGGCATAAAGGAATAACATCTATCATCCCCAACACAAGTAACATTAAAGCCCGCTATAACATTATTTTTTAAATGCTCTAAGTGCTTACTTAAATAGACAATTGAACCGATTGTTTCTGGAATAAATACAAATCTATAAGTGTAGTATGGGTCTTCCAACGCGCTAATCCATTGCGCAAGAGCAGTTGTAACTACAGGACCAGATAATTCATTGTTTCCCATTGATGGATGGCAAATATATGTACTTACAAACACCTCCTCTTTGCTTTTCCCCTGGATCAAAATATCTGCGTAGTTTAGTATACCATTACTTAACTCCGAATCTATCACTACATGATATTTACCATCCACAAGCGATTGCCTTTGGATCTCAGTCAGACAAAAACCCCAATTTTTGGAATAGTACGAAGTAACATATGGAATTGCATTTGGCTGGGAGGGTATAGAATGTAGGTGATGTTGTAAATCATCTAAAGCTAGAATTAAATCAACTGGCTCAGAATACCCGACAACATGAAGGTTATTTACCTTGAAATCTATTATCTTTTCCCCACTTTCATTCTCTATGAATGCATCTTTTATGTTCCATTCAAGAGGAACCTGCCAATCAAAAACATCTTCGCCACTCTTAATGGAATGAACAGTCAGTTCCGGAATTAAATTTTGTAGGTAATCAAGCGTTTCCCTGACGCCAGCACCAGTAAGACTTCTACAAATTGGGAAAAGGTCTTTAGCCCACCGATAAAGATCGCGATCTTCAAAAGATATTTTCATATTAAGTATAATTTCCTAATCATTCAGCCTTAGCTTCCTTAATCAGAAAGCCTTCTATATCGTGGCTTTGCAAGGAATCGCCTACTGCCATGTTTTTGTTAATTTTCTTTCCTAATATTTCCGACATGTACTTTGGTGCCAAACCATAACCTGGTCGAATACTTTTAATATTGCTTTCAGTAATAACATCACCACAAGATAAACTTTCAGCCACATAAAGCGATCTACGAAATTGAGCATTTCCAATCTCACTTGATTTTCTCCCATAATCAACGTGGCCGACAGAAGACCAGGCAATTTTGACCTTATCACAAAGGGATTTCAGCTCGCTAGATTCAAGAGAGAAAGAGTCATCTGGTCCGCCAGCATTACGATCTAACGTCACATGTTTTTCGATTATCGAGGCACCTAAACCGACACTTACAATTGAGGTCGTATTATCAATAGTGTGGTCAGAAAGCCCTGTTACCAACCCGAAGCGTTGCTGCATATTAACCAGTGTTTTTAAATTATAATCCTCAACAGGTGCAGGATACCCACTAACACAATGTAAAATAGCTAACTCTTTGCAACCTGAGCCTAACGCAGCGTTTATAGCCTCTTGAATTTCGTCAACATTTGCCATCCCTGTCGAGATAATTATTGGCTTTTTTGTTTTGGCTATGTATTTTATTAACGGTATATCTACAACTTCAAATGACGCAATTTTATATGCTGGAGCATTTAAGTCCTCGAGCAAGTCTACGGCTGTGGAATCAAACGGAGAACTAAAAATAGTTATTCCAATTTTTTTAGCATAATCAAAAAGTGGCTTGTGCCAATCCCATGGCATAAATGCTTTCTCATAAAGCTCATATAAGCTTTGCCCATCCCACAAACCGCCCTTAATCATAAACTCAGGCTTTCTGATATTCATTGTTATCGTATCGGGCCGATACGTTTGCAATTTAACCGCGTCTGCACCACATTCCTTAGCCATTTCAATAATTCGATAAGCATTACCGATTTCGCCATTATGATTAGCTGACATCTCAGCAATAATGTAGGGAGAATAGGCATCTCCAATTTTTCTCCCATCGATTTTAATTGTATTTGTCATAATGCTCATCAGAATCTCTTGATTTTTCCATGAAAAGAATTTCTTTCTCTTGAATCCTTTTTGATCCAGCTAATCTATACCCACATTTCTTATAAAAGTTTATTGCCCGGGTATTATCAGAGAAAACTTCCAACTTTATTTTCCTTATTTCAAATTTAAAGTGCGCGTAATAGTTTCCGGCAGCCTCTAAAATCCTCCCGGCTCCCTTCAATTCTGTATAAGGATTTGTAAATAAGCCAAAGTCTAATGAATCATTGGGAACAATATTAGAAAAATTGATACTCCCAACAATGGTGCCTTGTAATTTAACTAGGAAATAAAGTCTTTCTTTGTTATCATTTAATTTTTTAATGAAATTACGATGTTCTTTTTGAGAAATTTCTCGCGGTGAATACATCCAACGTTTAACAGAGATATCATTGCGCATCTTAAGAGAAAATGCCTGATCATTGAAATTTAAATCAACATAACTAATTAATTCTACTTCACCAAATTCTTGCAATTTAAATTTTACGATACTATCAGTTATCTGACTTGCAACTTTAAGAGTCCCAGTTCCATCAGTAATTTTAGCCGATGAGATACTAACATCTTGCATCCATTTAGAGGCATCGTTAATTAATGACTTAAGTGAACTAGTCTCATTTATGAGCATAGAGGCATTTATTTTTGACAATTTTTCTGCCAAAAATTTTTGATTTTCCGCCAAAACAATTTGAATCGTTGGCAGCCCCATACAACATCGTTCCCAGCTTGTACTTCCTGCAGCACCAATTGCAATGTCAGAGTCAGCCATAATTTTGGCCATATTCTCTACATCAACTTGAATATTAACTGTATATTTTGATCTCTCAGCTCTCATTTTCAAGCTTTCCAAATGAGGGTAATGGCTTCCAACTACTATCGTTATGTTAAGGTCTACCGGCAACGTGCAGCAATCTAATTTAATTAAAACTTCTTCAGTGTGATTTTTGAGATCAACACCGCCCATTGTAATAAGTAAATTTTTTAAATTTGCTTGAGACCGCCTTTCTATACTATATGATCGCCACTCCGAAAATTCAGGTCTCAATAAAGAGTATTTAGAACCCACAAGCAAAGTGCACCTTTTAGGCACTAGATCGATGTAGTGCTCTGCAATATGCCCAAATGTCTGATCAAGTAGTAGATCACAATTATGATTACGGTCCGCTAAATCATCAATTACCATAATTTTTGTAGAAAGATGTACTAAATCACTCTCCCATTCGTGGTCAAGCGCATAATGATCGACAATTAGCCAGCCAGGCTTAATCTTTTCAAGTATTTCCTTGCATTGGTTGGCATCCTCCTTCTGAGTTACATTCAACCATTTAGAATGAGATAGTTTATCGTCATGCCTCGCTTTTCCAGGAGACTCCAATTCAAAAAGACGAAACCCTTTCTTGATAATTTTATCTCTGAGGTTTCCGGAATTTTTTCGACAAATAAAACTTATATCAATGCCATCATTTTTTAAACACTCAGCTAATGTCAAACATCGCATAAGATGGCCAGTACCAATTTGCAACGATGAATCAACCCTAAAAACAACTTGCATCAATTAAGCCTTGAAAAACTAGAATGACAAACTGGTCCATCAAGAAGTTTATGTACATCTCGGCCTTCTTCGCATTCCTTTATAGTTCTAAATATTGGATCAAGTTTTGAAAAGTAATCTTTAACTATTGATGGTGAATGTGAAATGCAGGCATAAACAGAATTACCCGCGAGGTATCCTTGTTTTAACATTTCCTGGGAAATGTAAGTTTTGTAAGCCAAAGCATCAGGGGAAATAAAGGAAAATCCACTAAGTGCGGGCAACCCCCACCTACTAATCATTAGCTCATATTTATCAGCTAAACTCTTCCACTGACTCGAAATACTCGCCCCTGTGTGAGTTATCTTTTCCCATGATCTCTCCCTTTCCATAATCTCTAAAGTTTTTAGAGCTGCAGAGGGACCGATCCTTTCCGTCCAGAAAGTAGAACTAATAAATGTTTTTTGAGCCGCCTGCATCACTTCTTCCCTCCCAAGGCAAGCAGAAATGGCATATCCATTACCCAAGGCCTTAGCAAATAATGCCATATCCGGCTCTACATTATATTTTTTATGCAGCCCTCCAAATGTCTCCCTAAACCCAGAGGTGCATTCATCAAAAATTAAAACAATTTTGTTTTCAGTAGCTAAGTCACGTACCTTCTGCAAATAATCGTCTACAGGGCCACTATTTCTGGAAACCTCCATCTTTATAGCAGCTATCTCTCCATCATTATCTCTAATTAAATTTTCGAGTTCTTCAATATTGTTATAACTAAAAGGTAGCGTAGTACCGGCTAAGCCGCGAGGAACTCCTCCAGGCGTCAGGCCGGGCAATAAATGTCCATCTAAGTTTTTATCGCTATTTAAGTTTGACGATAAATACCAATCATGCCAGCCATGATATCCACAGATCGCAATTTTATCTCTACCCGTGTAAGCTCGCGCTATACGAATAGCGATAGAATTTATTTCACCACCAGCCCTTGCAAAGCGGACCATATCAGCCCAGGGATTGATCTCAATTAATTTTTCCGCCAAGTAAACTTCTTCAGGGCAATTTAAAGACGACATATTACCGTCTTTAACACATTTCAAAACAGCTTCATCTACTTCAGGGTGGCCATAACCTAAAATATTAGTGCCAATCCCCATGATCGACATATCTATATATTCTTTGCCATCTAAGTCCCAAACATTGCATCCCTTCGCTTTACTGAAATAAGCAGGCCAATGGTCAGGCAAAAACATTTCTGGTCGTTTTGAGAGCAGCATATTACCGCCTGGTATGATTTTCTTTGCCCTTTTATAAAGTTTTTGTCCTGAACCCATAACTGCTCCTTCATTTCTCATAATATGGTTATTAAGCTTAAATAACTCAGGGTGAGCCAGTTGCAGTCCCAGTACTCTCTGCCACGAGAAAAAAATATCAGGAGAAAAGTGCTCAAAGACCGCAGATATTACCGCTAAGTCTTCGGGTTCATCGACGGTCCATCTGAAGTCCGAAAAGTCGCTATCGTTCACAAGGGAGGCCTTATTAAAAAATTCCGAGCGTCTAATATAGGGTGTGACATGTTCCCGGTCATAATCAGCAGTAACTTCATTATTTGCTCGCTCAAGTGATCCTATGGTCATAACTTCAACATCTAGGCCATCTGGGTAAGTTACAGGACTAATGTTCGAGAAGTAATCAACATTCTGTTGCCTAAATTCTCGGATACATTGATCAATTAAGGCAGGATCTGCTAACGGACAATCTCCCGTAATACGGACAACAACGTCTGCACTGGCTGCCTTTGCTGATTCATAGAATCGTTTGAGCACATCCTTCTCACTACCTCTTGTGCAACTATATCCATTACGCTCTACTACAGCTTGTAGTTCGTCATTTTCACTTTCTTCGGAGGCGGCGACTATCAATTGATCCACTTCTTTACATAGAGATAGTCGAGACAAAATTAACTCTATCATTGGTCGCCCAACAATGGGTCTCAATACTTTGCCTGGGAGCCGAGTTGACCCCATCCTCGCTTGGATTAATAGAACAGTTTTCATGGAGCAGACCAATTCGCAGGATTAATTAAATTTTGATCCAAACTTTGTATGTCAGGAAAATTATTTATTGATATACCTCCTGTAGCCTCAATAATTTGACTCAGTTGGCTAGCCGTATCCACGCCTACAATAACTCTATCGATTTGGGGGTATTGCAAGGAAAAAGCCATACATGCTTCAAGTTTGGTACACCCAAATTCTTCTACCCATCGGTGCCATTTTTCAAATAGACCCCTCCAAGCAAAAAATCTAGCAGGAATATCAGCTTCATTCATTAGCAAAAGACCTTGAAGGAAAGCTGAGCGTGAGTGAATTTCAACATCAAGATCTTTCAGTCTATTCATCCATCCCGAAGTATCTAGTTCTCGATCGATCAAATTAAATGGTGCCTGTATAATATCAAATTTATAACGGCCAAACATATCACATAGCTCACTTGAAGAGTATATGGATAGGCCTATTTTATCGACCAAAGCATCACTCTTTAATGATTGTAACCCACGATATATTTCAGCCCCGTTTTTTCCCAAGAGCTGGTTTGGACGATGTAATAGGAGTCCATACAAACTCTCTACGCCCAAACGATTTAATGAATCTTGTGCTTGCTGCCTAACCCAATCATAGGCATTAACTTGACCTTCAGGCAATGCAGGCAATTTAGTAATAATGTTAAACCCAGAAGTTCCCAATTGCCCTAAAGTTTTTTCACTGTCTCCATACAATATTGCGGTATCCAAAACATCAATACCATTTTTTTTAGCAACCTCGAGTATAGCGTTAGCTTCGCCACCGCATACTTTTCCTGCATTATTGGCTACACCATAGTCTAAGCCAAACTGAACGGTTCCAAGTGCGACTCGGCTCATCCTATAAGCTCTTGGATAATTTGAATCACCTTCGTTTGCTCTATATCTTTAAGCGAGGGATACATAGGAATGCTAAGCACATCTTCGTGATATTTTTCAGCTTCGGGACAATAGCCCTTTTTAAACCCCAGGCGCTCATAAAATGGCTGACGATATACAGGGATGTAATGTAAATTTACATTTATGCCAAAGCTTTGCATCTTTTCGTGCATTTCTCTCTGACTTATTAGTGTTTTTTCGAGCAACAGGCGTATAGGGTAGAGATGATATGCTGAATAGGTATCCAGACTTTGAAATGGTGTTAGTAGGGGCAGGCTTCCCAATTCTTTATCATACCTCTTTGCGATGGCATGCCGCCGTGCTACAAACTCATCTATTCTCTCGATTTGGCTCAAGCCCAGTGCAGCTTGAATATCAGTCATTCGATAGTTAAAACCTAGCTCAATTTGTTGATAATTCCAAATTTCATTTGAGGGTCGGATGTCCATCTCACTCTGGGAACTGGTGATACCATGGCTGCGAAATAGCATTAAGCGTCTGGCCAAGTTTTCACTATTTGTTACTGCCATTCCCCCCTCACCCGTTGTAATTATTTTTACCGGATGAAAACTGAATACTGTAATATCACTATAGCGCCCGTTACCAACCAGCTCATTTTTGTACTTTCCACCGATAGCATGTGAAGCATCCTCGATTACTTTAAATCCATATTTTTTGCTTAAAGCGCTTATCCCGTGCATATCGCAGGATTGTCCATTTAAATGGACAGGAATAACTACCTTAGGCAACTTACCAAGTTTCTCAGCACTCACCAGTTTCTCTGACAAACGCTCGACGCTGAGGTTATACGTATCTGGGTCTATATCAACAAAATCTACCGATGCCCCGCAGTAAAGTGCGCAATTTGAACTGGCAACAAAGGTATTAGCGGCTGTCCAAACAAAATCACCTTTGCCAACTCCCAATGCTAAACAGGCAACATGTAATGCTGACGTGGCGCTATTAGTCGCCACAGCAAACTCAGCTCCACAATATGCAGCAACACTTTTTTCAAATAGCTTGCCTACTGGACCCTGCGTTAGCCAGTCTGAACGTAATACAGATATCACTGCGTCGATATCCGCCTCGTTTACGTCTTGACGGCCATAATTAATTTTTTTCATTTTACATTTACCTGTTTACTTATTTTATCACTCAAAAAATTAGCAGTATAACCATATTGCAGCATTCTTGATTATGGCAATGTTTGCTTACTTTTTCTCAAAACAAACCGATTAATTATTTGATATCAATTAAATCCTGATAACTTCCCATCCGACTAACAGCGCCTGATTTTAACTCTATGATTTGATTGCAGTTTTTAAGGGTCGTCAATCTATGCGCAATTACAAACAATGTAAGATCGCCGCTAAGATCATCAATAGTCTTCATTACAGCCTGTTCAGTTCTGTCATCTAAAGCACTTGTAGCCTCATCAAAAACCAATACGCTAGCATTTTTATACAACGCACGCGCAATACCAATACGTTGACGCTGACCACCACTAAGTCGCACACCTCGCTCTCCAACGAAAGCGTCATACCCGCCTGACCCGCTCTCAATAAAGTCAGCGATTTGCGCTCTTTTGGCCACATCGCGCACTCGGTTATGATCAATTTGATCGGTAGGAATACCAAAAGCTATATTCTCAGCAAGCGTGGCATCACTAAGAAAAATACTCTGAGGAACATGGGCAACTGATCGCTGCCATGATGCTTGCTCTTGAGTAGAAATTATTGATTTCCCATCAACTTTGATAAAACCTTTGGTTGGTCTAAGCAAACCCATCAAAAGATCCAGCGCTGTGCTCTTCCCACTGCCAGTAGTTCCAATTATTCCAACACAAGAGCCTTTTTTAACTTTAAAATTTAGACCATTCAGTACTTTATTTGAATCTCCATCGTACGAAAAACTCACATCTTCAAAGCAAATTGACTTCTTAATATCCAAAGCTGGTAAAGATTTTACATTTGCATAGCTAGGCATCTCTTGTTCCAAAAGATCCAAGACGTCACTTAAAGCCGCCTTGCTCCCCGCCACTAATGCCCAATTTGCGAATAATATCTGCATTAAAGGCAAAAGCCTTTGTGCACCAAAGGCAATCATTACCAATATTGGTAGAGCTCCAAGAATACCTCCTGAGCTATCCCTTAGAAAGAGTACAAATAAAGAAATTAATACTAAACCTAACGTCTCCATAGCAAATCGGGGAGCTTGATTCATAAATGAATTTTCAGCGCCCGCTCGGCGAAGCCTAACAACAGCTTTCCCATAAACATCAACATAAACATTCTGAGTACCATCCAATAGAACATCTCGAATCGCGCCAAGACCTTCCTGCAGAGCCTTGACAACGCGACTCTGCTCATCTGCGGTGATAAGGCTATTAGCAACTAACTTTTTCCGAGTAAACTTTGCAATAATACCATAGGCGGTACCGAAACTTGCGGCTGATAAAAAGGCTACCCATGGATCCACCACAATTAAGGTAACTAGAATTGACACAAATAGAAATAACGAAGTAATAAGGGTCACTAATGAAATCAAAACACCGGTTGTCGTTGCCACTTTTTGAGTAATACCACTAATCACCTCACTACTACTACGCTGAATATGAACCATATAAGGTTGGTATAGCGTCCGCTTATAGACCTCGATACTCAAGTCAACACCCGTCCTGCTCCCCAAATTTAGAGTTCCCCAAAGCAACAATAGGCGCATAGTGCCTGCAAATACAGCAGCTAGCGCAAAAGTTAAAGTCAATGGCAACACCAGCTCATTACCATTCTCAATTCCAAAGAACTGAGCAATTTTAGCTACCAATGGATAAGCTAAAACCTTATCTGGTTGAGTTAGCACGCCAATAAACGGAAGCACCGCTCCCAGACTAATAATTTCTGCGAAGGAAGTTAAAATAGCCAGCATTACTAGCCACCCAGCTTGTCGGCGTCTTTTATTAGAAATATGAACCCAAAGGCTTTTTAAAATTCCTATCATCGATTCATTCATGCTGAAAATTTTGCTCTTATTAATTTTGTTAAAATGGAAATTTAAAATGGATAAACGATAAAAGTTTGCCCGTCGAGAATCAACATAGAATCTTAAAAACTTTAGTGGGCTTCTCCGGAAACTTTTGCTTACAAACTCAACTGAATTAACTTCGGCCTGGACTTATATATTACTATAAACCAACAAGAAGGCACCATACTCCATCTATGATCTTTTTTTAATTGCAAAAAATGCATCAAATCACAAGAAATACAGATAAAAATCCACCAAACAAATTCCCAAAATACAGATCACCACCCAACCAGGTTAATATTTAATTTTCGAAATAATTTCGATGTCATTCTGATGTAAATAACAAGTATCAATGGGAGTATTCAGTTTGCTGATCGACTTATTAATAGACTCAATAATTGACTTCGGCATTTTACCTGATTTTGACATTAGATTATCTATTTTGATCATGGCAATGTTTGTTTATTTTTTTTCAAAAAAAACCGATTAATTATTTATGGCATTAAAATTAAAATCTAACGCTTAATAAAAATTCTCTTAATATCAAAATCGACGCGAAGTTAAGTAATAATCACTTTTAATCCTAGTATATTTTGTACTCCATGCCCATTAAATCTAAATCTTTCAAATCTTCTTCAGATAAAATCTTGTTGTTATCTTTATATACAGGATCAACTCCCGTAAGCGCTTTATAAGTCAAAGATGGGAGTACATGACCTCTAAAATCTTCGGTAGGAGTTAAAGTACGGATAGTTACTTTGTCTTTAATCAAATTTAAAACTTCACCTAAAAATGCTGGCCCTTCCTTCCTTTTTTCTGGACCCCTCTCATAGAAATGTCCTTGCATCTTCGGGGCGAAGGTATAGTCACAACCCACTAAAGTGATATCCGTATATCCCAGGTATAAAGCTACGCCAATCATTCCCATCATAGATCCCTCCATCATAGAGAATACTTCGTCCATTTGGCTATCGACACTTAACTCACTTACCTGCCCAAAATGATAAAGATAATTGATGTTGTCTCCTTGAATCCCAAAGTAGTTTGATAAACTGGTGAAGTATTTTACCTCTGGGAAAAGAGTCATTTTTTTTCTGTAAAATGCTCCCACTTTATTTTTCTCATAATGTTTACTGTAAGGATTTTTCCAAAATTTATAGAAGAATAAAGGATGGGCGACATAATAATATTTAAGGTTAAGATGCCTAAAGTCCTTGTGCATAAACAAAGCACCACAGCCTATAGATGCTTTTTCATTGAATAATTTCAAATCATAATATTTCAATGAAGAGCCATTACCGAATATATAACAGCTTTCACCTTTGTGTACGTCTTTAAATTTCGTATTTTTTTTAAGCGTTCTGGAGAAAAAATTTAGTAGTATTTTGTTGAAAATATTCATAATTTCCAACTTCTAGGATTACTCCAAGGTTTCGAATTAGCTGCAATTTTTTCGATCGAGGCTATTAACGATTTATTTAATTTTATTTTTATAGAAGCCATGTTTTCACTCAGTTTATCATCTGAAATTGTTCCAACGATTATTTGGTTGATTTTTTCTAGCGATGATAAGTATGCAACCGAAAGCTGCTGAATGGTTATGCCAAAGTCAGAGCCTAATCTCCGCAACTGGTCTAATGAAACTAGCAACTCATGATGACGTTTGATTTTCATACTAGCTATATGATTATTAAATATAACACCTTGCAAAAATATCGATCGCGCTGCGATTTTAATATCGGAAACATGATTATTAGCTATATGATAAAAAGAAGTATCTAGGATATTTACTGGTATCTGAACCCAGTCATATATACCACAATCTAATGAATATATTAATTCCTCTTGCGAATAGACAGATGTTCCAATTTCTTTAATCAAATTACTATTTTTTAAAATTTTTATTCCTTCATGGACAAATTTATCAGAAATAATTTCAATGTCATTCTGATGTAGGTAGCATATATCTATGGGAGTATTCAGTTTGCTGATCGACTTATTAACTGACTTAATCATTAAATTTGGTGTATCGCATGACTGTGGGACTAAATTATCAATTTTGGTGCTAACGGATGGTTTTTTTTTACTTAGTCTTATTGCTTCTCCGATTAATTCCTCGCTGTCGCCATATCTTGGGGACGTATCAATAAACCTTATTCCCTGATTTAACGACCTCAATATAAAATTGACAGGATCTGTTAAAGTATACCCATCTGAGAAGCCGTAAGCTGGCATTCCTAATTTTGCTGTTCCAAGAGTTAATTGTTTATCTGTTCGCATTTGATTTTTCTGCCTTATCGAAATCTGACTTGCTATCAATGTCAATCATATCTTCATGCTTAATGATTAATGGATACACAGAATCTCCAGAAATAGAGCCACTAATAATTGTTTCTCTTCTAATAACCTCAATATCACCAGTTTGAAAAAAAAGCTCAGGCAGTTGCTGTCGTGGAATATTATATGGTTCTAATTCTGTCTCAATAAAGCCACAAACACTTCCATCATTATCCTGTTTCCATGCTCGGTATGGATGCTCTTTAATTCTCGCCATACTTCTAACTGAACTAGCTTTAATATTGTTCTTAAATATTTCAAAGGCCTTTTCAATTAATCCTGGTGGACGAAGCGGAGAGGTAGGCCTCAATAAAATATAAAAATCAAAAATTTTTCCTTGGCTTTCAAAAAAATCTAAAGCATGCCTGATAACAGGATAATCTCTTGTATCATCTCGAGCAAACTCATCCGGCCTTAAAAAGGGTACTGAAGCTCCGCTATTTTTTGCAATATTAGCGATTTCTTCCGTGTCGGTTGAAACAACAGTAGATGTTACCAATTGTGACTTTAATGAATAGTCGATCGAATGACATAGCAATGGCTTTCCTTTTAACATAAGGATATTCTTCTTTGGCAAAGACTTGCTTCCACCTCTTGCTGGAATTATTGTAATTATTTTCATATTAAGATATTCTTATAGAGCAAAATCTTTAGTCGCCTTAATTATAAGATTTTGAGTTAAAAAATATAACTAAAGCTACTCTCAAATTTTGACATTTTAAAATTTATAAAATTAGTTAATTCCATGCATATACGTTGTATTAAGAGCTTGCTTATACCCTCTCTCTCTTGACAGTGCCAACAACCTATAAAGCCTGGTATATATAACAATATTTAAATCATTCTAAAGTCAGGCTTATATTCAATGTGTAAGAAGACTGCATTTGCAGTTGTATCAAATAGGGTAAATTTCTAGATCAATTTCGCATATTTACTCAGAGTTACTTAAACTCTTTTATATTAAAAATAAAATTAAAGGCTCTTTCTCGGTTGAAAGCATAAATCAGCAATAAAGGGCTTTGTGGTAATAATCATTGATAAAACAAAATCGTTATCATGCATTACACTTATAAATTCATGAAGTTTGTATACTCCCTGAAAAGATTCATGATTATGACGAACTTCTGCAAGAACAAACTCTGCAGACTTAAGTGTCTCAGTTGCTCCAAGAATTACATTAAGCTCAAAGCCTTCTGTATCAATCTTTACGCCTAACTTTCCAAGGTTTGTTTCAGAATTAGTAATGAAGTCTAATGTTTTTATTTGAATTTTACGCTTATCTAATGGATCACTTTCATAATTGATATCTGCAACCTTCAAAATGGAAGAGCTCCCTATTTCCTCCTGGACATGTATCATTGCCTCACCAGCTTCTTTGCCAACGCCGATTTTATGGAACATCACTTCACGTGAAAGCAAATGTTTGTCTATATAGTTTTCAGTTTCATCTAATGGATCAATTAAAAGCAATTTAGCAGATGGGAAACGTTTGTATAAATCAGGTGTCCCCATAGGGCCCACGCCTATATCAATTAATGTATCGATCTCTGGCAATTTATCTAATTGACTCCAATCTATAAACATTCCGGTTTCATCACGAAAATATCTAGTCATTTTTACCTCTAATTTTAAACACTTTTAATAATTCGGCTTACCACTTCTAAAGTTCTTCCAAGCCACAGAGCAGTAAAAGTAAAATAAGACAGAATTACCCTAAGTAACTCTATAACCTGTAGATCACGTCATTCACAATAAAACTGCTATTCAATACTAAGGCTTTTTTTAAGCCTTTTTATGTTCTCTTTATCTGTCGTATTTAATGCTTGCTTTAGTAATCCATTACCGTGAGCCACTCCTAACACCCGGATTGGATTGTCGATACTATCAACGACAATATCTCCAATTCCACCAAAATAACCCCCGCTGACTATGTTACAATACCCTAAATCTTTTTTTCCACATGAATACTTCAAAATATCTTGTGTTTTTAATAATTCATACACAAATGCCTCAATTGCAGGCGTCACATCGGTTCGAAAGATATTCATCGAATATTCAGTGGCAATTTTTATAGCATTTTCAGTTAAATTGTTCTTACCAAGATCCACAATCAAACAATCCCGCCTCAGATTCTTGACTATGTTTTCATCAATAATAGGAGCACCACTTGAAGTACCTATTAATACATCTGCCTTGGAAGATGCTTGTTCTGCATCAGAATAAAGTTGAATTTTCTTAGTAAGATACTCGGGCTTAATCAAATTGAGCCCGTCAATAATAATATTGCCTTTATCAATATTTCTTCGATAAATGCCTACATCAGCCCCACATTCGGCTAATTTCAAAGCAAGCTTAGAGCCAATGTTACCTGCACCGAGGATGCATATTTTTTTTTCATCTAGATAATCCAGCCGCTGGCTTAAAAAAGACCATGCTGCATTAATGGTTAAATCATTTGGTTTATACTCAAAAACATGAGACTTTTCAATAAGTTGGAAACAAATGTTTGAGATCCTGACTTCTCCTAATCGATCTAACCGATTAATTGCTACAGAATTTAATTTTCTGACACGCAAGGGAATCATTTTCTCGCTGTCAGATAAAATAATATCTACAACACCATCAATCTTTTTTAATAAGCTAGAGAGGTGCTTTTGATCGAAAATAACACAGCCCCCAAGTACGAAATCTTTACAAGTCCGAACCGGTGTTAAATATGGATTCTGTTCTTGTTTGGTAGTAGTTGATATTGAAAAAACAGTTCTTTTTTCAAAAGACTTAAGTTCTAGTATCCTTTCTAAAACCGAGTTTAAAAAGTCATCATTCACCTGAAGCTCCACCTAGCATATCCCAGGTAATAGGGATATTTTTAGCTATATCTTGAGTAATAACTTGGCCAATGACTAAATCCTCAAATTTTGAATAGATGCCGTATGCAGGCCCCGTGTAAATAATATCATCAATGGTTATTTTTGAACCTTTTTTGATCGCATGCTTCGAATACATTGTTTTTCGAAATCGAATAATTGATGCTACTTCATTTGCTGCTGGTTGTTTAATACCGTCCCCTAAGGCTGCTTCAACTATAGAAAAACTCTCAATCATTTTCTTAAACTCCTCTGGTAACATTGATAAAATATGATCGGGACCCTCCATCTCTTTATCAAGAGTGAAGTGCTTTTCTACTATGTTTGCACCACGAGCAACGGCTGCGATACTAACCATGTCACCTATTACATGATCAGATATTCCAACAGGTAATTTGTTAAACGCATTTTTCATTGTGTCAATTGCCCTAATATTCATACTTTCTGGCGGGCACGGATAAGAAGAGGTGCACTGCATCAAAATAACATTTTGATTACCACATTTGGCTACCTCCAATAACGCATCTTGCACTTCGGATAGGTAGGCCATTCCTGTAGATATGATCATTGGTTTATTCTTAGAGGCCACCTTCCGAATAAGTGGTAGGTTTACCAAATCAAATGACGCAATTTTATAACAATCAACACCTAACTCAGCTAGCTCGTCTGCACTCTCTAAATCAAATGGGGCTGAGAAAATAATGGCCCTACCCTTTGCATGGTCAAAAAGCTCTTTGGTCTGCTCCTTACTAAGCTCCGTCTTCTTAAGCATTTCATAATCTGTTTCTTCCGTACCTAAAACTTTCTCAGCATAGCGTGAGGTCTTACCCTTCTCAGCCACGCGATATTTAGCTTTATATGACTGAAGTTTAACAGCGTCAGCACCCGCCAGAATTGCTTCATCTATAAGCTCCTTCGCTAAAGTAATATCACCATTGTGGTTAAGGCCAATTTCAGCGATCACAAAGGCAGGATAGCCGTCACCTACAACTTTTCCTTGAATATTAACAGTTTTATTAAACTCAAGACGGGGTATAGTTTTATCTATCTTGTTAATAATAAATGTTTTATCAGTGATAACCTCAGCTAAATCTATTGCTTTGCTAAATAAAATTTGCAAATCGGCATAAGCAAACTCTGCAAGACTCCCAATCGTATGTAAGTTCCTTAAGTTATCAAATTGTTCCCGTGTTTGATTTAATAAAGCTTGATAACCTTTAAAATACATTGGGTATACTTCAGGCAACTTTATCACCTTATGATCTAAAATATGTTCCTTAGAACATAGCCCCAACGAGACAAACTGGGCTTTTACAGAGCGAACTAAATCAGCTTCTGACATCACATCATAATGATCATTTGGTGAATATGTTATTTCGCAACACATAATTGTGGTAGATGCAGATGGGTCTTTGATAAAGGAATTCTGATCAGATACCCGGTTAAAGAAAATTTCTTTGTCATCCACATAAATAAAATCAACCCCTTTAGGTAATATTTTTGCAGTACTTAATTCCAACATTACAAGAATTACACCACGATATTTAAGACTCGTTTCGCCCCCTAACAATCTAGAAAAAATAGTGCACGAGGTCGTGTTAATTACTAAATCAACTGGCCTAATATCTATCTCACGATCCGCAGTAACTATTTTGTTAATGCTATTCTGATCATTTTGCTCTACCGATTGAATATTTTCATCTAATGAAATAACGCCACCCAGCTTGAGTATTTTCTCTTGAAGGCTATTGATAATGGTACCACTACCTTCGATGCCCACAGCGCTCCATTGTCCATTATAAAACGCTCGGCGTTCCTCAGTAATCTGCACTCTTTTGGGCGCCCAATTTGCATCAAGCTCTTTAGTGGACATACCCCATAATTTTTCTGGATACTGCGTAAAAAAGAGTTCCTGAAGTGTCTCACCTGCTAACGCCTTAGTATATTCATAGTAATTACTTGCCCTAGATAAAGCAGCGGGATCTGTGTTTGCTAAATCTTCATTGATTTTTTCCCGCATTTCATTGGGCAGACTATTTATAAACTCTCGTGAAATCGGGTAGTCATAAAACTTACCGTTTTTTAAGTTTTTAGCCCAGTGATCACGCTCATGAAATAAACCATCAAATTCTGTTAACCAATAATTTTGAATATCCGCATCAGGTGTATGGTATATGTGCGGTCCCATATCTATTGGTCTTTCCTTCCAAATTAAGGTTTTAGCTAGACCGCCCAAACTGTCACTCTTTTCAATTATTTCAACTTTTTGGCCCCGCTTTAATAACTCATAGGCCACGGCAAGTCCTGTAACTCCTCCTCCAAGTACATATATGGTTTTTACCACGCTAAAAACCCTCCATCAACTGATATGTTCTGACCGTTAGTATATGCCGTATCATCAGATATAAGATAATGAAGCGTGCTGAGTAGATCCTCAACGGCCCCCATCCTTTGCATAGGAGTTTTGTATTCATAATTTCTCACAAAGTCGATAGATTGCTGGTTATGTATACCACCAGGGGAGATAGCATTTGTTTGAATGTTGTATTTGCCGAAATGTGCAGCCATATATTTAGTCATGTTGATCAACCCAGCCTTAGTAGCCGAATAAACTTCGGAATTATTTCTTCCACTATCACCATATATGCGCTCATCACTACTTGTAGAGCCATAAATAGAGGCGATATTAACAATTTTACCCCCTCCTTTTTTCTTCATAATCTTTACGGCTGACTGAGACATTAAAAAAGATCCTAGCAGATTTACCTCCATAACTTTCTTAAACTCTTTAGCTGTTCTATCCTCAAAAGAAGTAAAAACACCAATGCCAGCATTATTAATCAATACGCTCAAATTATCTATATATAAGAAAAAATCATGGACAGATTCTTCCTCTGTAATATCTAGCTTAATTAGCTCAACATTTTTTGAGGTTTTAAATCCATCTGTATTTAAATCTAGTGCATAAACAAAGTATCCATTCGTAACTAAAGAGTCTACGAAAGTTCTTCCAATTTTACCATTGGCTCCTGTCACAATAGCATTTTTCATATAAATCCTTCTTTAATCACCAGCGCTTAACATTTTTAAGCAATTATTTATTTAAAAGTGACATGAGATATTCGCCATACGCATTTTTCTTTAACGATTTTGCAATAACTTCCAATTCTGCATTTGATATCCATCCTTTTTGATGCGCAATCTCTTCAACGCAGGATATTTTCAAGCCTTGTCTATTTTCCAATACCTCAATAAAATTAGACGCATCAAGCAGGCTTTCATGTGTTCCAGTGTCAAGCCAAGCTATACCTCTACCAAGAGTTTCAAACTTTAGAGACCCCTTTTCTAGGTAGTGTTTAATAACATCAACTATTTCTAACTCTCCTCTAGGGGAAACTGTTAAAGCTTTAGCAACCTGACAAACATCACTGTTAAATATATACAGTCCTGTTATGGCATAATTAGATTTTGGTTTTTTTGGCTTCTCCTCAATAGATAGAATATTTGATTCAGCATCAATTTCCACAACCCCATATCTTTCAGGGTCTCTTACCCTACAACCAAAGATAACTGACTTATCATTATTAATATTTGGCAACATATGTTGATTGATGAATCTATCAGAATGGAAAATATTGTCACCAAGTATCAGACAGACCCTATCATCTCCAATAAAATCCTCTCCAATGATAAATGCTTCGGGTAATCCCCCAGGTTTATCTTGAGTTTCATAAATTATATTTACCCCTAGGTGATCACCATTACCCAACAAGTCAATGAATTTTTCATTATCTTCCACTGTCGTGATGATCAAAATTTCAGTGATATCTGCTAGCATCAATGTGGCCAACGGGTAATAAATCATAGGCTTGTCGTATACTGGCAATAACTGTTTTGATACTGATTTTGTAAGTGGATACAGTCTTGTTCCCGAACCGCCAGCTAAAATAATTCCCTTCATACTTTGATACCATCTGATTTTTTATTCTGATAACTGCCATTTTGAACTCTATCACTCCACGTCCTATTTTCCAAGCACCACTGAATTGTCTTTCTAATGCCAGTTATAAAGGTCTCATGAGGCGTCCAATTTAATTCATTTTCAATCTTAGATGCATCAATCGCGTACCTAATATCATGACCAACTCTATCATCAACATAAGTGATTAATTGTTCATAACTATTGGCACCCTTAATTTTACTAGGGTATAATTCATCTAAAATCGAACAAATGATTTTCACCACTTCAATATTTTTCATCTCATTATGACCACCAATATTAT
>Ga0206125_10000245_pt1 | contig 73022 bp, 69 predicted proteins | sample Helgoland_Spring_4_FD_148598 | JGI IMG/M metagenome (GOLD analysis project Ga0206125, IMG submission 148598) | Pelagic subsurface seawater microbial communities from Kabeltonne, Helgoland, North Sea - Helgoland_Spring_Bloom_20160331_1 | ecosystem: Environmental > Aquatic > Marine > Epipelagic ...
CTGGACAGTTGGCAGTTAAAGTTACTGGTGATAAATTAGATTCTAGAGCTAAAAAAGCTTTAGCAAAAGCGAGAAGAGGAGATTTAGTTACAATTTTTGATATTCAAGCTTTTGAGAAATTAAAAGGGACCAGAATTAAGAAAGTATTACCTGTAAGTATATCGATTACAAATTAGAAGAATTAAATATTATAGTATGATTAGGAAGCATTTTTATACAGTTATTTTTTCATTATTAGCTACAAGTTATGTATGTGCTCAGGCCAATATATTAAATGCAACTAAGGTAGAAGAAATTGGAAAACAAACCGATGCGAGAATTGCCGCAGATAATGACGAACCTCTAGCTTATGGCTATATAGACGAACGCGATATTCTTTGGTCTAAAGTAGTATGGGAGTTTGTAGATTTGAATCAAAAGATAAATCTTCCGTATTATTTTCCTATTGACACCTCTAATATTTCAAGCGATAGACGCTCATTATTTGATACGCTCTTGAGAGGAATTAGAAAAGGATCTATAAAAAATGTGTATTCTGATTCATTCTTCACTTCTAAAATCACAGGTGCAGAAATTGATGAAAAATTAGTTAACGTTAGATTAAATGGAGATTATTCTGATACTTTTAGAATAAAAACACAAGATATTGAGGGATATATGATGAAAGGAATGTGGTATTTTGACAAACGTTTAGGAGAATTAAAATACAGATTATTAGCATTAGCCCCTATGGGTAAGGATGTTTTAACTCTTGGTTTGCCAGATATTGAAGATGAAGAATTATATGAATTGTTTTGGGTTTTTTACCCAGAAACTAGAGATATACTCCATGACTCCAAAGTTTTTAATCCAAAGAATGTTTCTCAGCCCATTTCTTATGACCATCTGTTAAATGCTCGAAGATTTAATTCTGTAATCGTTAGAGAAGAAAATGTCTATGGGAACAGAAAAATTGCAGACTACATTAGAGGAAATGCTTTATTTCAGTTACTCGAAGCCGACAGAATAAAAGAGTCTATTCGAAACAAGGAAATTGATATGTGGAATTATTAAATTTCATTAGTATAAAAAATTATAAAAAGCGTTTCGATATTCGAAACGCTTTTTTATTGTAAAAGACTATTTTTGAACTGTGAAAGTAGATTATATTATTGTTGGTTTAGGATTAGCAGGTTTAGCTTTTGTTGAAGAATTAATCAAAGCAAACAAAAGTTTTATAGTTTTTGAAGACGATTCTCAAACTTCGTCTTTAGTTGCCGGTGGTGTTTATAACCCTGTTATTTTAAAACGGTTTTCCCCCGTTTGGAACGCCAAAGAACAATTAGCAATTGCACTTCCTTTTTACGAACATCTAGAAAAAAAGTTTAGTACAACTTTAGATCAAAAATTCGTCATAAAAAAAGCATTCAAATCTTTAGAGGATCAAAATAACTGGTTTTCTGCCTTTGACAAACCAACGGTAGCACCATTTTTAGATGATAAATTAGATAAAAAAACATACGATGGAGTTGTAGGAGAACACTATTTTGGAAATGTAAAAGAAGGAGGAAGAATAGATACCCATAAGCTTGTTAGAAGCTACAGGAATTATTTACTTGAGAATAATTGGATTTGTTTTGAAGAATTTCATCATCATGATATTTGTTTTCATCAAGACTCGGTTACCTATCAAAATTTTACATCAGATAAAATTGTTTTTTGTGAAGGTTTTGGTTTAAAAAAGAATCCTTATTTTAATGAGCTCCCTTTAGAGGAGGTTAAGGGTGAAATTCTTACAATTCATGCACCAAAATTAGAAATTGATTTCTTATTAAAGTCAACTTTATTTGTGTTACCCTTAGGGAATAATCGTTACAAAGTTGGTGCAACTTTTAATCATAAAGATAAAACCTCTATACCTTCAATTGAAGGAAAAGATGAGTTGGTTAAAAAACTTAAAAAAGTAATTACTGTTCCTTACACTATAGTTTCGCAGTCTGCAGGCATAAGACCCGCTGTAAAAGACAGAAAACCATTAGCTGGTGTACATGCTAATCACAAACAATTAAATGTTTTAAATGGCTTAGGAACTCGTGGAGTAATGATAGCTCCTACAGTAGCTAAAAATTTATTTCAGCATATAGAATTTGGTATGGAGCTAGATCCTGAAATAGACATCAAGAGGTTTAATTAAAAAACCTAGGGTTTATAATTAATAAACATATTTATCCATAGGATTCTTGAAAGCCTAAGATTTACAGGTATAAATAGGATTAAAACTATAAAAACTGCAATAAATGAAGAAAGAAGCGCTAAATCAAATATTATTTTTGAGATAATAAAAGTTACAATACATATTGCCACAGTTATTCCATAACTTACATACAATGCACCAAAATAGAAAGCGGGTTCAATCATATATTTAAGATCGCATTTTGAGCATTTTTTTTCAATTTTGTTTACTTTAAAAATATTCATTGTAAAAGCGTGCTTGAAAAAATTCCCTTCATGACATCTTGGACATTTTCCTCCTAAAATACTGTAGATTTTAGATCCTTTTTTTAACATTAAGATTTTAATAATGAAAGTTATATGAGTTCTTATGGTGTAAAAATACTCAAATAGAAAATAAATTAGCACTATTCTACTCACTACAATTATCTATAAATATTTAGCGAGTACTGCAAATTAGAAAATCTATTAAAACATTGAAATTTTGTAAATCAATTGTATTCTTTTTTTACCTAGTTTTGCATCAGAAAAAACAATAAAAATTAATGCTTAACGTACATAACTTAACGGTCTCTTTTATGGGGTCAGATTTGTTTTCAGGGATAACTTTTAAATTAAACAAAGGAGACAGAATAGGATTAATAGGTAAAAATGGAGCAGGGAAATCTACCTTATTAAAAGTACTATCAAAAGATATTGAAAGTAGTGCTGGTACTATGGCATTTGATAAAGATATTCAAATAGGTTTCTTACGTCAAGATATAGATTTTGTTCAAGGGAGAACTATTTTAGAGGAAGCCTATCAAGCATTTGAAGAAATTAAAGAAATTGAACTAAAATTAGAGGCTATAAATGAACAATTGGCAACAAGAACAGATTATGAAAGTGAAATATACAGCCAATTAATAATAGACTTAACTGATTTAACTGAGCGCTATGAATTGCTAGGAGGTTATAATTACAAGGGAGATACTGAGAAAATATTACAAGGATTAGGGTTTCAAAGAGAAGACTTTGATAAACTTACAGATACTTTTTCAGGAGGATGGAGAATGAGAATTGAATTAGCGAAGCTTTTATTACAAAATAACGATATTCTTCTTTTAGATGAACCTACCAATCACTTAGATATTGAATCTATTATATGGTTAGAAAACTTTTTAAAATCATATGCTGGAGCAATTGTATTAGTATCTCATGATAAAATGTTCTTAGATAATGTTACGAATAGAACTATTGAAATTTCTTTAGGACAAATTTATGACTACAAGAAACCCTACTCTCAGTTTCTGCTTTTAAGAGGAGAAATCAAGGAAAAACAATTGCAAGCACAAAAAAATCAAGAAAAAGAAATCAAACAAAAGCAGTTGCTGATTAATAAATTTAAAGCAAAAGCAAGTAAGGCTTCAATGGCACAATCATTAATGAAACAACTAGACAAAGTAGAGCTTATTGAAGTTGATCAAGATGATAATGCCGCCATGAATGTTCGTTTTGCTATATCAAAAGAACCAGGTAAGGTAGTTGTTGAAGCTGACAAAATAAGTAAAAGTTATGGAGATAATCATGTTCTTGAAAATGTAGATCTTTTAATAGAAAGAAACAGTAAAATCGCATTTGTTGGTCAAAACGGACAAGGGAAATCTACCTTAGCAAAAATGATGGTAGGTGAAATTCCTTTTGAAGGTCACTTAAAACTTGGTCATAATGTAGAAATAGGATATTTTGCTCAAAATCAATCTGAACATCTCCCCCCTGAAAAAACGGTTCTAGAGATTATGGAAGATGCGGCTACAGATGGAAATAGGATACGTGTTAGAGACATGTTAGGTGCATTTTTATTTGGTGGAGATGCAGTAGATAAAAAGGCTAAAGTACTTTCTGGAGGAGAAAGGAATCGTTTAGCATTATGTAAATTATTACTATCACCTTTTAATGTTTTAATCATGGATGAGCCAACAAATCACCTTGATATAGCTTCTAAAAATGTATTAAAGGAGGCATTAAAACAATTTAATGGGACCCTAATTTTAGTATCTCATGATAGAGATTTTTTACAAGGTTTAACTTCAACAGTTTTCGGTTTTAAAGATAAAGTGATTAAAGAATACCTTGGAGATATAGAATATTTTTTGGAGCAACATAAAATGGAAAATCTTCGTGAAGCCGAAAAGAGAACGGTAGTTAAAGCTAAAAAGGATACCTCAAAAGATGACGCACATCAGTTGTCAAGAGACCAAGAGAAAGAGCTTAGAAAATTGAAAAACAAACGCTCTAAAATTGAGACTCAAATTAGTGATTTAGAAACAGAAATTACAAAAATAGACTTGGCTTTAGCAGAAAATTATGATGAGGTGTCTAGCCAACCAAATTTCTTTGAAAATTATAAAACTAAAAAAGCCCAACTAGAATCTTTAATGTCTGATTGGGAGTTAGTGGAGGAAGAGATTGAAAAATTTTCATAACTTGTTGTGATGATTAATTATGAATTTTAATTCTCAAATACAAAGTAAAAATCAACACATTGTTCTTCCGGAACTTGAAGCTAACAATTACCAACTTTTTATAAAAAGAGAAGATCAAATTCATCCTTTAGTATCTGGAAATAAATTCAGAAAATTAAAATACAACCTTCAAAAAGCGATAGAACAAAAGAAAACAACATTGTTAACTTTTGGAGGCGCATTTTCTAATCATATTTTAGCTACAGCAGTAGCAGGAGAATTAACAGGGTTTAAAACAATTGGCATTATTAGAGGAGATGAGTTAGGAAATAATATAGAAAAAACACTCGCTACAAACTCTACGTTAAGAAACGCTTCCGAACGTGGTATGCAGTTTGAATTTGTAACTAGAGAAACCTACAGGAATAAAACTTCAATTGAGTTTACAGAAATTCTTCAAAAAAAATATGGAGATTTTTATTCCATTCCGGAAGGAGGAACTAATAGTTTAGCTGTAAAAGGGTGTGAAGAAATTTTATCAACGGAAGACCATCAGTTTGATTATATTTGTGTGTGTGTGGGAACTGGCGGAACCATTTCTGGAATCATAAATAGTGCAAAAGCACACCAGAAAGTTTTGGGTTTTTCTGCCTTAAAAGGAAATTTTTTAGAAAATGATATTTTAAACATATCAAATAAAAATAATAATTGGGAGTTAATAAAAGACTATCACTTTGGAGGATACGGTAAATACAATAAAGAGTTAATTCACTATATCAATCAATTTAAAAAAGATACTAAAATTCCCTTAGATCCAATTTATACTGGAAAAATGATGTTTGGAATTTTAGATATGATAAAAAAAAACACATTTCCTAAAGGGAGTAAGATACTAATCATTCATTCAGGAGGTCTTCAAGGAATTGAGGGTTTTAACCACAGGTTGAAAAGTAAATTCAGTGATTTAAAAATACTATAAATGAAAATTAAATTAGTTTTTTTGGTTTTTTTTATATTGCTTTTGACAAGTTGTAGTTCCAGTAGAAAAATCTCAACTCCTAAAACTAACAAAGCAACTATAACGGAAAGTCCATACAAAAACGTATCACCGGTACAACAGGTGCAACATGTTAAAAAGCTTCAAAAAAGCAACAAATCATTAAATAAATACTCACTTCAATACATTAAAAAATATGCTCCTATAGCGGTTTCAGAAATGCACAAATACAATGTACCTGCAAGTATTACACTCGCTCAAGGTATATTAGAATCCGGTAACGGAAGGAGTCAATTGGCGTCTAAGTCAAACAATCATTTTGGAATAAAATGTCATACGGGTTGGAAAGGAGCTAAAGTTTATCATGATGATGATGAAAAAGGAGAATGTTTTAGGAAATATAAATATGTTGAAAGTTCTTATGAAGATCATTCTCAATTTCTCAGTGGAAGAAGACGCTACGCAAGTTTGTTTACATTAAGAAAAACAGATTACAAAGGTTGGTCTAAAGGGCTTAAAAAAGCAGGCTATGCAACTGATAAAAATTATCCCAAAAAACTCATTAAAATTATTGAGACTTATGAGTTGTATGAATTTGATAAGATTCGTGAAAAAGATTTGAAGCGAGTAAAAAAGGGAACTTCAAAAACACAACGTAAGCCAAAAGTTAAAACAAAAAAAAGACCTAAAAAATATTACCAAGTAAAAAAAGGGGACACATTGTATTCAATTGCTAGAAAACATGAAACTACAGTTGCTAATTTAAAAAAAGTAAATACATTAACTAGTAACACCCTTTCTATTGGTCAAAAACTCCGTATTAACTAAAAGTCTACAACTTTATTTAATTGTTTAACCAAATTAAAAAAAAGGGTATTGTTAATCTAAAATAGATGTAAATGAAAATTATTAAACCTGTTAATGGAAAACATCCTCAGATATCAAATGATTGTTTTATCGCTGAAAATGCAACAATTGTTGGGGAGGTTTTTATTGGAAAGCAATGTAGTGTTTGGTTCAATGCTGTAATTAGAGGAGATGTTCATTTTATAAAAATTGGGAATAAGGTAAATATTCAAGATGGCGCAGTAATTCATGCTACATTTAAGAAATCACCTACTACTATAGGTAACAATGTTTCAATAGGTCATAACGCCATAGTTCATGGATGCACAATTCATGATAATGTACTAATAGGTATGGGAAGTATTGTTATGGACGACTGTGTGATAGAGAGTAATTCAATTATAGCTGCAGGAGCTATAGTTACTAAAAATACACATGTAGAGAGTGGGTCTATTTATGCAGGAGTTCCAGCTAAAAAGATTAAAAATATTTCAAAGGAACTGATTTCTGACGAAATTGATAGAATTGCAAATAACTATGTAGAATATTCTAGCTGGTTTAAAGAGTAAACAACTAAGTAAACTATTTATTATATTTTTTTTAGGCTATAAAATCAGAAAAGGTTTAAATTTGAATTAAATTTAATGAGTAATTAACAATTTACACATGAAAAATATCCTGTTTTTACTGCTATTAGTCTTTAATTATTCATTTGGTCAAAACGCACCAGAAGTAGACTTATCAAATCCTAGAGCTACTGTTTACACACACATGTATTTTTTGCAAACGACTTCTTATCAACCGGAGAAAGCTGCGCAAACTATTTATGGATTAGATCAAAAAGAGGCTCTTGAGGCAGTGGTTAAGATCAAAAGAATTTTAGACGGAAAAGGATTAAAAATAGATTTTAATAGAATTTCTAATGATTCTATGTTTACAGATACGATATCTTTTGTAGCCCAACACAAGCTCATTCTATTCCCAGAACGTATGCCTTTGGTCTCTTTAGAGAAGTCGGGTAACTCTTGGTACTATTCGTCAGAGACCATTCAAAACCTAGATGTATTATATGCAGAAATATTCCCGTGGTATATTGAGAAAATTCAAAATAGTATTCCAGGAGCTGGGCATAAAAAGATATTCTCCATTGAAATTTGGCAGTACATCTCTCTTTTACTTTTACTAGTATTAGCCTTTGTTGTATTTATGATTGCAAAACAACTGGCATTTTTATTTTTAAAGAGAATTCTTTATAAGTACATTAAAAACAGTGATGAAGTTAATGAAACGCTAAGGAAATTAGCCCACCCAATAAGTTTATTGATTGCCATTGAATTATTAGACATGGTTTTTCCTTCGTTACAATTTAGCCTAGAAATTAATAGATGGATATTTTTAGGTATTAACATAGCCGCTACAGTATTTTGGATTTACGTATTTCTAAAATTGGCACAAGTTTTAATAAGCTTTTATCAAGAATACACACAGAAAACTGAGGGTAAATTGGATGACCAACTGACCCCTATTTTAAGAAATTTTTCTACAGTAATTATCTTTATTATCGGAGCCTTTAAAGTACTTCTTCTTTTTGGTGTTGATGCGGCAACTATATTAGCAGGTGCTTCGATTGGAGGTTTAGCATTAGCATTTGCATCTCAAGACACCGTTAAAAACCTGATTGGAACCGTTATGATTTTTGTGGATAAACCCTTCCATATAGGAGATTGGATTTCTGCGGGTGAAGTGATAGGAACTGTTGAAGAGGTAGGTTTTAGATCTACAAGAATTAGAGCAGCAGATACCTCAATATTTCAAATACCTAATAGTAAACTATCTGAGCTAGTAATAAATAATAGTGGTCTAAGGCTTTACAGGCGATATAATACTCAACTAGGATTACGTTACGATACTCCACCAGAATTAATAGAAGCTTTTGTAAAGGGTGTTCGTGAGATTATTGTTGCACATCCCGATACTAAATCTGATTCTTATAATGTAGAATTTACAGGTTTTGGAGATTCTTCCTTATTAATTTTGATGAATATGTATTTACAGGATTTGGCTTGGTCTAGTGAACAAAAGTCAAGACATCAAATCCATATTGCTATCGTTAAACTAGCAAAAGAATTAGGGGTTGATTTTGCCTTTCCTTCAACAACTGTAATGATTGAACAATTTCCTGAAAAAAAATCATTAGAATTTAATTACAACAACGATAAAAAAAGAATTGATGATGCAATGAATAAAGTAGTTTCAGATTTTAAACAAAATTTAAAAGAAGAATAGAAAAAAAACTACTCTTTTTTTGGAGGCATGGGACCTCTTAAATGTATTACCAAACCATTTAGAAAGTTTCTTAAAATTTGATCTCCACATTCCATATATTTTGGATGATCTTCTTTTCTAAAAAAAGCACCTAATTCACTTTTTGAAACTTTAAAATCTACAAGTTTGCAAATGTCTACAATATCATTATCACGAAGCTTGTGAGCTACTCTTAATTTTTTAAAAATATCATTATTTGTTAATCCCATAAGATAAAGATACTAGTTTTTAATTGACTACGTTAAAAATTGCCCATGCATATAATGCAAACCTTACGAAACGAAACAGACCAAATAAAACAACTCCTTTCAAGGGATATTTTATCATTCCTGCAGCTACACATGTGATTGAAAAAGGGACAGGTAATAGAGCTCCAATAAGAATTAAAAAACCACCCCATTTCCCAGTGTTTTTTAAATGCTTTGCCATCTTTATTTCTAGATAATTTTTTACAGTATTTATTTTTTGAATCGTTTTTCCAATAAAATAAGATAATATTCCACCAGTATAAGACAGTGTTGCTAGGATGGATAAGTTTAAAATGGGTGTAGCTGTTTTTTTTGACCAACCAATAAAAATTTCTGGAGGAATTAAACCTAATAATGTTTCAGATATAAAAAAAACAATAAGAACACCTGTTCTTGAAAAGGTTTGAGTTAAAAACTCCAATCCGTCATCGATTGTAAATACAAATTCATTAACCAAATACAATCCAAAAATGATAAGTATAACTGGAATTGCAGATTTTTTTAAACTGTTACCAATAAAAGTATAAAAGCCAGTATATCTGTAATATTGGTGTAGTAATTTTGTTTTTGATTTTCTTCTTTTCATAACCTAAGGGACTACAAAAATAAGCAGTAATTATCTCTTAGGAAATAGAAAACAAAATAATTAACTTTTCTTTATATTTTAGCTTGTAAAATAACCGTTATGAATATTACTAAAGCAATTGAGATTTTTTTTAAGAAATTCTTGCCTTCTCCATTTACAATTGCTGTTCTTTTAACCATCTTAACTATTTTCTTGGCATTAATCTTCACAAAACCAAGTATGATTGGCATTGGGGATTATGCTGTAGAGATATTACAATTCTGGGAAAAGGGAATTTGGTCTAGCAGTTTATTAGAATTTGCGTATCAAATGATGTTAATTTTAGTTTTAGGACATGTTTTGGTATTGAGTAAGCCTGTTAGCAATTTGATAATGAAAATTACAAGGTATTGTACAGATACAGCCTCAAGTGCAGCTATTGTTGCCAGTTTAACCATGTTAGTTGCTTTTTTTAATTGGGGGTTAGGACTCATTTTTGGGGCTTTATTAGCTCGTAAAATCGCAGAGCATGCTCAGCAAAACAATCTAAAATTAAATTATCCTATAGTTGGTGCTTCAGGCTATATGGGGATGATGGTTTGGCATGGGGGAATCTCTGGATCTGCTCCAATTAAAATAAATGAAGTAGGGCATCTGTCCAATATTATGAAAAATAATTCTTTTGAGTTTTTGCATAAAGTTCCTTCATCTATAGATTTTAGTCAAACAATCTTCAGTTTTTCTAACCTATTAATTTTCGCAATAGTAGTTTTTGTGATTAGTGGAATGTTTTATGTTTTGGGTAAAAATTCTCAGCCTACAGAAATTAACCTTTCACAGTATAAAATGCATCAAGACGAAAAACCATTACTAAAAAAGGATCGGTTAGATAACTCAAAAATTTTAGCTACTATTTTTGGGTCACTAATTCTTATTACTTTTTTTTACCAATACTTTGATGCGATAAAAATTTTAAAAATCACCCCAAATCTCATTAATTTTTTAATGTTAGGCTTAGGGATTTTATTTCATGGTAGTTTCAAGAATTTTACTAGTGCAGTGCTAGAATCTATAGCAGATATTTCAGGTATCCTAATTCAGTTTCCTCTGTACTTTGGAATTATGGGAATTATGAGTTCTAGTGGAATGGTAACTCAAATTTCAGATTTTTTTGTTTCCTTTTCAACTGAAACAACATTACCAATAGTTACTTTTTTTAGTGCTGGGTTGGTAAATGTTTTTGTGCCAAGTGGAGGAGGGCAATGGGTAATTCAAGGTCCCATAGTTGTTGAGTCTGCTTTAAAATTAGGAGTTCCCTTAAATAAAGCAATTATGGCCTTGGCCTATGGTGATCAAATTACTAATATGCTTCAACCTTTTTGGGCATTACCGCTTTTAGGCATTACAAAATTAAAAGCGAAAGAGATATTACCCTACACGCTATTTGCTATGTTAGTAGGAAGTGTAATATATATTGTTGGTATTCTATTATTTTAACTTCATGATTTGGCTTTCAGAAAAAATAGAATTTCCATCGTATCAATCAACAAGTAAAGATGGTATTATTGCTTTAGGAGGTGATTTAAGTCCTGAACGATTAATTTTTGCATACCAACATGGTATTTTTCCATGGTATTCTGAAAACGAACCTATCGTTTGGTATTGTCCAATTAAAAGAATGGTTTTATTTCCCGAGGAATTGAAAGTTTCTAAATCAATGAAAAATATTCTTAAAAAAGAGAAATTTATAATTACTCAAAATGAAGCTTTTGAAGAAGTCATATCTCAATGTAAAAATATAGCTCGTAAAGATGGATATGGAACCTGGATTACAAATGAAATGGAGCAAGCGTATATAACGCTTTTTAAAAGAGGTCTTGCAAAGTCAATTGAAGTTTGGTTGCCAAATACAGATTTAAGTGAAAACGGGAAAGCTAAAAAGGTTCTTGTAGGCGGGTTATATGGGCTAGAAATTGGCAATGTGTTTTGTGGTGAAAGCATGTTTTCTAAAGTTTCAAATGCTTCAAAAGTTGCATTTATTCATTTGGTTCAATCCAATGTGTATAAATTAATTGATTGCCAGGTATATAATGATCATCTGAAAACACTAGGAGCAAAAGAGATTATGAGAGATAAATTTTTAACTTTACTAAAAAAAATGAGATAAATCTTCAAAAAGATGTGATGAAGAACTCAATTAAAAAACAATAAAGAAACATCGTAACTTTACATTTAATTCTAGGAACCTAAAGATGAATATAGAAAACGCACAACAACAAGTAGATGATTGGATAAAAAATCATGGTGTTCGTTATTTTAATGAGCTAACTAATATGGCACAACTTACAGAAGAAGTGGGTGAAGTCGCTAGAATTATCGCAAGAAGATATGGTGAACAGTCTGAAAAAGAATCTGACAAAGGAAAAGATTTAGGAGAAGAGCTTGCAGATGTGTTGTTTGTTGTTTTATGTCTAGCGAATCAAACAGGAATTAATCTAGAAGAATCCTTCAATAAAAAGTTAGATGTTAAAACAAAACGTGACCATAATCGTCATCAAAATAATAAAAAACTACAGTAGATGGCATTATCTAAAAATATTAAAAAAGCAGCCTTTTGGTCTAATGTGATGAAAGTTGGGGCTGTATTTGTTGTTTTAATTACAATTATATCTTTATGTTTTAATAGTTTCTCAGATGTCTTTTCAGGAAATTGGGATGCTGTTTTAGATAAAAACTTTAGCAATCAGCTTTGGATACGTTTTTTTTCAAGTAAAGTAATCGCTGGTTTTATTTATGGTATTTACGTTTCGAACAAGAATATGAAATGATAAAACTATAAATTGGTGATTGTCAGATGTCCAGTCACCTTATGTTGATTAAAAAAAGCGACCATTGGTCGCTTTTTTTAATGAGTAAAATATACTTAGTCCAATTGAATTAAATCAATCTGACTGTCTTTCACTTTTTGATTCAAGACTTTTACTTTATTGTCAAATAAGTCATAGAGTTTTGCTAGCTCTTGATCAATTTTTTTATTGATTTCATTTTTAAAATCTATGGCTTGCTGAGTTGGAGCATAACTACCAATTCTTGTTAGTGAATTTAAATGGGCGAGTTTGTTATTTAGCCTAATTGGGAAATTTAAAGGGTCTTGGTTACTCTTACTTTTTGTTTGATATAAAGTTTCCTCAATTGAGGTCATATCTTTAAGTAAGTTATTTGCATAGGTTATTAATCCTGCATGTTTCTCTTTACCTTTAATTGATTTTTTAAGTGCTTTTACTTGGGCTCTTACTTTTTTCACATTTTTTAATGCTTTGTGAATTTCTGTTACCTTGGTATTGATGTCATTAATGAAATTAAATTGAGCAGTAGCATCTGCTATACTAGTTTCAGAAACTGGATTTTTTAGAATAGTAAAGTTTTGAGACTTTGAGATTTCCCCCATTGTTAAGGTTACTTTATAATTTCCAGGCAATGCCATTGGGCCATTTAAAGACGCCCACCACAAAATCATTCCTTTTACTTTTTCTGCACCTGGGTACATCATGTCCCAATAGAAAATATTATTACCATTGTCTAAGGTTAGTTTTTCTTCCTTTTTATTTTTATTTGGTTTGGTGCTAAATGTTTTAATTAAATTATTAGCATTGTCAAAAATGTGAAGAGAAACAGGTTTTTTTACCTCATCTCCTTTGATGAAAAAATTGATGGCAACTCCCCCAGGATGATTAGTTCCCGAAGTTTTAGATGTTCTTCCATTTCCCCCACCCATACGGTAACTATCTTGAGGTTTAAATAAAATAACATCTTCTTTTACAAGATTAGATGATAGTTGATGTAATGGTGTTAAATCATCAATCATCCAAAAAGATCTACCCTGTGTTGCAGCAATTAAATTATCGTTTTTAATGGCTAGATCTGTGATCGGTACAACAGGTAAATTTAATTGAAATTTGTTCCAGCTAGTTCCATCATCAAAGGAAATATATATTCCTCTTTCTGTTCCAGCATACAACAATCCTTTGCGCTTCGGATCTGCCCTTAGAGCACGTGTAAAATCTTCAGCACCAATTCCATTGGTAATTTGTCTCCAATTTTTTCCGTAATCTTCTGTTTTATAGATATAAGGCAAGTAATCACCAGATTTGTATTTTGTTCCTACCACATAGGCTCCACCTTTTGTAAATGGATCAATTTCAATACAATTAATCATCATCCATTCAGGCATTTTTTTAGGAGTTACATTTGTCCAGTTTTTTCCGCCGTCTTTGGTTACATGTACCAAGCCATCATCAGATCCAGTCCATAGTAAACCCTCCTCTTGTTTAGATTCATTTACAGCAAAAATTGTGGCATAGTATTCTACTCCTGTATTGTCTTTTGTGATAGGGCCACCGGAAGATTTAAGCGTAGAAGGGTCATTTCTTGTTAAATCTGGACTTATAATTTCCCAGGATTGTCCTTCATTTGTTGTCATATGCAAATGGTTAGAGGCTGCATATAATTTATTGTTATGATTCGGTGAGAACATGATTGGAAAATTCCATTGGAAACGATATTTAAAATCTTCAGCTCCATGCCCCATTGGATCATCTGGCCAAACATTAATCGCTCTTGTCTCCCCTGTTTTATGATTTTGTCTGGTTAGCAATCCACCATAACTTCCTCCGTAAACAATATCATTATCTGAAGGATCTATAGCTAAATGAGCACTTTCTCCTCCTGCAGTAGACTCCCAATTAGATTCACCAATAAATCTCCCTTGAGTTCTGTGGGCTATTCTAACAGTAGAATTATCCTGTTGTGCTCCATAAATACGGTATGGAAAATGATTATCTGTGGTAACTCTGTAGAATTGCGATGTTGGTTGATTCATATATGTAGACCAATTTATACCTGCATCAAAAGAAACTTGAGCGCCACCATCATCACCAATAATCATTCGCTGATTGTCTTCTGGAGCAATCCATAAATCATGATGGTCTCCATGAGGTGCATTAAACGTCTTGTATGTTTTTCCGCCATCTGTAGATTTATGATATCTTACATTGAGCACATATACTATATTTTCGTCTTGAGTATCTGCATACAATCGAGTATAGTACCAAGCTCGTTGACGTAATTTTCGTTCACTATTGATGAGTTTCCAAGTTTTACCTGCATCTGTAGATTTGTAAACTCCTCCCTTTTCGTTTTCAATTAATGCCCAAACAATATCTGAATTAACTGGAGATACTGTTACACCACTAATTCCCCATATACCGCCCGGCAATCCTTTGTGTGTAGAAATATTAGTCCAAGTTTCACCTTCGTCAGTGCTTTTCCACAGAGCGGAGCCGTCTCCTCCACTAGACAAGCTGTATGGAGTTCTTCTAATATTCCATGTCGTAGCATATAAAACTCTTGGGTTGTTTGGATCCATAATTAAATCTACAACTCCAGCATCTTTATTTGCAAATAATTTCTTACTCCAAGTTTTACCACCATTTGTAGATTTGTAAACCCCTCTTTCTTGAGAGGATTTGTAAAGGTCACCCATTACTCCAGCATATACAATATCTGGATTTTTAGGATGAATACGAACTCTTGGAATGTGTCTGGCATTTTTTAATCCCATAGGCTCCCATGTTTTTCCAGCATTTACGGATTTCCAAATTCCATCTCCGGAGGAAACATTTCCACGAACTGTCTTCTCTCCATTACCAACATAAATAACATTATTGTCCCATTCACTTACCGCAACAGAACCCACTGATCCACCAAAAAATCCATCTGAAATATTCTCCCAAGTATTTCCTGCATCTGTAGTTCTCCAAACACCACCACCAGTAGATCCAAAATAGAATAGATTTGCTTTTCCTGCTACACCTGTCACAGCAGCACTTCTACCTCCTCTAAACGGTCCAATATTTCTCCATTCGGTAGCGTTATAAAAATCTTCAGAATATTTGGTAGTATTCTTTTGAGCGTTAACTTTGTATCCTTCAGAAAAAAGAAGGCATAAAAGGATAATTAATAGTTTTTTCATGTGAGTTTGTTTTTTGAAGCCTAAATTTAAGAATTTAAAATGAGACCAAGTAGATTATGAAAATTTGTATCAAAGGAATTGACAATACTAATATTTTGAAAGATATTTTTATTTCTGGATCTAAAAGTGAATCGAATAGAATGCTGGTCTTGCAAAAATTATTTAGAGAAATTACCATACATAATTTATCAGATTCTGATGATACTCATCATTTACAAGCTGCACTTTCTTCACAAGATGCTGAAATAAACGTTGGTCATGCTGGAACTGCTATGCGCTTCTTAACCGCTTTTTTTGCAATACAACAAAAAAGAACAACTATTTTATCTGGTTCTGAGAGAATGCATCAAAGACCGATTAAAGTTTTGGTAGAGGCACTAAGAACTCTAGGAGCAGAGATTTCTTATCTTGGAAATGAAGGTTTTCCACCATTAAAAATTACTGGAAAACAACTCATCAAAGACCAGGTGAAAATTAATGGTAATATTAGTAGTCAATATATTTCAGCCTTGTTGCTCATTGCTGCCAGCCTACCTAATGGTTTACGTGTTGAGTTAGTAGGTGAAATCACCTCTATTCCTTATATCAATATGACATTGTCTTTGTTGAATCAAATTGGAATTACGACCTCCTTTGAGAGTCAGATTATTCAAATAAATCCTTTTGAAGAAGCAAATAAACATACCATAGAAGTAGAGTCTGATTGGAGCTCGGCTTCTTATTTTTATTCAATAGCCGCGTTAAGTAGTGTTGGTTCTGAAATTCGATTGTCATCTTATAAAAAAGAAAGTTTACAGGGAGATGCAATCCTTGCAGAAATTTATACATCTTTTGGTGTAGAAACTGTTTATGAGACCAATAGTATAGTCTTAAGGAAAACTAAAGAAGCGAATAAAGAACATCTTACTATTGATTTAAATAAAGCTCCGGATATTGCACAAACAATTGCAGTAACTTGCTATGGATTAGGAATTACATGTGAGTTGTTGGGGTTACACACCTTAAAAATTAAAGAAACAGATCGACTGGAGGCATTACATTCAGAACTCACAAAATTAGGAGCAAACATTTCGGTAACTCCTACTAGCCTTTATCTTAAAAGTAGCTCAGAGATAGTTGCTGATGTTTCAATAGAGACCTATAATGATCATAGAATGGCAATGGCATTTGCACCTTTAGGAATGAAAATTCCTCTTGAAATTTTAGATGCTGATGTGGTTACTAAATCATATCGAAATTTTTGGAAAGATTTGCAGAAAATTGGTTTTCAATTAAATAAAGTATAAATTAAACTGTCAAATACTTGACATCCCCTTACTTCAAATCGTATATTTGCCGCCGTTACCCTAAAACTACATTTTGTAATATATCTATTTTGTGAATGCAAAGCCATTCATTATTCTAAGATAAATTACTTATGATATTTTAAAAAAATAACTAAGGACATATGAAATTATCCCATTTTAATTTTGAATTGCCAGAAGAATTACTGGCAGAATATCCAGCTGAACACAGAGATGAGTCTCGTTTGATGGTTTTAAATCGTAAAGATCAAACTATAGAACATAAAATGTTTAAAGACGTCATTAATTACTTTGATGAAGGTGATGTTTTAATGTTAAATAACACAAAAGTTTTCCCTGCTAGAATGTATGGGAATAAAGAAAAAACTGGAGCTAGGATTGAAGTATTTTTATTGAGGGAATTAAATGCTGAAAATAGATTATGGGATGTTTTAGTAGATCCAGCAAGGAAAATTAGAATTGGAAATAAATTATTTTTTGGAGAAGACGATAGTCTAGTTGCAGAGGTGATTGATAATACCACTTCAAGAGGTCGTACCCTTCGTTTTTTATATGATGGAGACTATGAAGAGTTTAGAGAAAAATTATTAGAATTAGGAGAGACACCTCTACCAAAATATATAAAAAGAGGTGTGGAAGCCTCTGATAAAGAACGCTATCAAACAATATTTGCAAAAAACGAAGGCGCTGTTGCAGCTCCGACTGCAGGTTTACATTTTTCGAAACATTTAATGAAACGTTTAGAAATTAAAGGTGTAGATTTTGGTGAATTAACGCTTCATGTTGGCCTTGGAACTTTCAGTCCAGTTGAAGTTGAAGATTTATCCAAACATAAAACAGATTCTGAACAAATTAGTATTCCTCCGGGAACAGCTCAGTTAATCAATGATGCCATTGTAAATAAAAGAAGAATTTGTGCTGTAGGAACTACGGTAATGCGTGCTGTTGAATCTTCTGTTTCTGCCAGTGCTAGATTAAATAGTTACACAGGTTGGACTAATAAATTTATTTTCCCACCGTATGACTTTAGTATTGCAAACTCTATGATTACAAACTTTCATTCACCAAAATCAACCCTAATGATGATGGCTGCTGCTTTTGCAGGATATGATTTTTTAATGGAAGCCTATAAAATAGCTGTTAAAGAAGAGTACAAGTTTCATACTTATGGCGATGCCATGTTGATTATTTAAGTTGGTTAAAAAATATAAAATCAAAAGCCTCATAGCCATGCTATGAGGTTTTTGTATTTTTGTGGAAGTATCTTAATAGATTTTAATTTAGACAATAGACTCAAAGACAACAGAAATTATAGATGAAGCCAAAGAAAAAAGACATTCGATCTTTAACAAAAGAGCAGCTGAGAAATTTTTTTGTAGAAAACGGAGATAAAGCATTTCGAGGAAATCAAGTTTTTGAATGGTTATGGAGTAAATCCTTACATACTTTTGAGGCCATGACCAATATTTCCATAGAAACAAGACAAATGTTGGAAGAAAACTTTGTTATTAATCATATTGAAGTAGATTCTATGCAACGAAGTAAAGATGGAACCATAAAGAATGGAATTCGTTTGCATGATGGTTTTATTGTAGAATCTGTTTTAATACCTACTGAGAAAAGAACAACTGCTTGTGTTTCTAGTCAGGTTGGGTGTAGTTTAGATTGTCGTTTTTGCGCAACTTCTAGACTAAAAAGGATGAGAAACTTGAATCCTGATGAAATTTATGATCAAGTAGTGGCCATAGACAAGCAAAGTAAATTATATCACAATCGCAAACTCTCTAATATTGTTTTTATGGGTATGGGAGAGCCTTTAATGAATTACAATAATGTAATTAAATCAATTGATAAAATAACATCAACTGAGGGTCTTGGAATGTCTTCAAAACGAATTACTGTATCTACTTCTGGTGTTCCAAAAATTATTAAAAAAATGGCTGATGATGAAGTTAAATTTAATCTAGCTGTTTCATTGCATTCAGCAATAGATAGCGTAAGAACATCTATTATGCCGTTTAATGAAACATTTCCATTGAAAGATCTCGGAGACTCTTTAGTATATTGGTTTGAAAAAACACAACGAGTAGTTACCTATGAATATATCGTTTGGGATGGAATTAATGATAAAAAAGAGGATATTAAGGCACTAATTAATTTCTGTAAACTAATTCCTTGTAAAGTTAATTTAATCGAGTATAACCCAATAGATGATGGAGAGTTTCAACAGGCGAACTCCAGGGTTATAGATAATTATATTTCAAATCTAGAAATGCATGATATTGTTGTAAATGTTAGACGATCTAGAGGAAAAGATATTGACGCAGCTTGTGGTCAGTTAGCCAACAAATCGTAACCTAACTCTAGGTTACATTTTGTAAATTTGTACTACTAATGAAGATTGTTGAGGAAATAAAAAAACCCATTCAAAAGGAGATGGAACGCTTTGAAGAAAAGTTCAAAGACTCTATGATCTCCAAAGTACCCTTACTTAATAGAATTACGTATTATATTGTTAGAAGAAAAGGAAAGCAAATGCGTCCAATGTTTGTTTTCTTAGTTGCTAAGATGGTTTCTAATGGAGGTTTTGATCAACGAACCTATAGAGGGGCTTCTGTGGTAGAATTAATTCATACAGCAACTCTTGTTCACGATGATATTGTCGATGACAGTAACAGAAGAAGGGGTTTTTTCTCTATTAATGCACTATGGAAAAATAAAATTGCAGTTTTAGTAGGAGATTATTTATTGTCTAAAGGGCTTTTACTTTCCATAGATAATGAAGACTTTGATTTGTTAAAGCTAATTTCAATAGCAGTCAGAGAAATGAGTGAAGGTGAATTACTCCAAATAGAAAAAGCTAGAAAACTAGATATTACCGAAGATGTTTACTATGAAATTATTCGTCAGAAAACAGCTACATTAATTGCAGCTTGCTGTGGAATTGGAGCAGCATCAGTTGGAGCAAATCAAGATACGGTTCAACAAATGAGAAAATTTGGGCAGTATATTGGGATGGCATTTCAAATAAAAGATGACTTATTTGACTATTCTGAAGAAAAAATTGGAAAGCCTACAGGGATAGATATTAAAGAACAAAAAATGACTCTCCCTTTAATTTATACATTAAATAGTTGCTCAAAAAAAGAAAAGGCTTGGCTAATTAACTCTATTAAAAAATACAACAAAGACAAAAAAAGAGTTAAAGAGGTCATTACTTTTGTTAAAAAAAGCGGAGGTATCGAGTACACCACAAAAAAAATGATTGATTATAAAACTAAGGCATTGACAATTCTAGAGAATTTTCAGGACTCTGATTATAAAACATCCTTAATTAAGATGATCGATTATGTAGTAGAGCGAAAGATTTAAAGATTTATTAACTCCTCTACAAAATCTCTTTTATTAGATAACCTTGGCACTTTGTGTTGTCCACCTAATTTCCCCTTTTTCTTTAACCAAGAATAAAATAACCCTTTTTTTACACTATGTATTTTTGGCATTACTAAAGTCATGTTGTTATAACGTTTAGCCTCATAATCTGAATTTATAGATTTTAAGGCATTGTCGAGTAATTCTGTGAAATACTCTAAATTTTGTGGAGCTTTTGCAAATTCAATCACCCATTCATGACTTCCTTGTTTTTTACCATTCATAAAAATTGGTCCAACAGTATAGTCCGTAATAGTTGATTTTGTTTTTTTACAAGCCAGCCTTAAAGCCTCTTCAGCATTTTCAATAATTAGTTCTTCTCCAAATACATTAATATGATGTTTAGTTCTTCCTGTAATTTTAATTTTATAAGGACTTAGCGAGGTAAACTTGACTGTATCTCCAATTAAATATCGCCACAATCCACCATTTGTAGAAATAACAACTGCATAATTCTTGTCTTTTTTTACTTGAGATAAAGGAATTGCTATAGAGTTTTCACCACGATATTCACTCATAGGAATAAATTCATAAAATATTCCATAATCAAGCATTAAAAGGAGGTCTAGACTGCCATTTACATCTTGTAAGGCAAAAAATCCCTCAGATGCATTATAAGTTTCATAATATTTAAAATCTTTTTTTGGGATAAGTTTTCTGTATTGTTCTCGATAAGGATTAAAATTAACACCCCCATGAAAATACACCTCCAGATTAGGCCAAACCTCTAAAATATTATTTTTACCTGTTTTTTCTAAAACTCTATTTAATAATACCAACATCCAAGAGGGAACTCCAACCAAACTTGTTATATTTTCGTGAATGGTTTCATTAATTATTGCTTCCATCTTTGTTTCCCACTCACTCATTAAAGCTGTCTCTTGACTTGGTGCTGAACTAAAGTCTGCCCAAAAAGGCATGTTTTCAATAATTATTGCAGATAAATCCCCAAAATAAGAATTGTTGTCTTCATAAACAGCATTACTCCCGCCCAAACGAAGTGCTTTTCCATTAAATAAAGCAGTTTCCTCATTGTTGTTAATGTAGAGGCAAAGCATATCTTTTCCAGCCTTTAAATGGCAATTTTCAATAGCTTCGTCACTTACAGGAATAAATTTACTTTTAGCATTTGTTGTTCCACTAGATTTTGCAAACCATTTAATTTTTGTTGGCCAAAATAAATTTTGTTCTCCTTTTCTGCACCGCTCAATTAAAGGTTCTATGCTTTCATATTGCTGAATCGGAACCTTATTCGAGAAATTTTCATAGGTACGAATAGAAGAAAAGTCAGATTTTTTCCCAAACTCTGTGTCTTTTGCAGATTGAATTAAACGAAATAATAATTCTTCTTGAACATCTATGGGGTATTTAATGAACAATTCCATTTGATGCTTTCTCTTTTTGAGAAACCAAGAAATAATAGAATTAACAAATGGAATTGCCATGGTGTTTCAGAGTTTAGTAAAATGATTTTTCCGTAAGTTTGTGATGTACTTACTAGATAGAGATAAAAATAGAAAAATATTTTAGATGCAATACCAAGGAGTTTTAAAAAAAATGATCACTGAAAGCAATGAAGCAATTCAATATTATTTAGATTTAGAAACTGACTTTATTAATGTTAATCAGTTGTTAAACAAGAATTTAGAATTTAAATTTTTGAAATATAGTTGTATGAGTTGTCAATCAGATAAAGAAATTTATCGTCAAGGATTTTGTAAATCATGTTTTTTTGAAACACCAAGTGCGGGAGATTGGATTATGAGACCTGAATTAAGTACAGCTCATTTGGGTAAGGAAGATCGAGATTTAGCCTATGAAAAATCTGTTCAACTTCAGCCTCACATAGTATATTTAGCAAATTCTAGCAATGTAAAAGTTGGAGTTACAAGGAAGCAACAAGTGCCAACCCGTTGGATAGATCAAGGAGCCCATGAAGCTATAGAAATTGTGGAAGTTCCAAATAGATATCTAGCAGGAATTACTGAAGTAGCACTCAAAGCATATGTAGCCGATAAAACTAATTGGAGAAAAATGTTAAAAAACGATATTGAAGAGGCAGATTTAAAAGAATGGCAAAATAAATTACGCCCATTCATTCCAGAAGAAGCAAAAGAATATTTCATTGAAAATAACACATTAACAGTAATCAATTTCCCAGTACATCAATATCCAGAAAAACCTAAAAGTTTAAATATTGTAAAAGAGCAAAACTATTCGGGAAAGTTAGTAGGGATAAAAGGGCAGTATTTAATATTTGAAGACCAAACAGTTTTTAATATCAGATCAAATGAGGGTATTGTAGTGGAATTAAATATTAATTAAAATCATAAAGAAATTACCAAGTCATGAATAAATCTAACTTTCTTAAAGTTGCTTTAGCTCAAATATCTCCAGTTTGGTTAGATAAAAAACAAACCATACAAAAAATCAAAAATACCATTGAAGAGGCTTCAAAAGAAAAAGCAGAATTAATTGTTTTTGGTGAAGCTTTACTTCCTGGTTACCCATTTTGGATTGGATTAACTAATGGCGCAGCATGGAACTCTTCTGTTCAAAAAGAAATTCATGCCCATTATGTACAAAATTCAATTACCATTGAAAAAGGAGAACTAGCTTCCATATGTAATCTTGCAAAAGAACATCGTATGGCTATATATTTAGGAATTATAGAACGCGCTCAGAATAGGGGAGGGCATAGTATTTACGCATCTTTGGTGTATATAAATCAAGACGGAGTTATAAAATCAGTTCACAGAAAATTACAACCAACTTTCGATGAACGCTTAACTTGGGCCCCAGGAGATGGTCATGGCTTACAGGTACATCCTTTAAAAAACTTCACTATTGGTGGTTTAAATTGTTGGGAGAATTGGATGCCTTTACCTAGAGCTGCATTGTATGGTCAAGGAGAGGATTTACATGTGGCAGTATGGCCTGGGAGTGATCACAATACAAAAGATATTACACGCTTTATTGCAAGAGAATCTCGTTCATTTGTAATTTCTGTTTCTAGTTTAATGCAAAAATCAAATTTTCCTAAAGAGACACCTCATTTTGATAAAATTATAAAAAATGCACCTGATACTCTGGTCAATGGAGGTTCATGCATTGCAGGGCCAGACGGAGAATGGATTTTGGAGCCAGTTATCAATAAAGAAGGAATATTTTATGAAACTTTAGATTTTTCTAGAGTCTTGGAAGAACGTCAAAATTTTGATGTTGCAGGGCATTATTCGAGACCCGATATTACGAAACTACATGTGAATAGAGATCGACAAAGTACAGTTTCTTTTGAGGATTAATTTGTATGCGCCTTAAGTACTTGTTCGATAATTTTTTCAACACCTAAATTAGAATTGTTTTCTGTCATAAAACGAGCAGTTTTCTTAACTTCTTCGTGCGCATTTTTCATAGCAAAGCTAAAAGTTGCTGCTTCTAACATTTCTAAATCATTTAAATAATCTCCAAAAACCATAGTTTGTTCTGGAGTGATGTTCATCTTCTCCTGTAAAAATTTGATAGCTGTTCCTTTATTAGAGTTAAGATTTGAAATATCCAACCAGTTTTTCCCAGAAATTTTTAATAAAAAAACGTCTTCAAATTGTTTTACTGAGGGATAAATAAATTTTTCCGATGATTCAGAGTGATACAAAGCAATTTTAATAATTGGATTATGATTAGGTATAGTTGTTAAGTCCTGCACTAGCTCGTGAGCACTATAATATTCCTGAAACATATCAATAAAACGTTGATTTTTAGTTTCAATAAAAGCTTTATGTTCACCGCATAAAATAATAAAGGTATTCTTGATTTTTCTCAAAACAGGAATTAATTCAACTACCTTTTGTGGATCAAATGTTTGTAAAAGAAGTGTTTTATTTTCTTTTTTTATAACACCACCATTTTCACCAACAATGGTAATCTGATCCTTTATGGGATAAAGTTTTTGAGCAATACTGTTATACTGCCTTCCGCTTGCAGCTACAAAATGAATCTTATGCGCCTTCAATTTTTCAAACTGATCGAAAAATAAAGGACTTACTTCTTCTTCAGAGTTGAGTAGGGTTCCATCCATATCTGAAACAATCATTTTTACATTTGATAAATCCATTTAATTAGTTAATTTTAAAAGTAAAAGATTCAATATAATAAAAATTTATATGGGTTTATTTAATTGATAAAGCACTTCTTTTTTGTTGAATAATTTCCCAAAACAAATAACCATAAACAACAAGGTACTCTAAAACCATAAACCAATTATTTTCTTTCCAAGGAATATTGGCATAGGCTTGATATGATAACACGATCACAAAACTCCATACAATTGGAAACCTATAGTTTGTAAAAACAGACAAAATAACTAATGTTGCCAAATACCATGGGTGCATTGTAGTTGTGGTAAAATAGTAAAAAGAAATTCCCATGAGTAGGGCAGTTATGAGTTGCTGAGGTGATTTATTTTTTCTAAAAAAAGTGATAATTAATAAAAAAATTACAACTACTATAGGAGTTATTTTTCCAATAATAGCAATTTCATTATAGCCTCTAAAAAGAGTTCCCAGTGCTCTGGCTATGTAATATAAACTGGCATTAAATTCAAATTTTTGAAACCATAATCCGATAGAATCTAAGTAGTTATTCAGTAAATTTGATGATAAAAAAGGAAGGAATAGCACTATGTTTACGATCATAATTATGCACCCAAAAGACAAAAATTTTAAAACTCCTTTTGTTCTATTTTCTTTTGTAAACCATTGATAAAAAAGAGGTAAAAATAATAAAGGGATTAATTTCACACTAACAGAAAGTCCAAAAGTTAGCGCGGCTAAACTCCATTTTTTTTGAAGCAATATATACAAACTCCAAATCAGGAAAAATAGCATCACAGACTCAAAATGTAAATTACCTGTTAACTCAATAATAATAAAGGGGTTTAAAGCATATAAGAAAATATTGTGAACTGGTAATTTTAATTTTTCTAATATTTTTTTTCCAAAATAAATAATTCCAATATCTGCTAAAATAATTTGTAATCTTAATACAATAATAGACCCAATGATACTTGAATTGGCAACTATGGCAGCGATGAAGAAATTTAACTGATTAATAGGGGGGTAGTTTGTATAATGACTTCCGTTTAAAGCCCCCATTCCTGAGTATAAATCAGCGGCTTGATTAATCGGTGTATTTCCTTGATTTATAAAAGTTTCAGGTAAATATAGATAAGGGTTTAACCCTTTTAACATCATTCTTCCATCCCATATAAATCTATAAAAATCTTGTGATAAGTTTGGAATAGCAGTCAAAAAAATCAATCTAAATATAATAGCAATGGCTACCAAAAAAGTAAAGTTATTTTTCTCTTTTTTGATGAAGTATAAAAAAGGAATAAATAAAATAAAATATTGAGTTATTAGCTGTGTAAAATTTGATCTATCTAAGCAGTGAGCCATTAGAAAATAAAACAAAACACTGAGGGTAGAGAGTATAATTGTTTTATTTTTTTGTTGTAGTAACATAGGTTAAGCTCTAGAAAAAATTGACTTCCAAAAAACATAACCAAAACCAAGGAACAACATCAGGTGAAAAGGAAATAATCCAAAGTCACCCTCTTGATTCCCCACTACAAATGCGCTATACATACCAAAGGCAAAATAGAGTGTCATAATTCCCTCAATGATCGTATTTGTAGAGATTTTTTTATGGATATATTTATTTTTTTTCCAGCTGTCTTTTAGTGTTTTAATATTAAATTTTGGTGTCCTTATAAAATCACTTTTTTTTCCAAAATGCCCTTCCAAAACTGCAGTGCTGTTGTGAAAGGAAAAGCCTAAAGCAATGGAAAAGAACGTAAAAAAAGTTCCTGTAAATTTTAAAAAACTTTTGATACCTCCTCCATAACTCTTCTTAAACATATACCAGTAGCAAATGAAGAAAATTATAGAGCTTACAATAAAAAAACTTATCATATAGAAATAAGATTTTAAATGAGGGTGTTCATTTTTGATGTAAAGCATAGGAATGCTTAAAATAGCTACGATTAAAACCATTAAAAACATAGAGCTGTTTAATAAATGTAATACACTATGAATTTTTGTTTTTAGTGAGATATCTTTATCTAATAAAACACGTTTCGTCATTTTTTGGAAGTTTTCTGCTCCTCCTTTATTCCATCGAAATTGTTGAGATCTTGCAGCACTGATAATAACAGGTAACTCAGCAGGAGTTTTTACATGTTCCAAATACTTAAACTTCCATTTTTTCAATTGAGCTCTGTAGCTTAAGTCTAAATCTTCGGTTAAGGTATCTCCTTCCCAATTTCCTGCATCTAAAATACATTCTTTACGCCATACACCAGCAGTACCATTAAAATTGATAAAATGGCCTTTAGTATTCCTGCCAACTTGTTCTAGTGTAAAATGGGCATCTAAAGCAAAGGCTTGTATTTTAGTTAATGTAGAATAATCTCTGTTGATATGGTCCCAGCGGGTTTGAACAACTCCAATTTCATTATTTTTGAAATAGGGTATAGTTTCTAATAACCAATTTTTTTGCGGTAAGAAATCTGCATCAAAAATGGCAATAAATTCACCTTTTGCAATTTCTAAGCCCTCTTTTAAGGCTCCAGCTTTAAAACCTTCACGATTAGTTCTCTGAATATGTTGAATATTAATTCCTGTTTTTTGAAGCTTTTTAATTTGTGCTCTCGTAGTCTCAACAGATTGATCTGTAGAGTCATCTAAAACTTGAATTTCTAGTTTTTCTCTGGGGTATTCTAATGTTACAATATTATTTAATAAACGTTCCATCACGTACATTTCGTTATATACCGGAAGTTGGATGGTTACATAAGGAACTTCGTTTATGTTTTTTAAATCAAATTTGGGTGAAGTATCTTTTTTTTTTTGAGCGCTTCTGTAGTTAAAAAGTAAATTTAATTGGGCTAGCGCATACATGAAAATAAGGACAAGTGCTAAAGAATAAATGGCGATAATAATATATTCTAAAACCATTATTTTAAACTGTATTTAAAGATCCAACCCAATATTTTCATACCTGCAAATATAGTGCCTTTTAATGTTCCGGATACCTTAGAAACACCAATTCTGTTTCTGTATTTCATTGGTATTTCTGTATATGAATATCCTTTTTTAATTGCTTTTAACTGCATTTCAACCGTCCACCCATAGGTTTTATCTTCCATTTTTAGTTGAACTAGTTTTTTATATTTTATGGCTCTAAATGGGCCAAGGTCTGTATACTTTGCACCAAAAAAGAGACTCATTAAAAAAGTAGCTAACCAATTACCAAAAACTTGTTGAGGTGTCATAGAACCCGACTCTCTATATTTTTTTACACGAGATCCTATTACAAAATCAATTTTATCATTGATTATTGGCGCAACAAGTTGTGTTAATTGTTCAGGATAATCAGAATAATCACCATCTAAAAAAACAATAATATCTGGGTGTTGAGGAGCTTTTAGATTAGCAATATAATCCATTCCTTTTAAACATGCGTACCCATAACCCTTTCTAGGCTCTGTTAAAACAGTAGCCCCTGCTTCAGCAGCATTTTGTTCCGTTTTGTCTGTTGAATTATTGCTAACAACAATAACTTCGTCTACATTGGATGGGATGTCCTTAATGACCTTGGTTATAGAATTTTCCTCATTATATGCAGGAATAATTACCTTAATTATTGGTTTCATTAATTTAGATTGGCTATGTATTCAAATATAAATAAAGAAAACAAAAGCTTATAAAAAGAAACCATAATTAAAAAAAATGAATTTAGAGCTAAGGGGTTATTTTTAACTCTTTTTGTTGTTCTGGAACTATATATTTATCAAAATACCAAGAAGACCACTTTTCTAGTGTGAAAAAAAGACCTACTCCTAAAATTAGTATTGTTAGACTCAATATGATTAAATTTTTACGTTTTCTATTTGGATCTATAGAACATTGATTCTGTTTTTTTCTATAAGCATAAATTCCATATATACCTATGATAACAGCAACACCTCTTAGAATAAATGAGCCAGTACCAGTACTGCCATCTTGTTCATAGAAAAAGTCTGCAAAGGAAATAGCATAAACACCACCCATAAGACCAAACATGAATAATACAGCAGGAGCTACACAACATAGTATGCCTGCTACAGCGGCACTCAATGAGTATTTTAAGCCCCATTTGATGAGATTAGGTTCTTTTTTTTCAGACATTTTTTTAATTTTTTAAGAATTAAATTTAATAATTAGATAACATCATCCGAGTCATATACAATATATGATGTAAATTTAGCAAAACTGACTCCATTTAATTCTTAAAAAAAGAATAAATAATAAAAAAGAAGAATGATTAAAAACAACTTCAAAATTATACTATTAATTTTTGCGACAATTTTTATGATTAGTTGTAAAAACGAGATCAAACCAACTTCAGAAAAATTACCTTCTCTTAAAGGGAAAAATATTTTAATGGTTTATGGAGGCTGGGATGGTCATCAGCCAGCTGTTTTTGTAACTAAAGTATCTAAATGGTTGGAATTGGCCGGAGCTAAGATTACACTTTCAGATTCTTTGGGGGTTTATACTAATAAAAAAATAATGGATAAAACAGATTTAATTATTCAGTATTGGACAATGGGAGAAATCACTAAAGAACAGTTTCTTGGCCTAGAGAATGCCATAAAAAGAGGAGTTGGCCTAGCGGGTTGTCATGGTGGTCTTGGAGATTCTTTTAGGCAAAACCCTGAATATCAGTATATGATTGGAGGACAATGGGTTGAACACCCTGGTGGTAAAATTGACTATACAGTCAATGTTCTAGATGTCAATGATCCAATATCAGACGGAATTAAAGATTTTGAAATAAAAGATACAGAACAATATTATATGCATATTGATCCTAATACAAAAGTGTTAGCCACAACTAAATTTACAGATAGTATTCATTCCTGGATAAAAGATCGTGTGATGCCTGTAGCTTGGAAAACATATTATGGAAATGGTAGAGTTTTCTATCTTTCTATAGGTCACGATCCGAAAGATTTTGATACTGATGGGGCAAAAGAACTTCTTTTTAGGGGGATTAGATGGGCAAGTGGAAGTAGGTATGAACCCAAGGAAAACACATTGAGTGCCGTCTATGAATGACCAACAGTATAAAATTGAAAGCCTTTTTTGATTACTTCTTACCTAATGGATATATTTCTTGACCTACAAAGCTCGTTGGGAATTTTTCATCATTTTCAAATCCTAGTTCAATATCTCTCCCGTCAGATGGAATATAACTGGTCTTAAAGAGGTAATCCCAAACACTTAAAGTTAACCCGAAATTAACACCAAATTTATTTGGAACTTTTTTTCCATGATGCCAAATATGCATTTGAGGATTATTAAAAATATACTTTAAAAGCCCTAAAGGGATAGTAATATTACTGTGGTTAAAATGGCCCATAGCTAAAGTGAATAAATACACTAAAATAAAATCATCAATACCAAAACCAATCAATGCTAATGGAATGTATTCTAGAGTTCTGTAAACAATAGTCTCCATCCAATGATATCTCAAATGCGCAGCAAACCCCATTTCTTTGACAGAGTGGTGAACTTTATGAAAATTCCATAAAAATGGGATGCGATGTAATAATCTATGAATAAAATATTGAATAAAATCTCGTGTTAAGAACAAGATGAACAACTGACTCCAATAAGGGAACGTTTCTACATTAAAAAAAGCTAGATTGTCAACACCTATACTTTTTAAAACATTATTAAAGAATAATACTGCAACATTAGAGAGGGCATTGTAAACAATTAATGAAAACAAGAAAAAGTTAAAAAACATATAGAAGCTGTCCAGCCAAAAGTCTTTTCTAATTTTATTTTGATTTTTTCTCCAAGGCATTACTACCTCTAAAATCCAAAACACAAGTGATATACCAATTAGCCAATAAAAGTAATTGCCCCAATGTGGGTTCAGGATTTCACGGGCTAAATAGTTTGAATAGCCAGAAAATGAATCTTTAATGATGTTTAGGTATGTATCCATTTTAAAATTTATAGCTCTTAACAACAACCCCCTCCATCATAATGAAAAGTAGATTCAGAAAAGTAGATGTCATCTCTATTTAAGTTTTTTAATACCGTAGCTGTCTTATCACAGATAGCCAAGGGTTGATTTTTTAATAAAGTATGTCCAGCACCATCATCAAAAAAATCATCATCACCATAGTAAATTGCAGCTTTTCCCGTAAAAACACATGGTCCATCTTTTGGCATTGGATCTTTAATTGCAGCAACTTCAATAGATTCTATATAAATCAATTCATTTGTTGGATAATTTTTTGGATCTAATACTCTATAAGGTTTACGAGCTCTGATCTCAATAGTTCCAAAACCGGCATTGGTTAATGCTTTTACATATTCATTAATAGGTAAACTCCCACTTAAACAGAGTGCACGTAAACGTTCGTCATTACGTAATTTAGCATTCATGGGTTGTTCGCAAGTTGGATCACTCATTACCAAACGTCCATGGGGTTTTAACACGCGATACATTTCAGCAATTGCTTTTTTTAAATCATCTGATTTAAAAATATTAAACAGGCAGTTTTGAGCAGCAACATCAATTGAATTATTTTCTACAGGTAAGTTTAATGCATCACCTTTTCGAAGGTCTACAAAATTAGATTTAAACCAAGGGTTCATTTCTTCAGCCTCAATAAAATTTTTTCGTGAAGCTTCTAACATTTCATCAACGACGTCTAATCCAATAACACCTCCTTTTTGCCTATTGAAATAACTAAATTGCAGTAGTTCCATTCCACCACCAACACCAACATATAGCATTTTTGGGTTGTTGGTTAAGTCTCGAGCATGCACTGTAGAACCACATCCGTAGTTCATTTCTTGCATAATTCTTGGAATTTTTAACCCTGGCAATTCCCAAATAGGATTTGTTGTGCAACACAGTCCAACATCAGGGGTTAGTGCAGCTTCTTTGTATACATTATGTGTAGTCTCTAAGTAACTCATAATTGTTTTATCAATTCTTTAAATAATATGATCATTTTAGGTTCTGCTTTTCCTGCTATTTTAATGATTTCCTCGATGTTTACGGGAGCTAAATTCTTGGGATCACATTCGTCTGTTAATACTGAAATTGCAGCACAGGTCAAATTTAAATGTTTGGCAACAATAACTTCAGGTACTGTGCTCATTCCAACAGCATCAACTTCCAAAATTTGTAGCATTCTATATTCAGCTCTAGTTTCTAATTGTGGACCAAAAACACCCGCATAAACCCCTTCTTGAAGCTTAATGTCGTTTTGTTTTGCGATTGATTTCAGTACCCGATTAATTTTTTTAGAATAAGGTTCTAATAGGTCTGCAAAACGTTCTCCAAATTCACCAACTTCAGCAAATGCTAAAGGCGAGTTTCCTTGCAAATTGAGATGATCATCAATAAGCATTAAATCTCCTTTTTTGTAGGATAAATTGATGGCTCCTGCTGCATTTGAAATTAATAACGTAGTAATTCCTAATTGATGCATTGTTCTAATGCCATAGGTTACCTCCCAATAATTGTATCCTTCGTAAAGATGAAATCTACCAGACATTACAATCACTTTTTTTCCTGAAAGTATTCCATATATTAATTTTCCAGAATGAAACTCTACAGTTGCTTTTGGAAAATGTGGAATGTCTGCATAGGCAATCTCTTGTTCAATAACAATTTCATTCATTAATTGCCCTAAACCTGTACCTAATACAATTCCAATTTCTGGATTTTGAAACCCTTTTAATTTTAAAAAGTCTATGGTTTCTTTTAGCTGTTGTTTTTTCATCTAGGTTTTAAGAATTTAGTAAAAGCAGAATGGTTTTCGATGTCTTCAATGACATCAACGTCATTTAACATTGATAACAAATGTACATCAACTTTTTCTAAATTTTTTAAAGTATCTTCTCTCACTGTTGACGATCCCCAATTTTTATTCTCAAAGATTTTTAGGTGTAATTTTTTTAGACCAATTAAATAATAACCTCCGTCTGTAGCAGGGCCAATAACAACATCATTATGGTCTAATTTTTTGAAAGCATCATTAATATGAGAGGGTTTTAAATCGAATAAATCACTCCCAATAAGTATTATTTTTTTGTATTTTTTCTTGAAACCATCGTCAATAGCATTTTTCATTTTTTCTCCAAGATCATTACCAAATTGTTCTTTTTTGTGATAATTTGATCGATTCCAAAGATCATCTTTTATAATTTTTTTAGAATAATAAACTGTCTTATCACAAGATATATTTTTAGTTGCCTCTTTAGTTTTATGTAATAAAAAATGATAAATATCTAAGGCTGTTTTATCTCCAACGGATTTTGCCAAACGTGTTTTTACTTTTCCTAATTCTGGATTTCGGGTAAAAATTAGTAATAGATTTTTTGAATTCATTACGCAACAACTCCTTGACAACTACTCCCAGCACCAGCTGTGCAACCATAACAATGCTGGTTGATGATAATATTTCTATTTTGTAATAACTTCTCGTTATAGACTGATATGTGGTTTACTTTACTAGCTACTTTTAAGTTGAGCATTTGATTAAAATCACAATCAAAGAGCCATCCATCCCAGCTTACGGAAAGTGTATTGGTGCACATTACATTTTTTACTGCTTCAGGGTTATAAGCCTCTACCAATGCATACATGTAGTCTTCATAATTTTCTGAAGCAATTAAATAATCTAAGAATCTACTTATAGGTAAATTTGTTATGGCAAATAAAGAATTGAAATTGATATTAAACTCCTCTCTAAGTGCCTTTTTGAAATCATTTTCTAAAGCCTTTTGATTTCCTGGTAAAAAAGCACCTGATGGATTGTAAACTAAATCAAGTTTTAGGTCACTTCCTGGAATTCCATATCCTACAGCATTTAATTCTTGAAGCGCTTGTATAGATTTATCAAACACACCGTCACCCCTTTGCTTATCTGTTTTACCTCTCGTCCAATGAGGCATTGAGCTCACTACATGAATAGTGTGTTTTTTAAAGAATTCTGGTAAATCGTGAAATTTTTTATTGGCTCTTATAATTGTTAGATTGGAGCGAACAATAAAATCGTTGATGCCTAACTTGGCAGCTTCTTCAACAAACCATCTAAAGTTTGGATTCATTTCTGGAGCTCCGCCTGTTAAATCAAGTGTATGTGCTCCTGTTTTTTTGATAACATTCAAACATTCTTGCATGGTCTTTTTGGTCATAATTTCTTTTCTGTCAGGACCAGCATCAACATGACAATGAGCACAAACTTGATTGCACATATAACCCATGTTAATTTGTAAAATTTCTAATTTCTTTGGACGTAATGGAAATTGATTTGTGGCTGCTATTTTTTTTGCAAATGTTGGTAATTCTCCATTGGCAAATTGTCCGTTGGATAAAACCTCTATTTGTCTTTTTGTATTGGCTAGATCATTATTTCTAGCTAAAAGTGATTTTTTACTCATGTTACATTTCCAATTTGTTCACTTTGTTCATCATTTGAACTCCATGCACTAAAGTAGCACCACTCTTAATGGCGGCACCCACATGAACAGCTTCCATCATTTCTTCTTTTGTAATCCCTCGTTGTAAGCCGTCTTTTGTATAGGCATCTATACAATAGGGGCATTGCTCTGTATGAGCTACGGCTAATGCGATCAATGATTTTTCACGAGCAGTTAGCGCTCCTTCCTCAAATACTTTTCCATAATACTCAAAGAATTTATTTCCAAGCTCTTCACTCCACTCAGTTATATTGCCAAATTTTCGTAAATCGGCAGGGTTATAATATGTTTTAGACATAAAAATTTTATTTAATGTTCAAACTCCAGTCGTAAGTTAGGTATTTTATGCTTGCTTTTTCACTTACTTTTATGCTCGCATATTTATTTATATAATCTATTAGCGTTCCATTTTTTGTAAAATCAATGGAAAACCAATCAAAAATTTTTGACAGTTCTAATTTATTTTCACTTATTTTATTTCTATTCTCGTTGTTTATAAATTCTAGCATTAAATTGTCTAAGGCGGTTTCTATATTATCCTCGGAAAAAGCAAAGTTTCCTAATTTAGGACAAGACATAGAAGCACAATTAATACCCACATGAATTCTTGGATCATTGTATTTTTTTCGTAAGATTTCGTGTTCAATCCAGTCTAATGTGTAGGTGTTTTCACCCACTTTTATAAAAGGAATCTTCCAAACTGTTTTTCCGTCTATTTTAATATCTCTGATACTTTTCAAGGGGTAATTGGTTAAAATAATTTTAATGGTATAGGCATTGTAAGTATTTAACCAATAAGCCTTTTCTTTATTTAACGACCAATCCTTAGCGGGTTTAGCCTGCTGTAGATACGCTAAATAATTATCTAAAATTGGTTCATTGTTTTTTAATAATTGATAATCTACCATTCCATTTTCATCCACATTTTTTTTCAGTAAACTGTCAAAAATAAAGGTTTGACCTTGACTTGAAACAAAGATCAGCATGCATATTAATGTTATTAATTGAGTTTTAAATATATCATTTAGATATAAATTTGTAGTGAGTTTATACTTCATAAAACAAATTTAAATTTCTATTTCTTCTCCCATTTTTAAACCAAAATGTTTTCTAAATGAAAAGACAATAACATATAAAATAGGGGTGTCTAATGCGGCTATCATCATTTTAAAAATAACCCCACTAACCAATAACCCATAAAATTTGTCCCAAGCAATAATATTAAAAGAGCAAAGCAATATCAAAACAGTTAATGTGTCTATAATTTGAGAGGTAAAGGTTGAAAAATTATTTCGTAACCACAGGTGTTTTCCTTTTGTGAGCGTTTTCCAAAAATGATAGACTCTAATGTCTATAAACTGAGCAAATAAATAGGCCATCATAGAGGCTAAAACTGCTAAAGGTGCAGCACCAAACACTTCAATAAAAGTATTGTCATTAACTACAGACCAAGAAGTAGATGGAGCAGCCATGGAAATATAAATAATTCCCAAAGAAAATAAAGAAGCAAAAATCCCAGCAATCACTACATGATTAGCCTTCTTTCTCCCGTAAATTTCTGATAAGACATCTGTAATTAAAAAAGTAATGGGATAAGGCAATAAGCCTACAGAAACTTCAAATAATTTAACTCCAAAAACTTTAGCGTCAAAAGGATACCAATAAAAGAATTTTTGAAAAACTAAATTGGAAGTTACCAATGAAGCAACAAATAGAGCTGCTAAAACAAGGTAGATGATTTGAGCTTGAGATTTTTTTTGTGAAATCATACAAACGAAATTACTAATTATTTATCATTACAATCTCAAGTGATTTAAACTATTTGCTAAGATTTTTTTTGGCCTACTAAAAGTCTTCGTAATCAGATAAGAAATACCTACTTTTGTGTCCATAACTTAAGAAATTTAACTTAGATGAAAGCATATATTTTTCCAGGCCAAGGAGCTCAATTTACAGGAATGGGTTTAGATTTATATAACAATTCCCAAATGGCTCAAGAACTTTTTGAACAGGCTAATGAAATTTTAGGATTTCGCATAACGGACATTATGTTTGAAGGAACTGCAGATCAGTTAAAACAAACCAATGTCACTCAGCCGGCTATTTTTCTACACTCGGTAATTTTAGCAAAAGTTATGGGTGATTCTTTTCAGCCAGAAATGGTTGCTGGACATTCTTTAGGTGAAATTTCTGCTTTAGTAGCTGCAAACGTTTTATCATTTGAAGATGGGCTTCAGTTAGTTTCTAAACGGGCTTCAGCAATGCAAAAAGCCTGTGAAATTATGCCTTCAACTATGGCTGCAGTCTTAGGTTTAGAGGATCAAATTGTTGAGCAAATATGTGAAGCTATTGATGGAGTAGTTGTGGCTGCAAATTATAACTGTCCGGGTCAATTGGTAATTTCTGGCGAAGTTTCAGCCATTCAAAAAGCCTGTGAATTATTAACTGAAAAAGGAGCAAGAAGAGCCCTTGTCTTACCTGTTGGAGGTGCTTTTCACTCTCCTATGATGGAGCCTGCAAGAGAGGAATTAGCTGCTGCAATTAAAGAAACTCAATTCAATGAGCCAACCTGCCCAGTTTATCAAAACGTGCCTGCAAGTGCAGTAACCTCAGCAACTGAAATTAAAGAGAATCTCATGTTACAATTAACTGCTCCTGTGAAATGGACACAATCTATTCAATCCATGATTATTGACGGTGGAACACAGTTTATTGAGGTTGGACCAGGTAAAGTATTACAAGGTTTGATGCGAAAAATAGATAGAAGTGTTGAGGCTGCTGGTGCTAGTTTAGAGTAACTTTAAGTTATTGTTTCAATTGCCATTGCCAAGCAGCTAATAATGCTTCATCTAATGTTTTTTCTGTTTCCCAACCCAATTCAACTTTAGCTAATGTAGTATCTGCATAGGCAGAGGTAATATCTCCCTCTCTTCTGCCAACAATTTTATAGTTAAGTTTAGTCTTGGAAACCTTTTCAAAAGCTTGGATAACCTCTAAAACAGAACTCCCAGTTCCTGTTCCAACATTAAAAACCTCAAAATCTTTTTTATTATTATTTTTCAATAACCTTTCTAGTGCAGCGATATGAGCCTTCGCCAAATCTACAACATGTATATAATCACGAACAGCTGTTCCATCTTTGGTAGGGTAGTCATCTCCAAAAACAGATAACTCTTCTCGAATACCAGCGGCAGTTTGTGTTACAAAAGGAATTAAATTTTGAGGGACTCCTAAAGGTAGTTCTCCAATGTGAATTGTTTCGTGTGCCCCAATTGGATTGAAATATCTTAGAGCAATAGCTTTTAATCCATTAGCCTTACAACTATCTTTAATAATTTCTTCCCCAATCTGCTTGGTATTTCCGTACGGAGATTCTGCAGGTTTTGTGGGTGCATTTTCTGTAATAGGTAACTCATCTGCTTGACCATATACGGTACATGAAGAGCTGAAAATAAAGTTAGATAATTTGTGTTTTTTCATCTCTTTGAGAAGATAGACTAAGGTGCTTATATTATTTTCGTAATATAATAATGGATTCTTTACACTTTCTCCTACTGCTTTTGATGCTGCAAAGTGTATGATTCCATCTATTTTGTTGTTTTTAAAAAAATCTTCAACAGCTATTTTATTCCTTAAATCGATATTAAAATAAGAGGGTTTTATACTAGTTATTGAAGTGATACTATCTAAAACTTCAATTTTTGAATTGTATAAATTATCAATAATAACAACCTCATAGCCTGCTTGTTGAAGTTCAACAACAGTATGAGAACCGATAAAGCCAAGTCCTCCTGTTACTAATATTTTTTTCATAAGGGATCTTTTTTTGTTTATAATTTGAACTAACCTACAAAATCATTGATTGTTTTTGTAATAAAAGCTAACTGCTCTTTTTCTAATTCTGTGTGCATCGGTAAGGAAATTACCGTTTCAATTAATTCATTAGTTGTGGTAAAGTCATCTTCTTGATAACGATTGTCTTGATATGCTTTTTGTGCGTGTAACGGCACTGGATAATAGATAGCATTAGGAATTCCGTTATTTAATAAATGTTGGTGTAATTCATCTCGTTTTCCATTGGTTATCTTGATTGTGTATTGATGAAATACATGACAGTCACAAGAGTCACAAATCTCTCCACAATTTACTGTTGCATTAGATTTTGTAGTTGGTGTAATGATATTAGCATTTTGAGAAAAAGCATTGTTGTAGTATCTAGCCGCGTCTCTTCTGGCATCACAATACTTGTCTAACAAGGGTAATTTAGTTTTTAAAACTGCCGCTTGTATACTATCTAATCTTGAGTTTACACCTACTACATCATGATAATAACGTTTATACATTCCATGATTAACCATTCCGCGAATGGTGTGAGCTAAATCATCATCATTGGTAAAAATTGCACCACCATCACCATAGCAACCCAGATTCTTTGAAGGAAAAAATGATGTAGTTCCTACATGACCAATAGTTCCAACTTTTTGTTTGCGTCCATCAGCAAAAGTGTAGCTTGCACCAATGGCTTGCGCTGTATCTTCGATTACAAACAAGTTATGCTTTTTGGCAATTTCCATTACTGCATCCATATTGGCGCATAATCCGAATAAATGAACTGGAACAATGGCTTTTGTTTTTGGAGTGATGGCTTTTTTTAAGGCATCAATATCGATATTAAAGGTATCTGGTTCAACATCAATTAGAACAGGGGTTAATTTTAATAGGGCAATTACTTCAACAGTGGCTGCAAAAGTAAAATCTACTGTAATTACTTCATCGCCTTGTTCAAGTCCCAAGCCCATCATGGCTATTTGTAATGCATCGGTTCCGTTTGCACACGGGATAACGTGTTTTACAGACAAGTATTTCTCTAAATCTTCCTGAAATTGGTGTACATATGGGCCATTAATATAAGCAGAGGAATTCAAAACTTCTTCAATAGAGGAGTCAATAGTTTTTTTGATATTTGAGTACTGACCTTGAAGATCAACCATCTGAATTTTTTTCATTGATACAGGTTTTGTAGGGGTCAAAAATACAATATTAATCTGTTATCTTTGGTCAAAATTAAATTTATCAGAATGAAAAGTCTATTGAGAATTATTAAAATAATAGTCCTAAGCTGTGTTCTTATTTTTATATCAGCATGGTTATATTCAAGAACACTGCAACCAACTTATAATGGAGAATTAACTTTAAATAACCTTTCTGAAAATGTTATGGTTCATTTTGATGATAATGGAGTACCTCATATAAATGCACAAACTCAAAAAGATGCTTATACTGCATTAGGCTATGTTCATGCACAAGATAGATTATGGCAGATGGAACTCATTCGAAGAATTGCTCCAGGAAGATTGTCGGAGCTTTTTGGAAAAGATTTATTAGATACAGATATTTTTTTCTCTGGCCTAGGAATAGAGGAGGCTGCTATTATTGCAATTAATGAATTAGATAAAAATTCTGAAGCTTATTTATTGGCTCAAGCGTATTTAGATGGTGTTAATCAATACATTGAAAAAGGGAAGACACCTTTAGAGTTTTCTTTAGTAGGAGTTGAAAAAGAAAAATATACGATTAAAGATATCTATAATGTATTGGGTTATATGTCTTTTAGTTTTGCTGTAGCTCATAAAACAGACCCTTTACTGACGGAAATCAAAGACAAATTAGGGAACGTATATTTAGATGAAATCTTAGGTTCTCATCCAGAAACCTTAACCATAAACAGAACAGATAGTATTTCTAAACTACAAGCCAAATTTTCAAAAAGTGTGAGTCTTATCATGGATAAAATGCCAGTCTCTCCATTAATTGGAAGTAATTCCTGGGTCATTGGAGCAGATAAAACAAAAAACGGAAAAGTTATTTTTGCCAACGATCCTCACATCGGATTTTCACAACCTTCTGTTTGGTATCAAAATCACATTAAAACACCAGATTTTGAAATGTATGGTTTTAATTTAGCGTTAATGCCTTATCCTCTTCTGGGTCATAATAGAAATTACGCTTATGGCTTAACCATGTTAGCAAATGATGACTTAAATTTTTATACTGAAGAAAACAATCCTGATAATTCTTCCGAATACAAAACAAATGAGGGTTTTAAAAAATATGAAGTTCTAACAAAGACTATTAAGGTTAAAGATGCCGCTGATACTACTTTTCAAGTAAAAATTAGCCAACACGGCCCAATAATGAATGGATTAATCAAACATATTGATGAAGACCAGCCTGTAGCTATGAATTGGATTTATACAAAATTAAAAAACGAGATGTTAGATGTATCTTATGGCATGACTCACGCTAAATCGCTGGAAGATTTTAAAGTATCTGTTAGTAAAATTCATGCCCCCGGACTAAATGTAATGTATGGGGATAGTCAAGATAATATTGCTTGGTTTGCGTCTGCAAAATTATACCAATTAAGAGAGGGTTTGTCTTCTAAAACGTATCTAAATGGTACTTCTGGAGAAGATGAAATCACTGAGGTGTTAGATTTTAAAGAAAACCCAAAGGCAATCAATCCTAAATGGAATTATGTATATTCTGCGAATCATCAGCCAGATTCTGTTCGAGGGAAATTGTATCCAGGATATTATCAACCAGAAAATAGATCAAAAAGAATTGTAACACTATTAGAAGCAAAAGATGATTTTACCAAAGGAGATGTTGCGGAAATGTTGTTTGATGTTACGTCATCTTTAGATCATGTTTTTGCAAGAGATTTACTGTCATTTTTATCTAAAAATGAGTTAAGTGATTTAGAAATTGAAGCTTATGAAACACTAAAAAAATGGGAAGGAGAATACTTTAAGACATCAGTTGGCCCTACTATCTATAATCGGTTTTTATTTGAATTTCTGAAGAATACGTACAAAGATGAAACAGGTGATGCCTTTAATCTCTTTATAAATTCACAACTTCAAGATCAGGTATTGCCTGTTCAAATAGCTAGAGAACAATCTGTTTGGTGGGACAATATAGAAACAAAAGATATAGTAGAAACGAAGCAAGAAATTATTTTAAAATCCTACAAAAATAGTATAGCTTTTTTGAAAAAACAATTAGGAGTTGATGTAAATAAATGGAATTGGAGTCGAGTTATTTCTGTAGAGCACGAACATGCCATTGGAAAAGCAGGAGGGGTTTTAAGAGATTTTTTTAATGTAGGTCCTTTTAAAACTACTGGAGGAAACGAAGTGATTAATAACCAAATATTTAAACTTGATAGTACGGGGTTTTATAAAGTTACTGCAGGACCATCTACTCGAAGAGTTATAGATTTTTCAGATGTTGAAAGTGGGTTGAGTATTATTCCAACAGGGCAATCTGGAAATGTATTTAGTCCATATTATAAAGATCAGGCTCAGAAATACTTGAAAGGTGATTTTATAAAAATGGAATTGAATCCTTCAGAGATTTTAAAGAGTGAAAACCGATTAATTTTCAAGAAAAAAGAAAATTAAATTTCTGTATACACTTCCTCAAATGGAATTCTAAAGCGTTCTCCATAAACACCCTCTGGTTTTCTAATACCACAAGAGACAATCATATTTATTTCTGCACCTCGTGGTAAGTTTAGAAGTTTCTTTACGCGCCATGTATCAGAGCCTTCCATTGGACAGGTGTCATATCCTTCAGCAGCCATACTTAACATAAAATTTTCTGCAGCTAGCGCACAAGTTTTATGAGCAACTATTCTCATGTCACTATTTCTAACCTCTCTAAAAATAGGTTTAAAAAGCCCAATTACTAAAATCATTAGGTATTTAAAAAAACCAAAAACCCCTAAGAAATCACTGTAGGCAAATGGAATTAATTTCCCATAGTAATTTCTACTCACCTTTTCTCTACTACTTTGTTCAGACTTTGGTTTTGGTGGAAAAATTCGATCAATCATTTTTAAGTTTGAGTTTTTTCTTCTTTTCCAGAGATCTTTACGTGTTACAAAAACCACCAATTCTTCAGCTGTTCTGGCAGCGTTTTGATTAAAACACAAAGGCGCTATTTTTTGAATGGTTTCCTTGGAAGTGATGTGATAGAATTCCCAAAGTTGCATATTGCTACTATTAGGAGCCAATGAAGCTTGATAAATACATTTTTTTACAAGTGCGCTATCTATTTTCTTTTCAGGGTCATAGATTCTAACAGACCTACGATAATTAATCGCTTCCTCTACTGTTTTTTGTGTCATAAATTATAGATAGTTTACCAGCCTTTTCTGTAGTCTCTTTTAATGAATTGATTGGCCATGTCAAAATTTGTAATTTTCATATTTTCACCGTCCCAAAGAAGTTTCTTTCTTCTGCCAGGGAAATTATATCTATTCTCAACTTTTTCGTGAAGTAGAGCAGCTCTAATGGCTAGATTTCCCATTAATACAGTTTCAGTTAATGGTCCTGCTTGAGACAAAGGTGAGCTAGTATAAGCACCATACCCTTCTTTACAAGCATTAATCCATTGAGCTTGATGACCACTCATTCCATCTTTAACTAATGGAGCCATATTTTTAACCTCTAGAACTTCTGAGCCATCGTTTAAAAATACTTTTGGGTTAGCTCCGTAGGTTCCACAAATTAAGATCCCTTTAGACCCTTTCATAATTACACCACCACCCCAATCACCAAGTGGTTCGTTGGCAGGAAGTAAATCTGGTCTTTCAGGCTCTATTCCACCATCATACCAATGAAGTTCTACGGCAGGCATATTTCCTCTTTTAGGAAACTCTAGGTGTATAACTGATGATGCAGGAGGGGTTTCATCATAGACAACTTCTTCAAAAAAGTCTCGATAGGTATTTGTTAAACTACATTCAACAGAGGTAGGGTAGCCAAGTTTTAGTGCTCTAAACGGAACATCGATTAAATGACATCCCATATCTCCTAGTGCACCTGTGCCATAATCCCAGTAGCCTCTCCATCTGGTTGGCATAAACGCTTCATGATACTCCCTCCATGGAGCAGTTCCTAACCATAAATTCCAATCAATTTCTTTTGGAACAGGCATGGTTTCTTTTGGAACAGGGATGCCTTGAGGCCATACAGGTCTGTTAGTCCACGCATGAACTTCTCCTACCTCACCAATAATACCCTCTTGTATAACTGCGTCAATCCATCTGGTTCCATCTCCACTGGCACCTTGATTTCCCATCTGGGTAACCAGTTTTTTATTCTCTGCCATTTCGGTAAGTTTTCTAGCTTCCCAAATATCATGAGTTAAAGGCTTTTCTATATACATATGTTTTCCTAGATCCATTGCTGACATACATTGCACATAGTGCATGTGATCTGCTGAACTCACAATAACTGCATCAATATCTTTGTGATGTTTCTCTAACATATCTCTATAATCTCTCAGATATGGAGCTTCAGAAAATTGTTCTCTCATGGGCTTAGCTCTTCTGTCATCTACATCACAGAGTGCTACAATATTCGCTTTATTTGAGGTAAAGCTATTCATTAAATTGCTAGTACCTCTTCCACCAATACCTATAGCTGCAATACCTAATTTATCACTGGGTGCAGTAAAACCACGCCCGAGAACATGTCTTGGAACAATAAAAAATGCTGCAGAGCCTGCTAAAGTTTTTTTAAGGAATTTTCTTCTAGTAGTCATATAAAAATAGCGTTAAAATAATTATTCCTAAATATAATAATTACTTACATGCATTCCAAATTACTTCGTTTGGAATTGGAGCTATAATTGTAATTGTCTTTTTTGATACAGGGTGAGTGAAATTTATTGTTCTGGCATGTAAATGTATACTACCATCTTTATTACTTCTTGATGCGCCGTATTTCAAGTCTCCTTTGATTGGGCTTCCAATGAAAGAAAGTTGAGCTCTAATTTGATGGTGTCTACCTGTTTCTAAATCGATTTCAAGAAGTGAATAATTGTCTAACTTTTTTTTAATGGTAAAATGAAGAATGGCTTTTTTACTGCCTTCAGTTTTTTTTGTAAAAACAGTAGATTTGTTATTTTTTGGGTTCTTTTTTAGAAAATGAATTAAGGTGTCTTTTACTTTTTTTGGATTATTTTTTATTATTGCCCAATATGTTTTTGAAATAACTCTATCTCGAAGCATCTTATTCAATCTCTCCAATGCTTTAGAGGTTCTGGCAAAAATTATAATTCCAGAAGTGGGCCTATCTAACCTGTGAACTACTCCTAAAAATACGTCACCTGGTTTGTTGTATTTTTCTTTAATATATTCTTTTACAACTTCACTTAGAGGTTTATCTCCAGTTTTATCACCTTGAACAATATCTCCAGATTTTTTGTTCACAATCAGTAAGTGATTGTCTTCAAAAAGAACCTCTAAATTGTTTTTTGTAGAATGCATTATTATTTAAAATTGCTAGCAACATCCTCATTTACAGTAGCTATAAAATTCAAAAAATCATCTTTCCCTAAACCGCTAGATGATGAGGTAATAAAAGAAGTTGGAAGTGTTTCCCAAGTGTTTAATAATTTCTTTTTGTAAGAAACAATTTGTTTATTAAGTTTTGAGCTTCCCAGTTTATCAGCCTTTGTAAAAACAATACAAAAAGGGATCTGGTTGTTGCCTAAAAAATTCATAAATTCAATATCGATCTTTTGAGGGTCATGTCTAGAATCTATTAGAACAAATGTGCAAACAAGTTGTTCTCTCTCTTTAAAGTAATTTTCAATAAAGTATTGAAAAATTGTTCGTTTTTTTTTCGAAATTTTAGCATATCCATATCCTGGTAAATCAACCAAAAACCAAGTATCATTTATCTTAAAATGATTAATGAGTTGTGTTTTTCCAGGTTTTCCTGAAGTTTTTGCCAGGTCTTTACGCCCCATTAACATATTAATTAACGAGGATTTTCCAACGTTAGATCTTCCAATAAAAGCATATTCTGGAATTCTATCTTTAGGAGCTTTTGTAACATTGCTGTTACTCATGATAAACTCTGCGGATTTAATTTTCATGAATTAGATATTTCTTGAGGTAAACCAAGATTCTAAAATTTGATTGAATTCCTTTGGTTTTTCCATCATTGCAGCATGCCCACAATTGTCAATCCAAAATAAGTCAGAATTGGGTAATAGTTTGTGAAAGTCATTGGCTACTTCTGGAGGTGTAACTGAATCTTGCTTCCCCCATATTAAGCAAGTTGGTTGAATGATATCAGGTAGATCACCTGACATATTGTGTCTGATGGCACTTTTAGCGATAGTTAATGTCTTTAATACTGTGACTCGGTTGTTAACAATTCCATATACTTGGTCCACAAGTTCTTTTGTGGCAACAGCCGGATCATAAAAAACATCTCTCGTTTTTTGTTCTATATATTCGTAATTTCCTCTTTTAGGATATGTATCGCCCATTGCTTTCTCATATAAACCTGAACTTCCGGTAAGTACCAAAGAATGAACATATTTAGGATAATGTTTTGTGAAGTAAAGTGCGATATGACCACCTAAAGAATTTCCTAGAAGAGTTACATTTTTCAAGCCTTTAAACTCAATAAAATCGTGCAGAAAATTTGCTAAATTTTTAACATTAGTTTTTAGCAAAGGCAATGTATATAATGGTAATTCCGGAATTAAAACCTTATATCCTTTCTCAGAAAAATATTGAAAAGTTTTATCAAAATTACTCAAGGCACCCATCAGTCCATGAAGGACTATTAAAGGCCTTCCTTCTCCTGCTTCAGCATATGTAAATTCCCCCTCAGTCTTTAAGCTTTCAGTCATTTTTTATTTGGTTAGACTTAAAGGCAAATGTAGTTATTTTTTATGACAAAAAAACTGAACTTGAAACATGTGACAATTCACTTTGTCAGGCTAAAAATTTGTAAAAAAATTACAACCTAAGTTAATACTTATCAACAAAGTGGTAAAAAGTGGTAAAAAGTGGTAAATAATTTTTATTTTTGACTTCAAGCCCAAATCAAATCAATTGATAAATTTAATAGGAACATACGAGTGTAAGGCAGATGCTAAAGGCAGATTGATGATTTCATCTGCTTTTAAAAAGCAATTGTCGCCTATTCTACAAGAAGGATTTGTGTTAAAGCGTGCTGTTTTTCAACCTTGTTTAGAATTATATCCAATGCAGGAATGGAATGAAGTTATGCTTAAGGTGAATAGCTTAAATCGATTTGTTAAGAAGAATAACGATTTTATTAGAAGATTTACTGCTGGTGTAAGAGTGATTGAATTGGATGCTTCTGGCAGGTTATTAATTCCAAAAGACTTATGTCAATTTGCAGGAATTAAAAAGCAGATCGTATTGTCCTCTGCAATCAATATTATAGAAATTTGGGATAAAGATAATTATGAGAAAACAATAGATGATGCGACGACAGATTTTGCATTATTGGCAGAGGAGGTAATGGGTAATACTGATGAAGATGGAGTATCATAATCCAGTATTGTTGCATGAAAGTATTGACGCTTTAGCAATAAAGAAAGATGGTGTTTATGTTGATGTTACTTTTGGCGGTGGTGGACATTCTAGAGAGATTTTAAGCCGTTTAGGCGCAACAGGTAAGCTAATTGCTTTTGATCAAGATTTAGATGCAAAAAGAAACAAAATTGACGACAATCGATTTATTTTAATTGAAGAGAATTTTAGATACATAGGTAGGTTTTTAAAGTTCTATGGAGTGAAAAAAGTAGATGGAATTTTGGCAGATCTAGGAGTGTCATCTCATCAATTTGATGAAGCTGAAAGAGGTTTTTCTATTCGTTTTGATGGTGAGCTAGATATGAGAATGAACCAAAGTTCAAAGACGTCTGCAAAGAAAATCATCAATACCTATACTGAAGAGATGTTGGCAAATATCTTGTTTATGTATGGTGAACTAAGAAATGCAAGAGCAATTGCGCATACAATTGTAGAGGCAAGAACAGACGGTGTCATAGAGACTAGTTTTCAGTTAAGAAAACTATTGCAAAAATATTTACCAAAAGCGAAAGAGCATAAAATATTAGCTCAGATTTTTCAAGCCATAAGGATTGAAGTAAATGAGGAGTTAGAGGTTTTGAAAGAGTTTTTAATTCAAACCCCAGATTTACTTTCGCAAGAGGGACGACTAAGTATTATTTCTTATCATTCTTTAGAAGATAGATTAGTAAAAAGATTTATTAGAACAGGGTTATTTGATGGTGAGCCAGAAAAAGATTTTTTTGGAAACATTGATGTTCCTTTAATGAAATTAGGAAAACTAATTATACCAAATCAAGAAGAGGTAAGAAAAAATAATAGAGCTCGAAGTGCCAAATTAAGAGTGGCTAAATTAAAAACATAATGTTAAAGGTAAAGAAAAGTTTGTATGAACTTTTAAAGGGAGGTTTTCTAATTGATGAATCGTCTTTTAAGAATTGGAGAATGATGTTTTTTATAGTGGCACTTTTATTAATAATGATTTCTAGTGCTCACAGTACCGATAAAAAGGTGATTGAAATTTCAAAATTAAATAAGCAAAAAAGAGAATTAAGAGCAGAATATATAGATACACAAACAACATTAATGCGAATGAAAATGGAATCTAGCATTCGTCAAAAGGCAAAAAAAATGGGATTACAGCCTTCAAAGAATCCACCAAAGAGAATAAAAATAATTAATAACGAATAAAATTTCATCACCTTGATAAGTTATAAAAAAAGCATACTTACTAAATTCTACATTGTAGCTGCTTTTATGACTATTCTTCTCTCCTTAATTATATTTAGAATCATAGATATTCAATATTTACAGGGTGATAAATACATTAAAATATCCAAAGAACTTACTAGAAAACCATTTACAATTAATGCCAATAAAGGAAATGTATATGCTTCAGATGGAAATTTGCTAGCCACATCAATGTCAAAATTCACCATCAGAATGGATGTAATGTCTGTAGCTGCTGAAATTTTTAATAAAGATGTAGCTGAACTATCTGAATCTTTAGGCGATTTTTTAGGAAAATCACCAAGTTTTTTTGAAAAAAAATTACGGGATGCAAGAAAGTTTAAGAACAGGTATCTATTAATTGCAAAAGACCTAGGTTATAATGATTATGTGAAAATAAAAAAATTTCCAATTTTTAAATTAGGGGTCTACAGAGGTGGTTTTATTGCGGAACAAAAAACAATAAGAACTCATCCTATTGGGAAGATTGCTGAACGAACAATTGGATATCATGATGCAAGAGGTGAGGCGGGAATTGAAGGAGCTTTTAGTGAATATTTAAAAGGTGAGGATGGTTTGCGTTGGAAACAAAAAATAGCAAAAGGACAATGGAAGCCTATCAATGATGTCAATGAAAAAGAGCCAATAGACGGTCATGATATTGTTACGACTCTAGATGTAAATATTCAAGATATTACCCATCATGCACTGCTTCGTCAATTAGAATATTTTGAAGCAGAACACGGTTGTGCTGTTGTAATGGAAACTTCAACTGGAGAAATTAAAGCAATTTCAAACTTAGGAAGAACTTCTAAAGGTAAATATTACGAAAAAAGAAATTATGCAGTTTGGGAATCTCATGAACCTGGATCAACATTTAAGTTAGCCAGTCTTATGGCAGCTTTAGATGATAAAAAGATAGATACATCAACTGTTGTAGATACAGAAAAAGGGAGAATATATATTCATGGTAAGAAAGTAGAGGATTCTCAAAGGGGTGGTTATGGTGAAATATCAGCAGCAAGAGTTTTTGAGGTATCATCTAATGTTGGGATTGTTAAATTAATACGAAAACACTACGATGATAATCCAGAACAATTTTTAGGACATTTAAAAGCCTACGGTCTAACAGAAAAAATAGGATTACCAATTAAAGGTGAGGGTAATCCAATTGTTTATTACCCTGGTAAACCAGGATGGAATAAAATTAGTTTAGAATGGATGTCATGGGGGTATAGTATTGCTATTACTCCACTGCAAACATTAATGTTTTACAATGCTGTTGCCAATAATGGAGAGATGGTAAAGCCTAGATTTATAAAAGAGTTGAGAAAAGAAAATAGAATTAAAAAATCTTTCCAGAAAGAAATTGTAAATCCACAAATTGCTAAACCTGAAACGATAAGAAAATTAAAAAAGGTTTTAGAAAATGTAGTTAAAAAAGGAACCGCTAATAATATTTACTCTTCCAATTTTTCAATGGCAGGAAAAACAGGTACAGCAAAAAAATATGTTGGTAGACATGTTAATGAAAAGGGTGATACAATTTCTGGCGGGTATTCAAACAAAAGATATGTGGCCTCTTTTGCAGGTTTTTTTCCAGTTGATGTTCCAAAATATTCATGCATTGTAGTTATTCACGATCCTAATAAGAAAAAAGGATATTATGGAGCTACTGTAGCCGCTCCAGTTTTTAAGGAGATTGCTCAGAAGATTTACACAAGTACTCCAATTGAAGATGATGTTGTTGATGGAAACTTTTCATCAAAAAGAATTCTAGACTCCTATGCTAATTCTGAATATGAAACAACAAAAAATAATCAGATTATTCCAAATGTAACCGGAATGCCAGCAATGGATGCAATTTCATTATTAGAAAATTTTGGGCTATTAGTAGAGGTTAGAGGAACTGGAAAAGTAAGACGTCAATCTCTTAAAAAAGGGTCGCCAATAAAAAAAGGAACAACTATAATTTTAAATCTTTCATAGTTGAAGTTATTAAAAGACATATTGTATAAAGTTTCTGTAAATACGATTTACGGAGATACCAATTTAGAAATATCTCAAATAGACTTTGATTCTAGAGCAGTAAAAGAAGGTTCATTATTTGTTGCTCAAAAAGGAGTTTCAGTAGATGGTCACTTGTTTATAGATAAAGCAATTCAATTGGGTGCAACCTCAGTTATTTGTGAAGTATTACCAGAAAAAAAACAGGATAACATAACTTTTATTCAAGTAGATGATTCAAATACTTCTTTAGCAATCATAGCCTCAAATTTTTATGATAATCCATCATCAAAATTAAAACTTATAGGGGTTACGGGAACTAACGGAAAAACAACCATAGCTTCTTTGTTGTATCAACTTCATAAAAAAGCTGGCTTCAAAGTAGGTCTTTTATCTACGGTTCAGATTCTAGTAGATACAATTGCATATGAAAGTACACATACAACTCCAGATTCTGTAACGATAAATAATTATTTGAATCAAATGGTTGTTCAAGGGGTAACGCATTGTTTTATGGAAGTTAGCTCTCATGGAATTCATCAAAAAAGAACTGCAGGATTAGATTTTTCAGGTGGGATTTTTACGAACCTTTCTCATGATCATTTAGATTATCACAACTCATTTGCTTCCTACAGAGATGTAAAGAAAATATTTTTTGATGCTTTACCTAAAACAGCATTTGCATTAACAAATTTAGATGATAAGAATGGTGCGGTAATGTTACAAAATACTAAAGCTAAAAAAAGAACATATGCTTTAAAAACTTTAGCAGATTATAAGGCCAAAATCATTGAAAAAAGTTTTTCAGGAACCTTGTTGTCCATAAATGGTGTAGAGGTTTGGACAAAATTAATTGGAAATTTTAATGCCTACAATTTAGCAGCGATCATTGGTACTGCCTATGAATTGGGTATGGACAAGTTAGAAGCATTAACAATTGTAAGTCAATTAGAAAGTGTAAGTGGGCGATTTGAACATTTTGTTACAGATACTGGAGTGATTGCTATAGTAGATTATGCTCATACACCTGATGCTTTAAAAAATGTATTAGAGACAATTAATGATATTAGAAAAGCTACTGAAAAATTAATCACAGTTGTTGGTTGTGGGGGTAATAGAGATAAAACAAAAAGACCTAAAATGGCTCATATCGCCTCTCAATTAAGTACACAATCAATTTTCACTTCCGATAATCCTAGAACAGAAAATCCAGAAACTATATTGGAGGAGATGGAATTAGGAGTCTCTGAAGAGAACTTAATAAAAACAATAACCATATCAGATCGAAGACAAGCCATTAAGACTGCTTGTAAATTTTCAGAAGCTGGAGATATTTTATTAATCGCAGGTAAAGGCCACGAAAATTATCAGGAAATCAATGGAGAACAATTTTATTTTGACGACTTGGTGGAAGTGAAAAAATATTTTAATCTTTTAAAAAAATAGCATGCTTTATTATTTATTTGATTACTTAGAAACACATTTTAATTTTCCTGGAGCAGGACTATTTCAATTTATTACATTTAGAGCTGCTACAGCTTTTATTTTAGCGTTATTAGTATCTTCTATTTTCGGAAAAAGAATCATCAATTTCTTAAGAAAACAGCAAGTTGGGGAAAGTATAAGAGATTTGGGTTTAGAGGGTCAAATTCAAAAAGCAGGGACTCCAACCATGGGAGGAATTATCATCATTTTTTCAACATTAATTCCTGTTTTACTTCTTACAAAGTTAACTAACATTTATATCATCATCCTATTGATAACAACCATTTGGATGGGTTTAATAGGGTTTTTAGATGATTATATTAAGGTATTCAAAAAAGACAAATCAGGCCTACAAGGTAAATTTAAAATCTTAGGTCAAGTAGGCTTGGGTTTAATAGTAGGTTCTATACTTTATTTTAATGATAATGTAACCATTAAGGAGCAGTTGCCAATTGCCCAACAAATAGTTCAACAAGATGGGAAACGACAAGTTTTTGGTGAGGCTCATAAATCAACAAAAACAACTGTTCCGTTCTTTAAAAATAATGAATTAGACTACTCTAGTGTTTTAAGTTTTCTAGGCGAAGGACATGAAAAATACGGGTGGATAGTCTTCATATTTGTCACAATTTTCATTATTGCGGCTTTTTCTAATGGTGCCAATCTTACAGATGGAATTGATGGTTTAGCTACAGGCTCATCAGCAATTATAGTTGTTGTTTTAGGGCTTTTTGCTTGGGTGTCAGGGAATATTATTTTTTCAGATTATTTAGATGTCATGTACATTCCAAATTCTGGTGAAATGACCGTTTATATATTGGCTTTTGCTGGCGCTTTAATAGGTTTTTTATGGTATAATACCTATCCCGCTCAAGTTTTTATGGGAGATACAGGAAGTTTAACTATAGGAGGAATTATAGCGGTAATAGCTATCTCTATACGTAAAGAATTGCTATTGCCCATTCTTGCTGGAATTTTTGTTATAGAAAATTTATCTGTAATTCTACAAGTTTCATATTTCAAATACACACGAAAAAAATATGGTGAAGGAAGACGAATTTTTAAAATGTCACCATTACATCATCATTATCAAAAATCTGGTTATCACGAGAGTAAAATTGTAGTCCGTTTTTGGATTGTAGGAATTCTATTAGCCGTATTCACAATAGTAACATTAAAATTAAGATAGTAGTACCATTCCTAAGAATATAGGAAGCGATAAATAATGAAAAAATTAGTCATACTTGGTGGAGGAGAAAGTGGTGTTGGAGCTGCTATTTTGGGAAAACAAAAAGGATATGAGGTTTTTGTTTCAGACAGCGGAAGTATTGCAAAAAAATATAAAAAAGTTCTTTTACATCATGAAATAAATTTTGAAGAGCATCAACATTCAGAACCTATAGTTTTAAATGCTGATTTAGTTGTTAAAAGCCCTGGCATTCCTGATAATGTCCCTATTGTTAGGGACTTAACAGCAAAAAAAGTTTCAGTAATTTCTGAAATTGAGTTTGCGTCTTATTACACGAATGCCACTATTATTGGCATTACAGGATCGAATGGGAAAACAACGACTTCACTCATAACAAATCACCTGCTAAAGGCAGCAAATTTAAATGTTGGTATTGCAGGCAATATTGGAAGGAGTTTTGCTCAACAAGTTTCAGAACAAAACTTTGACAGTTATGTGATAGAGTTGAGTAGTTTTCAATTAGATGGAATCATAAATTTCAGACCCCATATCGCGATGATAACCAATATTAGTCCTGATCATTTAGATCGATATGCGAATGATTTCAATAAGTATGTTGCTTCAAAATTTAGAATCACAAAAAATCAAACAAAAGATGATTTTTTGATATATGATGCAGATGACGTCACAATTAATAAATGGATAAAAAATCACAAAATTAAGGCTCAATTAATTCCTTTTTCAATACAAAAAGAAGTTAATAATGGGGCATTTTTAAAAGAAGATACAATAGTAATAAAATTAAATAAAGAAGAATTTAGTATGAGTATATCTAATCTAAAATTACAAGGAAAACATAATGTAAAAAACACTATGGCAGGAGCATTGGCATCTCAATTGTTAAATGTAAGAAGTCAGTCAATAAAAGATAGTTTGGCCAATTTTGAAGGTGCTGAACATCGATTGGAGAATGTGCAAAAAGTGAATGGTGTTCAATTCATTAATGATTCAAAAGCTACGAACGTTAACGCTACATTCTATGCATTAGAGTGTATGGAGCAATCTACAGTTTGGATTGTTGGAGGTGTAGATAAAGGAAACGATTATGAAGATCTTTTACCTCTAGTTAGAGAGAAAGTAAAAGCTATTGTTTGCTTAGGTGAAGACAATGAAAAATTAAAGGCTATTTTTTATAACGTAGTAGATATGATGATTGAAACTGCAGGAGCAGAGGAAGCCGTTAAAGTTGCATACAAATTATCTCAACCAGGTGATACCGTTTTGCTATCTCCTGCTTGTGCAAGTTTTGATTTGTTTGAGAACTATGAAGATAGAGGACGTCAATTTAAAAGTGCTGTTAGAAGCTTGTAATTAATTTATATAAAACTCTGCTTTTGCAGAAACAATAGAGGTAGGTGAAAGGAATTTTTAAACATATAAAAGGAGATAGAACTATTTGGGCTTTGGTAGCCATCTTAGCGTTATTTTCATTTATGCCCGTTTATAGTGCTAGCGCAAACTTAGTTAGTATTGTTGGAGGCTCTACTCTAGGGTACTTGGTAAAGCATGTTGTTTTATTAATTATGGGATTTGCAATCATTTATGCAGTTCATAAAATTCCTTACAGGTATTTTAGTGGAGGCTCAGTATTACTTTTACCCGTCGTTTTTTTCTTATTAATTTACACATTAGCTCAAGGAACAACCATAGGGGGTGCTTATGCAAGTAGATGGATTAAAATTCCATTTATAGGAGTGGGTTTTCAAACCTCTACACTTGCAGGCCTTGTATTAATGGTTTATACTGCAAGATATTTAGCTAAAAATAAAGATTTAAAAATTATTTTTAAAGAAAGTTTAATACAATTATGGGTGCCTGTTGCTTTAATCTTAATGCTCATACTACCCGCAAACTTCTCTACTACAGCCATCATATTTTCTATGATTTTAATTGTGGCCTTTATTGGTGGTTATCCACTTAAATACATTGGGTATATTTTAGGCGCAGGATTTGTAGTGTTGGCACTATTTATTTTAATAGCAAAAGCATTTCCAGATGCCATGCCTAACAGGGTAAATACATGGGGAAATAGAATAGAAAATTTTTCTAATTCAGATGGTCAAGAAGCATACCAGGTTGAGAAAGCAAAAATAGCAATTGCTACTGGAGGTATTTTAGGAAAAGGACCAGGAAAAAGTATTCAGAAAAATTTCCTACCACAATCATCTTCAGATTTTATTTATGCGATTATAGTTGAAGAATACGGATTGGTGGGAGCCGCTCTCATAGTATTTGTCTACTTCTTGTTATTGTTTAGAATATTTATAATCGTTAAAAAAGCGACAACAATATTTGGAACCTTACTTGTAGTTGGGGTTGGGTTACCCATCATATTTCAAGCTGGAATAAATATGGCAGTTGCTACAAATTTATTTCCCGTAACAGGTCAAACCTTACCACTAATTAGTAGTGGAGGTACCTCTATTTGGATGACATGCTTTGCTTTGGGAATGATTTTAAGTGTTAGTGCATCGAAGACAGAAACAGAAGAAACAATTTTAGATGATAATCCTTTAGATATTTTACATGAAGCAATCGATTAACATTCTTATTAGTGGAGGTGGAACAGGAGGGCATATTTATCCCGCAATTGCTATTGCAAATGAATTAAAGGTTAGATATCCAGAAACAAAATTTCTTTTTGTTGGAGCCAAGGATAAAATGGAAATGGAAAAAGTTCCTCAAGCAGGATATCAAATTATTGGATTATGGATTTCTGGAATTCAAAGAAAATTAACCTTAAAGAATTTATTATTTCCATGTAAACTCGTGTATAGTTTATTGAAAGCAGGAAAAATAATTAGAAAATTCAAGCCAGACCTAGTTATTGGAACAGGAGGTTTTGCAAGTGGTCCAACATTAATTATGGCAACCATGAAAAAAATTCCAACATTAATTCAAGAGCAGAATTCATATCCTGGAATAACCAATAAATTACTTAGTAAGAAAGCTTCTGTAATTTGTGTTGCTTACGAGGGATTAGAGCGATTTTTTCCAAAGGAAAAAATCGTAAAAACAGGTAACCCAGTGAGGGCGAGTTTATTGAATATTCATCAAAAAGATAAGGTTCAAGAGGCCCACAAACTTTTTAAATTAAAAGTAAAAACAACAACTGTACTTGTGTTGGGTGGAAGTTTAGGAGCCAGAAAAATAAATGAATTAATTGAAAAGAATATTTCTTTTTTCAAAGAACATAATATTCAGTTACTATGGCAATGTGGTACATTATATTATGATGAGTATAAAAAATATGCTCAAAAAGAAAATGTTCATATTCATGCATTTATTAATAAAATGGATTTGGCGTATGCAGCAGCAGATATCATTATTTCGAGAGCAGGTGCTAGTTCTGTTTCTGAATTGTGTATCGTAGGTAAACCAAGTATTTTTATTCCTTCACCAAATGTTGCTGAAGATCATCAAACAAAAAATGCAAAATCAATAGCAGAAAAACACGGTGCAATTTTGTTAAAAGAAAATGAATTAGAGACGTTTCCTATTGTTTTTGAAACACTTTTAAAAGATGAGGGAAAGCAGGAGAGTTTAAGTCAAAATATAAAAGAATTAGCATTACCAAATGCAACACATAAAATTATAAATCAAGTAGAAAAATTAGTAGATTTTTGAGATTAAAAGAAATACATAATGTCTATTTTATTGGTATTGGAGGTATCGGTATGAGTGCTTTAGCTAGATATTTTTCTAAAATTGAAAAACATGTTGCGGGGTATGATAAAACTAAAACTGAGGTTACATCTAATTTAGAAAAAAATGGAATTCAAATTCATTTTAATGATTCTGTAGCGTTAATCCCAAAAAAATTTCAAAATAAAAAAAATACACTAGTTGTTTTTACTCCAGCTGTAAAGTCTGACCATTTAGAACTAAATTTTTTCAGAGATCAAGGTTTTCAAATCATGAAGCGTGCAGAGGTCTTAGGATTAATAACTGAGAACACCTTTTGTTTTGCAGTTGCAGGGACTCATGGAAAAACAACAACTTCGGCGATACTTGGACACATTATGCAGCCCTATAAAGCGACAAGTTTTTTAGGAGGTATTTCTGAAAACTATCACTCTAACTTAATTTTTGGTGCTGAAAAGATTTCGGTTGTAGAAGCAGACGAGTTTGATCAATCTTTTTTACAATTATCACCAAATATTGCCTGTATAACTTCTACCGATGCAGACCATTTAGACATTTACGGAGAGCATTCTTCATTGGTACACTCTTTTAAAAAATTTGCCAATCAAGTATCAGATGTTTTAATTGTTGCTAAAGGCACAGGTGTTGAAGGCTTAAGTTATGCTTTAAATGAAGACGCAGATTATCAAATTTCAAACATTAGACGTGCAGACGGATATTATATTTTTGATGTTACAACACCAAACAACCATATTTCCGATATAGAATTTTTATTACCAGGGAAACATAATATGATGAATGCATTAGCTGCTGTAGCAATGGCAGATTCTTATGGAATTTCTCTAGAAAGTATTAAAAAATCTCTAAGAAGTTTTAAGGGTGTAGAGAGACGTTTTTCATATAAAATAAAAACAGATACACTTACTTTAATAGATGATTACGCGCATCATCCAACTGAAATTAATGTGGTTTATGATTCTATTAAAGAGCTTTATCCATCACAAAAAAACGTGGTCGTATTCCAGCCCCATCTATTTTCGAGAACTAGAGACTTTGTCGAAGATTTTGCATTGGCTTTGGCTCAGTTTGATGAAATATTATTGTTGGACATCTATCCAGCAAGAGAATTGCCAATTGAAGGGGTTACATCTTTATGGCTACAAGAAAAAATTCTTAACAAGAATAAAAAAATCACTTCTAAAAAAAATTTAGTAAAAGATATTAAAAATTCGGAGGCTACTATTGTGGTAATGTTGGGTGCAGGAGACATTGGAAAGATGGTGAAGGATGTTAAAACAGAATTAATTCTAGCATAGAAATTATGAAGTTAAAAAAAATCTTAAAATACATTATTCTCCCAATTTTACTGGGAGGAATAGGTTTTTTATATGGTTTTTCTAACAAGAGAAATTCACAACAAATGATCACTAAATCAGTTGTTAAATTCCATTCAAAAGAACCTTATTTTTTAACTGAACAAATAGTTAATAAATTGTTAATACAAAACAATGCAAGAGTAAAAAAACAAGCAAAATCTGTAATAGATTTATACATGTTAGAAGAACAGGTTTTAGAAAACCCATATGTTGAAAAAGTTTCGCTTTTTATAACAGTAGACGGGAATCTAAACACAGTAATTCAACAAAGAGAGCCCATAGCTAGAATACTTGATGGTAATTCGTCTTACTATGTTGATTCACAGGCAGTAAAAGTTCCAATTTCTGAAAATTATTCAGCTAGAGTTCCAGTAATTACTGGGGTTAGTAATGAAAAAGAAGTCTCTAGGCTAATTGTTTTACTTAATAAAATAGTTAAAGACAACTTCTTGAGTAAAGAAATTATTGGAATCGAATTAAAGGCTCAGAATGAATACATGTTTACTGTTAGAAGTGGTAATTATAGAATTAATTTCGGTGATTTGACTGAAATAGACAGTAAAATAAAAAAGTTAAAAGCGTTTTATAGCAAAGTATTTTTAGACAGTACAATACATAAATATAAAACCATAAATATTAAATATCACAATCAAGTTGTTGGTGAAAAAATAACAGGATATGGAAAATAATAAAATAGCCGTTGGATTAGATATAGGTACAACAAAGATTGTGGCTATGATTGGCCTCAAAAACGAATATGGAAAACTTGAGGTTTTAGGAATCGGTAAGGCAAAAAGTTTAGGAGTAAAAAGAGGTGTAGTGAGTAACATCACCCAAACCATTCAATCCATACAACAATCGGTTGAAGAATCTGAGGGTGTGTCTGGCCAAAAAATTGAAGATGTTGTTGTAGGTATCGCCGGTCAACACATCAGAAGTTTACATCATAGTGATTACATAACAAGATCAAATGCAGATGAAGTTATAGACGAAAACGATATTGAAAACCTAGTAAATCAAGTTCATAAACTAGTTATGCTGCCAGGTGAGAAAATTATTCATGTACTGCCTCAAGATTTTAAAGTAGACAGTCAGTCTGAAATTAAAGAACCTATAGGGATGTATGGGGGTAGGTTAGAAGCAAATTTTCATGTCGTTGTAGGGCAAGTTTCTTCCATAAGAAATATTGGACGTTGCGTCAAAAGCGCAGGGTTAGATTTATCAGACATTACCCTAGAGCCTCTAGCATCTGCTTCAGCAGTTTTAAGTCAGGAGGAAAAAGAGGCTGGTGTTGCTTTAATAGATATAGGTGGAGGAACAACAGACTTAGCAATTTTTAAAGATGGTGTTATTCGTCATACAGCTGTTATTCCATTTGGTGGAAATGTGATTACAGAAGATATTAAAGAAGGATGCTCAATTATTGAAAAACAAGCGGAGTTGTTAAAGATAAAATTTGGATCTGCTTGGCCAGGGGAAAATAAGGAAACAGAAATAGTTTCTATTCCAGGGCTAAGAGGGAGAGAGCCCAAAGAAATTACGCTTAAAAATCTCTCTAAAATTATTCACGCCAGAGTACAGGAAATTATAGAGCATGTTTATTTAGAAATAAAAAATTATGGTCATGAAACACAAAAAAGAAAATTAATTGCTGGAATTGTTTTAACAGGAGGTGGGTCTCAGTTGAAGCATTTGAGACAATTAGTAGAGTATATTACTGGAATGGATGCTAGAATAGGATACCCTAACGAACACCTAGCTGGAAACTCTGATGATGACTTGTCTAGTCCTTCATATGCAACGGCAGTAGGGTTGTTAATGAAAGGTTTAGAAAATCATTCAAAAGAGGAGAAAGAGCAGGAAGAAGTTAATGCTTCTGAAGAAAATAATAACGAGCTTACAGGCCAAGAATTAGAGGTCAAGCCTAAAATTAAAAAGAAATCTTTCTTTGACAAGTTTACAGACGGATTGAAGGAGTTTTTAGACAACGCAGAGTAATTAGAAAAGAATATATAAACAAACAACATAAAAAAGTTATTTTTATGAGTACAGAATTCGATAACATTTTATTTGATATGCCTAAATCACAGTCCAATACAATAAAGGTAATTGGAGTAGGTGGTGGAGGAAGTAATGCTGTTAATCACATGTATCAGCAAGACATCAAAGGGGTAGATTTTGTTATCTGTAATACAGATGCACAAGCTTTAGAAAACAGTTCAATTCCAAATAAAATACAATTAGGCGTTGATTTAACATCAGGGCTTGGTGCCGGAGCCAATCCAGAGGTAGGAGAACAAGCTGCAAAAGAGAGCATTAAGGAAATTCAAGAAATGTTAAATACCCAAACTAAAATGGTATTTATCACAGCTGGAATGGGAGGTGGTACAGGTACTGGAGCTGCACCAATTATAGCTAAAGTTGCGAAAGATATGGATATTCTTACTGTAGGAATTGTTACAATGCCTTTTCAGTTTGAGGGAAGAATGCGATCTAATCAAGCCCAAGTAGGAATAGATGAGTTAAGAAACAATGTAGATTCCCTAATTGTTATAAATAATAATAAATTAAGAGAAGTATATGGAAACCTTGGTTTTAAAGCAGGGTTTTCAAAGGCTGATGAGGTATTGTCTACTGCGGCAAGAGGTATTGCAGAGGTAATAACACACCACTACAAGCAAAACATTGATTTACATGATGCAAAAACTGTACTTTCTAAAAGTGGAACTGCCATTATGGGGTCTGCAAAAGAATCGGGTACTTCTAGAGCTAAGAATGCAATTGTAAAAGCATTAGATTCTCCTTTATTAAACGACAACAAAATTACAGGTGCCAAAAACGTTTTATTATTAATTGTTTCAGGTGTGAATGAAGTAACACTTGATGAGATTGGAGAGATAAATGATTTTATTCAAGCAGAGGCTGGTTTTGAGGCCAATATTATCATGGGAATTGGTGAAGATCACGAGTTAGGAGACGCTATAGCTGTTACAATTGTTGCTACAGGATTTGCTGCTGATCAGCAAAACAATATTATTAACACAGAGGTAAAGAAAATAGTTCATACCCTAGAAGATGAACAAAAAGCCACGTATGACTTTTCAAGTGATGACGCCCCTAAATCTCGTCCTACAAAAGAGATAAATAGTACTTTTGAAAAGAAGATAATACATGTTTTGGAGGATGACGATGAAATTGAGAATTCACAGATTAACGATGAAGTTCAAATGGATTTAATTCCTACTTCTGAGTTCATTAAAAACAGTGTTGTTATTTATGATGAGGTTCTTTCTGAGGCTGTTTCTGAAGAAGATTTTATTATCACCAACACAACACCACAAATTGAAGAAATAGTTGTTGAAGAGCCACAAGAAATTCAAGCAGACTTATTATTTGATCTTCCTTTAAATACTAATGAAGAAAGTAAAATAGATGATGTTACTACTCGTTTTGAGTTAACATCAGAAATTTTAGATATAGAAGTTAATGATGCTCAAGAAATTATATTAGAAAAAGATGAGCCCTCTCTTAAGAAACATATATTAGAAGATTTTGATATCCAGCCTACTATTGGTAAAAGCTCTTCTATACCTAAAGCTGAAAAAGAGGTTGAAGAGGAACTTCAATTTGAATTAAAAACATCACTTCCACAGTCAGATATTAATGAAATAGCTGCAACTAGTGAAGAGGTTTCACCATTAAGTCTTACCATTACAGAACTTCAAAAGCGGGCTGAGGACAGACGAAATAAAATGAAAGGATTCAATTATAAATTTACAGATCAATTGAATAAAAATATCGATGATATAGAGCGTCAGCCAGCATATAAGAGGTTAGGAATAAGTTTAGATGATGCAGGTTCAACTATTAGTAAATCTAAAACGAGTTTAGCTACCGATGACAATGAAGACATTCAATTAAAGTCTAACAATTCTTTTCTTCATGACAATGTAGATTAGAAAAATTTAACCCTAATTATCCCTGCCGCGCTTTTATTTTATGAGTGCGGTTTTTTTGTAGATTAACTAGAGGCTAATTGTATTTATTTAAGATTTCTATTGTAGTGCTTTTTGTATGCGATCAATTGCTTCTCTTAGAATACTCTCAGATGCAGCATATGATAATCTAATACAGTTTGGAGCTCCAAAAGCAGCGCCTGTTACTGAGGCTACACCTGCTTCTTCAAGCAGAAATAAAGAAAAGTCATTTGCATCTTTAATGTGTGTGCCTTTAATAGTTTTTCCAAAGAAATAGGAAATATCAGGAAAAACATAAAAAGCTCCGTCGGGTATATTTAATTTGATTCCTTCTATTTTACCGAGAAGTTCTAAAACAATATCTCTACGAGATTTAAACTCGTCTACCATGTATTGTACTTTAGAAACCGGGGCTAAAACTGCAGTTATAGCAGCCCGTTGTGCAATACAATTTGTTCCAGAAGTGATTTGCCCTTGCATTTTTGTACATGCTTTTGCAATCCATTCTGGTGCTCCAATATAACCAATTCTCCAGCCAGTCATAGCAAAAGCTTTTGCTAGACCATTAACCGTAATGGTTCTGTCAAACATGTTTTCGATTGCAGCAAAACTAAAGGTTGGATTGCTGTAATTTATGTGCTCATAAATCTCATCTGAAAGAACATATATTTGAGGATATTTTTCCAAGACTTTTGCTAGTGCTCTATATTCTTTCTCTGTGTAAATTGTTCCGCTAGGATTATTAGGGGAATTAAAAAACACCATTTTTGTTTTTGGTGTAATAGAGGCTTCTAACTGGTCTGGTGTAATTTTAAAATCTGTATCAATTGAAGAAGGTATTTCTACAAATGTTGCTTCACATAAAATTGCAATTGCAGAATAACTCACCCAATATGGAGCTGGTAATAGTACTTCATCTCCTGGGTTTAGCAAAACTTGAGCTACATTTGCTATGGATTGCTTTGCTCCTGTGGAAACTACAATTTGATTGGGTTTATACTCTAGATTATTATCTCTTTTAAATTTTGTACAGATAGCTTCTTTCAATTCTCCATACCCATCTACAGGGGTGTAAGAATTATAATCTTGATTGATTGCTTCTACAGCAGCATCTTTAATAAATTCTGGGGTGTTAAAGTCGGGTTCTCCTAAACTTAAACTAATGATGTCTTTTCCTGCGGCTTTTAATTCTCTTGCTTTTGCTGCCATAGCCAAAGTTTGAGAAACAGGCAAGCTATTTATTCTATTCGATAATGGATGCGCCATTGGTATGTTGTAATTATATTTTTTATGCTATTTCTGGATTTTTACCCAAAACACCCAGGTGTCTAAAATGTTCTGTAATGGCCTTACGAGTTGTTTTATATTCATTGTAGGGTAAATTAAACTCTTTGGCCGTTTCTTTTACAATTTTAGCCAACTTGCCATAATGAACATGAGAAATATGTGGAAAAATATGATGTTCAACTTGATGATTCAGCCCCCCTGTGTAGAAATTTATGAACCTATTACTAGGTGCAAAGTTAGAGGTAGTATATAATTGGTGGACTGCCCACGTATGTTCTAAATTTCCATCTTTATCTGGTATTGGCATTTTTGTATTAGGCACAATATGTGCTAATTGAAAAACTAAGCTTAAAATCATACCAGCTGTATAGTGCATTACAAAAAAACCAATCAATATTTTCCACCAAGCAATGTCTAAAACAGCAAGAGGTAATACAATCCATAGAGAGTAATAAACTAATTTAGAGACAACTAATTTTGTCCATTCTGCCGCTGGACTGGGAAATTTACCATATGATAATTTTCTTTTTAAATAATTATGCATCTGTTTAATGTCTGTGGTAATGGCCCAATTTATTGTTAATAAGCCATATAGAAAGATAGAATAGTATTTTTGAAGTTTATGAATTTTCAACCATTTAGAATGTTTAGAAAAACGTATAATTCTACCGGCATCAATATCTTCATCATGATCTTTTACATTGGTAAATGTATGGTGTAAAACATTGTGTTGTACTTTCCAATTGTATACATTTCCTGCAAGGATGTAGATGCTACTCCCCATTAATTTATTGACCCATTTTTTACTAGAAAAAGAATCATGATTGCTATCATGCATAACATTCATTCCAACTCCAGCCATTCCAACTCCAGTTACAGCCATTAAAATAAACATCAACCACTGTGGCATTTCAACAGTAAGAATTAAAATAAAAGGCACTAAAAAGACAGAAAACATTATAAAGGCTTTGGTGTATAATTTCCAATTGCCAGTTCTCTTAATATTATTTTCTTTAAAGTAAGTATTTACTCTTTTATTGAGCGTTCTAAAAAACTTAGCCTTATCTATTCTTGAAAAATTTATTGACTTCATAAATGGTTAATTGTGTTTCATCAAAAATAAACATTTTTGACTAGGCTACGATTATAAACGAATATTATTTAACGGAATTGTTCTATTGATTAATTACTTTTGCGGTATATTAAAAATCATGGATTTACTTTTAAAATATTTTCCGGAATTAACACAAGAACAAATTACACAATTTTCAAAATTACAAGAGCTGTATAAAGATTGGAATGTGAAAATTAATGTGGTCTCAAGAAAAGATATTGATGAGTTATACTTGAGACATGTGTTGCATTCTCTGGGAATAGCAAAAGTAGTTCAGTTTAAACCAAACACCAAAGTACTAGATGTTGGTACGGGAGGTGGTTTTCCAGGGATTCCTTTGGCTATATTATTTCCTGAAACACATTTCCATCTTGTAGATAGTATTGGTAAAAAAATAAAAGTTGTAAATGAGGTAGCCGAAGGTTTAGGGTTGCACAATATTTCAACCACGCATGGAAGAGTTGAAGAGGTTAAAGCTACCTACGATTTTATAGTAAGTAGAGCAGTGGCTCAAATGGAAACGTTTGTTCGCTGGACTAAAGGGAAAATTAATAAAAAGCAAGAGCATAAAATTAAAAACGGAATTTTATATTTAAAAGGGGGTGATTTAACTGAGGAATTAAAAAAATACACTACAGTTTCAATTTTTAATTTATCAGATTTTTTCGATGAAGATTTTTTTGATACAAAAAAAGTAGTGCATTTGCCTATGAAGTTTAAGGCTAAAAATTAAGTATATGGCACTAACACCATCCAATAATTTTCAGAAAGGTATTGCTGCTCCCAAGTTCACATTAGTAGATACTATCTCAGAAAAAGTAGTTTCTTTAGATGAATTAAAGGGAAAGAAAGGAACAGTTATTTTCTTCATTTGCAACCATTGCCCATTTGTAGTTCACATTAACAAAGCCTTAGTTCAAATAGCGAATGCGTATAGCGCTAAAGGGTTTAGCTTTATTGCTATTAGCAGTAATGATTCAGAAAAATACCCGATGGATGGCCCTGCTCAAATGAAAATTCATGCTGAAAAAGAAAATTATCCGTTTCCTTATTTGTATGACAAAACTCAAGAGGTAGCTAAAGCTTATGACGCCGCATGTACTCCAGATTTATATGTATTTGACAGCAATTTAACATCAGTATATCATGGTCAATTAGATGATTCTAGACCTGGCAATGATCTTCCAGTTACTGGGATAGACATTCGAGAAGTTTTAGATCTTCTTGAATGTGAAAAACCCTACAGAGGTATTCCTAAGCCTAGTATAGGTTGTAATATTAAATGGAAGTAAATTTAGGTAGTATTATAACTTCAAGATTTTATGAGTTTCACTTTTGCCATTTGAAATAATTTGGATAAAATAAATACCAGGGGTGAGGTTTTGAGTATTTACTTTTAGGGTGCCATTAATTAATTGATGGGTTCCGTTTAAAACTGTTTGAGATTGATTATTAAAAACTCTATAACTTACAGTTGCAAATTCTTTTTCAGAATGTACTTGTAATATTTCTCGAACTGGATTCGGAAAAACAATCCATTCCTTGAGAGCTCCTTGAGCATTAAATTTATCAATTTCGAGTGTTTGTCCGTAGCACTCTTCATCTACTGAAAATGAATCTTTGATAAGCTCATTTATTTTTAAATTTGCAAAGCTTTCATCAGTTGAAAAGTTAAAGAAGGCAGAATCAATAACTGTATCATCTGCGCCTAAAAAATTTTGCAATAAAGTACCTAATGTTTGTCTGTAATCAAATTGTACAGTTTTTAATTGGTAATTATTATCGTCTGTTGCCTCGCTTAAGTCTACATTAGTTCCAGATACTCCCCCATTAACAGGATTTCCAAATACAAACATGGGAGCAATTTCTCCATGATCTGTTCCTAAACTTCCATTTTCTTTTGCTTTTCTTCCAAATTCTGAAAAGGTTAACCCAACAATATCGTCTGCTAGTCCTTGTTGGTCTAGGTCATCTACGAAAGACTTTATAGCCTCAGAAACTTCGGTTAAAAGGTCGTTATGTTTCCCTTCAATAGACCCCACTGATTGAGATTGATTATCATGGGTATCAAAACCACTAATTCTAACAATATAAACTTTAGTTTCTAATCCTCCGCTTATTAATTTGGCTACAGTTTTAAGTTGGTTTGATAAATCTGAATCAGCGTAAGAATTGGCATTACTCCCTGTATTAAAAGCATTTGAAATTGCTTGAGAGTACTGATTAGATAATTGGTCAGTTTCCGCAATATATTGAAGCTCTAAACCATAATCACTGTCTGGAATATTAGTTGGTGCATCACCACCTAAACCACTTAATTCTGAGTAAAAACCAGCTGGATCTTGTCCGGAGATATTAATTGCTAAACCATGTTCTGTTTCTCCATGGAACCCTAAAGAGGTTTTATTAGAACCAATTTGAACTCCCAAAGGGTAGCTGTTAGTTAATTCATTTATATAATACCTCTCCATAAATCTTCCAATCCAACCAGAATCATTTCCATTATCCCAACTATTTCCATCATTTCCGGTAGAATAAATATCTGTAGATGCAAAATGACTTTTATTCTGGGAAGGATAGCCAACAGATTGTAATATACGCATCCTACCCTGATCATATAAATCTTTAAAACCCGTTAGCGAGGGGTGAAGACCAATCAATTGATTTTCTGGGAGGGTACTGTCTAGAGTAATGAAAGAATTTACTCCTGAATTTGGTATTTTTAGTGAAGGTCTTAAGTTTGCATAGGCATCATATTCATTAATGGGTATAATGGTGTTAAGACCATCATTACCACCAGCTAGATTTATTAGAACTAACTTACGATTTGCAATATCACAAGTTGATAAATTAGCAGTTTTCAATATTGCCTTTATTTCAAGAGGAAGTAAACCAATAGCAGATGCTGTTGCAGAGAGTTTTAAAAAATTTCTTCTTTTCATATAATTCTAGGTTAATTGAAATTCTGTAGCATTTATTAGCGCCGAAAATAATGCCTCTAGTCTAGATTTAACAACAGTCTCATCATTTGAATTCAAATATTCAGACCAAGCATCTGTCCAATAATATGCAGGAAACCCCTCTAATAAATTTTCTGAAAAATAATTTTTCCTGTCTGCATCTATACTTTCAGAATATAGTAAATCAGATAATTCTGTTACTAGTGAAATTGCATCAGATGGGTTGATGATATGATCTCTCACATAGTTAACAATATTTAATTGTACATAAATTAGACCATTGTTACCTATTTTATTTCTACCACTAATAAAGCTTTCAATTAATTTATACCTACCCAAAACTGTGTTCGAAGAGAACCAATGTCTGTCATAATCAGGTTCTTGGTAATGGGCTGGATACCCTGCAACAGAATCAGGACTAAATAAAATGAGCCCACTGCTTGCTAAAAAATAATTATGTACAAAATTAAAAAATCTATAAAAATCAATATTATTTGTTGAAGGGTTTGCAATTTCAAGTTCAAAACATGAACTTATTTCAGAGATCATTTGTAGCGGACTTTTAACTATTGATCCTATAATTTTATCAGTTTCATTTGCAATGTCATTGCCAAAAAAGTGCTCTGAAGATAAAAGTGTTTTTACAGTCGGTAATAACTCATAGTTGTTATTTATGAGTTCACTGGCCAGAGGACCAATAATATCATTTTCAATTTCATCAGTAATTTCACTTTTCACATAAAAACGATACAGTTTTCTACAAAAAGATTTAGCAGTAGCCTCTTTTTCAAATATCATTTCTACAAATGCGTCTAACTCATTAATAATGGTCTCCTCTGAATGACCTCCTGTAATTGTCTGGTTATCAAATGCGCTGCTAAATGTTTTATTTGTTGTATCATGATTCCCTACAGCTATTCTTCCTTTTGGAAGATTTGTATCAGGGTCAATGATACTTCTGTCGTATTGAACTTTAATGCCAGAGAAAACTTTTGCAGCCTGCTGAATATCTAATTCTGTATAATTTGTATAATTTCCCTCCGTTATTTGAGGCCCTTTTAAAATGGTAAATAATTCTAAAAACTCTCGTGCATAATTTTCGTTCGGATTATTTGCATTGTTAGTTGTATTGTTGAGGTATATCAACATTGAATTGTCAAAGGTTATTTTTTTTGCTAAGATTTTTATGTTTCCATATGCATAGAAATCTAGTAGACGTAGATGGTCATAAAAATGTGTAGAGGTTCCTGTACCCCCGTCTTTAGAAACGGTAAAAGATGTATGTAGAAAAAAAGTAAGCTTATGTCTTAAGCTAGTTTGATGTATTGCATTATACCACCACCAACTTGATACGATTCTCCTTTTTCTTGATTGACCGTTAAAAGTGTTAGGAAGTTCTGAAGACGAAAGCCAAAAGGCATCGGGACTCTCTGTTGGGAGTGGGTCGTAGGGCTCATCCCAAGGATTAGTTCCATTAAAAGATAAATTATTTAAAGCATCATTAATGTTTAGCGCAGCAAAAGTATTGATGATCTCCTTGTCATAAGCAAATGATGCTCTTCTTAATAAATGTTTTGCTTTACGCAATCCAAGAACTCCGCTAATTGGTAATAAAGATGCCAAAAGAATAATTTTATAGAATACTAAAGATAAGACTCTTAATTATAAAAAAGGTTTAAATTTTTTTATAATTTATTGCTATCTTTTTCAAAACTAACACCTTAGCATGAAAAAGACTATCAAATTTAAATTTAAACCTGTAATTATTGAAGCAAAACGATACTTAAACAACTTCTACAAACAACCCATCTTCAGTTTTAGTAACCTTTGCCACCTCTTTTTTTGTTAAGCCTTTAATGGTTTTATCCCATTTTTTATTGCTTAATCCAGATTGGTTTTTTAAGGCTATTAAATCAATTTTTTCTGCTTTGGTAATTAGGGCTAGAACAGTTTTTTCTTCCTCATTTAATTCAATAGAAGGCGCTTTTTGTTCTGGCCTCATCTGAGGAAAGAATAATACTTCTTGAATAGATTGATTGTTGGTTAAAAACATAATTAATCTGTCCATTCCAATTCCCATTCCAGAGGTAGGAGGCATTCCATATTCTAAGGCTCTTAAGAAATCATGATCAATAAATTCTGTGGCCTCATCATCTCCTTTTTGAGCAAGTTTTAGTTGATGTTCAAAACGTTCTCGTTGATCTATAGGATCGTTTAATTCAGAATAGGCATTGGCAATTTCTTTTCCACAAACCATCAATTCAAAACGTTCTGTGAGTTCTGGATTGTCTCGGTGTTCTTTACAAAGCGGAGACATTTCTTTAGGATAGTCTGTAATATAGGTGGGTTGAATGTAATTGCCTTCACATTTCTCTCCAAAAATCTCATCGATTAACTTTCCTTTCCCCATGGTCTCATCAACAGCAATATTCATTGCTATTGCAGCTGCTCTAATTTCATCTTCTGTTTTTCCAGTAATGTCAAAACCAGTAAAGTGCTTGATAGAGTCTGTCATGGTTACTCTTGCATAAGGCGCCTTAAAATCTATGGTATGTTCTCCAAAAGTAGCAACTGAAGTTCCGTTTACTGCAATAGCACAATGTTCTAATAATTGTTCTGCAAACTCCATCATCCAGTTGTAATCTTTGTACGAAACATAAATTTCCATCGCTGTAAATTCTGGATTGTGAGTTCTATCCATACCCTCATTTCTGAAGTTTTTAGAAAACTCGTACACCCCATCAAAACCACCAACAATTAATCTTTTTAAATACAATTCGTTTGCAATTCTCATGTACAAAGGAATGTCTAGAGAATTGTGATGTGTTGCAAAAGGTCTCGCTGCAGCACCACCAGGGATAGGTTGTAAAATAGGGGTCTCAACTTCAAAGTAACCAGCCTCATTAAAAAACGATCGCATGGCATTAAAAAGTTTAGTTCTTTTTACAAAAACTTCTTTCACATGTGGGTTTACTACTAAATCTGCATATCGTTGTCTATATCTTAGTTCAGGATCTGTAAATGCATCATAAGTAACGCCATCTTTTACTTTGGGAATTGGCAAGGGTTTTAATGATTTAGAAAGTAAGGTAAACTCTTTTACCATCACAGTTTTTTCACCAACTTTAGTAGTAAAAAGTGTTCCCGTTATCCCAATAAAATCTCCTAAATCTAGTAATTTTTTAAAAACAGTATTGTACAAAGATTTATCTTCTCCAAGACAAATTTCATCTCTGTTAAAATATACTTGAATTCTCCCCTCGCCATCTTGTAACTGACCAAAAGAGGCTTTACCTTGAATATTTATAACCATTAATCTTCCCGCAATAGTTACCTGTTTACCTTCTTTAAAGTTGTTTTTTATCTGCTTAGAATTAGCATCTACAGGAAATAAATCTGCAGGATAAGGGTTAATACCTAATTCACGTAATCTCGTTAGTTTTTCTCTACGTACAACTTCTTGTTCTGATAATTGCATTCTATTTTCTTTTCTCAAAATGATTATAAGCTGCAAAGATAGTGATTTGCAAAAAAGAACTTTACAGTTAAAAAAGAAATAATGGTGTTTTAAAATTAAAAAAAGAGCTATATTTGTCTGTTGCTAATTTTAAGCAACGTGTTGTGTTGTTTTGGCACTTTCGTAAAAAGTGTCTTGGTTTTGTTAACCAATGGAAAGCTTCCCTGAGATGGGTTGCTTTTTTTTTGCGCTTAAAAGAAGTTAGATTTCATTTCCCAAATTTTTGAAAAAAATAATCCTGCATAAATACTGCTAACTATAAATTTTAATCCAGTTGAAAACAGAAACCCTATAAAAGATCCAAAAGCAGCTTTTAATGCTCTGTTAGAGTTTTCATTATCATGGATAAGCTCTCCTATAAATGCCCCAATGAATGGGCCTATGATAATACCAAAAGGACCCAGAAAAATAAGCCCTACTACTAAACCTACTGTAGTCCCTATAATGCCATATTTACTCCCACCAAATCTTTTTGTTCCTAGAGCAGGAATGATATAATCTAATATATACACGAGTATGGCAACCGCTAGGGTAGTTAGTATAAAAGTCCAATTATAGGGAATTGCATTGGTAAGATGAATTAACAATAAACCTACCCAACTTGTAATGGGGCCAGGTAATACCGGAATAAAGGAACCAATAATTCCAAGAATTATAAAAAAAACACCTAATAGAAGTAGAAGAAGATCCATGGATTTACTTGTTGTTACTATAGGACGTTTCTCCTTTTTATTTGTTACAGTTATAATTCAAGCTATAGATTTAGTTAATCTAAAAGGTTCAGTAAACACAAAAGTTCTAGTAGCTAAAGTCATTATAATTGCGTAATTTCACACTAAATTAATGATCATTTCAAGTGCGTTATTTTTTATTCATATGTTTACTATTTTCCTTTACTTCTTGTGAGTATTTTTCATTTGAAAAAAACAAGAATATAGAGAAAATAAACATGGATGTAGATTTCACCTCTGTAGATGTTTCTCCTTCTTTTAAAGTCTGTGACTCCCTAATAGATAGGGACAAAAAAAGTAGTTGCTTTAGAACAACCATTCGACAAGAAATTTCTAGCAGTTTAGCCAAGCAATCTATACAAGTTACTCAATCTGTAGATGAAACTATTGAAGTAGCCATCACCATCCAATCCAATAAAGAGGTAAAATTAACCTCTATAAAATCATCTGATAGTTTGTTGGTTATACTTCCATCGTTGAAAGCTATTCTTAAAAAAAGTGTGGAAGAACTTCCTGCTATCTATCCTGCAATTAAGAGAGGTATTCCAGTAACAACGGTTTATAAATTACCAATTAGAATAGCGGTAAAAAACTAGTTTAGCATTTTCCAGAGTTTGTCTTTGAGCTCTTGAAGTCCTATTTGAGCTAGCGAAGAAATAAATACAAAAGGAATTCCTGTTGGTAATTCATTTTTAATTTCCTCTTGCAACTCTTCATCTAACATGTCTGTTTTTGAGATCGCTAGTAAACGTTGTTTGTCTAGTAATTCTGGATTGTGCTTCTTAAGTTCGTTTAATAGCACTTCATATTCTTTATGAATATCATCACTATCTGCTGGTATTAAAAAGAGTAGGGTAGAGTTACGTTCTATATGACGCAGGAAGCGATGTCCAAGCCCTTTACCTTCAGCAGCTCCTTCAATAATCCCTGGAATATCTGCCATTACAAAACTTTTAAATTCTCTGTATTCTACAATTCCTAGATTAGGCTTTAGAGTAGTAAATGCATAGTCTGCAATTTTTGGTTTGGCAGCAGTAATTACAGATAGTAAGGTAGATTTCCCAGCGTTTGGAAAGCCAACCAAACCTACATCTGCTAAGATTTTTAATTCTATTTGAAACCAGCCTTCTAGGCCATCAACTCCAGGTTGTGCATATCTTGGTGTTTGATTTGTAGACGATTTAAAATGCCAGTTTCCACGGCCTCCCATACCACCTTCTAATAAAATTTTTTCCTCTCCATTTTCAGTGATTTCAAAAATAATTTCAGCAGTTTCACTATCTCTAACAATGGTTCCAAGGGGCACATCTACATAAATATCGGTTCCATCTTTTCCAGTACTTCTACTCTTACTTCCGTCTCCACCTTGTTCTGCTCTAAAATGTTTTTTAAATTTTAGGTGAAATAATGTCCACATGTCTTTACTTCCTCGAAGAATGATATGACCACCTCGTCCGCCGTCTCCACCATCTGGGCCACCCTTTGTGATAAACTTTTCTCTGTGTAAGTGCGCAGAACCTCTACCGCCCTTACCTGAGGAAGCATATACTTTTATATAATCAACAAAGTTTCCTTCTGTCATAATTTATAGTGTATCAAAAACTTTTGCTAGACGTTCTGTAATTTCTTGAATAGAACCCACTCCATTTACTCCAAAATAGTTTCCTTTTGCAGCGTAATAATCTTTTAAAATAGCAGTTTTTGTATTGTATTCGTTAAAACGATTTCTAATTTTTCCTTCATCAGTATCGTCAACTCTTCCACTGGTTTTACCTCTTTCTAACAAGCGTTCTACTAATAAGTCTTCAGGTACTTCTAGGGCAACCATCCCATTTATTTTTTCTCCTTTGGTATTTAAAAAACCGTCTAATGCTTCTGCTTGAGATTGGGTTCTTGGAAACCCATCAAAAATAAAACCGTTAGCATCAGCATTTTTTTCAACCTCTGCTTCTAGCATATGAATGGTTACTTCATCAGGTACCAAATCACCCTTATCCATGTAGGTTTTTGCGAGTATTCCTAATTCAGTCTCGTTCTTAATATTAAATCTAAAAACATCACCTG